>QWCY01000001.1_pt1 | contig 365559 bp, 320 predicted proteins | sample 1972631 | NCBI WGS metagenome assembly QWCY01 (sample SAMN09866696, study PRJNA288562) | Human gut metagenome isolate pre1_stool, whole genome shotgun sequencing... | isolation source: gut | host: Homo sapiens | place: USA: California
CTGGACATAATAAGTACCTTCTTTCATTTGTTGGTTATAGTATATCAGATTCATTAAGAAATGTCGTGTTCAGTGTCTTAATTTATGAGACCATTATACTCTAAACTGGTATGATAAATTTATCAATAGGAGGACCGTGATTATCATGAGAATACTTATGTTAGGAAACAGTTTTACCTCGGCTAACAATCTTCCCCAATTAATTGCAAAAAGAACCGGTGCGGAGGTTGTAGCACATACAAGAGGTGGTGCAAGGTTAAAGGAACATTTGAATCCTAATACAAAAATGGGAGCAAAAACATTAGCGGCATTGAAAGAGGAACCGTGGGATTTTGTTATTTTGCAGGAAATGAGTAACGGACCGATTACCTCGAAAGAAAGTTTTCGTGACAGTGCAGGAGATTTGTGTGATTTGATATGGTCGATAGGTGCAAAACCGGTTCTTTATGCGACGTGGGCTTATCAAAAGGACTGCGCTAAACTTGTAAAACTTGGGCTTTCATATGATGAAATGTATGAGCAGATGCATGAAAGTTATTATGAAGCTGCAAAAGAAAATAAAGCACTTATTGCGGATGTAGGGACAGCATTTTATGAAAATTCAAGTGATACACCTATTTATGCAGATGATGGCTGCCATCCGAGTGCTGTAGGAAGTGAAATTGCGGCTGATGTCATTTCAGAAATCATCAGAAATAACTATAGGCAATTGGCAGCAAATGATGGAGATGAATTTTGTCCGCGATGTGATGCCAATTTAACATTGCAAAAAGGTTATCGCAACGATTTGCCTTACTGGGTTTGCAAGGGGTGTGGAGAGATGCTGATAAATCCGCGTGTGGAAACAGACAATGAGGTGGCGTGGATTTGCGACCAATGTGAAGCCCTGCTGAATGAACAAGATGGTTTTAGCGAGAACTGTGATAGTTGGAAATGCACAGAGTGTGGCTTTGTAAACCGAATTGATACGAGTATGATTTATTTGTCCGAGGCTGAATATCAGATGTCGCTTTCGAATCCTTATAAGGGAATGACGGATGAAGACGTAATTGAACTTATGAGTTATGGAGAAATCAGCAATTTGGATGAAAGAGAAAATGTTGTACTCGTAAAAAGGGATGGGAAAAATTATGTAAAGAAAATTCTCAGTACATATAATGAAAGTGTATATCGGTATCTTATATGTCATCCAATTGCCCATATGCCACAGATTTCTAAGGTTTATCGAGGTGACAGGTATTTAGTGATTATTGAGGAATACATCGAAGGAAGTTCATTATCGGAATACCTGAAGAAAGGAATATTTAAGCCTACAGAGGCAGTGCATATTGTCAGAAATTTATGTTGTATTTTAAATGAATTGCATACACTGGAGTGCCCAATCATTCATCGGGACATCAAACCATCAAATGTTATGCTCACCAAATCAGGAGAAGTGGTGTTACTCGATATGAATGTAGCAAAATGGTATGATTCGGAGGAAAAAGAAGATACAAGACTGCTTGGCACCAAGGACTATGCGGCACCGGAGCAGGTCGGATATGGGATGAAAGCGTCTTCAAATAAAACCGATATTTATGCAGTTGGGATTCTTTTAAATGTAATGCTTACCGGAAAATTTCCGAAAGAGAAACCGGCACAAGGAAAATTGTGGAATGTTATAGAACGGTGCATATCTTTGGATGCGAATTCCAGATATCGTGCAGACGAATTAATTGAACGATTGGACAACTATTTAGGGGAGAATACGAATGCAGGAAAAAAGGACAGATGAACTGGATGAACTTTTGGAAAAAATGAAGCCTGAGCAATTAGGCGATTATTACAAAGACAACAAAAAATATATGGCAGATGACAAGAAAACATTTTCTTATTATATGAAAGATGTTTTGGCAAATAAGAATTTAATGTGTACGAATCGAAAAATATGTTTGAAGGATATTTATTCAATTGCCGGTGTCTCTGAATCTTACGGCGAGAAAATTCTAAATATGGAAAAGCATACGAAAAACCGCGATTTGATTCTTCGATTTTGTATAGCGGGACATTTTTTGCTGGATGAAGTGAACCGGGCACTTAAATTATATGGAATGAATCCATTGTATGCGAAGGATAAGAGAGATGCCTGTTTCATTGTCGCAATTAATAATAGGAAATATGAATTGTTTGAAATTGATGATATGCTTGAGAGGCAGGGGCTAAAAAAAATATCAAAAGAAGAATAAGCAAAATCCTCACCGTTTTGGTGGGGATTTTTTTGATTATTTTGTGATAGGATAATCTCACAGATATCTGAAAAGTTACGCAGAGTAATCAAAAAGTAATTTGAAATGCAATTGCAAAATTTATATAGTTATATTATGAAAGGGGGCGTAGTTTTATGGGGGTCAAAATTAGCCTCGGAAAGTTTATTTCGACGAGGCGAAAACAAAAGTTTATGACGCAGGAAGAACTGGCAAATAAGATGCATGTGTCCAAATCTGCAATTGCAAAATGGGAAACGGATGGTGGAGTCCCAGATCGGGATAATTTGTATCGACTGGCTGAAATCATAGGTGTTTCTGTGGATGCCATGCATCATATAATGGCTGGAAATGCCAGCTTTGAGGAGAAGGAAATTGCTCCGCCTAATATTACGCAGGATGTAATTCAATTGCTGGAAGCATATGGATATGAAGTGATTCGACCGGAGGAGAAAAGGAACATTGTAGTGAAGATTAAGGAGGAAGAAAGATGACAGAAACAGATGGAAAAAAGAAAATAATTGTGGTTTCATTTTTGGCTATGTTGATTGGCTCAATAATGTTAATAATAACTTTGTTTGTGCCTTTTGCATCTGCTACAGATGATCATAGGGAGTATTTAGAAAAGTACGCAAATACGGTGAGTATTGAGGAATTGGATATAACAAATGAACAATTGCTTGATGTATCATTGTTTAAATTTGCAAGAATATATTCTGCATTAAGTGGAATGGAAATTTCAAGAGACATAAGTATTTCTTGTATTGCGATGATTTCAGTATTTGCTTTTTTTGCGCTATTAACATTGCTTTTTTCTATATTAAGGAAAGCAATACCTGTAATTATTTTTGATTTACTTACATTCGTTGTGTTTAGAATTATACAATGGGATTTTGAAGACAGAGGTGTGATTTCAAACAGTAAATATGATGGTGGAATAGCACTGTACATAGGGTATATTGGTGTGGTTATTGTTATGGCTGGAGCTGTGACTCTTTTAGTAATGAAGATTAAAAATAAAAAACAACGAAAAGTGTTAGAACAGTAAAATGGAGGAAATTTTAATGAAAAAATTATTATCAATGGTAGTTATTTTTTGCATGGTATTTATTTTGGGGGCTTGTGGAAGCAAGGAAGCTGGAAGTGAGGCAAACGGTAATACGGAAGATGAAAAAGCTAAAATCAAAATTGAAGAGTTGAATTATCAGGTTAATGTTGAAGTTGATAATGGTGAACGCTATGTGATGATGAAATTAACCAATAATTCTAAATATGTAATTACAAATTTTGAATTGACATATAAAGCAAAAAAAGATGTCACGAATGAGCAGAAAAACAAATTTTATGATGAAATACAAAAGAACTTTAAATTTAATGAAGAGGATGTTAATGAGTTAAAACAAAAAGAAATTTCTATGCATGCCGAAACAAACAGATTGATTGATGCTGGTCAAACAGTTGATAAAATTAATTGTTATTATTTTGGTGGCAGCTATTATTTAAAGGATATAAATCATTTGAAACTTTGTGAGCCAGATATCGCTACTATAAAATATATTGATGATGGCAAGATTCATACGATGTATTATGACTATGCTAATGACAGTTATTCTTATGATGATGAAATAATACCTTCAAATCAGTGGACCAAAAGGGCAATTGGGCAAAAAATACCAAAACTTGATTCTAAATGCATTATTGCTGATACAGATGAAGATGATGAGTTCAAGTTTGAAGCATATGGATTCACAATCGATGAATTTAATGAATATGTAGATAAATGTAAAAAATTAGGATATATTGTTGATGAACTTTCTTTTGATAATTCTTATTCTGCAGATAATACGGATGGATATAACGTGGATCTTGATTTTGAAGAAAAAGATTGTGCAATAAGAGTAACAATACAAAGTCCAGAGTGAACAAAAGAATGAGAGTGAGGAATGATAAATGGATTTATGTGATCAATGTGGTAACAAAAGTTTAATGCCGGAACATTATTCAGATGTCTGTTTGTGCAAGAAATGTAGCATGAAATTATTGAGTTCAACGTGGAAGAACAAAGAATATGATTCGAATGAAGAAATTGACAGACAAATGGAAAAAGTCATAAAATTAGCGGGTAAATATTCTTATTCTCCAAAAGTTATTGAAGGGCTAAGCAGTTTTTTTTCTTCAAAAAAGATAGATGGATTATACAGAAAATTTAGTGGAGGGTGTGGACAAAAGATAATTGTTTGTTCGGATAGACTTATTATTAAAACAGAGGCGGATTTTGACATCAAAGAAATTAGAAAGGCTTATAAAAGGATGTGTGCAGGAAAAAGGGGAGCGATTGGAATTGGTGATTATGTTTCCGCTCAGCAGGCAACGCAAATTGTTTCTATGGCTATTGGAAATATAGTTCCAGGGAGAGGTTTTATAAAGTCGGGAATAAAAGCATTAGGGAGTGGCGTTGCATCCAACGCGATTAGCGGAAATGTCTCCTATAATGAAAAACCTCAGAAATCAGAAACATTAAATATATCATCAGGGGATAAAAAAATTTATTATGCAGAATATGATATTGTTACTTTTTATGGGCCGATAAGTGAGGAAGAGTATGGGTTTATCCGTTTCCAAAATAGTCATTTGGCAGATGAGTCTAATATGGATGTTATATTTTGCTTCGTTAATACGAAAAGCAAAGTGAATCAGGCTAATGAAATATATAATTATATTCAATCCCAAATTGCATCGATTAACGAATCAAAATTAAATAATGTAATGGAACAACCACAAATGACTGAAAAAAATGAAGCAATACAAGTGCCAGATCAAATTTTAAAATATAAAGAATTATTTGATGTGGGAGCTATAACGGAAGAGGAGTTCACAGCGAAAAAGAAACAACTACTGGGTTTGTAAAATGTGAAAAATCACAAAATTAGTAATGATATCGAAATAATAGATACTTCATGGGACAATAGCATTACTAAATTTTGTGCAATGTACAAAAATAAGGAGTGAATATAAATGCATTAATCTTGACAAATGATAAGGGCTATTGTAGAATGAAAAGTATAAAAAGACAAAGTGGTGCTAGGACTGTTGTCCTAGCACCATCAGACTGTAGACAAATGTCGTGGATTTTGTCTACAGTCTGGGAATGAAATATTTTCTTCTTAATGCAGACAGTCTGGAATTTTAAGTCGAAAGTAAGTTATGCAAGGTGGAGCTACCGCCCCACCTTGCCATTTTTTTTGAAATGAACATTAAAAGGTTTACAATAGCGATTCATTTTCGCAAGAATTCTTTTTTTTGCTTTTCCTTTTGCCGGAGTTGGCTGATAGTTATTAATGCTGTTGGTTGAAGAAACCTTGCATGGAATGATTTTTACATCATTGGATTTCTGTAATTTGTTCTTTTTGAAAGTAAAGGTCTGCTGGTAAATCATGGTGTCTTTGTCCGGTGGATTTGTGTTGCCGCCAAAGCAGAAATTTGCAAGGCTGTAAACGATATAGGCACCTTTGTATTTTTCGATTCCCTGCAGGACATGCGGGTGGTGGCCGAGGACAAGATTGGCACCTTGTTTTACGGCATAGTGGGCAATACTTTTCTGAACGGCATCCAGAGAACTTGTCTTTTCAATACCGGCGTGCATGCTGACAATAATAAGGTCCGCTTTTTTCTTTTTCAGTTTTTGAATACCGCTTTTTATGTAGTGTTTGCTGGAGGATACACCTTCGAGGCCGTTGACCGCAATCATACCAATTTTTTTACCGTTCGTTTTGTAAATCGAAACTTTACTATAGGAAGCAAAAGGCATCTTGTTTTTCTTGAAAACAGAGATTGTGTCATGGTAACTTCCATTTCCAAAGTCACGGCAGTGGTTGTTGGCAAAAGAGATAGCATCTACATTTCCCTTTTGTAAAATTTTCAGATAAGAAGGATTTCCCTTAAACGCAAATGTTTTGTCGGCACGTGTACTTCTTGTTGTTAGAGTGCCTTCAAAATTGACAAGTGTTAAATCGTCTTTTTTGAAAATGTTTTTAACATTTTTAAAGAAATAAGAAGGCGTTTTTTGTTTGTATTTTGCATAAAAATTAACGCTTGCCGGAGATTTATAATCGGAACCGAGCGTACAGTCGCCAGCGGCGCTTATGGTGATTTTTGTTATGTTTTTTTTCTTCTTTGTTTTCTTTTTCGGGGCAGCAGTCGGTTTACTTGTAGCTGCCGGTGTCTGCGTGGCAGAAGGTGTTGCCGTGCAGGCTGGTTCTTTAGTTGCTGCAATGTTGGTTTCTTCACTGCCGGCATTTTGTGCAAAGGCAGAAACCGGTGATAAAATTGTTGTGCATAAAAGAGCAGTAAAAACAGATAAGGCTGTTAGTTTTTTGTTCATTTTGAATCCCCCTGTGTTAAAGTTATGATATAATTATGGTTCCAATTTTTTTTAGCATACAACAAAAGGGAATAAACTGTCAATCATTTATAAGGGCGTTTCCCAATTAAAAAAAATAATTCCGACGTTTTGCGTGTATCAATCGTATCTATAGTGAAAGGAGGAGAAAAAAGAATGAATACTTTGGACGGTACCGGACAAAAAAATAATTTTACAGAGACTTACGAAGCCTATGTGAATGACATATATCGTTTATGCTTTTCTTTTATGAAAAATCACATGGATGCGGAGGATATTGTGCATGAGACATTTTTGAAATATTATCATCTTGACCGCACCTTTGATTCGGAACAGCATAAAAAAGCGTGGTTGATCGTTACGGCGTCAAATGCGTGCAAGGATATGTTGAAGCATTGGTGGAATCGTAGAAATCGGTTGGAGGATTTTACGGAAATAGCGGAGGATTCACATTCCGAAATAGATGGGATGATGAGTTTGATTTTGGAACTGCCGTATCAGTATAAAATGGTAGTTTACCTATATTATTATGAAGGGTATAACAGCAGGGAAATTGCGGACTTGCTACATAAGTCAGAATCAACAATCCGGACGCGGCTGCAAAAAGCAAAAAAAATATTAAGAAAGGAATTGGAAAAAGATGGATATTAGACAATCATATGAAAAAATAAATATTTCGGAACAAGCTAAGAATCAAATTAAAAATGATATTCTTGCTGGGGAAAAAACGGTCAGGAAAGAAAATTGCAGTGGTGCATATAAAAAATATGGGAAAATCGCGGTGGCTGCCGCATTGGCACTGGTTCTTATTGTGCCTTCGGGGGTAATGGCCGCCGGAAAGTTGTACCGATATTTTACGACATCCATTCAGAAGGACAAATATTCGGTTACTGCTGAAATGAATCAGACCAAAGGGAAGAAAATGAAGTATATAAAAGTTTCAGCGGACTTTGGCGAAAGTTATCACAAGACAGAAAGAAATAAAGAATTTCAATGTTATGAGAATCGTGAGGGAGGTCAAAGGGGTAAAGATTTTTGGTATTCTTTGCAGTATTTAGAAGGAAAACAGAAGGAGATACTTTCAACTTATGATGTGAAGGAAAATGAAACGATGAAAATTAACGGCCGCTGTGCGGTTTACTGCCGTTATAATCCGGTTGTGGGAAGTAAGTATCTGAAGAGCAAAAAGACTGATTATGGACAGACACTTTATATTTTTGTGGAGGATTATGGTTATCTGATTGAGATGGCAGCACAAACAGGACTTTCAAAAAAAGATTTTGTTCATTTGGCAGAAAAAATTCAGATAACTAAAGCAGAATCAAAAGCTGAGGCGGCTGATTATATTCTTTACAGTAAGAGAAGCGGGGGTGCATGGAATGTGCAGCAAAACCTGACGGCGGATGAAAAAATTAATGCAAAGCATTACTCAACAAATGGAACGGCTCAGGTTAAAAATACAGTTTATGAAGTAAAAAATGTTAGGGTTTTGGATTCGGCAAACCAGCTGAAAACGGACGCATTTATTAAAAAACGGGCTTCATTTTTAAAGCATGTGAATAACGATGGAAAATTAAAGACGTATGAAAGAGAGCAGATTAGATATGGAAATGGAATCACGGCACCGGAGAGAAGTGTAATAGAAACAAAGACGGTTCAGCCAAAACTGGTTTATGTTACACTTGCGATTAAGAATTCGGCATCCGTTTTAAAAAGCGGCAAGTTTCCGGTTCCTTCTTTGCAGCTTGTGACGAAAAAAGGCAAGCAGATTTTCCGGAAAACATATGATGACTATGGCAGACCAAATTATATTTCAAAATCTTTTACGGATGGTATGCCATGTTATTTGGAAGAAAAATTAACCGGGAAAAGCGAGTGGTTTGTAGAAGGTTCTAAGGGAACCATTCAATTGCACTTTGCGTATCTTGTGGATGAAGATGAACTGGATGGTATGGCACTGAATTTGAATGATTGGTCAAAAGACTGTGAGTATTTGGACATCTCGCAGAGGTAAAAATGAATAACAGGGCAGGGAAATTTCTTGTTGAGAAAAATACACACAAATAAAACTGTGTGTATTTTTTGACTTGACAAGTTACCAGTCGGTAACTACAATGAAGGTAACCGATTGGTAACTATTAGGCGAAAGGAGGAATTTTATGGAGGAAAAGAGCACGAAGGAACGGATTTTAGAAGAGGCATTACGGTTGTTTGCAAAAAATGGATATCTGGGAACTTCGATGAATGATATTGCCAGACAGTTAGGAGTTACGAAGGCAGCGTTATATAAACACTACACGAGTAAGCAGGAAATCCTTGACAGCATTGTGAACCGGATGGATTCGCTGGATTATGAGCGCGGGAAAAAGTATGAAATGCCACAAGGAGACAGCGAAACAGTCATAAGAGGATATCGGGAGGCGGACATAGACAAGATTAAGCAGATTACGAAGGTACAGTTTTTGCATTGGACAGAGGAAGAATTTTCAAATTGTTTTCGCAAGATGCTGATGCTTGAGCAGTACCGAGATGAAACGATGGCAGCATTGTTTCAGAAGTATCTTGTTTCCGGGCCGGTATCTTATATGGAAACAATTTTTAAGGGATTAACCGGAAAAGAAGCGGACGCAAGGCAGTTAGCACTGGATTTTTATGGTCCAATTTTTCTCATGTACAGTTTGTACGATGCAGCAGATGAGAAAGAGGAAATTATAAAAATGCTCGAACTCCATGTAGAGCATTTCACTAAAATGCTGTAAGGAGGAAGAAGAAAATGAAACTTTATTTTGGAAATACAACGACAACGATAACAACGCTGATGATTTTATGTCTGCTTGGATTTATCGGTTATACGATTTTTCAGAGAGCAAATATCCTTTACTGGGGAAGACGCACTTTATTTGTACTTGTATTTGGCTTAGTTATCTGCTGTTTTGCGGCAGCCAGAGATGGGTTGGATAAGACAATTCAGCGCACAATTGACGGCAGCTGTGCACCGGGAATTTTTCCACTCCTTAGTATTCCAAATCTAATCGGGTGCATTGGTGCGGCTATCATTATTATTGCTGCCATTGCTACGCCGATTGCTAAATCGCAGGCAGCACGTGAAGTTTGGTTTTATTTTATGTCGGGTGGTGCTCTTTTGAAGATTGTTGTTATGGAGGTATCAAGGATTCGGTTGTGATGTTTTTTTCTAGTTTTCCGTAATTGACCAAGAAAAGTTTACATCTCGTGGCGCTTTCGCTCAGACAAATCCGCAGAAGTATCGGCATGTAAAAGACACATGCCTGATACTTGCGCATTTGTATCCACGAGATGCAAATCTTTTCTTGGTCAATTACTGGAATCTAGAAAAGATCACAACCGAATCCTTTACATAAGCGATAGATAGTTAGTTAGGAAGTGGAGTGGACAATGTGCATACGTTTGGAAACAAATCAGCGGAAAAGTATGCCTTGATTCCCCAATTACGTTTCAAGTAACTGGTTTCAAATGCTCGGCTGCCAATTTATTTGGTTTCCGGTAATCCGGCAGAAAGGCTTGGTGATAAGTGGGTACAAACACGCGGGTATCAGGCATGTGTCGTTTACATGCCGATACCCTTACGCGTTTGTTTAGCGGGAGCGCCCACGAATTACAAAGCCTTTCTGCCGGATTACGGAAACTAACTAAATTGCCCCACACTATCATTGACAACAAATACATAAAATGTTTATAATCTATATGGATATATGAAAAAAGATGGGGTGGAGAAGAAAGATAATACTAAAGGGAAGGTTAAGGGATATTTTATGTATGAAAAGGAAAAGCAGAGGGAGAACCATCTGATTGTGTTGTTAGTGTACACATTTTTCTCACTTATTTTGACGGGAGAATCACTTTTGCTTGGCTGGGAAGTGGGAGCAATTGTGCTTTTGCTGACGGCATTGATTGGAAGCTGGGTAATTTATATTACCGATATGGTTTCCGGAGGAATGCGGCTGTGGCTATATTTTGCCTTGACGATGATATCTTGTTTTTTTTATGGAATTCATCAGACAAGTGTGTTTGATTTGGCACCACTTATGATTTTGATTATGATTCTATTTTCAGTAACGGAAAAATCAAGTATTATCAGACTTTGTGTGATTACATATTATTTGACAATGTGTTATGATTTTATCTTTGTTCTGAAACATGCCATTGAACTTACAACACTTACAGTGACTAGAACGCTTTTGCATCTTGGTCTTGTTTTGGTGTCCGGATGTCTTGTGAATCTTGTATTGAAAAGGAGGAAATCAGAGCGTGTATATTCGGATAAAAAAATTGAAAAATTAGAAGAAACAAATCGCCGTGTCGAAGATTTTCTTGCCAATGTTTCTCATGAATTGCGTACACCGATTAATGCGGTTACAGGTATTTCTACCGTCATGCTGCAAAAAGAAGAAGAGCAAGAAAAAAGAGAGCAGTTATCCTCGGTACAAATGGCTGGAAAACGATTATTTGGTCAAATTGAAGATATTTTAGATTACACAGAAATTGATACGAACAAAATCCGGCTGAGCGAAGAAAATTATACACCGTCTCTGGTTGTAAGTGATTTGGTTTCGGAGTATTGGGAAAAAGAAGAAAAACAGCCCGAACTGCTTTTTGACTATGATACAAAAATTCCACCGGTTCTTTTGGGCGATGAGCGGAAAATAAGAAAGATATTAAAACATCTAGTGGATAATGCGATGAAATTTACGCAAGAGGGCGGTGTTTATGTCAGAATTTTTTCATTAAAAAAATCTTATGGAATCAATTTGTGTATTGAAGTAAGTGATACAGGTGTCGGCATTGCAAAAGATGAACTGGAAAGAATTACGGAGCGGTTCTACCAAACAAGTACAGGAAGAAACCGAAAGGTGGGGGGACTTGGGTTAGGTTTGTCTATTGTGTACGGAATGGTTCGTGTGATGAATGGGTTTATGCGGATTGAAAGTGAAGAGGGCAGGGGAACTACGGTTACGGTTAGTATTCCACAGCAGGTGGCAGAAGAAAATCCGGAAAAGCCTTTAATTAATAATAAAAACTTGTGTGTTGCATGTTTCTTGATGACGGAAAAATATAAAGTGCCTCAAGTAAGAGAGTATTATAATAAAATGATTGCGCATATGGTAAAACAGTTTGACATCTCATTGCACCGTGTTACGAACCGGGACGAATTGGAACAGTTATTAGAAGTGACACCGGTGACGCATTTGTTTGTGGGTGAGGAGGAGTATCGCGTAAATAAGAATTATTTGGAAATGACAGATTCAAAAGTGCGGATTGTTGTTGTGGCAGGAAAAAATATTATTCTGCCGCAGGAAAAGCGGATAGAAATAATTCGGAAGCCCCTTTGTACACAGTCTGTATTAAATATTTTAAAGGAAAAGGAAAGTGATTTGTCAAAAAGAAAGAAACGAAAAATGATATGCCCGGGAATTAAGGTGTTGGTTGTGGATGATGAGCCGATGAATCTGACCGTTGCAAAGGGGATTTTTGAAAATTATCAGATGATAGTAAAAACTGTAATCAGCGGAAAAGAGGCAATTGCGGCTTGTGAAAAGGAAAGATTTGATATTATTTTCCTTGATCATATGATGCCGGAAATGGATGGTATTGAAACGTTAAAACAACTTCGTAAAATGCAAAAAGAGAGTGGTCAGGAATATATTATTGTTGCATTTACGGCAAATGCAGTCAGTGGAGCAAAGAAAATGTTTATGGAGGAAGGTTTTGATGAGTTTGTTTCAAAACCGATTGAGACAATGACACTGGAACGAGTTCTTTGCAAGGTGCTTCCGAAATCGTCGATTACCTATGTCAGTGAGGAAAAAGAGGCTGTAAAAACGGACGAGAGGAAAACGAATTTTGACAGGAATGCCGGGCTGCAATACTGCCGTGGAGATGAAATATTTTACAGAGAATTGTTAGCGCAGTTTCACAGTGAGTCGGTGAAAAAGAGACAAATGATAGAAGCGGATTATGAGCAGAAAAATATGGAAGATTATCGGATTCGTGTGCACGCCTTAAAGAGTACGGCGAAGATGATAGGAGCAGAGAATTTGTCTGATCTGGCAAAAGATTTGGAAATGGCAGCGAAAGAAAAAGACTGGGATTTCATTGAGAAGAATCACAAAGAAGTTCTAGACCAGTATGCAGCGGCGGTTGTGGAAATCGGCAGCCTGCTTGGTACTGTGTTGGAAGAAGAGGAGTTTTCTGTAACGCAAATAAATAGCGAAAAATTATTGGAAGAATTAATGCTTTTGATGGAAAAATTGCGTGCTTACGAAATAGATGACGCAGAAAAAATTATTCAAAAACTGCAGCATATAAAGTGCGCAAACTTGTCGGGGAGAGAATTGATTGAGAATATCAAACAAGATGTCACGGATTTTGAATTTGACCGGGCACTTAATAAAACAGAGAAGCTTTACAAACGTGTGGAAAGAGGTGAATGCGAATGAATCCAAAACGATTGATACAAGTGTTTAACAATCATGAATTAGGGCTTCAGGAACGATTGTTCCGCCTTCTGGTCACGATTGGCTTAATGGGACTGGCAATGGGAATTCTTGTTGGTCTTGTGTTAGGAGAAAGTATGGCAAACACCCTTTCACTTCTTGTGGTATTTGCGCTTGCGGTTGCGATAACGTATTTTTCCATCCATTTTCATAAAATTCAAATAGGAGCAGTGCTGATTTCCGTTTTGCTGATTTATTTTGCGCTTCCTTTTAACTTTTTGACAAGTGGAGGAATTTATGGAGGCGGCCCGATTTGGCTGATGTTTGGCGTTGTTTTTGTCTGTCTGGTAGTTGAGAAGAAGGCAAAATACATATTGATTGCCAGCAGTTTCTGCCTGTATGGCGCATGTTATCTGACGGCTTATTGGAATCCCAGAATTATAGAATTTCACACGACTCAGGCAGCCTATGTCGATTCCTTTTTTACACTGGTGGCAGTGACGGTTCTTGTGTGCAGCATGATTTTATTTCAAAATGCGATGTACCGGAAAGAAAGTAAGATTGCAAAGGAGCAAAAAAAAGAAATTGAAGAATTAAATCGGATGCAGAATCATTTTTTCTCAAGTATGAGCCATGAAATCAGGACACCGATAAATACTATTATTGGACTGAATGAGATGATTTTGCGAGAAGAAATTTCGGATGAAGCAGCCGGCGATGCCAAGAGTATTCAGGGGGCAAGCAAGATGCTTTTGACGCTGATTAATGATATATTGGATATGTCAAAAATTGAATCGGGCAAAATGCAGATTGTTCCGGCCGTTTACGAAACAGGAGATATGTTATCCGATGTTGTGAATATGCTCTGGATACGGGCAAAGGAAAAAGGGCTTGAATTTCATATCAATGTGGACCCTTTGCTGCCATCCCAGCTGTTTGGTGATGAAGTGAGGATTAAACAGATTCTCATTAATGTATTAAATAATGCAGTTAAATATACAAAAGAGGGGGCTGTTACTTTATCCATTCAGTGCAAAGAGCAGGAGAACGGAAATGCATTAATTTCTTATTCGGTGACGGATACCGGAATGGGAATTAAAAAAGAAAGTATTCCGTATTTATTTCAAGCATTCAAACGCATTGACGAGAGTGAAAACCGCTATATAGAGGGAACCGGACTGGGACTTTCGATTGTGAAGCAGTTAGTAGAACTTATGGGAGGTGACATTTCCGTAAACAGCGTGTATACAAAAGGCTCCACATTTATCATTACAATTCCACAAAAAGTGGTAAGCAATGAAGAGATCGGTGAACTGGATTTGGAGACAAGACATGGTACAAATCAAAGAGAATCGTACAGACAAAGTTTTGAGGCAGAAAAAGCACGCGTCTTAATTGTGGACGATAATGAAATGAACCGGATGGTGGCAAAAAAACTGCTTCGTGACACAAAAGTTATGGTGGATACGGCAGAAAGTGGAGAAAAGTGTTTAAAGAAAAGTCTTCAGACGAGATATGATGTTATTTTTATGGATCATCTGATGCCGGAAATGGATGGTATTGAATGTCTGCATGCGATTCGGACCCAGATGGGTGGTTTCAATCAAAATACGCCGGTTGTGGCACTGACAGCAAATGCCGGAAGTGAAAATAAAGCACTTTATTTTCGCGAAGGATTTGATGGGTATTTATTAAAACCGGTCAGTGGTGAACAATTGGAGGAAGAACTTATTCGTCATCTTCCTAAAAATCTTATCAGGCAATTCAATGCGGAAGGAACCGTGGGAATGATAGAGGCACCGATTTTAGAGCACAGGAAAAAAGTGCCGGTTATGATATCAACGGATACCACATCCGATTTACCGGATTATCTCATAGATGGAAATTTAGCTGCTGTAATGCCCTATCGCGTGAAAACAGAGGGTGGTGAATTTTTAGATGGTGTGGAAACGGAGACAGATGGTATCCTTGCCTATATGAAAGAGCGTGGTGAAATGGCGCAGTCGGAGGCACCAAAAGTAAGTGATTACGAAGAGTTTTTTGCCGAACAGCTTACGAAAGCGCAGTCTGTTGTCCATATTTCTATGGCAGAAAGTGTTAGTCCCGGATTTGCGAATGCGCTGGAAGCGTCAAAAGCGTTTGATAATGTTATGGTTATTGATTCCGGACAATTGTCAAGCGGTATGGGACTTATCGTTTTGTATGCCATATCTTGTGCTGCCGGCGGAATGGGAGCCGGGGATATTGTGCAGAAACTTAAGGCTCATAAAAAACAGATTCAGACAAGTTTTATTGTAAGCGAGACGGGATATCTGATGCGGGCAGGAAAAATTTCGGAAAAGGTTCATAAACTATGTCAGGCATTTATGCTCCATCCTGTAGTTGTTCTAAAAAATGGCAGGATGAAAATAAAGAAAATTTATGTTGGCAGAAGAAAAACGGCATGGAAGAAATATATTACTTCCACATTTAATAAAGAGCTTCATATGGATAAAAAGATGCTGTTTATTACCTATGCAGGACTAACGAATGATGAGTTAAAGGAAATTACAAAAGAAGTAAGAGAAAAAGATGCAATCGAGAATATTATTTATCAAAAGGCATCTCCGGCGGTTGCCATTAACTGCGGACCGGGTACCTTTGGAATGTTATTTGCAAAGATGGATGATGAATAAAACGTATGAGGTGATAGCAAGATGAAAACAATATTAGTTGTAGATGATGATAAACTAAATCTTTCGGCAGCGCGGAAAGTGTTAAGTGGCGAATATAAGGTAATCCCTGTTGTTAGGGGAACACAGGCATTGTCTTATTTGGAAAATGAGGAATGTGACATGATTCTTTTGGATATCAGTATGCCGGAAATGGATGGCTTTGAACTGCTTCGAAAAATTCGGACGATGGAGAACGGTAAGGACATTCCCGTGATTTTTCTTACGGCTGACAATGATACCGAGACGGAGACCCGCTGTTTTAAAGAGGGGGCCATTGATTTTATTGTAAAACCTTTTGTGCCGGCTGTTATGCAGTCAAGGATTGGAAGAGCACTTGAACTAGAAGAACTTCGGCGTGGCCTTGCGGATAAATTAGAGAAGAAAACCCGTGAAGTATCGGATATTAAAAGTAAATCTTATCAGGATGTCCTAACCGGTCTTTGGAATCGCGCCTATACAGAGAATGCTGTAAATGAAATGATTTCACAGAAAAAAAAAGGTGCTCTCTTTATGCTTGATATGGATAATTTTAAAGCAGTTAATGACAATTACGGTCACATTGCCGGGGATGAAACGCTTAAAATATTTGCCGGCACTTTAAAGAAATTTGCAGGAGAAGGGGATGTTCTTTGTCGGATTGGTGGTGACGAGTTTATGATTTTTGTAAAGGATGTTACAGAAAAAAGTGAACTGGGCAGCCGTGCAGCAGAGATTATTTCCGGTTTTCAAAAGAAATTTGCTGAATTTGATTTTGAAACCGAGTGTTCCGTTTCGATTGGCATTGCGCAGACACCGGAAGACGGAATGGAATTTAATAAACTTTACAACTCAGCAGATAAAGCGTTATACTATGTGAAGCAGAACGGAAAAAACGCATATCATTTTTTCAGTGATAAGTTACAGAAGGAAAAAAGCCGTGCCGGAAAAATTGTTGATCTGAAGTATATTAACAGTTTAATGAGCCGTGCAGATGATGGACAGGGCGCATATTTTCTTGATATAGACAGTTTTCATCATGTTTATAATTTTATCTGCCGTTTTGTAAAGAGAAACGAAAAGGATGTTCAAACCGTGTTATTTACGGTGAATGCGGATAATCAGGAAATTGATGTGACAGAGATGGAACTGATTTTGGAGACCTTGGAGAAAGCAATTTATACGTCCTTACGCAGGTCGGATGTATCGACGAGATATTCCAGTAAACAGATTGTGGTAATTCTTATGGATACGGACGAAGTAAATGGAAGTATGGTTGCGGATCGTATTTTGGATTGTTTTTATAAAATGTATTCGCATCAGGAGGTGCAGATCGATTATGACATCGCGTGCATCAGTCGATAGAACTTATATTGCAATTGATTTAAAATCGTTTTATGCTTCTGTGGAATGTAAAGAACGAAATCGTGACCCACTTACTACAAATCTTGTGGTGGCAGATCAAACAAGGACAGAAAAAACAATTTGTCTTGCTGTTTCACCTGCTCTTAAAAGTTATGGAATACCGGGGCGGCCACGGCTTTTTGAGGTCGTTCAAAAGGTGAAAGAAGCAAATTATAAACGCCGGTATCAGGCACCGAATCGAACATTTCTAGGTGCCTCGGATGACAGTGTGGAACTAAAAAAAAATAAAACTCTTGCCATTGATTATATTGTGGCACCACCCAGAATGGCATATTACATGGAGTACAGCACAAAAATTTACGATATTTATTTGAAGTACATTGCGCCGGAGGATATGCACATTTACTCGGTAGATGAGGTGTTTGTGGATGTGACCGATTACCTTTCTACCTATGAAATGACGGCAAGAGAACTTGCCATGACAATGATACAGGATGTTCTCAAAACAACCGGGATTACAGCGACAGCAGGAATTGGCACCAATATGTATCTTTGTAAAATTGCGATGGACGTGGTGGCAAAACATATGGATCCGGATAAAAACGGGGTGCGGATTGCGGCGTTAAATGAGATGTCGTATCGGAAGCTCCTCTGGAATCACAGGCCGCTTACCGATTTTTGGCGTGTGGGTCCCGGCTATGCAAAAAAATTAGAAGCAAATGGTCTTTATACGATGGGCGATATTGCCAGATGTTCCATTGGAAAACCGGATGAGTTATACAATGAAGAACTTTTGTATCAATTGTTTGGTGTGAATGCGGAACTCTTGATTGACCATGCATGGGGGTATGAGCCGTGCACAATTCAGGATGTTAAGGCGTATAAGCCGGAGACGAACAGTGTGAGTTCCGGTCAGGTTTTGCAGTGTCCCTATGATTTTGATAAAGCGAAACTGGTGGTAAAGGAAATGACGGATTTGATGGTGCTTGATTTGGTCGACAAAAGACTTGTTACAGATCAGATTGTACTCACGATAGGGTATGATATTGTAAACTTGACAGACCCATCAAGAAATCGAAGCTACAAAGGAGTTGTAACAACGGACCGTTATGGAAGAAAGGTGCCAAAACATGCACATGGGACAACTAATTTAAAAAGGCAGACTTCATCCACTGCTATAATTATGGATGCAGTAATGGAATTATATGACCGGATTGTAGATAAAAAGTTATTGGTTCGCCGGATTACCATTACAGCGAATAAGTTAGTGAGTGAGGATTTGGTGCAGGAGAAAGAAAGCTATGAGCAGCTACAGCTTTTTACGGATTATGAAGAAGTAAAACGGGGGCGCGAGAAAGAAGAGGCTGCTCTTGAAAAAGAAAAACGAATCCAGCATGCGATGCTTGATATTAAGAAAAAGTTTGGAAAAAATGCAATTTTGAAAGGAATGAATCTGGAAGAAGGTGCAACTGCCAAAGATAGAAATTCACAGATTGGTGGACACAAGGCATAATCGGATTCGAAAAAGGAAAGGAGGTCAGGAAATGCTGAATAATGAAATTAGTCATAAATACGATGACATTCTTTTTATGCCGCATCCCAATTCCAAAAATCATCCGCGCATGGCAAGAAGAGACCGGGCGGCGCAGTTTTCCTCATTTGCGGCACTGACCGGACATGAGGAGGCAATTTCCGAGACGGCTCGTTTGACGGATGAAAAAGCAGCGCTTGGTGAAGATGTGATGGAGCGGCTTGATTGGATTTTTATGCAGATAAAAGCCAAAATGAGTGAAAATCCGGAGGTGACGATCACATATTTTCTGCCGGATGAGAAGAAGGCAGGCGGGAGATATGAAAGTTATGCCGGTGTGGTAAAGAAAATGGATGAATATAAACGCGAATTGGTTTTTAACGACCATACGGTCATACCAATGCACCAAATTGTAAATATTGAGGCCGACTGGCTGGAAAGGAGTTCAAATGAAGACATTACTTGTGATTGACATGCAGAATGATTTTATTAATGGAGCGCTGGGAACAAAAGAGGCGGAGGCAATTGTGCCATTTGTAAAGGATAAAATTAAAGAATACCGGGAGGCAGGGAATCCGGTTTTTTTCACCCGTGATACGCATGGAGAGGACTATCTGGATACGCAGGAGGGAAAAAATCTGCCGGTGAAGCATTGTATCGAAGGAACTTTTGGGTGGCAGATTTCAGATGAGATTGGTTTTAGTGAGGACGATATGGTGTTTGATAAAAATACATTTGGATATGATTGGTCGCAGGCGGTTTTGGCACAACCGGAATTGTTTTTTGGTGATGAAATCGAATTGATTGGGTTATGTACGGATATCTGTGTAATTTCAAATGCAATGGGATTAAAAACTGTATTTCCGGAAACTGTTATTTCCGTGGACGCAGCGTGCTGCGCGGGAGTGACAAAAGAGTCCCACGAAAACGCGCTGGCGTCCATGAAAATGTGTCAGATTCAAATAAAAAATTCACACTAAGTGATTATGAAAGAATCTGTTTTAAGTCTTCCTCCGGGGTTGATACTTTGGAAATGTGATACTCATCAATCAGATATTGCAGCACATTTTTTGAGAGGAAGGCTGGCAGTGTTGGTCCCAGATAAATATTTTTGATACCAAGGTGTAACAGGGTCAGCAGAATGCAGACAGCTTTTTGCTCGTACCAGGACAGAACCATCGACAAAGGAAGTTCATTGACATCACAGTCGAATGCCTTTGCCAGTGCGATAGCAACCTGAATGGCAGAGTAGGCATCGTTGCATTGTCCCATGTCCATGATGCGGGGAAGTCCGCCAATTTCACCAAGGTCTAAGTCATTGAAACGGTATTTTCCACAGGCAAGTGTCAAAATAACGGTGTCTTTTGGTGTCTGTTTTACAAATTCGGTATAATAATTTCTTCCCGGTCTTGCGCCGTCACATCCACCGACTAAGAAAAAGTGTCGGATGTCGCCGTTTTTTACAGCATCAATCACCTGGTCTGCAACACCAAGGACGGTTCCGTGTCCGAATCCGGTCATGACATAGTGGCCGCCATTAATTCCGGTATTTTCTTTGTCTTTTGAATAGCCGCCAAGTGCCAGTGCTTTTTCGATAACCGGTGTAAAATCTTTGTCTTCACCAATGTGTGTGACATTTGGGTAAGAAACGACTTCGGTTGTGAAAACGCGGTCAGCGTAACCAGGTTTCACAGGCATTAAGCAGTTGGTTGTAAATAAAAAGGCTGCCGGAACATTGTCAAATTCTTTTTGCTGGTTCTGCCATGCTGTTCCAAAATTTCCTTTCAAATGAGGATATTTTTTTAATTCAGGATAAGCGTGGGCAGGAAGCATTTCTCCGTGGGTATAGATGTTAATTCCTTTTCCTTCCGTCTGTTTAAGAAGCAATTCCAAATCTTTCAAATCGTGACCGCTTACAACGATAAAAGGTCCTTTTTCAACAGTCAGAGAAACCTTTGTCGGAACCGGAGTGCCATACGAGGTTGTGTTCGCACGGTCTAACAGTGCCATACATGCGAGGTTTACCTCACCCGTTTCCATAACAACTGGGAGAAGATGCTCCATATCAAAATCATAGCTAATTACACAAAGTGCTTTATAAAAGAACTGATTGACGGTTTCATCTGTATAGCCAAGCATTTTTGCGTGGTATGCATAGGCTGACATGCCACGGATGCCAAAGAGGATAAGGGATTTTAATGAGCGGATATCTTCATCTGCTTCCCAAATTCGTTTCATGTCATAATTGTCGGTGTTTCCACATGGATTTTTGCATACGCTGCAATCCGGTACAATGATGTGTTTTTCTTCATTTACCCGCTGAATCATTTCGCGCAGCGTATCATCGTTAAAGTTTACATTTGTAATGGTTGTAAAAAGACCTTCTATAATAATCTGATCCGTATTTTCCGTTTTTTTATTGTTTTCGCAGGCACGTGCCAAGCCAATCAGTGCTCCGGTTAATTCATCCTGAAGATTGGCAGTTTCGGCAGTTTTACCACATACGCCTGCACAACCGGTGCATCCGGCACATCCTGCGGTCTGTTCACATTGAAAACAAAACATTGAATTTGTCATGCGTTTTCACTCCTTTGATTTGTTATTGTGAGCTTATTATAAAAAAATTTATTTGAGAAATATGTTGTTATAACCACGTTTTTTTGACGCTTAACAGGAAATATTTTGATTACGGTTTTGTCGGTGGCTGGTGTATCGATTGGACAGTGGCTCGGCTTTGTGCTGGAAACGCTGCCGGAATTGCAGAAATTGACAAGATGGCAGCACGTATTCGTACCTTGGCAAAGCAGCTGCAGGATGGGCTTGCCATGTAAGTAAGAAAGAGGAAAAGAAACTGCCGGTTCTAAGAACAAGAATTCTAAGAATCGGCAGTTTTTTGAGGGTATTAGAAAATATCGTATTTATATTTCATTACGCGGTAGGCGTAACGTTTGGACTGGTAAGTGAAGGTGCGAATCATTTTTCCATTTTTGTCATACTCGCCGTAGGTGTGGTTCATGCCGCTGCTGAATGTGATGTTTTCATCAAAATGCTGGACACTGCTGACAACACTGGAATAAGGAACAGCAATTTTTTTTACAAGCCGGTAGGTCTTTTTCTTCTCATCCACCAGATATTTGTAGTAATAAGAAGCCTTTCCTTTTTTGTAGGAGCCGACGCCTTTATAACTTTTCCAACTGAATTTTGGAAGTGTTTTTGCACTGCCGAAATTGTTGTTGTACAGGTAGAGGTAATACTGCCCATTTGGGAGGGTATCATCTTTTTCTACAGTAATCGTATGCTGACCGGCATGTCCGACAAATTTGACACCGGTCCGCTTGAGAAGATACTTTGCAAGCGATGTCTTTTTGTAGAGGGAGCCGGAGTGGATGATGTACTTGATTTTCGGCTTTTTGTAAATATTGCTGACCTTTACCAAAGAACTTTCTTCCCGGCTGCTCACAATTAGTTCTCCATCATTAATTAAATCTAAGGAATTTAAATGGAGCCAGTCAAGTTCAGTTCCTCCGTAGGTGTTTTTACCACCCTTTCGCTGAACATGTTTTTTTCTGGAAGCCGACATAAGTTTTGCAAAATCAACTAATTTTTTTGTTTTTTTAGTTTTAATATCAACAGAAATAACAACGTCTTCAATTGTTTTTTTCTTCTTATCATTTACAAGACACAGTAATTTTTTATGAGCCGCATCATACATAAAATCGTGGTGGAGTTCGTAACCTTTGAGAGAGATTTGTCTCACGATATGCCCTAAGCGGTTCATCACGGCAAGTTTGTCAATATCATAGGAGAAAATCCAGTTGCCGTCTACGGTGAGAATTCGGTCGGTGCGGTAGCCATTCAGTGGTGTCAAGCCGCGGCTTACACCGTTGTTATCATAATAGTAAATGTTGGTGGCATCTGATTTATCGTGTCCAAACATGGCATAGAAGCCGAGCGAGACGGCAGTTTTGCTTTTTCCGTTTTTCACTTTTTTGATTTTCGGAATCGCTTTTTCCTTTTTGGGTGTCGTTGAAAAGCGAACAGTCTTTTTCCACTCATTTGCTGCATTGTAGAAATTAATTTCTACTGTATTTTTTCTGCCGGCAGCGAGTCCCGGAATTAGATATTCGTGAGTTAGGCGCACATTTGCTTCCGATCCGCCTGCTAAAGTGCCGGAAATCGTTTCCGCACCTTTGGCTGTAATGGTGTACTTGGCGTAAAGTGGTTCTGTAGAAACCGCATAAAAGTAAATAGAGGTACTCAGTGTGCCATATGGATTTTTTACTAACAGAGGGGCATCCAAAGTTCTTTTCCCCTTTTTCCATTTGGTCAGATAAGAAGTTGCTTCCCTCTGGTATTTGGTCGTATAAACGTTTTTCGTACTGTGTTTGATAGTAAGTATTTTTGCCTGAGATTTTGTGGCACAAACGAGAGTGCCACAAAACAGAAGTAAAAACATACTTACCAGTAGTTTTTTTTGTTTCATTGGATGGTCTCCTTTTCATAGTATACATCAGTAAAATCATATTTTATTACGCGGTAAGCGTATCGCTTTGCGGCATAAGTATATGTACAAATCATGTTTCCTTGTTTATCGTATTCGCCATAAGTGTGATCCATGCCGCTGCTGAATGTGACGTTATTTCCAATATAATTCACTCCGCTGACTACACTGGAATACGGAACGGAAAACTGCTGAACCAATTCGTATGTTTTTTGGTTTTCATCGACTAAATATTTGCAAAAATAGGAGGCAGTTCCTTTGCGGTAAGTGCCGACGCCCGGATAGAGGCTCCAGTCAAATTGAGGGAGTGTTTTGGCACTGCCAAAGTTATTATTGTACATAAACAAATAATATTGTCCATTTGGCAGTGAAGCATCGTGTTCTACTGTAATCGTGTGCTGACCGGCATGTCCGACAAAGTTTCCTTTTTGTTTTAATAGCAGTTTTTCATATTTGGTTCCTTTATAAAGAGAGCCGCTGTGGATTAAGTAGTCAATGGAAGGATTCTCGTAAATATTATTGATTTTAATAATTACACTTTCTTCCCGGCTGCTGAATACGGCATCTTTATCATTAATCATATCCAGAGAATTCAAATGAAGCCAGTCAAGCTCGGTTCCGCCATATGTATTTTTTCCGCCTTTGCGCTGTACGGAGCGCTTTCTCATGGACTTCATCATTTTCTCAAAATCGACCAGTTTTTTTACTTTTCCGGTTTCAATATTGACAGAAATCAAAACATCTTCAATTGTGTCTTTGTCGGTGTCGTTGACAAGACATAAAAGCTCATTTCGTTTTTCATCGTACATAAAGTCATGATGAAGTTCGTATTTGCCAAGAGAAAGTGTCTTTTCAACTTTTCCCAGTCGGTTGACAAATGCAATGTCTGTGAGGCTGTAGGAGTAGACAATTTTTCCATCAATCGTTAAAATACGGTCGGTGCGGTAGTCATCCAATGGTGTTTTTCCCCGGCAGATACCGTTATTGTCATAATAATAAATATTTTTTGCCTTAGATTTATCATGTCCCAAAACGGCAAAAAGTCCATCGGTCAAAGAAGATTTGCTATTCCCTTTTTCCACTTTGGTAATGGCAGGAATCTGTTTATCCTTTTTGAGTGTGACCGTATATTGATAGGTATGAATCAAATTGTTTCCTGCGTCATAAAAAGCAAGGGAAAAATGATTTTCAAGTCCCGGTGCCAGTCCGGTAATTAAGTATTCATGTGTTTTTGTTACGCCGGAATCGGAATCATTTTTCAAGCGGTGTTTTATCACGCTGCCATTGTTACAGGTCACTTCGCAGACGACATAACTATCCTGTTCCGATACGCCGTAATAATAAAAGGAACCGGTATTTGTTCCATATGGATTCCAGACAAGAAGTGGATCTTCGATTGTGTAGGAATTATTGTTTCTCATATTTTGAAGCTGGTTGTCTGCTTCTGTCTGGTAAGCATCCTCATAAATATTTTTGCTTTGGTGTTTGATATCCTGAATCGGAAAATCTTCACTGACTAAACCGGTATGTTTTTTTTGCTCGATTTGTTTTTGTCTTATATAATGCCGATAGCAGAATAGGCAGACGAAACCGATTAAAAGAATACCAATGATGCTTATCCAAAGTGCTTTTCTTTTCATGCGTGTACTCCTTTTTATGTAATGATAGATTTAGTGTAAAAAATAATTATGTCAAAACAATTTCAGGTAGGTGTTTGGGATAGATGTTCGGGGGTATTTTATTAGTTTCCGTAATTTGGCAGAATATCTTTGGTCTTGTGGGCGCTTTCGCTCGTTGAGTACGTAGCGGTATGGGCACTGAAGTTACCAGTGCCACATACCGACGTACTCAAAACCCACAAGACCTAAAGATATTCTGCCGAATTACTGGAATCAAAATAGAGTACCAGCGAACACCTGACACAAATCAATTGCGTCATATTGTATAAAACGACGGAGAACAACATCAAGGAGTGAAAATTTTGGATTGAGTGTTTACTGTTATTTATTAGGATTCCAGTAATTTAAGTAGAAAAGCTTTGTGACTCGCGGGTTTTGAGTACGTCGGTATGGAGCACTGGTAGTTTCAGTGCCCATACCGCTACGCACTCAACGAGCGGGAGCGCCCGCGAGACGCAAAGCTTTTCTACTTAAATTACGGAAACTAAAAAATATCTTGCATGTCACCCATTTTTTGTCTACAATTAGTTCTATTACAAAAAAGATAGAAAGAAGGAAATATAACAATATGAAACAGGACAAAACTTTTCTTGGAACGGTGCCGGTGGGAAAACTGCTTTTTAAACTGGCAGTGCCAACGGTTATTGCACAGCTTGTGAATATGCTCTATAACATTGTTGACCGCATTTATATTGGACATATGCCGGGAGACGGAAGCCTTGCACTGACCGGGGTTGGTGTGTGCATGCCATTGATTATGATTGTGTCAGCGTTTGCAGCGTTAATCAGTTCCGGTGGTGCACCGCGTGCTTCGATTGCGATGGGAAAGGGAGAGCATGAGTCGGCAGAGAAGATTCTTGGCGGCTGCGTTACGGTGCAGGTAGTGATTTCTCTTATTTTGACGGTAGTTATTCTGGTTTGGAATAAAGATTTGCTTCTTGCTTTTGGAGCAAGTGAAAATACAATTTCGTATGCAAATTCATATATGAGTTTGTATGCATTTGGCACACTTTTTGTACAGCTGACCTTGGGAATGAATGCATTTATTACGGCACAGGGATTTGCAAAGACCGGTATGTTTACGGTAATGATAGGTGCAGTGGCTAATATTATATTGGATCCTGTTTTTATTTATGGGTTTCATATGGGAGTAAGAGGAGCTGCACTTGCTACTATTTTATCGCAGGGAATTTCTTGTGTGTGGGTAATTCATTTTCTATGTGGTGAGAAAACGATTCTCCGCCTCAAAAGAAAAAATCTTCGAGTGGATTTTGGTTTGGTGCTTCCGTGTCTTGCATTGGGACTTTCTGCATTTATCATGCAGGCAAGTGAGAGTGTCATTTCGGTCTGTTTTAATTCGTCGTTACTTGCTTACGGAGGGGATTTGGCGGTCGGTGCGATGACAATTTTAACAAGTGTGATGCAGTTTGCGATGCTTCCGCTGCAAGGGCTTGGCCAAGGGGCACAGCCGATTACCAGTTATAATTACGGAGCGAAAAATCGTGAGCGTGTGAAAAAAAGTTTTCGTTTGCTGCTAACAATTAGTTTGGTATACTCTGTTGTTTTGTGGGCATTTATTTTAATCATCCCGCGTCTTTTTGTGGGCATGTTTACAAGCGATGCCACTTTGCTTGATTTTACTTCCCAGGCATTACGTGTATATTGTGGGGCACTGTTTATTTTCGGTATCCAGATTGCCTGCCAGATGACGTTTGTCTCAATTGGAAGTGCTGTTTGTTCAATTATTGTAGCGGTGTTGAGAAAATTTGTTTTGTTAATTCCGCTCATTTATATTCTGCCGCAGCTTTTTGTGGACCAGACCTTTGCGGTGTATCTGGCAGAACCGGTTGCGGACGTGTTTGCCGTTACCTTTACTGCTATTTTGTTTACGATTCAATTTAAGAAAATACTTGCAAAGTTAAATTAAAGGATTTTACAAAAGGAAAGCCTCGGATTGCCTTAAAAACGATTTTTTAGGCAGTTTAGGGGCTTTTTTTAATGCCTGGTTTTTTGAAAAAATTTTTCAAATTTTTTACTTTTGTTAGGTAGTGGATTTTACAATGAAATTTTAAGATGGGATTGTAACGAAGGAAATGCAGAATAAGAAAGTGCCACATCCGTGGCAGGAAAAATGGAGGTAAAAATGAAAAGAATGAACAGAGTAATTGCTTTTTCTGCGTTGGCAGCATTGAGTCTGACCTTAAATCCCATTCAGGCAGGAGCCTATGGAGAGACAACAGAAAAAAGCACGTTGACAGCAGACACAAAAGCAGTCAGTGAGTACCAGACATGGAAAGACAACACCTGGACAGGGAAAGAGTCCATTGATTCCGGTAAAATTGTATTGACACCGGGCGCAACTGAGAAAGATTTGAATTTTTGCTGGTATTCCAAAACAAAAGGATTAGCAAAAGTAAAATTAGGAAAGAAAGAAGACTTATCCGACGCCAAAGTATATGACGGCACAGTTACCGATATTAACCGTTCCAACAGTGTGGAGACTTACAAAGCTTCCAACAAAGTATCCATAAAAGGCGCATTGGAGAAAAACACTACTTATTACTACAGCTATTCCAACGACGGAACGACATGGAGTAAGGCAGAAAAGTATCAGACAAAAGATTTTTCTTCTTACAAAATCTGGCTGGTAGGTGACCCGCAGGTTGGTGCATCCGGTTCCGAAGGACAGGGAACAATTGATGATGTAAATATCGCGGTTGATACTTACAACTGGAACAAAACATTGGAGATGGCAAAGAAAAAAGATGGAGATGCAAGTTTTGTACTGTCAGTAGGTGACCAGATTGATTATGCTGCAGCAGATGAAGCAGATACAAAGAATGTAAGAGAGAGCGAGTATGCCGGTTTCTTATATCCGTCGGTACTTCGTAATCTGCCGCTTGCTTCTTCCATCGGTAACCATGAGAGCAAAGGAACCGATTACAAGTATCATTATAACAACCCAAATACAGAGGATAATTTGGGAGCAACGAACTCCGGAAGTGATTACTACTTCAGCTATGGCGATGTACTATACATTGTTTTGAATAGTAATAACCGTAATGCGGCAGAGCACAGCAAACTGATGGAAAAGGCAATTAAAAGCGCACCAAATGCGAAATGGAAAGTAGTAGCCTTCCACCATGATATTTATGGTTCCGGACAGCCACACTCCGATTTTGATGGAGCAAATCTTCGTACAATTTTTGCGCCACTTATGGATAAGTATGACATTGATGTCTGCTTAACCGGTCATGACCACAGTTATGCAAGAACCTATCAGATTATTGATGGTACTGCAATTGAATACGGACAGGATTCGGCAACAAATCCGGAAGGAACATTGTATATTGCGGCAGGTTCTGCCAGTGGTTCTAAGTTCTATAACTTAGCTACGCAGAAACAGTATTACATCGCAGAGCGTTCCAACAATCAGCTTCCGACCTATTCGACCATTGATTTTTCGGATCAGGCATTTACAATCAAGACTTTTGATTATACAGGTGCTGAATATGCAAAACCATTTACCATTAAAAAGGAAAGCCAAAAAGATTCAGCACAGCAGTTGATTAAAAAAGCAGAAGGATTAAGTAGTTCCGTATACAGTGAAGATTCTTTGAAAAAAGTAGATGATGCGATGAAAGTGTTGAAAGAGATTGTTGCGTCCACATCAAAGGATAAGGGAGCAGAAAAATTGTCTGTACTTTATGACAAGACAAACAATGCGGACAATGCCAAAGACCCATTGAACTACTATGGATATGCACAGGGTGAATTCGCTTCTAAAATTGGTGATACGACAACGACGACACTTCGTGCAGGATTCTCAAGTTTGTTAGACAAGACACTGCTTCCGGATTTGACAACAAAGATTCCGGCAGCTACATATGACACAGCATATGCAAACTTGAAAAAAGCAATTGACAATGTGGAATACAAAGTAGTGAGTTCCTACGGTGATGATGATTTGGATTTGGATGATGGTGAGCCGGCTGCTAAGACCACAGTGAAAAAGGCAGCACTTACGATTAAAAAAGGTAAAAAATCCATTGCCGGTAAAACGGTGAAACTGAAAAAAGGCAAATCCTTTAAAATCATAACTAAGAGAACCAACACAAAGAAAAAAGTTACTTACAAATCTTCCAACAAAAAGTATGTGAAGGTAAGTGCAGCCGGTAAAGTAACGGCGAAGAAGTATACAAAGAAAACCGTAACAATCACTGTAAAAGCAGGTACATTAAAGAAAACCTTTAAAGTGAAAGTTACAAGATAGGATGATTGAATTATATGGAGCGGATAACGAAGAAGAAAGCAATTGAAATCATTGGCACGGCGGCAGCACTTTTGGTATTGTTTGGTATCATCTGGTATGTAAGCAGTTCAGTGAAAAAGACACCACTGATTAGCGAAGATGGTTTAGAGTATGCCAAAGCCACTGTGGTGGAAATTGTAAAAGGAAACAGCGGTGGAAATAATACCGGTGAGGGAGAGATGGCGGGAAGTCAGGATGTGAAAGTAAAAATCACATCCGGCTCCCACAAGGGAAAAACCGTAGAAGCAAATAATCTAAATGGTTATTTGTACGGGGCAAATTGTCAGGTTGGAACAAAAGTAATTGTACAGATTAGTGCATATGGTGATGTAATCAATGCCAATGTGTATAACTACGACAGAGAGTATGTCATGTATGCTTTAATTGGATTGTTTTTACTGATACTTTGTCTCATCGGTGGAAAACGAGGAATTTATTCCGCTATCGCTCTGGTGTTTACCTTTATATGTATCATCGGTTTATACCTTCCCCTGCTTTATGAGGGAGCGAGCCCATTTCCTTTAACGATTGCAGTCGTTTGTCTGATTACCATTGTATCGCTTCTGTTAATCGGCGGATTTACAAAGAAAACCGTATGTGCCACGATAGGAACAATTATGGGAGTTGCGGTATCCGGAATTATCGCCATGCTATTTGGAAAATTGTCACACATATCCGGATACAACACCGAAGAAATTGAAAATCTGATTTATGTGGCTCAGAATTGTAAATTACAGGTAGGAGACCTGTTATACTCCGGTATTTTGATTGCTTCGTTAGGAGCGGTTATGGATGTGGCAATGTCCATTTCCAGTACGATACAGGAAATTCATGACAGGAATCCTGAGATTAGCAAAAAGGAATTATTCAAATCCGGAATTCATGTCGGAAAAGATATGATGGGAACGATGTCAAATACATTAATCCTTGCTTTTACCGGAAGTTCCTTGAATACGATGATTATGATTTATGCGTATTCGTATCCGTACAACCAAATGATAAATATGTATTCAATCGGGATTGAACTATTAAGAGGAATATCGGGAACCATCGGAATTATTTTGGCGGTGCCGTTTGTATCACTGATTGGTTCTTTGTATCTAAAACCAAATAAATGAAAAAAGAGAGGTAATGAATTATGAAACTGAAAAAATTAATTGCAACATCACTTACTATGGCAATGGCATTTACACTTGCACCAATTGCAGTACCAAACCAGTCGAAAGCAGCAACCGCAACAATTACATTGTCCGGTTCAACATCGATTTCTCCACTGGCTCAGCAGCTGGCAAAACAGTACGCAAAAGAAAATAAAGGAATCAAAATTAACTTTACCAATATTACCGGTTCCGGCTCAGGAATTTCAGATGCAATGAACGGAAAGGTAGACATCGGAATGTCTTCTCGTGCTTTGAAAGCAGATGAAGCAGCGGTATTAAAGGCAAATGTAATCTGTAACGATGGAATTGCGATTGTTGTAAATAAAAGCAATCCGGTCGGAAATATTACACCGGAACAGCTCTATGATTTGTATGCAAAGAAGACAACAAACTGGAAGAGCATTGTTTCTTCTTACAACAAGGAAGCAGCCGTATACGGACGTGAATCCGGTTCCGGTACAAGAAGTTGCTTTGAAGATGTTTTGAAGAATGATTTCAAAAAAGACATTGCGAAAAATTATGGAAAACTGGACGCTGAAATTTCAACAACCGGTGCGATGCAGACATCAGTAAAAACAAATCCCGGTGCAATCGGTTATATGTCACTTGGTGATTTGGATGAGAAACAGGTAAAAGCTGTAAAATTCAATGGTGTATCTCCAACAACAGAAAATGTAGCAAATGGTACATATAAGATGAGTCGTCCATTCGTACTTGCAACAAAAGGGGAAGCAACCGGAGCAGCCGGAAACTTCATTAAATGGATTAAGACCAGCAGCAATGCAAAGAAAATCATCACAAAAATGGGATTTGTAAATTTATCTCAGGTAAAAATTGCTCCACGTCGGATTAAATTGAATGTAAAGAGCAAAATCACTTTGAAAAAGGGCAAGAAAAAAACAATTAAATACACGGTTTATCCTGCTAATGCCGTAAACAAAGCTGTGAAGTTTAAATCTTCTAACAAAAAGGTAGCAACCGTTAGCAAAAAGGGTGTTATCAAGGCAAAGAAAAAAGGTAAAGCAACGATTACCATTACAACCGTAGAGGGTAATGTAAAAGCAAAAATCAAAGTAACAGTTAAGAAAAAATAATTGGAAAAAGTCATCCAAAGGATGACTGATGGGGCGCAGGTTTTGACGAGTCCTTAGCGGATATCGGAAAAAACTGTGTCCCTTTCCTTATATGAAGGAGACACGCAAAAATATGAAAGTACATAAAAAATTATCGGATCTTTTGTTTCGATATCTTTTATTCCTTTTTACCATTGTAACGGTAATCGCTGTTATTATGATTGGTGTTTATATGTTTCAGTCCGGTGGACCGAGTATTGCGAAAGTAGGAATTAAAAACTTTTTGTTTGGAAAGACGTGGGATACTTCCGTGGAACCGGCAAAGTATGGAATTTTACCATTTTTGTTATCATCCGTATTTTCTATGATTGGGACCGTTGTGATTACAGTTCCGGTTTCCATTCTGGTAGCGGTTGGAATGAGCCATTTTATTCCGAGACCGGTTGCCTCCGTACTTCGGACAGTAATTAGTATGCTGGCTGGTATTCCATCGGTTATTTACGGATTTTTGGGAATGATTCTTTTAGTTCCTTTTGTACAGAATATGTTCTCACTTCCTGCCGGATTAACACTTCTTTCAGCGATTGTTGTATTGATTGTAATAACATTGCCAACCATTATTTCGGTCAGTGAATCAAGTATTACAGCGGTGCCGGAAGAATATATGGAGGCCTCGTTAGCACTGGGTGTCAACCGCGAGTATACCATTTTACATATTATTGTGCCGGCGGCAAAATCCGGTATTTTATCGGCGGTTTTATTAGGACTCGGACGTGCGGTCGGAGAGACGATGGCGGTAATCATGGTAGCCGGAAATGTGGCACAGATGCCAAAACTGTTGGAACCGGTTCGGTTTTTGACAACGGCGATTGTGACAGAGATGGCTTACGCAAGTGAGGAGACCTCCGGTGTTTTGATGGGAATCGGACTGGTATTATTTGTATTTATCGTTGTGATTAACGGTCTGTTCTATGCACTAATCAAACGAACGGCAGCCGGAAAACGATAGAGAAAAGGAGACAGCAGTATGGTATTAAAAAGTAAAGTGAGGATTTCCTCAATTTTGTTTCGGTTTGTGGTAATAATGCTCACGGTGGCGGTTGCCTTTTTGACAATTGGATTGATTGGTTATCTCTTGAAAAAGGGACTTCCCTATGTCAACCGGGCGTTTTTGTTTACGGAGCCGGACATTTTGATGGATTCCTATGGAATTAAACCGATGCTTATCAATACGATTTATACGGTGGTACTGACATTGATTTTTTGTATCCCGTTAGGAATCGGTTCAGCAATCTATTTGGCGGAATATGCCAAACAAGGAAAAATTGTTTCGGGAATACGATTTGCAATTGAAATCCTTGCCGGTATTCCTTCGATTGTTTATGGTTTATTTGGACTTAATTTTTTCGTTCGTAAAATGGCAATTGGAGATTATGCGGGTTCGATGTTATCAGCATCTTTAACACTTACGTTAATTGTCCTGCCGACAATGATTCGAACGACAGAGGAGTCTTTATTAGCAGTTAGTCAAACGTACCGTGAAGCAGCGATTGCAACTGGTATGTCAAAGTTTTATATGATTCGTAAGATTATTCTTCCATGTGCAATATCGGGAATTGTGGTGGCAATTATATTGAGTATTGGACGTATGGTAAGTGAATCGGCTGCTCTTTTGTACACCGCGGGAATTGCACAGGATTTACCGTCGTCTGTGATGTCACATGTGACGGAACCGGGGGCAACGATGACGGTTCAGCTTTATTTATATGCAACTGAAGGCGGTGCGCCGGAATGGGTGCCGTATGCGATGGCAGCAGTGCTCATGGTATTTGTTTTGTTTATTGAAATTTTGACCCATGTGATTGCGGCAGTATTCAAAAAGAGAAGGAAAGGATAAGAGAGTATGAGTATTGTATCAACGATTGATTTGAATTTAAGTTATGGAAAACACCATGTATTACATGATGTGACAATGGACATTGAAAAAAATGAAATTACGGCGCTGATTGGACCGTCCGGTTGTGGAAAGTCAACTTTTTTGAAAACATTAAACAGGATGAACGATTTGGTTCCGGGGTGTAAAATAAGCGGTGAGGTACTGTTTGACGGAACGGATATTTACAGCCGTAAAGTAGACGCTGCTGCACTGCGAAAAAAGGTCGGTATGGTCTTTCAAAAAGCGAATCCGTTTCCGGCAAGCATTTATGATAATATTGCTTATGCGCCAAAATACCACGGAGTGCACGGACGCAAAAAACTGGATGAAATTGTAGAGACCAGTTTGAGAAAAGCCGCTCTCTGGGATGAAGTAAAAGACCGCTTGAAAAAGAGTGCTTTAGGATTATCCGGCGGACAGCAGCAAAGACTTTGTATTGCACGTGCGATTGCACTGGAGCCGGAGATTATTTTGATGGATGAGGCAACCAGTGCACTCGATCCGATTTCGACGCAGAAAACGGAAGAACTTATGGTAGAACTGAAAAAGAATTATACGGTAATTATTGTGACACATAATATGCAGCAGGCTGCGCGTGTGGCAGATAAAACAGCATTCTTTTTCATGGGTGATTTGATTGAGTATGGTAAAACAGAGCAGATTTTTGAAAATCCGCAGAGAGAGAAAACAAAAGCATATGTCAGCGGGCAGTTTGGCTGATATTTTTGCAAAGCAACATGTGTAAAAAAATAAAGTGACTCTTGCGCATAATAGGGGGAATATGGTAAAATTAAATTACTAATTTTTTTATGGGAGGTAAATATTATGATGAAGATGAAAAAGAGGGTAGCTGTTGTTTTATTATTTGCGTTATGTCTGGCGCAGATTCCTGTTGCTCCGAAAGCAAAAACGAAAAAAGTTAAGTTGAATCTAACAAAGGTTTCTCTTTTGCAGGGGGCAACTGTACAACTTAAACTGTTAAACAAAAAGGCAGGGGCTGTAAAGTGGTATTCAAAAAATAAGAAAAAAGCAACGGTTACCAAAAAGGGAAAAGTGACCGCAAAGAAAACAGGCAATGTAGTTGTTTATGCAAAATACAAGAAAAAACAATACAAATGCAAGGTGATGGTGAAAGCATCAGTAAACACCGCTAATCTGAAAGAAAACAATGCGGTATTTACGAAGACCGTCTACAAAAAAATAAGTAAAATTCAAAGACTTGTGGTCAAACAAGAGGTCATTTCGCCAAAGGGAATTTATGAAATTTATCAGTTGTTAGCGGCAATGGATATTCAGGAAATAACAAATAGCAGTGAAATGTTTGCCGGTGGAGTTTCACTTGTACTGTATTTAAATGATGGAACAAAATTCGGGTTTACCATTGGAAAAAATCTTGTGATTGATGGAAAACAATATAAGATTGCGGAAGATGTTTCGGAAAAAGTTGGGCAGTTGCTGAAGCAGTATAAAAGTTAAGTGTAAAGGAGAAACTAGATGGGGAAAAGTGTAGAAGTACAGGGCACTGAAGTATCAATGTTGACACGTGATAATAAAGATTATATATCCTTGACAGATATGGTAAAGGCCAAGGATGGGAATTTGGGAACAAATACATAATCCATGCTTTAATTATGGCGAATTTGCCATAATTAGAAGTAATGCTGGTTTAAATAGTTATAAAATCAGCGTGAAAGAATGGACAGAGAAAACAAATGCTATTGGAATATTTGCAAAAGCAGGAAGATATGGTGGTACTTATGCGTATAAAGACATTGCATTTGAATTTGGTATGTGGATAAGTCCAGAATTTAAAATTTATTTAATAAAAGAATTTGAGAGGCTTAAAGAAAAAGAAAATGAGAAACTGGGGTGGAATGCAAAAAGAGAACTCGCAAAAGTAAATTATCATATTCATACGGATGCAATAAAAGAAAATCTTATTCCAAAGGAGTTAACAAGTAAGCAAGTATCAGTTATTTATGCTTCTGAGGCTGATGTGCTAAATGTTGCATTGTTTGGAATGACAGCAAAGCAGTGGAGGGATAATAACCCGAATTTAAAAGGTAATATTAGAGATTATGCATCTATTAATGAATTGATTTGTTTGTCTAATATGGAAAATATTAATGCGGTGCTGATAGAAGATAAGGTCCCACAAAACCAAAGATTAATGAAGCTAAATAAGATAGCAATACATCAAATGACAGTATTAGGAGAAAAACAAGATTACAAATATATTAATTAAATGAACTGGAGGATTTTATTATGGTAAAACACATTATTTTATGGACCTTGAAGGAAGAATTTTCAGGAGAGGAAAAGGAGACAATTAAGCAGGGAATTAAGGAAGGCTTAGAGGGACTTTCAGGACAGATACCGGGTCTTTTGGAGATTTCTGTTCGTACGGATTGTCTGCCAAGCTCTACGGTAGATGTTATGCTGGATTCAACTTTTGAAAGTGCAAAAGCGTTGAAAAATTACAGCACACATCCAAAACATGTAGCAGTAGCTGATGGTAAGGTAAGACCATATACGGCGACGAGAGCGTGCATGGATTTTGAAGTGTAGAAGGGGATGAGCCGGCAGAGGAGAATAAAGAAGCTTGGCACTAGTGTATGCCGTTTGACCGCACGACCGGAAAGCCATTGCAGAATTTTGAAGGAGAAGATTACAGTGTGTTAACCGGTGAACTTCTTTTAAATAAAATGAAAAAAGATAAATCGGTTGTATTTGTGACTGCGGCAGTTCCAAGTAATGTTGGTTTTCCAAAAGAAAATCGTGAGAAAGCGGGAAACCAATCTTTGGTACCAACGCAACTTTTATCCAGAGAACGTACGACCAGTTTTCACAGGATGTATGTATCAATCAAAGTCCGGTTACTACAATTTTGAATTATTCGTCTGTACTTGGGCTGAATGATGTGACACATCTTGGATTTTACACGATATCTATGCTTAGTAATATTCCAAACCTTGTTTATCTTGCACCAACGTGTAAGGAGGAATATTTAGCAATGCTTGATTGGAGTGTGGAGCAGGATAAATATCCGGTTGTAATCAGCATGCCGGGAAATGGTGTTCATCCGGCTAAATATCCGGTGGCTTCATCTTATGATCCATTGAATGAGTATCAGGTATGTGAAAAAGGAGAAGAAGTTGCGGTTCTTGCTTTGGGCGATTTCTTCCAGCTGGGTGAAGAGGCTGCACGAAGTATTGAAAAAGAAACCGGCAAAAAAGTCACATTGATTAATCCACGTTTTGCATCTGGTCTGGATGAAAAACTGCTCTCGGATTTGAAAGAAAATCATTTAACCAAAGAGCTGATTATGAAAGATGTTATGAAACTATTACATGCATGAAATGCTAGATATGTCAATTGTTTATCCGCATAATGCAGTGATTTTGAATATGCTATGTTGTATAATATGGATATATTCAAAATATTATATGGAGGAGGATAACTATGACAAGGACTAGGAAAAAAACATTAGCCGTATTGATGGCACTTTCCGTTGTGATTCCGGGAGGTGTTGCGCCTACATCAGAAGCAGCGGCTAAAAAAGTTAAATTAAGCAAGACAAAGGTCAGCATACAAGTTGGCAAAACGAAAAAGATTTCAATCAAAAACGCAAAAAAAGGTGCCAAAGTAACATGGAAGACATCAAATAAGAAAGTGGTTAAGATTGTAAAATCAAAGAAAAAGGGAAAAAAGGCGTATGCTGTAATTAAGGGTGCAAAAAAGGGTACCGCTACGTTGCGTGCCATTTATAAGGTTGGGAAGAAAAAGAAAACGATGAAATGTAAAGTGAAAGTTACGAAAAATACGGCAAACAAAATTGCAACCAAGCAGCCGACTGCTCCAACTAAGAAACCGGTTTCTCCTTCCGGTCAGCCAACTGCAGTGCCGACGCAAAGTGTCGCAAGCGCAACACCTGCAGTAGAGAGTAAGAGCAACTACAGTTTCTTTGATGACTATACGTTAGGCTATGATAAAGATAATAAGAAGATTGTTGCTTATAAAGATGGTAAGCAGATGTCATTGGAAGAAGCAGGGGCCAAAGTGTATAACAATTATGGAGATAATATTTTTGCAAGCCAAATTGCAGATAATAAATGGAATGCAGATAATATTAAATTGACTGCACCTTTACAGTATACAACAGAAGACGGTAAGGTACATGATATTAACAGCATGCTTACCAATTATGATTTTATTGCTGATCCGACTGCATTAGATAATTCGGATAACGATGGAAAACTTTATGTATACGGAACAAATGAAGGATTTGATTATGCGGACGGTAAATTGGCTGCAAACTCTTATTCGAATAATTCACTCAGTATCCTTTCTACTTCTGATATGGTGAACTGGACCGATGAAGGGACGATGGATAATACGAATTTGAATAATTTGCCAAGTACAGCTTCTGCTAAGAAAAAGGAAAAGAATGGCTGGACAACAAAGGCATGGGCTCCATCAGCTCTCAAAATCGATGGCGATGGAGATGGTGAGGATGAATATTATATCTTTTATACCGATGGCGGAGGAGTAGGATATGTTCGTGGTGATTCACCGGTTGGCCCATGGCATGATGATTTAGGACAGAAAATGTTTACCTCAAAGTCAGAAGGATGCGAGGGAGTAAAATGGTGTTTTGACCCGGCAGTTCTTGCAGATGACAAGGGGAATGCATATATTTATTTTGGTGGTGGAAATGACGAAGAAAAATATGTTCAGACCGGTCGTGTGTGCAAATTAAAATTTGAAAAAGGCACAGGAATTGTTTCTCCGGATGGTATACCAAAGACCTTGGATACATTCTGCTTCTTTGAAGATGGAGAAATTAACCAGATTGATGGTAAATACATTTATTCCTACTGTACGAACTGGGATGTAAAAGAAGATACGCCATATGTTGGAGCCGTTCAGATTGCGGCATACGTATCTTCAGACCCTATGAATATCTGCTTTTTCCCAGATAAAATTGGAAAAACCAAATTTACGGATGAAGAAAATGTAGAACATAATTATCTTGGTACTATTTTAGATAATCCAAGTAAATTGTATGGTGAGACTTATAACAATCATCATCATATGCAGAATTTCAAAGGACATAATTACATCTTTTATCATTCAACTGTGCTTAGTAATACATTATATCGTGATAGCAAACAATATCGAAATTTACATGTAAATGAAATTGATATTGATACAAAGAATGATAAGATTACGATTGAGCCTTCCTATGAGGGTGCAAAACAGATTGAAAATGTGAATCCATATAAGAATGCGGATGGCACGGTTAAATATATTAATGCAACAACAAGTGCTAAGAGTGCAGGAGTGAAATCTTTGCGAGATGATCGTACTGTTGTAAAATCATATAATGGATCACCGATGGTACTAGATCAGATTGATACCGGTGACTGGACTAAGATTAGCGGCGTTGATTTTGGAACCAATGGATTGAAAACAATTAGCGCAGAAATTGCAGCAACATCAGGAGAAGGTCAGATTGAGGTATATTTGGATGCTCCTACAGCTGCAAAAAACAGAATTGCAACCATTACATTGGGAGATACCAAGGGCTTGTATGCATTCAGCACGGCAAATGTTGATCGTGAAGTGAAAGGTGTTCATGATGTGTATTTTGTGTTCCGAGGAACAGGCTATAATGTGGCTTCCTGGGCATTTTCAGAAAAAACAAATCCAGAACTTCCGGACCTTTCTGCAAGACCAACGGTAGAACCAGTTCCAACAATGAATCCAAATGTAAAAGTAGGATGGAATGCGGATAAAACGGAATACGCTGTTCCGATTACAGAGGAAAATATTGTTGCAGAAGGCGGTGCAGTAGCAGAAGTAGACCAATATAATGGAACAGCTTCTCTGGTATATAATGGTCAGTATCCAGGTGTTTGGGTAAACTTGCCGGCAGAAATTACGGATAATCAATTCCAGACAGTAGAGATAACCTATGAGAATCAGGCCACAGATGCTGATTTTGGTGCAGCGATTCGGTATGCAACATCGAAAGGTGATGAGGGAATCGTATGGCCGGGTTCAAGTCCATTTGCATCAGGTGAGACAACAAAGACATTTACATTAGATTTCACAAAGAAATTTGCGAAAATAAAGATTTTTGCAGCTGAGAATCCAAAAGATGCCAAATTAATTATTAAGGCGGTTGTGTTAAAACGCGAGGCAGGAGCAACTGCACCGACAGCGACACCAAAACCGACAGCACTTCCTACTACAGCACCAATTGATGTAACTTACGGATGGAATGCGGATGAAACAGAATATACGCTTCCATTAACGGAAGAAACGGTTGTAAAGGGAAATGGCACGGAGGTGTCTGTAGACACGAATGCCAAGACGGCTACCATAACATATGATGGTGCATATCCGGATGCATTCCTGAATATGCCAGGGGATTTGTCCGATACGAAGTTTTCATCAATCATTATTAAATACGATCGTCTGACCGAGAAGGACAGCTTTGGTTACGCGTCTCGTTACACAGATAACAAGTCAACGGATGTAAATATTAAATGGGCAACTGTGAGTGGCGCATTTGCACCGGATGCTCACGAGGTGGAGATACCGTTAGACAAGACAAAAGATTTATATCAATTTAAAATATTTGGAAATGCATGTGATAGTGCTGGATTTATCATTAAAGCAGTGATACTAAAAAAATAGCTTGATTTGATTCCAAATGAAGAAGGATTTTGACAAACTTTTGAAAGAATGTCAAAATCCTTCTTTTCTATTTGATAAGAAAAAATTGAAATTTGCAATTTAATGCGTAGTATGGTACCATTTTCCTTACAATTAGGCTCACAAAGGAGAATGATATATGATTCGCTTGATTGCTTTTGATATGGATGGAACTGTCTTAAATGATGAGAAAAAGATTTTAAAAGAAACAAAAGAAGCTCTTGAACAGGCGGCCCGCGCCGGTATTGAAATTGTGCCGGCGACCGGGCGGCCATTTTGTGGTATTTCGGATGAAATCTACCGGTTAGACGGAGTTCGTTATGTGCTTACGACAAATGGTGCCGGTATTTATGAAAGGGATTCAAAAACTTGTCTTTATGAGGATGCAATTCCACTATCTGCCTATCTGCCAATGCTTGCCGAAGTGGAGGCTTACGATGTGATGGCAGATACCTTTTTAAAGGGTGGTGCGCTTATGACAAAGAGAAAACGTGACCTTTTGCCAAGGATGCGTTTGACAAAAGAAATCCGTGATTATATTTTGTCGTCACGGCAGGTGGTAGAAAGCCAAGTGGACTACTTGCGTGAGCGAGGTGAAGATGTTGAGAAACTGACAATTAACTTTGCTTATGATGAGGACGGTCACCGCATTGATTACGATGCGGTCTGGGAGGTTCTTAAAAAATATCCGGATGTGAATGCTGTATCTGGTGGTATGAAAAATATTGAGGTTACCAAAAAGGGCGTTTCGAAAGCGAGTGGTCTTTTGTATCTGGGGAAAAAACTTGGAATTGCTCCAGAAGAAATGATGGTGTTTGGCGACAGCGGCAATGATTTGGACATGATAAAAATGGCAGGAATTGGTGTCGCCATGGCAAATGCAGAGCCGGAGGTTTTGAAAGCCGCAGATTTTGTCACAAAGAGTAATAATGAAAATGGGGTAGGGGGATTTTTGGTTTCAGCAGATTATTAAAAAATTGTATTTTATGCGCCGCTCTCGCTTGACAAACGCGCAGGGGTTTTCGTACCTGCCGATACCCCTGCGTATTTGTTAAGCGAAAGCGGCACACAAAGGGCAAACAATCGGAACACAAATTACGGAAACTGAAAAAACAAGAGAACAAAACCCATTGAAGGAGGAAAAAAATATGTTGACATCATTAGCACTGATTTTTTTAGTAGGACTTTGTATGGCGGCGGTATGCCAGAAATTAAAACTTCCACGCATTATTGGAATGCTTGTAACAGGAATGGTGCTGGGACCATATGTGCTGGATTTTCTGGATTCATCTATTTTGTCAATTTCTGCAGAACTCCGCAAGATGGCATTGATTATCATTTTGCTTAAGGCTGGCTTATCGTTAAATCTAAATGACTTAAAAAAGGTGGGGAGACCGGCAATTTTACTGGCTTTTGTGCCGGCATCATTTGAGATTGTTGGATATGTACTGTTTGCACCAGCCTTTTTGGGGATTTCACGGATTGATGCTGCGGTGATGGGGGCGGTGCTTGCTGCGGTTTCACCGGCGGTTGTTGTGCCCCGCATGGTGCAGTTGATGGAAGAAAAGTATGGAACAAAACAGTCCATTCCGCAGATGATTATGGCGGGGGCATCGTGTGATGATATTTTTGTCATTGTTTTGTTTACAACCTTTTTGGGAATGGCGCAGGGGGCAAAAGTAAGCCTGCTAAGGTTTGTAAATGTGCCGGTTTCGATTCTTCTTGGAATCCTTTTGGGAGCGGTAATTGGCTATGTTTTGTATCGTTTTTTTGAAATGGCATATAAACATCAAAGTTATGTGAGAAATAGTACAAAAGTTATTCTTGTACTGGGCGTATCGTTTCTTCTGACAGCAGTGGAGGGATGGCTTGACGGAAAAGTTGCCGTGTCGGGACTTTTAGCAGTTGTCAGTATGGCGTGTGTGCTTAAGGCAAAATGTATTCCTGCGGTATCTAAGCGGCTATCGGAGAAATTTGGAAAACTGTGGATTGCGGCAGAAGTTATTTTATTTGTGTTAGTTGGAGCAGCGGTCGATTTACGCTACACGGCGGCCGCCGGCGGATTTGCTGTGCTGGTAATTTTCCTTTCGCTGATATTTCGTATGGCAGGTGTGTTTGTTTGCGTTTTGGGTACCGGTCTGTCATGGAAAGAAAGACTGTTTTGTGCCATTTCGTATTTGCCAAAAGCGACGGTTCAGGCGGCGATTGGTTCGGTGCCGCTTGCTGCAGGATTAGGCTGTGGAAAGATGATTTTATCGGTGGCGGTTTTGGCGATTTTAATAACCGCACCGCTTGGCGCACTGGGGATGGATTTGACGTATAAAAAATTGTTAGCACGGGAGGAAAATAACTGAAAACGTCTTGAAAATGTCAACTTTGTGTGCTTAAATGAATAAGAGAATATGAGAAAAGAAGGGAACAACATGAAGAGTGTTTATTTTGTGCGCCATGGGCAGACCGTATGGAATGTAGAAAATAAAATTTGCGGCGCAACAGATATAGAACTTACTGCTCTTGGACATGAGCAGGCGATTGAGACAGGAAAGAAGATTTTAGAGAAAAAGATAGAGGCGGATGTGATTTTATATTCTCCGTTGATGCGGGCGAAAGATACCGCATTACATATTTCAGAAATAACCGGGATTCCGGCAAAAGAGGAAATGCGCTTAAAGGAGCAGAATTTCGGAAAGTATGAATCGACAGCAAGAGATGGTGCCAAGTTTCGTGAGGCAAAAAAGCAGTTTGTCGAACGATATGAAGGCGGTGAGTCGATGCTTCAGCTGGCACAGCGCGTGTATAACCTGTTAGATGAGGTAAAAGCGTCAGGCAAGACTTGCATTTTAGTGGCGCACAACGGAATTGCGAGAGTGGTGCAGTCCTATTTCTATGAAATGACAAATGAAGAATATGCGGCGTTTGGTGTGGATAACTGTGCGATTTTGCAGTACGAATTTTCGGGTGAGGAAAATGGGGGCGCTAAGGCATGAGTGCAGGAAAAAAAGCCGGCATGGATATGACGCAGGGGACTATCTGGAATAAAATTTTATTGTTTGCGCTTCCGTTAGCAGCGAGCAGTATGTTGCAGCAGTTATTTAACTCGGTGGATACAGCCGTTGTCGGTCGGTTTGCGAGCAGTGAAGCGCTGGCGGCAGTGGGAAGCAACGGTTCATTGATTTCTTTGATGATAAATTTATTTATTGGAATTTCTTTGGGAGCCAATGTTGTCATTGCAAAATATATCGGTCAGAAGTCGGAGAAAAATGTGCAGGCGGCTGTTCATACAGCGATTGTCGTGGCACTTATCAGCGGTGTTTTTGTTATGATATTTGGACAACTAATTGCAAAGCCTGTACTTACGCTGATGGGAACACCGGACGATGTGATTGATTTGGCGGTACAGTATTTGCGGATTTACTTACTGGGAATGCCATTTATCATGCTTTACGATTTTGGCTCATCGATTCTGCGAAGTATTGGTGACAGTAAGAGACCGCTGTACAGTTTGATTGCGGCAGGAATTATTAATACCGGATTGAATCTGCTGCTTGTGATTGTGTTTCAGATGAGCGTTGCCGGGGTTGCAATTGCAACCGTGATATCCAATCTGACGAGTGCCAGCATAGTAATGTACATTTTGATGCATGAAACATCGGTTATCCGCATTGATAGAAAACAGTTAAAAATTGTACCAAAAGAATTGAAAAAAATATTAGTTATCGGGATTCCGGCAGGGCTTCAGGGAATGATGTTTTCCATTGCCAATGTGTGTATCCAGAGTGCAATTAACAGTTTTGGGGCGGATGCCATTGCAGGTTCTGCGGCGGCATTGAATTACGAATTTTTTGCTTACTTTGTTGTCAATGCATTTGCACAGGCAACTGTGACCTTTACAAGCCAGAACTTTGGTGCCGGTGAGCCGAAACGGTGTCGGAAGATTTTCCATACGGCGATGGTATTATCCCTTGTGTGTTGTGGTCTGCTGTCACTGGTGTTTGTCGTGTGGCGAAACTTTTTTCTGCAGATTTATACAACAGACCCGGCAGTTCTTTTGTATGCTAAACAGCGAATTGTCATTGCGACAACGTTAGAGTGCTTGACATCCGTGTATGAAATCAGCGCGGGAGCAATGAGAGGTCTTGGACGTTCTTTGACGCCTGCGTTAATTACATTTTTAGGTTCCTGCGTGCTGCGGCTGATTTGGATTGCGACAGCGTGTAAGATGGTTCATGAATTTTGGGTTCTGCTTATTATTTACCCGATTTCGTGGGTTGTTACAGGATTGATTATGATGATTGCATACGAAATTGTGAAAAAACGCGTACTTGGAAGGAGCCTGGCGTAAAATCATGTGGCTGTTATTTGCTTTTTTATCTGCTCTCTTTGCAGGGCTTACAGCAATTCTTGCAAAGTGCGGAATTGAAAATATGGATTCGAATGTGGCAACTGCCATCCGAACGATTGTGGTATTAATTTTTTCGTGGGTATTGGTTTTTGTCATGGGAGTGCAGAATGGAATTTTTCATTTATTCGGAAAAACCATTACGTTTCTTGTGTTATCCGGCGCAGCAACCGGAGCATCGTGGCTCTGCTATTTTCATGCGTTGCAGATTGGAGATGTGAACCGGGTTACACCGATTGATAAATCCAGTACCATTTTGACGATGATTCTTGCGTTCTTGTTTTTGGGTGAGACAGTTGGAGCAGTTCAAATTTGTGCAATGGTTTTGATGGGAGCCGGAACGTATCTGATGATTCAAAAGAAGGAAGCGGAAATGGGGAAAAAAACAAAAAAGACGTGGCTTTTATATGCCCTGCTGTCGGCAGTGTTTGCCAGTCTGACATCGATTTTGGCAAAGGTTGGCATGCAGGATGTCGATTCAAATTTGGGAACGGCTATCCGCACCGCTGTTGTTCTTGTAATGGCGTGGGTTGTTGTATTTGCAACCGGAAAACAGAAAACAATTCATGGAATTGGCAGAAAAAATGGGGTATTTCTTGTGTTATCCGGCGCAGCGACCGGAGCGTCGTGGCTCTGCTATTTCCGTGCGCTGCAAACAGGACCTGCAAGTGTCGTTGTGCCGATTGATAAATTAAGTATTCTGGTTACGATTTTCTTCTCGTATTTTGTGTTTGGCGAGAAACTTACCAAAAAATCAGGAGTGGGGCTGGTGCTTTTGGTAGCAGGAACGTTATTGCTTTTGAAGAAGTAGGGTGAATCTGTCAAAAATAAATTTATTTAAAAATAAAAAGATTGACAATTTTATAATAAAAAGGTAAAATGAATTTAATATTTAGCAAAGCATAAAAGGAGGAGAAAGCGATTAAGGTTTGGGGAGATTCAAAGGACAGGAAAACCGCATTGATGGATGATTCCATGCAGCGGGTTACTTATGGGGAACTAAAGCAAAAAATAATCGACGTGGGAAGACATTTAAGCGTTAAACAACTGGTCGTGATAGAGATGGGAAATAACATGGATTCTGTTATCTTTTATCTTGGATGTTTGTTTCGAGGAACTGTAGCTATTCTTGTACATGAGAATCTTTCAGAGTTTGAATTATCCGAGTATATTGAAAAATTTGAGCCGGAGTATTTGTTTTTGTCAACGGATTACAAATGACTGGAAAGAGGAGGTGGAAGCATTTTTTAACTGTAAAGTTGCCAGCCAATATGGGTGTTATGAAGTAAACTCGATTGCTTATGAATGTCCTTTTCATAAGCTGCATGTGATGACAGAAAATGTTTATGTAGAAATTGTGGAGGATAATCAAATCTGTATTACATCAAAGCATAACCGGGTGATGCCATTTGTGCGATACAAAGTTGGAGATAGAGGACGTCTTTGCACAGATAAGAATTGTTCTTGCGGAAGTCAGGAACCGATTTTGGAATTGGAGATGGCAAGAGATAATGACCTAATACAAAAGGCAGATGGAAGTGTGGCACATTATGATTGTCTTTTTGGAGTAATTGAGCGAATCAATTTGATGCCCGAAATGGCGATATTACAATTTCAAATTATTCAGACAGATTATGAAAAATTTGATGTTTATATGGTGGTAGACGACGAGGAAGATATTCCTGAGGTTCAGATGTTATTTAAGAAACTGTGTGATAAAGATCAGATAAGGGGAGAGTTTACTTTTTCCTTTGTTGATTATTTGTATCCAAGCGAAAAAACCGGGAAATTAGCTTGGTTTTGCGAAGGAGGATTACAATTGAGATGAGAAAACTTATGGAGGTAAAATCTAAAAACTGCAACTTTTTTGTATTCTAAATCGTTAGATAAGTAAAGAGTGTAAATTACACAAAAAAAGGAGGTATTCTTATGAAGAAAGTATTGTTGTTTAGTGCAGCATTGTTTGTTATTGCATTAGGCATGGGGGTCTCAGCATCTGCCGAGACAAAGAAAATTGGGAACTTCAAATATGAATATGACAGTGCTCCAAACGGGAACGATGTATGGATTACGCAAATTACACCGGTTACAGGCAGTGATATATCCACACTCAAGATTCCGTCCAAAATCGATGGAAATAAAGTGATAAAATTGGGAGCAAAAGACGATACAGATGCCTATTTTCAGGATAATATTTTCGGTATGTATATTTTAGAGGAAGATTCCAGTCTCGTACCGGAACAAATTGTTTCAGATGTTGCTAAAATAAAGAAAATAATTCTTCCGTCAGGATTAAAGGAACTGACGCCAGATTGCTTTCATGATATTCAAAAGGGAAAGACGATTTCTGTTCCTAAAACCTTAAAAAAGAATATAAGAGCACTTTGCAATTTGCAATGGAAAAAGGTTACAATCAATAAAAGCAATAAAAAATACAAAATGAAGAACGGATGCCTTATATCAAAAAGTGGAAAGACATTTTACGGTAATTTGGAAAAGAAAAAAAGCATAAAAATTCCAAATGGAGTAAAGACAATTGCAGAGGGTGCGCTTTTTTTAAACGATAATCTTAAGGTGGTTTATATTCCTAAAACGGTTTCGAAAATTAAAGAAAAAGCATTTGGAACATCGAAGTCGCTCCGAATTAAAATTGCATCCAAAAATCAATATTATTATGTTTCAAAGGGATGTGTGGTTAGCCGGAGGAGTGGACGTCTTGTCGTTGCAGGCATTAAAAAAGGAGTAATAACAATTCCGGAAAAAGTAACAGTGCTGAAAGAGGGGACTTCCTTTGTGGGAGGAAAGTGTGAAAAAATAGTATTTCCTAAATCATTAAAACAGATTGAGGAACATTGGGCAGGAACGCTTGGAAATTCTAGTAAAATAGAATATATTTTTCAATCGAAGGAACCTCCAAAAAGAAAGGGGGCTGCATTTTTGCTATTAGGCGGAAGCGTTGTATATGTTCCAAAGGGCACAAAACAAGTGTATGAAAAAGCTATGAAAAAATTTTCCTATGATTTGAAAATCGTAGAAAAGTAAAACAAGTAGAAGGGGGAAAACAAAATGATAGAATTAGAAAAAACATATATATCTTCATCCATGGAGGCGCAGATTGCTGAAATGACCCGTTTGTAGTAAGCAGTCGCTGAAGCGTTATGTTTCATTGTTTCATTTGTTTTACTCATAATCGGGCGCTCAGCCCATAAAAAGGAACCGGTCATGAATTGTGTGCGTGCACACATTTGTGACCGGTTCCTTTTTATGGCTGAACTTTTTCAAAAAAACTTTACAAATCCTATTGACTTAGTAGGGAATAGGTGATATGATAGGCACAGTTAAATTATATAAACCCTACATGAATAGTAGGAAAAGGATGGTGAAAGCGATGGCAAAGATTGCAAAACAGTTGACAGAATTAATCGGAAATACTCCATTGCTGGAGTTGACAAATTATGAAAAGGAAAATGAGTTAGAGGCAAATCTGATTGTAAAATTGGAGTATTTTAACCCATTAGGAAGTGTAAAAGACCGTGTGGCTCATGCGATGATTGAGCAGGGAATTGCGGATGGGAAAATTAATTCAGATACCGTGATTATCGAGCCAACAAGCGGTAATACAGGAATTGGACTTGCGTTTGTGACAGCGGCAAAGGGATTACACCTGATTCTTACGATGCCGGACACCATGAGTGTAGAGAGACGCAAGATTGTATCGGCGTTAGGTGCTGAAATTGTTCTTACACCGGGACGCGATGGTATGAAAGGTGCGATTAAAAAGGCGGAAGAGCTGAAAGAGGAATATGGAAATGCATTTATTCCACAGCAGTTTGAAAATGAAGCGAATCCGGCAATTCATAAAAAGACAACCGCACAGGAAATTTTGAAAGATACCGATGGTAAAGTTGATATTTTTGTATCGGCAGTTGGAACCGGCGGAACGGTTACCGGAACCGGACAGGGATTAAAAGAAGCAAATCCGGATGTAAAAGTTGTGGCTGTTGAGCCTGCCGGCTCACCGGTATTATCCGGAGGAAAGCCGGGACCACATAAAATTCAGGGAATTGGAGCCGGATTTGTACCGGATGTTTTGGATAAAGAAATTTTGGATGAAATTATTCCGGTTGAAAATGATGATGCTTTTGAAACATCAAGAAAAGTAGCAAAGAGTGATGGATTGTTAGTTGGAATTTCTTCCGGTGCAGCACTTTATGCAGCTACACAGTTAGCAAAACGCAAAGAAAATGCAGGAAAAAATATTGTTGTTTTACTGCCGGATACCGGTGAGAGATATTTGTCCACTTCTTTGTTTGTGGTAGAAGAGTAAAGGAGCAGGCGATGAGAAAAAGAAAGAAGAGTGTCCTTCTTTTTCTGGTACTTGTGCTTATCCTAAGTGGCTGTGGAACGAAGTCAGATGTTATCACGATAACGAATGTTTCGTATGACCCGACAAGAGAATTTTATGAATCTTATAATACGATGTTTGAAGAATATTATAAGAAGACTTATAACAAGGAAGTTCAGGTGATACAGTCGCACGGCGGCTCCGGCAGTCAGGCGAGGTCGGTTGTGGAAGGGTGTAACGCGGATGTTGTTACACTTGCATTAGAGCATGACATTTCTCTGATTGAGAAGACGGGGCTTGTTGATGCCGGATGGATTAAAGAATTTCCAAAATCTTCTGCCCCTTATACATCGACCATTGTGCTGTTAGTGCGAAAAGGAAATCCAAAGCAGATTCACGACTGGGATGACTTAACGCGAAAAGGTGTGGATGTCATTACACCGGACCCGAAAAGCAGCGGAGGTGCCTGCTGGAACTTCTTAGCAGCTCTTGGTTACGCAAAGACTAAATGGAGCGATGAGAACAAGCAGAAAGAATTTATGAGGCGTTTGTATCACAATGTATCAGTTATGGATTCCGGTGCCAGAGGTGCGACAACAACGTTTGTGGAAAATGGTAAAGGCGATGTGCTGATTGCATGGGAAAATGAAGCGATTGCAACCATGAAATCCTACGGCGGTAAGTATGAAATTGTAAATCCGTCTGTCAGTATTTTAGCACAGCCAAGTGTTGCGATTGTGGATGATAATGCAAAAGCAAATGGCTCAGAAGAAGTGAGTAAACGGTATTTGGATTTTCTTTATACGAAACAGGCACAGCGGTTAATTGGAAAAAGCGGATACCGCCCAACCGACAAGGAAATTTTGCAGGAATTTGGAAATGAGTTTGATTTGTCTATAAAATTATGGACGATTGACGATTTTGGCGGCTGGGAGAAAGCATATCAGAAATGTTTTGATGATGATGCCATGTTTGATGAGATTTATAACTATTAGAAGAGGAGTTTTTCGGATGAGGAATACGGTCAGACAAAAGAGAGTGAAAAAAGCAAGGGTGATTCCCGGATTTCGCTGCACATTTGGAATTGTTGTGTTAATGCTTTCCCTGATTGTGCTGATTCCGCTGGCTTCAGTGCTTGTGTATTCCTTGAAAATTTCACCGGGAGAATTTTTCTCTCTTCTTTGGAAATCAAATGTAAGAAATGCTTTTTTAACAAGTATTGGCTGTTCACTTGTGGCGGCAGGAATCAATACGGTGTTCGGCGTTATCGTGGCATGGACTTTAGTAAAATATGATTTTCCGGGCAAGCGGATTGTGGACGGGCTGATTGAACTTCCCTTTGCACTGCCGACAGCCGTAGCCGGAATTACACTTTCCAAATTATATTCGGAAACCGGATTTTTTGGAAAAATGTTAGCAGGTATTGGAATTAAGGTGACTTATACGAAAACCGGATTGGTTATCGCACTTGTGTTTGTCGGACTTCCTTTTGTAATCCGGGCGGTTCAGCCGGTCCTTGAAAAACTGGATGGACAGTATGAAGAAGCGGCTTATATGTTAGGTGCAAGCCCATCGAAAACATTCAGACGTGTGATTTTACCGGAATTAAGACCTGCGATTTTAACCGGATTTGGTCTGGCACTTGCCAGAGGAATTGGTGAATACGGCAGTGTCATTTACATATCGGGCAACAGTGCAAAAGAAAAGACACAGGTTGTTTCCTATGTAATTATGCAGAAATTAAGTTACATTGATTATGAGAGTGCGACAGCAATTGCCCTTGTGATGTTAGTGCTGTCCTTCGTGTTATTATTGTTTGTCAATATTGTACAGGCACGGCAGGCGGCAAGAACAAATCTGTTATAGGAGGAAAAAAGGATGGAACGACGAAAGAAAATAACAAAAATTATTTTAATCACGATTACCCTTTTATTTCTTCTGCTCATGCTTGCAGCACCACTTCTTTCGGTTCTTGTCAATTCGCTGAAAGAAGGAATCGGATTTTATGTGCAGGCAATTTCAACACCGTATGTGGTAAGTGCTTTGCTTGTTACTTTGTTAGCAACGGTGATTGCGGTTGTCGTAAATACCTTTTTTGGAATTTGTGCGGCATGGCTCTTGACGAAGTTTTCGTTCCGGGGCAAACAGATTTTAGCGACGCTGATTGATATACCATTTTCCATTTCTCCGGTTATTGTAGGTCTTTCCTATTTGATGACATTTGGAAGACTGGGATGGTTTTATCCGGCGATTCGGGCGTTTAACCAGTTCTTTGGTACGAATATCCGAATTACATTTGCAATACCGGGTGTTGTGCTCGCAACCATTTTTGTTACCTTCCCGTTTGTATCGAGAGAGATTCTTCCGGTGCTGAATGCACAGGGCAAAGATGAAGAAGAAGCGGCGGCTCTGATGGGTGCCAAAGGTTTTACGATTTTTCGTAAAATTACACTTCCACAGATGAAATGGGGACTGATTTATGGTATTATTTTATGTGCGGCGAGAGCACTTGGTGAGTTTGGCGCGGTAAATGCTTTGTCGAAAACGAGGGGCGAAACCTTTACCCTTCCGCTTGAAATCGATGCGTTATATATGTCGGGAACCGACACATCCGTAACAGCATCGTTTGCGGTATCGTCACTGCTAGTGATTATCGCAATCGTCATATTGTTTGTGAGAAATGTATTAGAACACCGAGATGGTAAGGAGAAAAAAGTATGTATGTAGAAATGAAAAACATTGTAAAAAAATATGGTGATTTTCTTGCTTCTGACCATGTAAGTCTTGGTGTGGAAAAAGGAAAGTTAGTTGCCCTGTTAGGACCGTCCGGCAGCGGAAAGACAACTTTACTGCGGATGATTGCAGGACTTGAGAATCCGAATGAAGGAGATATTTACATTGATGGCAAGCGGGTGAATGATGTACCGGCTGCCAAGCGTGGGATTGGTTTTGTCTTTCAGAATTATGCGCTGTTCCGTTATATGACGGTATACGATAATGTGGCATTTGGACTGGTGCTTCAGAAGATGCCGAAAAAGCAGATTAAGGAACGGGTTACGGAATTGTTGGCGATGACCGGTTTGTCAGGGATGGAAAAACGATATCCGAATCAGTTGTCCGGCGGGCAGAGACAAAGAGTTGCTTTTGCTAGAGCGTTAGCACCAAATCCAAGAGTTCTCTTACTCGATGAGCCGTTTGCTGCGATTGATGCGAAAGTGCGTGCCGAACTTCGCTCATGGTTGAAAGAGATGGTCGTAAAACTTGGTATTACAAGTATTTTTGTCACCCATGACCAGGAGGAAGCGGTCGAGGTTGCAGACGAAATTATTATTACCAATCATGGAACGATTGAGCAGATGGGAACGCCGGTTGAAATTTATAAAAGTCCGGCAACACCGTTTGTAGCAAGATTTATCGGCAGGTCTTCGGTTGTTGAGGATTATGATAAATTGAAAGGTTTCGAGCGGATTGAACATGCCAATCAGGCGGTCATTCGTCCGGAATTTGTGAAAATCTCAAAGAGCGGAAAACTGGACCGCTATATCAGTGCCGCTGAAACCGGTGTGGTAACAGATGTCGTGTTCCGAGGAAACCGAATGGATGTTACCGTGGACATCAATGGTATTTTGGTTGTTGGAGAACGTTCTTTGGAAAAAGATTTTGTTTCGGTTGGCGAGACGGTTCATGTATTGATTTACCGATTATATATCTTTGATTCGAAGCAGACTTATTTGATGGAAAATAAAGAGATGCAGGAAAGAGAAGATGTATTTTACATTTAACGGGGAGGATACACCATGCAGATTGAGAACAAAAAGATATTGCATACGGACATTCTTATTATTGGCGGCGGAACGGCAGGGTGCTATGCGGCACTTACGATTCGTGAACAGTCCGATTATTCGATTGTCATTGCGGAAAAAGCAAATATCAAACGAAGCGGCTGTCTGGCGGCCGGTGTCAATGCCATTAATGCTTACATTGTGGATGGAAGAAAACCGGAAGATTATGTGGAGTACGCAAAAAAAGATGCGGACGGCATTGTAAGAGAAGATTTGCTGATGACGATGTCCGAAGGATTAAACCGTGTGACACATAAAATGGAAAACTTAGGACTTGTTATTTTAAAAGATGAAAATGGGAACTATGTTGCCAGAGGAAACCGCAACATAAAAATAAATGGAGAAAATATGAAGCCGCTTTTGGCAAAGGCGGTAGAAAAGTTAGAGGATGTCACAATTTTAAACCGGATTAACATTACCGATTACATTGTGGAGGAGAATGAAATCAAAGGAGCTTTCGGCTTTTCGATTGAAGAAGGTACCGCCTATGAAATAAGGGCAAAGAAGGTGCTCTGTGCGACCGGCGGTGCGGCAGGTTTGTACCGGCCGAATAATCCGGGATTTTCCCGTCACAAAATGTGGTATCCGCCGTTTAATACCGGAGCCGGTTATGCGATGGGAATTCGTGCCGGAGCAGAAATGACAACATTTGAAATGCGTTTTATCGCACTTCGCTGTAAAGATACAATTGCACCGACCGGAACGATTGCTCAGGGCGTTGGTGCGAAGCAGGTGAATGCCAAAGGAGAAGTATACGAAGATAAATACGGTCTGACAACATCGGAGCGTGTCTACGGCACGGTGATGGAAAATTTAGAGGGGCGCGGACCGTGTTATCTGAGAACAGAGGGCATTACCGCAGAGCAGGATGAGTCGCTGAAAAAAGCGTACTTAAACATGGCACCAAGCCAGACACTCAAATGGCTTGAATCGGGTAAAAATCCGAGTGAGCAGAATGTCGAAATCGAGGGCACTGAGCCTTATATCGTCGGTGGCCATACAGCGAGCGGCTACTGGGTTGATACCGACAGAGAGACTACGATTCATGGTTTGTTTGCCGCAGGAGATGTGGCTGGCGGATGTCCGCAGAAATATGTGACCGGTGCGATGGTTGAAGGTGAAATCGCAGCCAAGAAAATAGTTTCTCAATTGAATGAGGAAAGAGATAAAGAAATGACAGCTGATGAGAACACGGAGAAAAAAGTTCTCGATGCAAAGATTACGGAGTACAACCGCTACTTATCAAATGAAGGCAGTATGTATGAGACGGAAGCACTGGAAGAGGCAATGCAGAAAGTAATGGATGAGTATGCCGGAGGTATTTCCACGCATTATCAATTCAATGAAAAACAGCTTGCGCTTGCGAAAGAAAAGATTGAAAAGATAGAAAAACTTGCTGAAAATGTAAACGCTGGTGATATGCATGAGTTGATGTTTGTGTATGAATTGAAAGAACGTCTTACCGTGTGCAAATCGGTAATTGCTCATCTTTTTGCAAGAAAAGAGACAAGATGGCACAGTTTTGATGAAAATTTAGATTATCCTAAAAAGAGCGGTGACTGGTTAAAGTATGTTAATTCCAAAATGGAAGATGGCAAAATCACCGTATTTACCCGTAAATTAGTTGGAAGGGAGGAGCATTATGAGCATCACGATGAATCAGGCGCTCTGTAAAGGCTGTAAAGCCTGCGAGCAGGTATGTCCGGGAAGCCTTATTAAAATGAATGAGGCAGGGAAAGCCTATATCAAGTACCCGAAGGACTGCTGGGGATGTTCCTCTTGTGTGAAAGAATGTCACTTCGGTGCGATTTCCCTCTACTTAGGAGCCGATATCGGCGGTATGGGAAGCAAAATGACAGTCGACAAAAAAGGAGACAAGCTGTACTGGCAGATACACAGACAGGATGGCGAAACCGAGCAGATTGTTCTAAATACGAAAGAGTCCAACAAATATTAACGAGGAGAGAAGAAAGGAAGGAAAACGATATGAGTGAATTATCACATCTGGATGAACTGGAGGCAGAGGCAATTTATATCATTCGCGAAGTTGCGGCGGAATGTGAAAAACCGGTTATGCTGTATTCGATTGGAAAAGACAGTTCGGTTATGTTACACCTGGCAATGAAAGCTTTTTATCCGGAGAAACCGCCATTTCCGTTTTTGCACGTAAACACGACATGGAAATTTAAAGAAATGATTGAGTTCCGTGACAGAAGAGCGAAAGAACTTGGCATTGAAATGATTGAATATATCAATGAGGAAGGAGTAAAGCAGGGCATTAATCCATTTGATCATGGTTCTGCTTACACCGATATCATGAAGACACAGGCATTGAAACAGGCGCTTGATAAATATGGTTTTACCGCAGCATTTGGCGGCGGACGAAGAGATGAAGAAAAGTCCCGTGCGAAAGAGAGAATCTTTTCTTTTAGAAATGAGCATCATGCCTGGGATCCGAAAAACCAGCGTCCGGAGATGTGGAAATTATATAATTCCCAGATTCAGAAACATCAGGAAGTGAGAGTGTTCCCACTTTCCAACTGGACAGAGACGGATATCTGGCAGTACATAAGACGGGAAAAAATTGAGATTCCTTCTTTGTATTTTGCAAAAGTCCGCCCGGTTGTTTACCGCGATGGCAACATTATTATGGTGGATGATGACCGCATGAAATTACGTCCGGGTGAAAAAATTGAGCATAAGAGTGTACGTTTCCGTACATTGGGATGCTATCCTCTGACCGGAGGATGCGAGTCGACAGCGACTACATTGGATGAAATTATTGATGAGACACTTAGTGCCGTATCGTCAGAGAGAACGACACGAGTAATTGATAATGAGGCAGCAGGAAGTATGGAAAGAAGAAAGAGAGAGGGGTATTTCTAAGATGAGCGGATTATTAAAATTTATTACATGCGGAAGCGTGGACGACGGAAAATCAACCTTGATCGGTCATATCCTGTATGATTCAAAACTTCTTTATGCCGATCAGGAAAAAGCGTTGGAACTTGACAGTAAAGTCGGAAGCCGCGGCGGTGCGATTGATTATTCGCTCTTGCTTGACGGATTGATGGCAGAGAGAGAGCAGGGAATTACGATTGACGTGGCATACCGCTATTTTACGACAGATAAGAGAAGTTTTATTGTAGCAGATACGCCGGGTCATGAAGAGTATACAAGAAACATGGCAGTAGGTGCTTCCTTTGCGGATTTGGCAGTTATTTTGATTGATGCCACACAGGGTGTTTTGATTCAGACAAGACGTCATGCGAGAATTTGTGCGTTGATGGGAATCAATTCGTTTGTATTTGCTGTTAATAAAATGGATTTGGTTGATTACAGTAAAGAGCGTTTTGATGAAATCGAAAAACAGATTCAAGAACTTGCCGGTGAACTGAATCTTCAGACAATTCAGATTATTCCGGTTTCCGCAACGGAAGGAGATAATGTAACAAAGAAATCCGATGCGATTGACTGGTATGAAGGACCAACTCTTCTTTCTTATTTGGAAGATGTGGATGTGGCAGAGGATTCTCATGAAAAAGGATTTTATATGCCGGTACAGCGTGTGTGCCGTCCAGACCATACCTTCCGTGGTTTCCAGGGACAGGTAGAAAATGGAAATATCCATGTGGGAGACGAGCTGACAACGCTGCCAAGCAATGAAAAGGCAAAAGTAAAAAGTATTTATGTTGGTGATAAGGATAGTAAAGAGGCGAAAAAAGGCCAGCCGGTTACCATTCAGTTAGATAGGGAAGTGGATGTTTCCCGCGGCTGTGTACTTACGGTAGATTCCGGTGTGAAAACGGCATCGACTCTGACTGCTACGATTTTGTGGATGGACGATGACGAATTGTTCCGTGGCAAAAACTTCTTCTTTAAACTCGGAACGAAAACAATTCCTTGTTCTGTGACAGAAATTTCTTATGCGGTAGATGTTAATACCGGTGAGAAAAAGGATGTAAAAAATCTTGCTAAAAATGAGATTGCAAGCTGCAAAATTTCACTGGCAGACCGCATTGTCATCGATGAATTTAAGAATCATAAAACGATGGGTGAATTCATTTTGATTGACCGTGTGACGAATATGACTTCTGCCTGCGGTGTCGTGGAAGAAGTGCATGAGAAAGAGCACAGTGTCTACGAAGGTCGTGTGGACCGAACTGTTCGTGCAGCAACCAATGGACAGAAAGCAATTACAGTTGAATTTGTAAAAGATGACAAGAAGATAAACCGTGCGTTTGTGGAAGACGTCGAGAAAATTCTGAATCTGGATGGCAGACATACATATTTGTATGCCCCTGGAAAAAATGATGATATTGACTGTGTGATTAAACATTTACATCGTGCCGGTATTGTTGTATTATTGTTAGTTGATAAAAAGCAGGCAGATACCATTCAGAATAAGAGTGAATCGTACTTCAGTAACTGGCTTGACGAGGGCGCAGATGCGAAGTGGGCAGCGGATTATATCCGTGAGCAGTCCGTCTTTTTGGGTAATGAAGCAAAACGCGGTGATTACATTTAGAGGAGGACGCCATGAGATTTAATACAGCACTACTGCATCAGGTAGAAAAAGGGGATAAGGAGACCGGTGCTACACTGACTCCGATTTATCATTCCAGTGCGTTTTACCAGTCTTCGGCAGAACAGCATGAAAAGTTGTTTCATAATAAAGCAAACGGATTTTCTTATACGAGAATCAATAATCCGACGATTTTGGCTTTTGAAAATGAAATGACAGCATTGGAAGGTGGAATTGCATCGGTTGCCTGTGCATCCGGTATGGCAGCGATTACGAATGCGCTGTTAAATGTTGTCCGTGCGGGCGAGGAAATTTTAGCGAGTACAAGTTTGTACGGCGGATCCATCGATGTGTTTCATGATTTTGAGGCATTTGGCATTAAAACAGTATTTGTGGATATTCACGATGAGCAGGCGGTGGAAGCCGCCATCAATGAAAAGACCCGCGTGATTTTCGCAGAGACGATTGGTAATCCAAAACTTGACGTTGTGGATATTGAGAAGTTAGCAGAGACAGCACACAAACATAATCTGCCACTTGTGATGGATAACACGGTAGCAACGGCATATTTAGTACGCCCGATTGAAAAAGGAGCGGACATTGTAGTCAATTCGACCTCGAAATACATCAATGCCAACAGTGACGCCATCAGTGGTGTGATTACCGACAGCGGTGCTTTTCGCTGGGACAAGGAGAAATATCCGGGCATGGCAGAGTATGCGAAGTTTGGCAAATTTGCTTTCACGGCAAAACTGCGAAACGGTCTGTTCCGTAATACGGGAGCCTGTTTGTCTCCACAGACAGCGTTTTATAATCTCTTAGGTATGGAAACTCTGGGTCTGCGTATGGAGCGGGCCTGCGATAATGCGAAAAGACTGGCTGAATTTTTAAACACGTATCCGGATGTAACAGTAAATTATCCGGGACTTAGTGACAGTTTATGGCATGCACAGGCAGAGAAAGTTCTGCAAAATGGATATGGAGCAATTCTTACAATTCGAGTTGGCTCCAAAGAGCGTGCGTTTGATTTGATTAACACATTGACAATACCGAAAATTGTGTCGAATATTGGCGATACAAAAACTTTAATCATTCATCCGGAATCGACGCTGAATGCACACAGTACACAAAAAGAAAAAGAAGAAGCGGGCGTTTTTGATGATTTGATTCGCATTAGTGTTGGAATTGAAGATGTGGAAGATTTAATCGAAGATTTTAAGCACGCACTCAAGTAGAAAGAGCAGGAGGATAAGAAAATGGCAGTAGACTACAGTACACTGAAAAAGGGCGGATTTATGCGCCAGAAACAAAAAAATTGTTTTTCTCTTCGATTGGCAGTCGTAGGAGGAAACTTAACCGCAGAGAATTTGAAGACAATTGCGGAAGTAGCAGACAAATATGGAGATGGACATGTTCACTTGACCTCCCGTCAGAGCGTGGAAATTCCATTTATCAAATTAGATGATATTGATGCCGTAAAAGAAGATTTGGCAAAAGGTGGCTGTAAGCCGGGTGTGTGCGGACCACGTGTGCGTACGATTACTTCCTGTCAGGGAAATCAGATTTGTCCAAGCGGCAACATTGACACATATGATATTGCAAAAAAACTGGATGAGAGATATTTCGCCAGAGAACTTCCACATAAGTTTAAATTTGGTGTGACCGGCTGTCAGAACAATTGCTTAAAGGCAGAGGAAAATGATGTTGGTATCAAAGGTGCAACAAAGGTGCAGTGGAAAGAAGATGCCTGTATTTCCTGTGGTGTCTGTGTTAAGGCATGCCGCACCGGTGCGATTACTCTTGAGGATAATAAAATTAAAGTGGATGAGAGTAAATGTAATTACTGTGGACGCTGCGTGAAGGCCTGCCCGACGGATGCATGGGATGCAAAAAGCGGTTATCTTGTATCATTTGGCGGACTGTTTGGTAACCGGATTCACAAAGGTGAGGAAATTTTGCCGGTCATTGAATCTGAGGAAGATTTGTTCCGTGTAACAGACGCAGCAATTCAGTTTTTTGATGATAACGCAAATCCAAGCGAACGTTTCCGATTCACAATCGAGAGAGTTGGCGAAGATAAATTTATAGAAAAGATGAAGGAGGCATATCATGGCTGAGTTTGAAGTAGATGAAAGAGTAGATATTACGGATGTTGTCTGCCCGATGACATTTGTAAAGGCAAAAGTGGCAATGGAAGAGTTGGAAATCGGACAGGTGTTAGCGGTTACGATGAATGATGGAGAACCGGTTCAGAATGTGCCAAGAAGTTTTAAGGAAGAAGGACAGCAGGTTCTGAAATTGATTGACAATGAAAATGGCACCTATGATTTGATTGTTAAAAAGGTAGAAGAATAGGAGGCAGGACATGGCAAAGCGAGTGAATGCAGAAGAGTTTGAAGCCGAAGTTCTTAAGGCGTCTCTTCCGGTTATCGTTGAATTTTATTCGGATAGCTGTATTCCATGTAAACAATTATCGCCGGTTTTAGGCGGAATTGAAGATGACTATGAGGATAAACTTATCGTCGTCAAAGTAAATGTGAATTTTGATGCCGAACTGGCACAAAAATATGAAGTAGCAGCTTCCCCAACCCTTTTGTTTTTCAAAGAGGGAAAAGAAGTAAACCGAATCCGAGGTCTTGTAAAGCGGAAAGAGTTAGAAGAAGCTGTAGAGGAAGTTTTATAAAGGAGGATATGAAAATGGTAGTAACCGTAGCTGGAGAAAAGAAAACATACGATGAGGGTTTGACAATCGCAAAACTCATTGAGGTTGAGAAAGTGGAAAACCCGGATTATGTAACCGTAACAGTAAACGATGAATTTGTGGAAAGCACAGATTTTGCTACAACGGCACTCAAAGAAAATGATGTCGTAGAATTTCTTTATTTCATGGGAGGAGGCGCAAATTAATGGCGTTTACAAATGAGCAGATGGAGCGCTATTCCCGGCATATTATTTTGCAGGAAGTAGGCGTGAAAGGACAGAAAAAGCTGTTAAACGGCAAAGTCCTCATTATCGGAGCCGGCGGACTTGGTGCTCCGGCAGCGATGTATCTGGCAGCAGCCGGTGTTGGAACCATTGGTATTGTCGATGCGGATGAGGTAGATTTGTCGAACTTGCAGCGTCAGATTATTCATGGCACGGCAGATGTAGGTAAAGCAAAAGTAAAATCGGCAAAAGAGACGATGAATGCGATGAACAGTGATGTGGTAGTAAATACATACCGCGAGTTTGTAACATCGGAAAATATTATGGATTTGATTGCGGATTATGATTTTATCATTGATGGTACAGATAACTTCCCGGCGAAATTTTTGATTAACGATGCCTGCGTAATGGCAAAGAAACCATTTTCCCATGCAGGAATCATCCGCTTTAAGGGCCAGCTTATGACCTATGTTCCGGGGGAAGGACCATGCTACCGCTGCGTCTTCAAGGATCCGCCTCCGAAGGATGCTGTTCCTACCTGTAAACAGGCCGGTGTTATCGGTGCTATGGGCGGTGTTATCGGAAGTTTGCAGGCGATGGAAGCAATTAAGTATCTGATTGGTGTTGGTGATTTGCTGACCGGAAAGCTTTTGACTTATGATGCCCTTAAGATGGAATTTCACACGATTAAACTGCCAAAGGCAAATGGCACCTGCGCAGTCTGCGGTGATCATCCGACAATTACGGAGTTAATTGATTACGAGCAGGTAGAGTGTGACGGAAAGTAGGCGGAAAGGAAGAAAAGGATATGTTATTTTTGACAAAAAGTGATTATGAGAAAATGTTAGCTCACTGCAAAGAGGGTCTTCCGAATGAAGCCTGTGGTTTGATTGGTGGTGTTGTGGAAGGGGAAAAACAGTATGTGAAAAAGGTTTATCTCCTGACAAACATGGATGAGAGCAACGAGCATTTTTCCATGGATCCGAAAGAGCAGCTTGCGGCAGTCAAAGATATGCGTAAAAATGGCTATGTGCCGCTTGGCAATTTCCATTCTCATCCGGAGTCTCCATCGAGACCATCGGAGGAGGACAAACGGCTTGCCTATGATTCCAAGGCAAATTATCTGATTTTATCGTTGATGGAAGCAGACAATCCGGTATTGAATGCGTTCCTTGTCGATGAGGAAAAACAGGTGACAAAAGAGGAATTAGTAATTTCGTAATAAAAAGGAAAGAAGGTAGCGTCTGCCTTCTTTCTTCTATATCGAGGAGGTCGAAATGGCATTTTTCCCATTTATGATTCAGATGCAGGATAAGTTATGTGTTATCGGCGGCGGTGGCAAAGTGGCATACCGAAAAGTTTCTATGATGCTGTCGTTTGGGGCACGTGTTACGGTGATTGCACCAAAAATTTGCGATGAATTGCAGAAAATTGAATCGAAACAAGATACCCTTTTATTGGTTCAAAGACCATTTGAGGATGGTGATATCGAAGGAGCCGATGTGGTGATTATGGCGACGAATGACAGTGAAGTCAATTCCCATATCGCTGCCATTTGTAAGGACAAACGGATTCTTGTCAATGTGGTGGATGTCAAAAAAGACTGCGGTTTTTATTTTCCGGCAATTATAAAGCAGGATGATGTCGTAGTTTCGGTTTCGACCGGTGGCAGTGCTCCGGCGTTAGCTTCTCAGATAAAAAAGAGTATTAAGAGCCATCTGCCGGATAACTGCGGAGATATGGCAAAGACGCTTCTTGAAAAAAGAAATGAGGTTTTGAAAACAGAGTCGGAGGAAGAAAAACGGAAAGAGATTATGTTGGACATGGTAAAAAAAGAGTGGAAAAAATCAGTCATTCGGATTGGTACAAGAAAAAGTGAACTGGCAAAAATTCAGACCGGACTGGTTGTTTCAAAATTGCAGGAGGCATTTCCGGAGTACGAATATGAGATTGTGTATATGACGACCAGGGGCGACAAGGAAAAGGAATCGCCGATTCCTTCCTTTGGTGGAAAAGCTGTGTTTGTTGAAGAATTTGAGCAGGCGCTTTTAGACGATACGATTGATTTGGCGGTGCACAGTGCAAAAGATATGCCAAACCCGTGTAAAGACGGACTTACGGTTGCCGGTGTTTTGGAGCGTGCCTGTGTGCAGGATGTACTCATTTACAAAAAGGAAACTTCCTTTACAAAGGATTCTGTTTTTACCATTGGAACAGGGAGTCTGCGCAGACAGTGCCAGATTAAAAAGATGTATCCGAATGCCGTCTGCAAAAGTCTTCGAGGAAATATCGGCACGAGACTTAATAAACTACGGGCAGGCGAGTACGATGCGATTGTGTTGGCGGCTGCCGGAATTAGGCGGCAGGGTATTGACAACGATTCGGATTTTGTTTACGAGTATCTTTCTGTAAAGGAGATGCTTCCGGCGGCAGGTCAGGCAGTGATTGCGATGGAGACAAAAAAAGGAACGCTTGCTAATGAACTTGCCGAAAAAATTTCGGATGTTCATACAGCAGAGTGTCTGCGGACAGAGCGCGCGGTCCTCACGAAATTAAATGCCGGATGCCATGAGCCAATTGGTGTTTTGTGTACCCTCGATGGACATAGGATGAATCTTTCTCTGATGGAAGAAAAAGAGGGAGAAGTAATCCGGCGGTCGGTGCAGGGGGACAGAGGAGATTGGCAAAATCTTGTAGAAAAATTGTGTCAGGAGAGGAAATCATAGTATGGTTTATTTAATCGGAGCGGGTCCCGGAAATCCGGAGTTAATTACGGTAAAAGGACTTCGTCTGCTGCAAAAATGCGATGCGGTCATATATGACAGGCTTTTGTCGGAGGAACTGCTTTCTGTGGTTTCTGAAAACTGTCACAAAATATATGTGGGAAAGAAACCGATGAGCCACGCAAAGAAGCAGGAAGAGATTAATGAAATACTGATTCAGACGGCAAAACAATATAAAAAGGTCGTCCGTTTAAAGGGCGGTGACCCATTTGTTTTTGGGCGTGGCGGCGAGGAAGTTTTAGCACTGCAGAAAGAGAAAATCCCATTTGCTTTGGTGCCGGGGGTGACAAGTGCGGTGGCGGTGAGTGAGCTTGCCGGAATTCCTTTGACACACCGCAAGGAAAGCCGCAGTTTTCATGTATTTACCGGTCACACAAAAGAGGGGGCAGAGCAATCCTTTTCTCATATTACGAAACAGGATGGCACGAGTGTATTTTTGATGAGTGTCGCAAATATCCGTACGATTGCAGACCGGCTGATGGAACAGGGACAGGATGCATCTACACCTGTTGCGGTGATTTCCCACGGAACGATGCCGGATGAGAAACGTGTCTATGGAACACTTTTTGATATTGCGGATAAAGTAATTGAAAATAAAATTACTTCCCCGGCGGTTTTTGTTGTGGGACAGACGGCAAAATATCATTTTGTCAGTGAGGATTTTGGTGTGCTTGCCGGGAAAAAAATCGGTACAACAGCAACGCAGAAACTGCATAATAAACTGCGTGAGATGATGGAAGATAAAGGGGCTTTTGTTTTTCCTCTTTGTGAAATGAAAGTTGTCTGTACAGATGGTGCAGAGAAACTTTTGGATGAATTATCTCAGATAAAAAAATATGACTGGATTGTTTTCACAAGCCAGAATGCGGTTCATTTATTTTTTGCTGAGGCAGATAAGAAACAAATTGACAGACGGGATTTTGCAAAGGTTCGTTTTGCGGTCGTTGGCAGCGGAACGAAAAAGGCACTGGAAACGTATGGATTTTATGCGGATTATATGCCAAAACAGTTTACGACAGAGGCACTTGCCAAAGGGCTTACAGATGTCGTGAAACCGGGAGAACATCTGCTTCTTCCAAGGGCTTTGCAGGCAAGTGAAGAACTTGTTTTAGAACTGCAAAAGAAGTCTGTTACGATTACGGAAATCCCTTTTTATGATGTCGAGGGGGCTTTTTCAGGGGATTTGTCCATGTGGAAGAATATGGACGTGGCTGCATTTTTCAGCGCATCCGGCGTTGAGGCGTTTGTTTCCCGGATGGGTAAGGACAAGATAGGAGAATGGGAGCGTGACCGCAAAAAAGAGCATGTTGCGGTTGCGGCGATTGGTGAAGTGACGAAAAAAAGACTGCAGGCGTATGGAATCGATGTGGATGTGGTTCCAGAGCAATGCGATTTAGAACATTTAGGCAGGGCGCTTGAGCAGTTTTATCAATAGAGAAAGGAAGTAAGGCTATGACACAGTCGGAACAGTTATTTGAAAAATCCGAACACTTTCTGCCCGGTGGTGTAAATTCGCCGGTTCGTGCATTCCGCAATGTGGGCGGGACGCCGGTATTTGTAAAAAGTGGAAAAGGTTCTCATATTTTGGATGAGGATGGGAATGATTATATTGATTATGTTTGTTCGTATGGTCCGGGAATTTTGGGACATGCATATCCGGCTGTGATTGAAGCGGTGAAACAGGCATGTGAACAGGGACTTACCTTTGGGGCGCCGACGAAAAAAGAATATGAAATTGCGTCGTTAATTCATGACATGATGCCATCGATGGAAATGATGCGTATGGTAAATTCCGGAACGGAAGCGGTGATGAGCGCCATCCGTGTGGCGAGAGGATATACCGGCAAAGATTACATTGTAAAATTTAAGGGTTGTTATCATGGTCACTCAGACGGACTTTTGGTAAAGGCAGGTTCTGCGGCACTTTTGCAGGCTGTGCCGGACAGTGCCGGTGTGCCAAAGGGTTATACAGAGACAACATTGATTGCTGAGTATAATAAACCGGAATCGGTAAAAGCATTGTTTGAAAAATATGGTGATAACATTGCGGCGGTTATTGTGGAGCCGGTGGCAGCCAATATGGGTGTGGTTTGTCCGGAAAAAGGTTTTCTGCCTTTTTTACGGGAGATTACAAAAAAGTATCAATCTCTTTTGATTTTCGATGAGGTCATTACAGGCTTTCGTCTGGCAAAAGGAGGTGCGCAGGAGTATTACGGCGTGACACCGGATTTGACGACACTTGGAAAAATCATTGGCGGCGGTATGCCGGTAGGCGCATATGGAGGCAGAAAAGAAATTATGTCGTGCGTTGCACCGCTTGGGGAAGTGTATCAGGCAGGAACGCTTTCGGGAAATCCGATTGCAATGACTGCAGGAATTGAGACACTGAAAATTTTGCGTGATTCGGATACGATTTATGAAACCATTGAGAAAAAGGCAGAAAAACTGGCAGCAGTGATGCGTGAAACATTTGGAGAAACGGTCTGTGTAAATCAGGTTGGCTCTCTTATGAGTTTGTTTTTTACCGGTGAAAAAGTGGTTGATTATGATACGGTGCAGACCTCGGATACAAATCGCTATTCGGCTTATTTTAAGGCGATGCTGAAAGAGGGCATTTATTTGGCACCGTCTCAGTTTGAGGCTATGTTTGTGTCAGCGGCACATACGGATAAGGATATCGAAAAGACATGTGAGCAGATTAGAAAGTTTGCCAATCAGAAGTAGATTAGGAGGGATACGATGGCAGAACAGGTAAAAGATTTGGTAATTATAGGAAGCGGACCGGCGGGCTTGTCAGCGGCCGTTTATGCAAAACGTGCAATGTTAGATGTTGTTGTCATTGAGAAGGCAGGATTTAGCGGCGGACAGATTGTGACGACGGAACGCGTGGACAATTATCTGGGACTTTACGGAGAATCCGGATATTCGCTGGCAATGAAATTCAGAGAACATGCGGATGCACTTTCTGTTCCGTTTATAGACGAAGAAGTGAGTTCCGTGGAAAATGAATCCGAATATAAAAAAGTGCATTTAGAAGACGGTGAAACCATCTGCACAAAAAATGTGTTAGTGGCAACCGGTGCAGGGCATAAAAAACTTTCCGTAAAAGGGGAAGAAGAATTGACTGGTGCAGGCGTTTCGTACTGTGCAACCTGCGATGGTGCATTTTTTAAGAATAAAACGACGGCGGTTGTCGGCGGTGGTGATGTGGCGTTAGAGGATGCGCTGTATCTGGCAAATCTTTGTGAAAAAGTGTATTTGATTCACCGCAGGGAAGGTCTTCGCGCGGCTAAGGAACTTTCCGAAAAAGTGATGGCAGCGGAAAATATCGAATTTCTTCCTTATTATGAAGTGAAAGAAATTGCCGGAGACGGTATGGTACAGAAAGTGATTCTTACACAGAACCAGACCGGGGAGGAAAAAGAAATTGAGTTATCCGGTATTTTCATTGCTGTTGGCATGGAGCCGCAGACAGCATTTGTGAAGGATGTAGTTGAGAGAAACGATGCCGGCTATATTTGTGCCGGGGAGGACTGCCGGACGAATGTGCCGGGAATTTATGTGGCAGGCGATGTGAGAACCAAACCGCTTCGTCAGGTTATTACAGCGGTTTCCGATGGTGCCGTGGCAATTGCTTCTTTGGAGCAGGATAGAAATTAGGAAAGAGGGGTTGTTATGTATATTACGAGAAAGGGTCAGTATGCATTATTTTTTCTGATTGACCTTGCACTGCATGATGGCAGTACGGTGACGGTCAAACAGGTGGCTAAGGAATACGATTTGTCAGAGAAATATATGGAACAGGTGGCTTCTAAATTGCGTCACGCCGGGATTGTGCGCGTGATTCGCGGCAGCAAGGGCGGCTATTATCTTCCGGAAGAAACCAGACGATGTACCGCTAAAGATGTGGTCGGTGCCATTGAGGGCCAGCGAAATGCCGTGGATTTGGATGGCTACAGAGAAAGTGAAAACAACCGCACGATGAATGCACTGGTTCGCGATTTGGGTCAGGAAGTGGATAATGCTGTAGATGATGTGCTTGAGAGAGTTACACTCGCTGAATTGGTGCGGCAGTATCATGAGAGAGAGACGTTTTCCTACATTATTTAGGAGGAGAGTTTTTCAGGACTTCACAGTCGGCAGGGAAAAGTTTGAGTGTCATGCGCCGCTCCCGCTGATATGTGCGTAGGGGTATCGATATGCACAATACGCATATCAGATACCCACGCACATATAACGCATTCCACTCAAAACTTTTCCCTGCCGATTGTGGTGTGCTGAAAAAAATCATCCTTTTAGATAATGTAGGAAAATTTTTGCTATAGACCAATTGTGGGGGATGGATGGTTGGCTTGTGACAAATGTTCGCTGTCAGTTGCTTTGAATTCCAGTAATTTCGTAGAAAAACTTTGTGACGAGTGGGTTTTGAGTACGTCGGTATGTGGCACTGGTAGTTTCAGTGCCCATACCGCTACGCACTCAACGAGCGAGAGCACCCACGAGACGCAAAGCTTTTCTACGAAATTACGGAAAGCAAAAAAAGAGCCAACGAACACTTACCACAAACAACAACTTATCTCTTGTACCAAGTGAAGAAAGATGCTATAATAGTATAGCATAATATTTATATATTATAGTTTTAATTTATCAAAAGGGGGAATTTTTTGTGAATCAAAAGAAAGGTGCGCGTCTGGCACTAAAATTAAGTCTGACAGTGGTTATTCCGATTTTTCTGATAACGATTGCCGGAATTTTGCTGAGTGCATACAAGCAAAGTAATTTGTCCGAGGATTTAGTCAAACGAGAGATAAGCGGTGTTGCCAAAAGTTTACGACAGACATATTTGGCAACAGAAGGGAACGAAAAGTTTGTCATGAAGGGGGATAACCTCTATAAGGGCAATACGATGTTGAGTGGAAATTATAAACTGGTTGATCAGCTTAAAGATGAGCAGGATGTTGAAGTGTCATTGTTCTTCGGTGATGTTAGAGAAGTGACGACATTAAAAGATGAATCGGGGAAACGTGAAATTAATACAAAAATGTCATCTGAGGTTTATGATACTTTGAAAAAGGGCGAAGAGTATTTTGCAACAAATGTAGATGTGCTGGGAACGGATTATTATGGATATTATGTGCCGGTTTACCAGCCGGGTACGAAAGAGTTTGCCGGCAGTGTGTTCTGTGGACGTACACAGACTCAGGTAACGCAGAGTCTCAGAAATACCGTTATATCAATGGCAGCTGTTATGTTGGTGATTTTTTTGGCGGCATTTATTATTGTACTTTTTATGGTGAAACGTATTGTAAAGAGTATTGATGGTGCCGTGTCAAATCTTGGCAATGTAGCAAAAGGTGCACTTCAGTTTGAGATGAAGCCGGTACTTTTGGAACGAGGCGATGAGGTTGGTGATATTGCAAGAGCGATTCAGAGTTTGATTCATTCGCTCCGCGAGATTCTTACAAACATTACATCTTCTGCGAAAGCACTGGATGGTTTTTCCAATCAGTTTGCGGAATCCTTTGCGAATATTACGGATTCGGTTGACAGTGTAAATACGGCAGTTGAGGAAATTGCTTCCGGTGCGACCAGCCAGGCGGATGAAACGATGAGTGCGAACCAGCAGGTTGCTGAGATGGGGCAGGCGTTGGAGGAGACTTCAGCAAATGTGGAGAACCTTCATGCTAGTTCTGAGAAGATGGAAGAATATAATGAGACCGCCGGCAGTAATCTGGAAGAATTAAATGCGATTAGTGAGCAGACGAAGCAGTCAGTTATTGAAGTACAGAAGCAGACCAATTTAACGAATCAGTCGGCAAAACAGATTAAAGAAGCAACTGAATTGATTACGGATATTGCTGCTCAGACGAATCTGTTGTCCTTAAATGCGAGCATTGAGGCGGCGAGAGCAGGTGAACACGGCAAAGGTTTTGCTGTTGTGGCAGATGAGATTCGTGCTCTTTCTGAGCAGTCCCGCCAGTCGGCAGAAAAGATTGTTGAAATTGTGGATACACTTTTGGTGAATTCTGATACAAGCGTTCAGACGATGGGCGATGTAATGGATAAGATTGGTGTTCAGAATGATAAACTTTCGGAGACTAGTCAGATGTTTAATCTGTTGCATAACGAGATTGGTACAGTGGCAGATGCCATTGAGCAGATTCGTAAGCAGGCAGAAGCCTTAGAGGATAAGAAAAATAAAGTTACATCAATTGTTGATGGACTGGCAGCGATTGCGGAAGAAAATGCTGCCAGCACGGAAGAAACATCAGCATCCATGCTTGAGTTTAATGAAATTCTTTCAGTGTGCAATAAAGCGACCGGAGAACTTCGCAAACTGTCAGAAGAATTGGCTGAAAATACAAAACATTTTGACCTTTAAACGCGAAAAAGATGAAATAAAAACGAAAAACAGGGAAACCTTTGTGGCTTCCTTGTTTTTTTGTTTTTCCATTAAAATGACACTTTTCTATCACTATTTTTTGTGATAAAATATGAATCAGGAGGTGTTTATTTGCTAAGTGAAGAAAGAATTCGTAAAATGATACGATTGGCGGATTATGAAAAGGGAATAGGCAGCTCTGATTTGAAGCGGACGCACTATTGGCGGATGGATTATGTGCGTATGCAGATATTGAAGACAATATTGGCAGTATTTGTTGCTTTTGTTTTGGGTATTCTTTTATCGGTTTTGTATCACATGGATTACGTTATGCAGCATGTCTGGGAGCTTCCTTACCGGACGATACTTATTTATGGCGGTATTGTATTTGTGGCGGTGGAGATTCTTTTTGTGATTTTTACTGTCAGAATTGCCGGGCGTGCATATGATGAATCGCGTGCAAGAGTAAAAGAATATTATGTAACGTTGATGGAGTTAGAGGAACTATATGAAAAAGAGGGAGAGGAGGAAACGTTATGATGATGGCTTTGCTTACCCTGAAAAGCAGGTTAAAGGGTTTTTATGAAAAACATTACCGGATTTTGAGGTGCTTTGGAAAGGCTGTTTTGATGATTATAACTTTAATGATTATCACCAGTCAGTTGAATTATCAGGCGTTTCTTGCCAATCACTGGATTGTGCTTCTTCTTGCCGTGATTTGTGCGGTTACACCGGATGTGGCATCGCCTCTGTGTGCTTTCCTCGTGACGGAAATTGAAGTATTTCAGGTTTCTGAACTGATTGCGGTTGCCATTTTACTGATTGTGCTGATTTACTATCTGTTGTTTGGACGGCTTGCGAATCGCCAGAGTGTGGTGCTGGCATCGGTTCCGGTGCTGAGTGTCCTTCAGATTAGCTATTTAGTTCCGATTGTGGGCGGCTTGTTTTTTTCACCGGTGATGATTCCGGCATTGATATCCAGCGTATTTTTCTATTTTGTACTGTGCGGTGTGCAGGAATATGCACTGGCGGCATCACGTATGACGCAGGAGAGTACTTTTTTTGAACCGCTGAAGTATCTTTTGGATTATTTGCGGGGAAATTTACTTTTGTACACATTGTTAGTGGCATTTGTGCTGACATTTATTTGTGTGTATCTGATTCGGAGAAGTAAGATACAGTATGCTTCGCAGATAGCAATTTTGGTAGGAGCCATATTAAACCTATCCATTTTGCTTTTTGCTAATATTTTTTTAGAGTTAAATGTGGATTTACTGCTGATGGTTGTATCAATTGTCGTCTGTGTGCTGATTGCTTACTTGATACAGTTTTTTCGGTTAACACTGGATTACCACGGAACACGTAAGCTACAGTTTGAAGATGATGAATATTATTATTATGTGACAGCAGTTCCGAAGATTAAAGTTGCCGCCGTTGATAAGACAGTGACAAGAATTGTCCCGGATGAGGATGATGAAAATCAGGATTTAAGAAGTGAATTGGAGAAAGAATTGGAAAATGATTTTAATAATTTTGAATAGATTGGAGCGTGTGGCGGATGAACACAATCATTAGTTTTTTTAGGGATTATGTGGCGTGGCTTACGATTCCCGACTTTACGATTACAGATGTGCTTGAAATTGCCATCATAGCCTTTGCCTTTTATCACATTATTTTGTGGATAAAAGATACGAGAGCATGGGTTTTGCTAAAAGGTATGGTGATTCTTGGAATTATTTTCTTAGTGGCACTTGTGTTGGAAATGAATGTTGTGCTCTGGGTATTCCAGAATGCGATGGTAGTCGGAATTATGGCACTTGTTGTCATTTTTCAGCCGGAACTTAGAAATGCTCTGGAGCAGCTTGGAAGAAAAAAGATTTTAAGCTCACTGACCTTTGATAATCAAAAGTCGAAAAATGAGAGATATTCGGCAGAAAGCATTGAAGCCGTGATAAAGGCTGTTTATGATATGGCACGTGTAAAAACGGGCGCATTGATTGTTGTGGAGAAAGAAATCCAGTGTCGCGAGTATGAGAGAACCGGAATTCCGATTGGTGCAAAAATCAGCAGTCAGTTATTAGTAAATATTTTTGAGCATAATACACCGCTTCATGATGGAGCAGTGATTTTACGCGATAACCGGATTGTGTCAGCGACGTGTTATCTGCCACTGTCTAACAATCTGGCAGTGAGCAAGGAATTGGGAACGAGACACCGTGCCGGTCTTGGCATCAGCGAAGTGTCGGATTCTCTTACTATTATTGTTTCGGAGGAAACAGGTTTTGTTTCATTGGCTTGTGATGGTAAACTTTATCGGAAAGTGGATGCGGACACACTGATGATACGTTTGCAGGAAGCTGCTAAAAGAAATCCGGATGAAGGAAAAATGAAATGGTGGAAGGGGCGCAAAAAAGATGAAAAAGAAACTGACCAGTAAATTAATGCTTAAAATTGTATCGTTGATTGTCGCTTTTTTGTTTTGGCTGGTTATCATTAATATAACGGACCCGACGACATCAAAAACATTTTATGATATACCGGTACAGATATTAAATGAAAATGTAATCACATCGGCAAATCAAGTCTTTGATATTGTGGATGGTGATACGGTTAAGGTTACGGTAAAAGGAAAACGAAGTTTTGTAGAGAAATTAAAGGAGTCTGATTTTACAGCAACGGCTGATTTGAGCGAATTGTCAAAAGTAAATGCAGTCAGTATTAATGTAAAGCTAAATAAGGAATCAACTTCCAGTGTTGATGTGGATTGGAATAATGCTGTTCTTAAAGTGGCCCTTGAAAAGCGCATCACAAAGAGTTTCAAAGTTGAGGTGGATTACGAGGGCGAATTGAGTGAGAATTATGTACTCGGTGAGATGACAGCAAAGCCAAATATGATTGAAGTATCCTGCGGAGAATCGAAATTCAAGAAAATTGATCATGTAGGTGTTATGGTCAGCTTAAAAGGTCAAAGCGAAGACTTTGATTCTGAATATTCGCCGGTATTATATGATGCGAATGGGGATGCTTTAAATGATGCAAATGTCAGCTTTAGCAATGATACAATTAAGGTGTCAACCCAGGTCTTATCGACCAAGGAAATACCGGTTTATGTGGAGACAGAAGGTGCACCGGCATCCGGCTATCGTCTGGTTCAGACTGATTATAAACCCGAGAGTATCCAGGTTTCAGGAACGAAAGAAGCACTGGAGAAAGAAGTCTCAATTAAGGTGCCAATATCGATTGCCAGAGCAAAAAAGGACATCGAAAAGGAAATTGATTTAAGGGAGTACCTGCCATCAGGGCTGTCGATTGTAGGGGAGACGACGACGGTTTCCGTCCGTTGTGATATTGAGAAGAATGGACAGCGTGTGCTGGGACTTACATCTTCGGATATTGCTGTGAGAAATCTGCCGAAAAATTATACAATGAATTTTGAGCCGGAAAACGGAAAGTATTCCGTAGAATTGTTAGGCGAAGATGCGACGCTGGCGGATGTAAATGTAGGAGATTTAGGAGCTTATGTGGATTTGAACGGATTATCGGATGGCTCGCATACGCTTGAATTAAAATATAGTCTGCCGACCGGCGTGCAGGTAAAAAATAAAATCAAGATTAAAGTCAAACTAAAACGTCAGGAAGGTGAGGCGACAGATACGCCAAGCACACCAACTCCGACAGTGGAGTAGAAACTAAAAAAATCCCGGTGGGCTGCCAAGGAGCAGCTGCCGGGATTTTTTTTATATTTTTTACAATGGGATATTTCCGTGTTTTTTATGAATTACATCAATCGAGCGTTTATCTGCAAGCATTAAGATGTCGGCATAAACACGTTCTCTTGTTGCCTCCGGTTTAATGATTTCATCCACATAACCGTGCATGGAAGCAATACTTGGATTCATGAATTTTTTATTGTATTCATCAATCTTTTCGCTGCGGAAAGCTGCTTTTTCTGCAGGGTTCATATTCTTCATCTGTTTACCATACAAAATATCAGCGGCACCATCGGCACCCATAACGGCAATCTCAGCGGTTGGCCATGCATAAACAAAATCAGCACGCAGGTGTTTACTGCTCATTGCGATGTAAGCACCACCGTAAGCTTTACGAAGGATAACATTAATTTTAATTGTTGTGGCCTCAGAGTAGGCATATAGTAATTTTGCTCCGTGGCGGATGATTCCTTTATATTCCTGGTCTTTACCAGGTAAAAATCCCGGCACATCCGTTAATGTAAGAATCGGAATATTAAAAGCATCACAGTAGCGGATGAATCGTGCTGCTTTATCAGAAGAGTCACAGTCAAGGACGCCTGCCATAAATTTTGGCTGGTCAGCAATGATACCGATGACAACTCCTTTAATGCGTCCGAATCCAACGACTACATTTCTTGCAAATTCTTCCTGAACTTCGATAAAGGAGTCTGTATCTACAATTCCGTTAATGACATCGTGGATGTCGTAACTGTGATTGCTTTCTTTTGGAATGATATTTGCTAAATCCTCATTAAAAGTAACATTTTCATTGTATTTAGGAAGTGCCGGACGGTTTGTGTGCAGGTAGCCATCCTCATAGCACGGAGGAATAATCGAAATCAATTCCTTCACGCGGCGGAAACATTCCTTTTCGTTTGGCATATGAAAATGAGCGACACCGCTTTTGGATGCGTGCACATTGGCACCACCTAATTCTTTTGCTGTAATATCTTCGTTTGTTACGCTTTTGATAACTTTTGGTCCGGTAACAAACATCTGGCTGATTTCATCAATGACAAAGATAAAATCGGTAATACCCGGTGAGTAAACCGCACCACCGGCACAGTTACCGGCAATAATCGAAATCTGCGGAATGTATCCGGATGCCATTGTATTATAGTAGAAAATCTCACCATATCCGGCTAAGGCATTTACACCTTCCTGAATACGGGCTCCGCCGGAATCGTTGATGCCGATAACCGGACAACGGCTCTCGATTGCCATTTTAATTGCATTGGCAATTTTGAAACCGTGCTGTTTACCAAGAGTACCGCCGATAACGGTGAAATCCTCAGAGTAAATCACGACTTTTTGTCCGCCGATGGTACCGTAACCGGTGATTACGCCATCATAAGGAAATTGTCCCTTTTTAATGTTAAAAGCATCTTCTAAGTTCGTAATGTTCGAGCCAATTTCACGAAATGAATCTTCATCTAGCAGCATGCAAATACGCTCTAAAGCGTGAAGTTTGCCAAGCTTGTGCTGCTTCTCCATATTGTAAGTTGACATTGTTCATTCTCCATTCTTTCTTAAAATATCACTTGAAACTACGAAACCTATCATATACCATAAAAAGAAAAAATGTCAATCCTATGTTGGCTTTTTTTGTAGAATAGTTGACGAAATGCGTATTTGGGTGCTATAATCAAATGATTGAAAAAATAAAAAGGATGGACTAGAGAATGATTCAATTTTTTAATAATTTCCTAAAGTACAAGTATCTCATGGGACAGCTTGTGAAGAAAAATATCAAGCTCCGTTACCGCCGTTCTTATTTAGGAATGTTATGGACACTGATTGAGCCGCTGCTTACAATGATTGTATTGTCGGTTGTGTTTGGCAGCTTGTTAGGAAGAAACAGTACCGATGCTGCATTTGCAGGCGTGCCATTCCCGATTTATGTCTTGACCGGACGTTTGCTGTATTCGTTCTTTTCATCAGCAACCAACAGTGCGATGCGTTCCATTCGTACAAACGGCGCTATGATTAAGAAAGTGTACGTACCAAAATACATTTATCCGTTTTCCGGCATTTTGGCAAACTTCATTATATTTTTGATTTCGCTTGTTGTACTGGTTGGTGTAATGGTATTTTTCTTAGCAACCGGTCAGTACCATGCACCGATTAACGGTTATATGTTTATGACGGTGATTCCGCTCTTAAATTTGTTTATCCTATCAACGGGAGTCGGCATGATATTATCGACCTTATGTGTATTCTTCCGTGATATCGAGTATTTGTGGAGCGTTATGTTAATGCTCATCATGTATTGCAGTGCGATTTTCTATTTCGCAAGCAACATGAGTGGTGACACACAAAAACTGGTAAAATTGAATCCATTATTTGGCGTGATTGACAATTTCCGCCGCGCCTTTTTTGGACAGCCTTTTGATATGAGATTATTGCTGTATACATCCGTTTTTGCGGTTGGAACATTGGTTATTGGTATGATTGTATTTTATCGGAAACAGGATTCCTTTATCCTGAATATTTAAGGTGTAAGGCAAATTGGAGGTTATTATGGCGAAGAAGTCATTAGCAATGAAAATAGAGAATGTGAGTATGAAGTTCAATCTCAGTTCTGAAAAAGTTGATAACATCAAAGAATATGTTATTAAAATGATAAAAAAGGAATTGATGTTTCAGGAGTTTTGGGCACTCAGAGATATCAGCTTTGAAGTTCAGAAAGGTGACCGTGTTGGTATTATGGGATTGAATGGTGCCGGGAAAAGTACTCTTTTAAAAGTAATTTCCGGTGTGTTAAAAGCCACACAGGGAACGGTTACAACAAATGGCAAGATTGCACCGCTTCTTGAACTGGGAGCCGGATTTGACAGACAGTATACCGGTGCTGAGAACATTTATCTGTATGGTGCGATGCTTGGTTACAGTAAAGAGTTTTTGGAAGCACGTTACGACGAAATTGTAGAGTTCTCGGAACTTGGCAGTTTTATCGATGTGCCGGTAAAGAATTATTCTTCCGGTATGCGTGCCAGACTCGGTTTTTCCGTGGCAACAATTGTTGAGCCGGATATTTTGATTCTGGATGAGGTGCTTAGTGTTGGAGATGCGAAATTCCGTAAAAAATGTGAAAATCGTATTCAGAGCATGTTTGATAAAGGTGTTACCGTCATTTTCGTATCACATTCAACCAGTCAGGTCTTAAGAATGTGCAACAAGGGCATTCTTTTGGAGCAGGGCCGTCTGATTGCACAGGGGGATGTTGAAGACGTAGTAAGTGTATACGAAGCAAAGATGAGTGAGAACGAATAGGAGGAAAAGAAAATGAAAAAAGTGATTACTTATGGAACGTTTGACTTACTTCATGTAGGTCACATTAATTTACTTCGCCGCGCGAAAGCATTGGGGGATTATCTGATTGTTGTTGTTTCCTCAGATGAATTTAACGCCGGCAAGGGCAAAAAAGCGTATCATTCTTTTGAAGACCGCAAAAAAATTCTTGAAGCAATCCGTTATGTGGATGAAGTGCTGCCGGAATATACATGGGAACAGAAGATTGATGATGTAGTAAATAATAATGTCGATGTTTTTGTTATGGGAGATGACTGGAAGGGCAAGTTTGATTTCCTCAAAGACTACTGCGAGGTTGTTTACCTGCCGCGTACCGAAGGAATTTCCACAACAAAAATTAAAAATGATTTGAATATGAAAGACTGAGAAAATGATTAAAAAAACAGGCTATGTGCTGTTTGCTTTCTTTTTCTATCTGTTCCGCCTATTACCCATAAATCGGCAGAAAGTATTTTTTGTCGCAACGCATGATGACAGCGAAGAGGGAAATATCGGCATTGTGGCAGATGCTATAAAAAATCAGTTTCCATCCATGAAAATGGTGTATCTGACAAAAAAAGACGGCATACGAAGACCATTTTCGTTTTTCTTTGGAAAAGCGTTTCATATGGCAACGGCAACGGTGATTTTTCTCGATAATGAGTTCATGCCGATGGCGTATATGAAATTTAATAAAAATGTGAAAGTGGTGCAGTTGTGGCATGGAACCGGTACGATTAAGAAATTCGGCTTGGATTCGGATACCGGGGAAGTAAAAAGACTAGCAAAAAAAGCAAATGAAAATATTACGCACTTGATTGTCAGTTCCGAATGTACGGCAAAATGGTATAAAAGTGCGTTTGGTGTAGACGATGAAAAAATTTTCCCGATTGGACTGCCGCGCACCGATTTGATGTTAGATGAATCTAAGAGGCAGAAGATGCAAGAGCGTTTTTTTGGGCAGTATCCTGATTTGAGGGGAAAGAAAATTACGTTATACGCACCTACCTTCCGAGATTCACAGGTTGAAAATCCGGAAATTTGTTTGGATTTTGATTCCCTTAATCAATGTATGGGAGAGAATGAGGTGCTTCTTATCCGTCTGCATCCGCACGTGGCAGAGCATTGTCCTGTCGGTATATGGGATATGTATCCGGATAAAATAAGAAATGTTTCCGATTATCCGGGAGTGGCTACGCTGTTATCTGTGGCAGACCAATTGATTACGGATTATTCATCTATTATTTATGAGTACTGCCTTTTGGAAAGAAAAATGATTTTTTATGCGTATGACTATGAAGTATTTCAGAAAGATGGTAGAAATTTTTACGAGGACTATGAGAAATTTGTGCCGGGAATGATTGTATATACGCAGCCGGAGCTGGAAAAAAACTGGCATACGGCTTACGAGGATGACTCACAACGAGAGCAGTTTTGCAGGCGCATTTTCAAGTATCAGGATAAAAATGCTGTAAATCGACTTTTATGTTTGATTTTTGACAAGAAATAAGATATAATGTTGTGAGCGTATTATTAGGCTAATTTGAGAACGGAGGGTTACGAGTGAAAACATTATTAGAGAGAAAGATTAGTTTAGTAGTAATTATTTTGCAGTTTTTAGTTTCCTTGTTAGTTTGTATTTATTTTGGAACAACAGGGCTTGTACCGGTTAAGTACATGGTTGCGATTGCAGTCGTTATGGTTGTATTGCTTGTCTATCAGGTGATGAGCCAGCTGACAAACTCCAGTTATATATTTGGACGTGTGTTAGCCGTTCTGTTTTGTGCCGTGTTCCTTGTTGGTGCGAACTATGTGAGAGAGAGTATGGCAGCATTCCAGAATGTCGGTGGTGCAACCAAAAAGGTTGATGTTATTTCTTTCTACGTCATGAAGGACGATGCAGCAAAGACATTAGCAGATGCTAAAAATTACTCTTTTGGTATTCTAAGACAGCAGGACCGTGAGAATACGGACAAAGCGGTTCAGGATGCAAGTAAGAAACTGAACAAGACATTGAACACGGTTGAGTATGATGATCCGTTGACTATGGTAGATGCCTTGTACGCAAAAGAAGTGCAGGCAATTATCATGAATAAAAGTTTTGTAGATACGGTTAAGAGCCAGTATAAGACATTTTCTACGGACACTAGAGAGCTGGATGCAAGCAAGATTGAGTCAGAAGTAGAAGAATTGGTTGATACCGATGTAACAACAAAACCATTTAATGTTTATATCAGTGGTATTGATGTATATGGTAAGATTGGACAGACAAGCCGAAGTGATGTAAATATTATTGCGACGGTTAATCCAGTTACAAAGAAAGTATTACTGACATCTACACCTCGTGATTACTATGTACCGCTGTACAGTAAGGGCGGTAAATCGTATTCCGGAGGTATTCCGGATAAACTGACCCATGCCGGTATTTATGGTATTGACTGCTCGATTAATACACTGGAAAAATTGTATAACATTGACATTGATTACTACGTGCGTGTCAATTTCACCAGTCTGAAAAAGATTGTTGATTTGCTTGGCGGTGTAGAAGTGTATTCGGATTATGACTTCATTTCTGACTGGGGTCCACACGGTGCCGGTACACATTATAAGTTCAAAAAAGGTTATAACAAAGTAAATGGTAAGAAAGCATTGGCATTCTGCCGTGAGCGACACCATTTCGCAAATGGTGACTACCAGCGTGGACGTGACCATCAGCATATGATTGAGGCAATTTTGAACAAGGTGATGTCACCTTCCGTACTGCCAAATTTCTCAAGTTTGTTGAAAGAATCGAAGTCCATGTTCCAGACAAGTATGTCAAAGGACAAGATTGTATCGCTCTGCAATATGCAGTTGAATGATATGGCAAAATGGAAGATTGCTTATGCGAATGCCGAGGGTACCGGAGCTAAGAAGACGACCTTCTCGATTCGCTCAACGGCACTGTATGTTTGTGAGCCAAACTACAATTCCGTGAAGAAGATTACAAAGAGAATGAAAAAAGTAATGAAGGAAACGAAAGAAAGCGAGAGCTCGGCTTCCGATAAGAATGACGTTATTAAGTAAGACATTACATGAGATAAAACGGCCGCTTTTTAGCGGTCGTTTGTCGTGAATAAGTGGGGAATAAAATTGATTACGAAATTACAGGATTTGTTTATTCTTCTCCTTAATCCATGGATTCCGATTGTGGGAAGAATAAAAGACAAGGTAAGGTACCGGCTGATTACGCTGTGCTTTGTAATTGACCTTGTTTTGTTTTGTATCGTCCGCTACGGACTTCATAAGGAAAGCTATTTTTATAATACGGTTTGTGGTATTTTTGTTATGTTTGCCATTGCCATATTATCGCTTGACCGGACATTGGTTCATATCCACTGGAGACGTTCTCTTTGGATTGCTTGGTTTGGTATGTGCATTTCCTTTACCGTTTCGGATATTCTAGTGCCGAAAAAAATGTGTGGACTGGGTCTGATTTTAGCTTTTGTCTTTACCGCTGTATTTTTTGTGTGGCAGAATCATACGAGAAAAGATTTGTTGTGGCAGTGCTTCAAGAATGCCATAAAATGGTCGTTTGCCGTTATGTCGGTGATTTCCTTTTTGTTCCGTCCTCTGTATGAGGGAGGCAGGTATGCCGGCATTTTTACAAATCCGAATACGTTTGGATTGTATTTGTATATTATTATCGCTGTATTTTTGTCGGATTTGGACTGGTGTGTGGAGACCGGCCGGTCTTGCCGGAAAAACATTGTAACGTATGTTTCGCTTGCCTTATGCTTTTTCTATCTGGAAAAAAGTCAGGCGAGAACTTCACTGATTGCGGTTGCAGCAATTGTGCTGCTTTGGATTGTACTGCGGTTTTATTTGGCCAAAAAGACAAAAAATTACGGGACCTTTTTAGGAAACTTAGGCTGTATGGCAGTATTCACCGTAGTGCTGTATCCTCTGTTTTTAATCTGCCTTTTGCATCTGCCAAACATTGTTGGACATCCGATTGTGTTTGAAGGAAAACCTTTGTATTATACAAGTGAATTTCAGGGGAATAAAGAAAAAGCGGATGAGCCGGACGATGTTGTGGTGCCACAGTATAAAGATGTGGAGGAGACACAAAACAAGAAAGATACGATTGCACCACGCAATATGTGGGAACGCATTTGGTATAACATCAAGTATTCAAAGGGCTTGAATGCCATTACGAATGGAAGAATTGATATTTATCTTGCCTATTGGGATAAAATGAATTTTAAAGGACATGCCAGCACCTCAATGGTAGTGGATGGGGAAAAGAAAAACCATTCGCATAACAACTGGATTCAGTTTGGTTACACCTATGGACTTCTCAGTATGTTTTTCTATGGTGTGATTACGTTATTAGGGGTAGCGTTTTCTTTGAAATTTTACCTGACACAGAGAAGAAAAAATGCAACATATGCTTTTTTGATACCGGCAATCTGTATCGGATTTGTTATTGCTACACTGACGGAATGTTTGTTTCTGCCATTTGAAGTATTTCCGGCATTTGCGTACTGGTTTGCATTTGGTGATTTATTTGTGAAAAAAGTACCAAAAAATAAATTTTTACAGGAATTAGAGGACGAGGCATGATATAATTTTGACATGTAAACGTCCTAGTATAAAAAAATGATTGAAAGATAGGAGAAAAACATGAAGGAAAATAATAAAATATGGTTGCGTTATATCATATGTTTTGGGCTGATTGCCATCCTATGCTACTTGTTTCCATATACCGGAGATGACTGGGCATGGGGAAGTAAAATCGGTATCGACAGATTAAACAACTGGTTTGAAAATTACAACGGACGATATGTGGGAAATCTTATCGTTTTGGCAATGACGCGCTCAAACCTTTTAAAGGCAGTTATTATGTCATTTTGCTTAACAGGAATTGTAGCACTTTGCGAGTATATATTTAAAAGAAAATGGGTTTTTTATGTAAGTTGTGTTGCACTTGTTTTGATACCTAAATTGATTTTTCGTCAGGCCGTTGTATGGACGGCAGGTTATGCAAACTACGTAACCTCAATGTTTTTCACATTGTTATTTATAGCGTATGTTTATCCTATTTTTCAGGAGACAATGCCACGAAGAAAAGTTTGGCATTGTCTGCCGCTCTTTGTGTTAGCGGTAATAAATGCATTAATTGTAGAGCATTTGACAATTTATAATGTGGTTTTGGCTTGTGGTGTGCTTGTGTATACAATTTGTGTTCATCGCAAGGTGGTTGCTTCTCATGTGGCGTATTTAATCGGAAGTGTGGCAGGGGCAGCTTATATGTTTTCAAATTCGGCATATCATACGATCGCAAATAATCAGGATCAGTATCGTCAAATGGCAGAGGGAGGAGTAATCAGTCGTGCATTTGACAATTATGTCAATGAAATTGCAAAGCATCTTTGCCTGAATAATTGTTGGATGAATTTAGCAATCGTTATTGTATGTGCCATGATTTATAAAAAGCTCTATTCTGGCGTAAATGAAAACAGAAGTGTGTTAGTAGCAAAAATTTGTCTGGTAGTTATGGCAGGATTTACGACATGGTCTTTGTTGTCGTCCTTTGGCATCAGTACATTTGCAAAACAGAACCGGTTATTATATTTTGAAGCGGCTTTTGTGGCAGCTTACATGATTGCCCTCATTATTTATTGTATTATTATTGGTAGTCAAAAAAAATGTTTATGGAAAGTTTTGTTTTGGAATGCAGGAATTGTTTGTGTTGCCGCGCCGTTACTTGTTGTAAATCCGATTGGTGAGAGATGTTTTTTTGCCACGTATATACTGTTTTTGATGCTCCTTTTGGAACTGCTTATCCTTTTAGACGGAGAAGAGAAAGAAAGCCGGATTTTTACAAAGACATTTTGTAAGACATGCGCAGTTGTGTCCATTTTCGGATTAGGGTTTTATCTTAATATTTTTTCCTCAATCTATCAGGTGGATAAAGATCGATTGGCTAGAATTGAGAGACAGGTAGAGGCAGGTAAAACGTCCGTGGAAATTCGGCACTTGCCATACGAATCTTATTTATGGACAGCCACTCCTGAATGGGAGCCATGGATTGAGCGTTACAAACTGTTTTATGGTCTGCCTGAGGATTTGGAAATAAAAGCAGTATGGGAATACAGTAAGAAAAAATAACAAGATTACGGAGGAATGTTTTATGGAAAGGAAAAAAATTTCAGTTGTCGTGTCCGTATATAATGAGGAATTGTCTTTGAACCAATTCTATAAGACAACAGTAAGTGTTTTGGACAAGTGTGTTTGGGACTATGAACTTATTTTCGTAAATGATGGCAGCCAGGATGGCAGTATTGAATTGTTAAAAGGTTTTGCAAAGGAAAATGCCAAAGTTAAGGTGGTGGATTTTTCGCGTAATTTTGGACATGAGGCGGCGATGATTGCCGGTATTGATCATGCACAAGGGGATGGAGTTGTGTGTATGGACGCAGATTTGCAGCATCCGCCGGCATGTATTCCGGACATAATTGCTAAGTTTGAGGATGGTTATGAAGTGATTTCGATGATTCGAACGAAGAATGCAGATGCCGGAATTATTAAGCGAATTACGTCAGGTGCCTTTTATAAAGTTTTGAATCTTATGTCGCCGGTTAAATTTGAAAATAATTCTTCTGACTTTTTTGCCATCAGCAAAAATGTTGCAGGTGTTCTGCGAAAAGACTATAGAGAAAAAATCCGCTATTTAAGGGGATATGTGCAGAGTGTTGGATTCCGTAAAACAACATTGGAGTTTGAGGCACAGAAGAGAGAGGCAGGGGAAAGTAAGTACAGCATTCGAAAACTGCTGCATTTTTCCATTAATGCGCTGTGCAGCTTTTCGGATTTGCCATTGAAACTGGGAATGTATTCAGGTGTATTTGTGGCTCTTTGTGGTTTTATATTGATGATTTTCACTATTATAAACAAAATTGTCAATGGAGCACCGGCGGGGTATTCTACAATCATTGTAGTTTTATGTTTTATGTTTGCGGTTGTTCTTATGGTAATTGGAATTATAGGAGAATATATCGCCGTTTTGTTTGCGGAAATTAAGGATCGACCGATATATATTGTCAGAGATATTTATCAGGAAGAGAAAGAGACTCATGGAGGAGAGAAAGAGTGAAAGTTTCGGTAATTGTTGCTGCTTATAATGCAGAGAAATATGTAACAGAGACGATGGAAAGTCTCGCCAATCAAAGTATCGACGATTATGAAATTATTGTAGTCAATGATGGTTCCAAAGACCACACGATTGACATTTTGAGGGATTATGAAAGCCGTTATGACAACATAACAGTTGTGGACAAAGAGAATGGTGGACCTTCTTCGGCGAGAAACCGCGGACTGGATTTGGCAAAAGGAGAGTATGTATACTTCTTTGATGCAGATGATGTCTTAGAGTTAGACGCCTTAGAGGCACTGTATGAGCGTGCAAAAGAAAAAAAGGCAGATTTAGTCATTGCTAAGTATGATATTTTTAATCGTTTTCAGACTTTTGCAGTCAATGGAATCAATGATTTGGTGCAGATGGAAAAAATAGATAAATATGAGCCACAGATTCTGTGGACGTTTTCTCTGTGTAATAAATTATTTAAACGCTCAATTATTGAGCAGTATGAACTGCGTCTTCCATCGATTTCCTATTCGGAGGATGGGGCATTTTTGATGCGTTATGTATACCGTACGAGCCGAATTACCGGACTTGACCGTGTGATTTTCCATTACCGCAGAATGTTCGATGGTGAGGCGGAGTCGATTACGGCTTCGATTTCTTCTTGGAAAATCAAAGATTACATTGAGGCACACCGGCTGATTTTGGAGTCGGCAAAAGAAAGTATTTTAATTGATTTTCCACAGTACAAAGATATTGAGGAAGTAAAAGAGAATAATGACGATATTCACAAATATTTAAATGAAATCAGCCGAAAAGAAGTGCAGATTCTGTTGGATCAGTTTTATGCGAAATACTGGACACTGCCAAAGGAGACAATTACGCATCTGGTTTCGGAAATGAATGATAAAATTTCAACATTGGATATGCGTGATATTTCGATGTTAAAAGATTCTCACCCGGAATTTGCACTTGACAATCTTGCGGTAGACAAAGAGGATTTGCTTTCTCATGCGTGGTTTACCATTGCCCTTTATGGGGAGAAAGAACAGGAAGAAAAATTTTTGTTAAGTATTCAGAGTCTGACACTGCAAAATCTGATTGCCATTCGGATTATAATGCCGCTTTTCTGGAAAGAGACAGTGGAAAAAGCCGGATTTTTACAGGATAATATGGAGTTTTTTGATGTAAAAACAAGAGATGAACTGTATTATCAGGCATTGGAACAGGCACAGACGCCGTACATTACTTTTGCGGATGCCAAAGTCAGTTATGCGAATAATGCATTTAAGTATGTGGTTAAGAACTTTATCAAATCACCGGCAGATTTTATGTCAGAATTGATATATCACCGCAATTTTGGAGATATGCAGGCGGTACTTTTCAGCACGGTGGCATTGAATTCCGTAAAGACAGGCTATGAAAATAACCCATACATGGGTATGGATTACACACTTGCCAATAAATTTTTCAAGACGGAATTTTTGAAAAATCAAACCTTAGATAAGTCAAAAAGTCTGCTGTCACATCTGACACAGTGGTACCATAGAGGATATTTTACGTTTATGAATGACCGTATTGTATTCTATGAGGATTTGGAAGCAACATATGTGGATTATGTTGGAACGAAGGAAACCATTCCGATGATGAAGGAATATTTGGTAGATAGAAAAGCAGATTTGAACAGCCCGGAGATTGTTCCGGATTTAAATGAGATTATGCCGAAGATGCTTCGTTTCCCGTCTGAAAACATCGGTCAGATTTTGTTCCGTAAAATGGTAAATTTCCTGCGACGCTATCCGGTAAAAGAGCAGGTGCTGTTTTTTACGGTGCGAAAAGACGGTGAACTAGAGGGCAATGCAAAAGCACTATATCCGTATGTCAAAGGAAAGAAAGTGATTTGTGCCAAGCGTCTGCCACATAATCCGTTTACGAAACTTTATATGTACTATAAAAACATTACAAGCCGTGTTATTGTAACGGATGACTATAACCGTTATCTGCGTCACTTCCAGCTGCGTCAGAGCCAGCGTGTTGTACAGTTGTGGCATGCCTGCGGTGCGTTTAAGAAATTCGGACAGCGGGGAACCAACATGTCGATTGCTGCGGATCATGCTTATCATGTGCAGTACAATATGGTGACGGTAAGCAGTGACAGAATAAGAAGTATTTATGCAGATGCCTTTGATATCGATGTGCACAAGGTAAAGGCGTTGGGATGTCCGAGAACGGATGCATTTTATGATGAAAAGCTGATGGATGAGACAAAGCAGAAAGTATATGCTGCACATCCGGAATTCAAAGACCGCTATGTTATTGTATATGCACCGACATTTCGTGATATAGGGGATGACAGAACGCAGTTTAAACCGGATTTGGATTTTGATAAATTATCAAAAGACTTACTGCCAAATCAGATATTTGTAATCTGCCCGCATCCGGTCATGAAAAATAAAATTGTAGAGAAGTCTTATGACAATATCGAAGTTATCAGAGATTTCTCCACAAATGATATGATGTTGGTATCGGATTTGCTGGTAACGGATTATTCTTCTGTTATTTTTGAATATGCGCTTTTGCGAAAACCAATAGCATTTTACTGTTATGATTTACTCAATTATAACCGGGGCTTTTATCTGAATTATCCGGATGATTTGCCGGGGGATGTTTATGAGACGCAGCAGGCACTTACAGCGTATTTAAAGTCACCGGAAAAAGATACGTTGACAGAAAAATATGACCAGTTCATTGAAAAATATATGGGAGCGTGTGACGGACACAGCAGTGAGCGGATTGCCGCTATGATTAATCAGTATATGGAGGAAGCGAAACATGAATGAGACAGAAATTACATTTTTGAGCAGCCGCGGACGTGGGCTGAGTAATGACCTTGCGCTTTTGAAAGATTATCTTGCGAAACAATCCGGAGAGGATGTAAAGCTCCGCTATTATTTGAATAATGAAAGACATAAAAATCCACTGGCAGCACATGGTTACCGCCGTGCGAAAAAGGATTTTATGGAGGGTATGACAAATGTTGTCTGTGTGGATGCTTCTCTATCAACTAAAATTAATAACTTAGCACCGGAAGGCAGTCGGATTTTACTGGGTGTTCCGTATGATTACCAGTTTAAGAATATGTTTTTAATGGAGTCAAAAGGAAAAGAATTTAATTTAAATACCTTTGCAAGATTTACGCACATCATTCCGGGCTCTCCATTTACGGCAGATTTGTTAAAACGGGCGTACCGTTTAGAAGATAAAGAAATAATCGAGGGTGTTTCCCTGCCGTTTGCCTATGATATAGGGGATGCTAAAAGAAGAGAGAATGTCTCGGAACTGATTTATTATTACTTTCCGCATGCAAGAGACAAAAAGATTCTTTCTGTTATTGTATATGGTGATGAAGAGATGAAAAGGAAGGATTGGGAAACTATTGATGTAAAGCAATGGATGAAAGAGCTTGGGGAAGAATGGTTTGTTTTTACAAACAGTGAAATTTTGATGGAAAATGCATTTTCTATGGGAAATCAATACAAAAAAAGCTTTGGCTATGTAAACCGGATTCTCCCGGTTCCGGATTTGTTGTATGCTACAGACGTTTTGGTGACAAATAACGGACGTTTGGCTTCTGCATTTTCAATTTTACAAAAGCCTTTATATGTTTGCCGCTACAACAAAAATTATTTTGAAAAATATGTAAGTTTAAAATATCCGGAAATGTATTTTGAAAATGCCGGGAGGTTGTGTGAGACAGCATATCAGGTGGATGTGTGCAATAGAGCACAGGCGGATTTTAACGCAAGTATGTCATATGGTATTGAGAAAAATGTATATGATCAAATGTTGAAATGCTTGTTAGATTGAATGAGAAAGAGAGGAAAAAGATGAATCGAATTGCAAAATGGGATAATGCAAAATTTGTGTTAATAATATTGGTTGTTATTTGCCATTTTTACGAAAATTATTTAGGAAGTTCTAAATTGGTAAATTCCTTGTTCTTCTCCGTTTATACGTTTCACATGCCGGCCTTTTTTCTGATTTCAGGTATGTTTTCCAAGAAAACCGTTAAGGAAAGAAAAATTGTAAAAGTAGTACCATATCTGCTGGTTTATTTGTTTATGAAAATGTTTGGTTATTTTGTATCCGGTATTATGAATGGAGGAACATTTATATCGGTTGATTTCTTCAGGGAACCGGGTGCCGCTTGGTTTATTCTTGCGTTATTTTTCATGTATTTAATTACGTTTTATACCAAACAATTTCGACCTGCTTATGTTTTGATTGTATCTGTTTTTGTTTCAATGGCAGCAGGTTACTCCAATATGGATACGAATCTTTTCTGCTGGTTGAGGATTGCAGTTTTTTATCCATTTTTTTATGCTGGATATGCATTGTCAATGGATACAATTACGAAATGGACAGAAAATAGAAAGTTGAAAATAGTTTCTGTGGCAGTTATCCTGATATATTTTTTAGTCTGCTATGTCGGAATTGATAAATTGTTTTGGGCGAGATTTCTGTTGACGGGAAGAAGTTATGAGGCACTTACGCATGGTGCATTTTATGGTGGTATTTTACGGTTGTTTACGTATGTGTTATCCTTTGGGCTTGTGTTCGCTTTTTTATGCATCATTCCAAAAGGAAAGAATATTTTTTCTCAATTAGGAACGAGAACTTTGGGTGTTTATGTATTTCATTATAATTTCATTAACCTTTTTGTGCATTCTTGTTGGTACAAGGCACTATATCATAATTTCCCAAATACATGGGAAATTATACTTGTTTTATTTGGAATTGTGGTGACCTTGATTTGCTGCTTGAAACCATTTGATGCATGCTGCCGTGCGATTTTGTCCGGTAAATGGAAACTTCGCCTCGATGATGAGTTGAAATGACAAACTATCTGTGATATGATAAAAACAACGAATTTTTTTGGAGGTTTTAGCAGATTATGATATTTGGAGTATTGTTAGCAGGCGGTGTTGGAAGCCGCATGGGAAATGTAGAGAAACCGAAACAGTATATGAATATTGGTGACAGACCGATTATTATTCACACAATTGAAAAGTTCTTTGTGAATGATAAATTTGAAAAAATCCTTGTTTTGTGTCCGGAACAGTGGATTTCACACACCAAGAATCTTATAAAAAAATATTTGGGGGAGACAGACCGTATTGCTGTGATGGCAGGTGGTACAACAAGAAATGAGACGATTATGAATGCCATTTCTTATATTGAGGAAAACTATGAAGTGGATGATGATACGATTATTTTGACTCATGATTCCGTCCGCCCATTTGTGACACATAGAATTATTGAGGAAAATATTCGTTATGCACTGGAGTATGGTGCCTGCGATACGGCGGTAGCTGCGACTGATACGATTGTACAGAGTGAAGATGGCAAGGTGATTTCATCTGTGCCGGACCGCAGTAAGATGTATCAGGGACAGACGCCGCAGACATTCCGCTTAAAGAAACTGAAATCGCTGTATGAATCTTTGACTGATGAGGAAAAGAAAATTCTTACGGATGCAGCGAAGATTTTTGTTATGAAGGGCGAAGACGTATATCTCGTAGAAGGAGAAGTATCAAACATTAAGATAACTTATCCTTATGATTTGCGTGTGGCAGAAACATTGATTCAGTCGGAGCAGGAGGATTAAGAGCGAATGCTTAATACAGTATACCAGTTGGTGGCTCCTCGTAAATTCGAGGTCACTTATGAAAACATCGGATTGCAGGATGATGACATTATCGTTCGTCCGACACATCTTTCGATTTGTAATGCAGACCAGAGATATTATCAGGGGCTTAGGGAAGAACATGTACTTCGTCAGAAACTGCCGATGGCATTGATTCATGAAGGGATTGGTGTTGTACTTCGTGACCCAAGTGGCGAGTTTGAGCCGGGGGAAGAGGTTGTGATGATACCGAATACACCGGTAGAAGAAGATGAGTTTATTGCGGAGAACTATCTTCGCTCAAGTAAATTCCGTGCCAGCGGATTTAATGGATTTATGCAGGAATATGTTAAAATCCGCAAGGACAGATTAGTTCGTCTGCCACAGGGAATCAACAAAGAAGTAGCGGCATTTACGGAAATTGTCAGTGTCAGTGTTCATGCGATTTCACGCTTTGACCGTTTTGCACATGGTAGAAGAAATGTGGTAGGTATCTGGGGCGATGGTAATTTAGGTTATATTACGGCTGTGTTTTTCAAAACAATGTTCCCGGATACAAAACTGTATATTTTTGGTGTCAGCAAAGACAAGCTTTCTGATTTTACATTTGCTGACGCAACGTATCAGGTAAGTGACATTCCGGAGAATATGGAATTAGATCATGCTTTTGAGTGTGTAGGTGGAGCCGGTTCCGGAAAGGCAATCGACCAGATTATTGATTTTATTAAGCCTGAGGGAACGATCTCTATATTAGGAGTATCGGAGTATCCGGTACCGATTAATACCCGCATGATTTTGGAAAAAGGATTGAGAGTATTCGGAAGCAGCCGAAGCGGAAGAGTGGATTTTGAAAAGACGGTTGAATTATATAGAGAGCATCCGGAAATTATCAATTACCTGTCTAATATTGTAGGTGCGGTAATTCCGGTTCGTTCGATAGCTGATATGAAAAAAGCATTTGAGATGGACATTCAGAAGTCCTTTGGAAAGACGATTATGCTTTGGGAGAAATGAGGTATCTTATGATAGCAGTGATTGTACCAATTTATAATACAGAAAAATATTTACGGGAAACAATAGACAGTGTCATTTGCCAGACACTGTCTTTTGCAGAGCATATCCGGCTGATTTTGTTAGATGATGCCAGTACAGATGGCTCATTTGCCATTTGTGAGCAGTATCAGAAGCAGTATCCAAAGCAGATTGTAGTAAAGCACTATGACACAAACCAGGGTGTTTCTGCACTTCGCAATGAAGGCGTACGGATTGCCGGAGAGATGGGTGACGAACTTATTACCTTTTTAGATTCAGATGACAAGTTAGCAGATGATGCAGTGGAAAAAGCGAAAATGTATTTTGAATCACATGAGGATATTTCGGTTGCGGCTATTGCTGTAAAATATTTTGGCACAAGAGACGGAGAGCAGCGTTTAAATTGGCGCTTTCAGGAAATGGATGTTGTGGACATTAAAAAACAATATACGTTTCCACATTATTATGTAGGTGGCGTTTTCTTGAGAAAACGTGTTTTAAATGAACTTCATTTTGATGAGACCATGAATTTTTGGGAGGATGCGCTGGCGATTAATCAGGTGATTGTGTCAGAAGGAAAATACGGACTGATTCAGGATACATTTTATTTTTATAGAAAGAGAGAGGATGAGTCCTCTTTAGTGGATACGGCATGGCATAAAAAAGAGCGTTATACAACGCTGTTATCGTCCGGTTATGGACAGTTATTTGCCTACTCAAGGAAAAAGCACCATCGTATTATTCCTTATGTGCAGTACATGGTAGCGTATCATATGCGGCTTATGATGATGAAAAGTAAGCAGAGCATTATCGAAGAAATTTTATCGGAAGAAGAGTTGGCGGCACTCAGAGATGATGTGCAGAAGGTATTAAAAAAGATAAAAGTGAAATACATTTTACAGATTCCGACGTCACTTCCGATTATTGAGGGAATGCTCTCAATGCGTGCCGGAAAACAGGTGCGTGCCAAACGTGTCTACAAGGACAATGACTGTGTACTTATGTATAAGGGCGTTGAATTAGCCAGAATGTCCGAGCGATCTGTTAAATTATTCCATATCATAGAAGATGAGGAATCGGAGTTTAACGGTATGTGGAGAGGGCGTTTTTGCACACCGATTTACGCTATGAAAAAGGAAGATTATATCTTTGCCGAGCATAACGGTGTACGGATTAATTCCAAAGAATTTATCTGCCGCAAACAGATTTTTATTCTTGGAAAACGTCTGCGATGCTACTATCATGCAGGGTTTGCCATTGCGATTCCGAAAGAATGGGATCGTGCTGTGTTTGGAATCCATATTGCAGAAGCAGATGCGGATATTTTGATGAATGAGATTGTATTTAACGAAGTAAAGCCGATTTATTTTGAAGGGGAAACAGAAGAACATGATGAATTCGAAATCGACAGAGATGATGAAAAAGACATGTAAAGATCATTTTTTTAAAGCAGGGCAATGGTTTTGGTTTGTGTTTGTGTACGGCATTGCTTTGATTGCCTTTAGCAGTTTGGTACAAAAATCTTTTTTTGCGATGCTTTTACTGCCGATTGTTGTTTATGGAATATATCATTTTTTTATGAGAGAACGAATTGCCCTTAAAGAGATAAATTATCAGATTGTTTTTTATGTCGTAAGCATTGTTTTTGCTGTGTTTATGTTTTTTGTTGCTTATTCCGTGCGTGTGCAGATTTTTTCATGGGATTGGGGAAAAGTAATTCGTTCTGCAAGTGAGTATACATTAACAAATAAGTTGACAGATACTACGTACTTTGCAAGATATCCGAATAATCAGTTTTGGTATTGTATTTTGACATTCTTTTTCAGAATGGTTCATTTTATATGGCCGGAGACGGGAATAAATGAATTTTATTTAGCGTCTATAGCACTTGGATGTGTTATGACAGTGGCATCTATCTTGTTGCTTCATCACATAGCAGTGCTTATTTGGAATGAAAAGAAGGCGTTTTTTGTTGGTTTAATGACATGGTTTTGTATGCCGTTGTGGTTATGGGCTATGTATGCTTATACGGATATAGCAGGAATGCTTTTGCTGGTAGTTATGCTGTATTGCTACACGAAGGCTGTTTTGAGTGAACCCGGCTGGAAAGTTTTTTGCTGGTTGTGCTTATTTGGAGTGGCTGCATCTGCTGCATTTTCAGTTAAAGTTACTGTGTTTATTCTCTTTATTGCAGTTTTCGCCTGCTTGTTACTTCAAAAAAAATCATGGAAAAAGATTATTGCCGGTATTGTCATTGTAGCAATTTCGTTTGGAGTCGGTCATGAATTGTGTAATTATGTAAAGTCTTCTGTAATTCCGTTAGAAGAATCGTATTGCGATGCCTATGAATTTCCGCTGACCCATTGGATTATGATGGCTCTTGGATATGGGGGATATCAGCAGGAGGATGTCGATTTTACCATTTCATTTAATTCTTATGAAAAGAAAAAAGAAGCCAATATAAAAGAGATCAAGAAACGATTGAAGGCACGTTCTTTCCATGAAAGTTTTAAATTTTTTGGTTATGATAAACAAGTTAGAACATGGGGAGATGCTACACTTGCCAGCTGCGTATATTTAGCTGAAGGGCCACAGGAGCCTGACAATATATTAAAACAATTTGTGACATTAAAAGGAAGCAAATACTGGATAGCTCTTTTGTATATGACGCTATATTATGGCTTAATACTTGTTGGGATGTTTTTATCGGCACGATTTGCAGTAAAAAGAAAATCTGATGCAAAAGCGGCGGATATGCCGATTTTTGCTTCAAGTATTACGATGCTTGGAATAGCATTGTTTCAGACTATTTGGGAATGTAATTCAAGATATTTAGTCGTATTTATTCCTATTATGATTTTGTTAGCTGCTGATGGTTTCTTTGCATGGAGAGATTATCTTAGAGAGGAGAGGATAAAGTGAAACACTATCATTTTTCAAAATCCGACACATCAATTGCAAAATTAATTGCTATAACTTTGATGCTTTTGCATCATTTATTTGGATTTACGGATCGGATTTTGCCTGAGAATATGTACCAGAGTTTATATATGTTTCGCGGGCAGCCTATAGAAGCAGTAATTTGTGCTTCTTTTAAGGTGTGTGTTGCGTTCTTTTTGTTCCTTAGTGGATATGGAACATATCTGAGCCTGCGTAAAAGTAAATCAATTTCGAAAATGATTGCAAATCGTATATTTCGGTTTTTAAAATACATATGGCAGGTTATGATTATTTTTGTTCCAATTGATTTTATATTAGGTGTGACAAAGGTAAATCTTACATCCTCATGGACAATTCAATATGATTTTGAAAGCATTATTCTTAGCATGCTTGGATTTGAAAAGTATAATGGTGAGTGGTGGTTTGTTATGCCATACATATTTTTGCTTATAATGACGCCGCTTATGTTTCGATTTTTACAGAGAAAAAAAGCTGATTTCTTTACGGATTTTCTCGTTGTTTTTGGGATTGCTTTGTTTTCTTTGTATGGTATCCCTAAGTTGATGAGTTATGATATGTTGATTGATTTTAAAGGGACAGTATGGGGAATTCTGCTTTGCAACGTTGTTTACCTACTTCCAATTTATCTATTTGGTATGATTTTTGCAAAGTATCAGGTATTCTCGTATTATCATCAGATATTACCGAAAGGAATATTAAGTTACCCTGTATTATTATTTGTTGCGGCTGCAGGTTTTTATATGCGTTATAAAATTGGATCTTCTTATGACTTTTTCCTGGTTGGACCTATGATTTATGCGTGTGTTATGCTTATTAAGAAAATTCCGGGAGTTATCTGGGTGTCAAAAAAGGCAGGAAGATATATTACTTTTGTTTGGTTGATTCATAGTTTTTACGTGTTTCAATTTGGACAGAAATTTATATATTCCTTCGGAAATCCGATATTAATTTTTATCGTGCTGACAGTGGTTTCTTTTGCTTCAGCAGCAGCTGTTTACTGGCTTTTTACCGGATTATCCAAAGGAGTCAAGAAAATCAGATGCTTTCATAATCGGACAGTGTAAGTCTGTTTTCCAAAATTATATCAATGGCCTCACGTACAGGAGCGTCGCCGGACTTTTGAGTCAGAACAAAATCAACATATGGAAGCAATGCGGCAGCGCAGTCAGCCGGTGCAAAGGTAATGCCGGCTGTTTGCATTGCAGACAGATCATTCATATCATCACCAATATATACCGTTTGTTCAGGAGTGCAGTCATATTTCGCCATTACATTTTTCAAGATATCAGCTTTATCGCGAACACCCTGATAAAGCACGGTAATCCCTATTTCTTCGCATCGTCTGGTGACAATTTTTGAACGGCGGCCGGTGATGATAATAGGAACAATACCCTTTTTTATTAAGAGTTTAATACCTAATCCATCTTTTGCGTTAAATGCTTTCATTACCTCACCGTCATTACCAATATAAATTTTTCCATCGGTTAATGTTCCGTCGACGTCCATTGCAAACAATTTAATATTTGAAAAATCTTTTTTCATGTGAGTACCTCCGGTATTAGTAATTATTCATCCATTACCGTTTCAAAGTAAGATGGTGTAATGAATGAGATAGGGCAACTTGATTTTCTCGTATTTTTATAATCAACAAGCATGCTTTTTATATCTTTATTTGCTTCTTCAGCATTTAATGTATTTCTGGTTTTTTCCATGGCTTTTTCAACGTAATTCGGATTTTCACTATTATGGCTGTAACCATCAAAACCTGCGATGGAAATGCTATTCACATTCATCAGGTCTAGCAGACGAAGAAGAAGCACGCCAGAATTATCGAGCTGCTCCCAACCGCATTTTACCAATCGCAGAAAATCGATAATAAAGAGATTATCATCTTTCCTTGTCGTTACATTTGATGTCACAATTTTTTTACATTTATTAAAAGCCGCTTCATTACGCCAATACTGGTACCGGTTTTTGTTGCTGAAATATGCAAAATCAATCGGATAACAATCGGTGAGAAGATTAACGCTAATTACAATAGGATTCTTCTCTTTATAAAAATGCTGAATTTGTCCCTGGCATGTTTTAATCGTGTGACCGGGAAGAAGAACCAAAATATCTTTCCCACTGAGTGCATTTTGAAGTGATGCAATGGCAGAATCATCCTCACAGTGTGTATTTTGATAATCCAAATAGGTCTTTTCGAGAAGCGAGTAGTCGTACCGTTTTCGCTCCACCGGGTCCAAACGGTTTAGTAAAAAGTTAATATCGCGGCTTGCAATTCCTGCCTTTGCCGAAAGGTAGGAGATGTTGTTTACATGCGCACTGTGCGAACCGGCAAGAAAATATGGGATGGAGTAGCCCCATTCATAACTGTTATGGAAACCATCGATATAATTGTCTATAAGATCTAAAACAATATCAATATCATAACCACTATTAAACTTACGGTTCATATACTGCATGACAAGTTCTGTATTTGTATTTCCTGCGCCACGTCCCATGCCTGCCATTGTGCTGTCTACAACAATATCGCGGAGTCCCTGGCTCATATCGATAAAATCCTGAGATAGAGCAAAGGACATCTGCAGGTTATTATGTGAGTGGAATCCAATTTTAGCATTTGCCCACAAATTATGATGAACCAGATAAAATACACGCTGTAAATCCTCACGATACAGAGAACCGAAGGTATCGACGATGGAAAAAGCATATGGTTCCAATTCATTTATTTTTTCGATCAAGTCTAAAAGCTCAGCATCTGTATATCCTAATATGTCAACAGGCTGCACATAAAGTTTGTATCCTTTATTGACGATTGCTTTACAAAAATCAATAACTTCAAAACGTTCGCTTTTAAAAAAGCAGGCACGTACACCATCAATTGAAGTGCCGTCATAAGGCTCTAAGTTATCAATATGGTATCGGCTGTAATCGGCAAGGCAGACATAAGATGAATGCCTTTTGTCTGTAGGTAAAAATGAGCGGAGCTGTGCAGCATTATTAAAGATGGTTGTGCCCTCCCGATGTGGTTCGTCTTTCAGAAATCCGCATTCAATAACATCTATGCCGCTTTCTGTTAAACCTTCAATAATTCCTTTTATTGCGGTATTGCCAAATTGACTGTCAATCAGGTATGCACCATCGCGCAGTGTACAATCTAATATATTTACTCGTTTCATAAAAACCTCCCTGTTAAAATTGATACTACCATTCTGATGGAAGAAGCCAATTCTCATATGGTATCATATGTCCAAATGCGACAATGGCCCCTTTCGCTGTTGGATAGTAGCGGTCTACCATGCTATTTTTAATTGCAAGAAGTTCCGGGGCAATCTGTTCTCCCGGAATTTTATTGCTTGAATTGTAATAGCGTCCAAAATAATATAGGGTAGCAGATTTATTGGTCATCTTATTATAACATTGTGTTACCATTTGGGAAATCGTTTTGTGTAAAAACTTTCCATATTCACCAAAAGGATTATGAGTGGCAATCAAATCCCATTTTTTGTAGGATAAGATAAGATTAATATCTTCCTGCATAGCATTTTTACATGTGGAAAGCATATCGGTTTCATATTTTCCGTTACTAAATGTTTTTCGGACGTCCGGGTAATCCAAAATCAGGTATTTGTCATTTGTCGTACGCATTGTTTGCTCAAAGGCTGTTCTTCGTTTTGGATTCCAGCCATGCGTCATGCAGACAACGAGATATTCACCTTCTATAAGATGTCCGCCGCCCCAAAGTGTCTCATCATCCGGATGTGCGGTAATCATCACTTTTTTTATGGCAGTTAAGTCAAGGTTATCTAACATTTGTTTCGTAATGTAGCCTTTTGTACGAGTGATTTTAAGATTCCAGCTGCATGTAAGAGCTGGATTTGTCTTATATACTGCAGTAATAGTAACAGTTTCAATTGGACGAAGGGCAGTTACTGTACCATTTTCATCAACGGTTGCAGCGGTTTTGTTGCTGGATGTCCATTTGATTCGATGATCCGTTGCGTTGGCCGGACCTGTGACTAACTGCATTTTATGTGATGTTCCGGATTCTAACGAAACAGGATTGTTCTTTGCAAATTCTATTGAGGTATATGGTATATCCTCAATGGTAATATGATGTCTTGCCTTTTTTTTACTTTCTTTCACGCGAACTGTTATAGTAACCTTTCCTGCATGGTGGGATGTGACAACACCATCCTCATTGACTGTGGCAACACTTGGATTGCTTGACGAAAAAACAAGGGTATCATCCGTTGTGTTTTTTGGAGAAAGAGTAGTTGTCAGTGCTATTTGTTCACCAACAAGTGCGGTATTTTTTCCGGAAAGTGTGATTTTTTTTATCTTGATGCGTTTTTTTACTTTTAATTTAAATGAAGTGTGCTTTTCTGTTCCTTTTACCGAAGCGGTTATGGTTGTAGAACCTTTTTTTTTGGCTTTTACAATGCCTTTTTTTGAAACAGACGCAACTTTTTTATTTGAGGAGGTGAAAATTACTTTCTTAAAACGCGCATTATGGGGTTTTACCAATGTTTTCAATTCCAGTCTATCGCCGGTTGCCATGGCTTCTTTTGGTTTGTTTGTTATTTTGATTGATTTGGTACGAAAATAGGAAACGACACGTACAGAAGCTGTAATATCGTTTGGTTTACCGGGAATTTTGAGAGAAATTGTAACGGTTCCCTTTTTCTTTCCGGTGACGGTTCCATGTTTGTTTACGGAAGCAATGCTGGAATCACTGCTTTTCCATGTCCAAGCGGCTTTGTTTTGCGTTGAAAGTGTTGAATCTTTCACTTGCATTGTAGTTTTTTTCCCGATTTGTACGGATTTATCAGGCATATCTTCAGCTGCCTGTACTTTGATATAAGCACTGCTGCATGTTAAAAAAAATACAGCACCCAAGAAAAATAAGGCTTTTTTTGTTATAGTCATAATAATAGCATCTCCTTTTGTTAAAAATCCTTTGGTTTATAAAATAAAAAACATATGTGAAGAAAATATGTCAAATGGACACATTGTTTTTTCTTATTATGTTTTCCACCAGTGCAACATGTTCCGGTAAGTCCACACCAATGGACGTGTAGTTTGTTTCTTTTAAGCGCATGGTGTATCCCTTTTGCAGTGCACGCAGTGGTTCAATACCTTCACCTTTTTCCAATTCTGTCTGCTCCATATTTGCAAATTTTAACAAAAAATCTTTTTTATAAGCATAGATTCCGACATGGCGAAAAACTCGTGCTAACTGACCGTCTTTTATATTGGACGGAATAACAGAGCGGGAGAAATACATTGCATCTCCCGTGTCGTTTGTTACTACCTTTACTGTGCTTGTGGCACGGATTTCATCAGGATCTGTGATTTCCTTTTTTAAACTGCCAAAATAAACCGATTCATCTTCTGTAAAAATGGAAATCACTTCTCGGATCATTTCCGGGTTAATGACAGGTTCATCGCCCTGAATGTTGATATACAAATCGCCATCCGTGTGTTCGGCAACCTCTGCTACGCGGTCGGAGCCTGTCTGATGGGTATCTTTTGTCATTTTAACATTCATGTTGTATTTTTCGCACGCGGCACGAATTCTTTCATCATCTGTGGCAACGTAAATTTCGTTAAGTTCCTTGACTTTCATAGCCTGATGATAGACCCAGTATATCATTGGTTTTCCGCAGATTTCAACCAATGGTTTTCCCGGAAAACGGCTGGATTTATAACGTGCCGGAATAACACCGATTATCTTCATTTTGATTCCTCCATTTTTTTACTCAAAACATCTTCAAGTTTTACGCGTGGAAAGATTTCAAGATTTCCACCGCGAGTTGCATTATAGATATGAATATTATGTTTCTTTGCATACGAATCAAGAAGTGCATATACTTCCATGGAGCGGTCTATGATGTGCTCCCCAATTTGCCTGGTTGTTAAAGTATTTGCATGCATTCTTGTCTTGATTCGGTTAATATCGGTTTCTGCAACTTCTTTTGTTGTGTAATTATCTGTAAAATGTCCACCTTTATCATGAGGGTTTGTACAATCCACACCGAGCAGATAAATTTCTTTAAAGCCCATATGAAACGCCATTTCGGCAGCTAGAGAAAGTACGGTTGCCTTAATCATGCAGTATGCCTGAATGTTTCCGCGGACTTTGTAGCGTTCGGTTGGAATGGTATGGACGTAAGTGGTATCGACCGGTTTTTTGCGCATGCGGCGATAGGTGCGCTCTGTTGTAAACAGAGGAGCCTTTACCATTTTGGAAAGTTCGATGCCAAGCTTGGATGCGTAAATTGTGTCAGATACACAGTGAAATGACGGACGCCAGTCGGTTTTGTCAAAAATTTTGTATACCATGTTTGTACCGAAGGTGTATTCATCTTTCAATAAATGTAAATCTTCACCGGTCAGACTGGGACCGTTTCCAATGAGAAAACACCGTTCTCCTTTGTGACTGTCCTTCAAACGCTCGAGGCGTAAACTATTATTGTTATGGAACATTCCGTGAGAGCGGAAAAATCCGAGAACATTATAACGCAGTAACAGCCATAAAATGCGCATTCGGTTGAGCGTTTTTTTAGTATAGCGTACAAAACGTTCGTAGAGGGTTCTCTTATGAGGCAGTGCCCTAAGACACATATCAATCACTCGTTTGCCGGAATTCCCATCTTCATATGGATTGAATTTTTGGTTAAATTCCAATTGCTTGTCTCGATAAGGAAATTCGCATTCCTGACGGTGGATGGCATCAACCAGTTCCTGTTCCGTTTTTGTGATTGGTCCCGGTAATTCTTCCGGCGACAGGTAAAGACCACGCACATCTTGTTCGTAGGAATCTGCGTCGTACATATGAAAAACCATCGGACGCATTAAATTTGCATAGTCAAACATGGTGGAAGAGTAGTCCGTAATCATTAAATCACTGACTAAATACAAATCATTGACCGACTCTACGTCACTTACGTCATATATGACAGGGTTATCTTTTATTTTTGTCGCTCCAATTTGGTGATGGGCGCGAAATAAAAGAATATAATCGCTGCCGAGCATGTCCATCAGTACATTGACATCAAAACCATCCGGCAAGGAAAATGCCCCATTTTCATCCAGTGATGAGTCACGCCAGGTTGGTGTATAGAGAAGAACCTTTTTCCCTTCCGGAATATGTAATGCTTCCTTTTTCTTTTGGATTTCTTCACTTGTATAATGAAAAAGTTTGTCATTGCGAGGATATCCACTTGCGACAAATTTTACAGAAGGATCTCCGATTGCAAAAGCAGAAGCTATTTTTTCACTATAATAAGGAGACGGAGAGGGAAAAAAGGTTACTTTTTTCCCTTTTGCCCGGTATCGTCTGTGCATATGAGAACGTGTCTGACGAGGATCGGAATCTGTTTCGATATCACAGCCGAGTCTCTTTAATGGTGTACCATGCCAAGTCTCGATATAGATTTGGGTTTTTCGTGGTTTTAGATAATCAGCAACTGTGATATTGTTAATCCAATAACGAGCACTGGCATAATATCTGCGGTAGGCAGAAGTTCCCTTCTTCACCAGTATGGTATGATGGTTTTCCAGTAAATCAAAATGCGCTGCAGGGTCAGTGAATGCCCACACAAAATAAAACGAGCGGAATTTTTCATCCTTTTGCAGCTCGTCATATATGGCACGCACGCTGTCAGTGGCTTTTTTTCCGCCATAGGATTCAAAGACAATATAGTTGTCAGAGACTGTCGAGTGCAGTTTTGTAATACCGTATTTTATCCGATTTTTATAGTAGGACAAATTTTGTCTTAGCATGTAACGAGACTGCTTGTTCATGGTTGTATGTTCCTTTCCCCAAGTGTTAATAGATACCTCATATACTATAACGATTTATAGGTAAAAAGTCAAATGTTTTGCAAATATATGAAAACTGTGGTATAATGCCCATAATAATGTGATAATATAGGAGGACAGGTATGTCAAAGGGTAAAATAATTTATATGGTTGTACCTTGTTATAATGAAGAAGAGGTGCTTGATGAGACGACAAAACAGTTAAGTGATAAATTGCAAAAATTGATAGATGCAGGTGAGATTAGTGAAAAAAGCCGGATTCTTTATGTGAATGATGGTTCAAAAGATCAGACATGGCCGATTATCTGCCGTCTGCATGAAGAATATACACTTGTCAGTGGATTGAATCTTTCCAGAAACCGCGGACATCAGAATGCTGTGCTTGCCGGCCTTATGTATGCGAAGGATCATTGTGATGCAGCGATTTCAATGGATGCTGACTTACAGGATGATATTCATGCTATTGATGAGATGGTAGATAAATTTAATCATGGAATTGATGTTGTTTACGGTGTGCGCAGTAGCCGAAAAAAGGACACGTTTTTTAAGAAATTTACGGCAGAAGGATTTTATAAAATCATGAAATGGATGGGGGTTGACATTGTCTTTAATCATGCAGATTTCCGCTTGATGAGTAAGCGTGTTTTAATGCAGATGGAAAATTACAAGGAAGTCAATCTCTTTTTACGCGGAATTGTACCGTTAATCGGATATCCGGCAGACAACGTATACTATGAAAGACAGGAGCGCTTTGCAGGAGAGAGCAAATATCCGCTGAAGAAAATGTTGTCGTTTGCATTTGACGGCATCACTTCATTTAGTGTCAAACCAATCCGCTTTATATTAAGCCTTGGTCTTGTCATCTTCTTGGCAAGCCTTGGAATCCTGATCTATTCGATTGTGCGCCATGCAATGGGTGCAACGGTACTTGGCTGGAGCAGTCTTATGGTTTCTATCTGGGCGCTTGGCGGTTTGCAGCTTCTTGCGATAGGTATTGTCGGTGAATATATTGGAAAGATGTATCTAGAGACGAAAGGCCGTCCGAGATTTGCTATACAGGATATTCTAAATGATGTAGACCGGGCCGAGTAAGAGTTCAGAGATTTTGTTTTGGCAGGGAAAGGAATGCAAAGAGAAAGTGATAGTGGAAAAAATACAAAATTTTTTGTGTGTGGCAGCGAAAAAGATATTTCTTTGCTTGCACATTTTTATTGTGGTTATGATTTTGCTTGAGTTCGGAAGACTTGCAGGTGATGTGTTTCCGTTACATTATCAATTGTTGAATGCTTTGCTGGCATTGCTTGGGTTGACAGCAATTTCCCTCCTTTTTTTTATATGCTGCACGAGAAAAATAGCAAGTTGTGTTTGCAAAAAAAACAGAGTTGTTATGTTTTGCATATTTTATGCGGTAATTATATTTGTGATGCAGATGTATCTGTGTAAATGTATCTATTTTTATACGACGTGGGATGTCGGTATACTGCAGTCGGCAGCAGATGTTGTGACACATGGTGGAACAATTCAGGATTGGATCAGCCAAAGAGGAGATTCGTTTTCTCAGAATTATTTTAATGCTTATCCGAATAATATTTTTTTGACGATTATTTTTGCCGGAATAAAATATCTGTCATCTTTATTTGGATGTGTAGATAATTATTTTCCTACGATTGTTGCAGGGGTGATTTCCACAGATGCTGCCATTGTGTTTACTGTGATGACTGTTTGGAAATTAACGCATAGTCGAAAAGTGACTTTCCTGTCTATAATCATTTGCACAGTTTTTTTAGGATTCAACCCATGGATTATAATCCCTTATTCAGATACATACGTACTTCCTTTTTTGAGTGCGGTTTTGTATTTTTATTGTTCCATGAAAGATGAGAAAAAGGGTTATGCATCATGGATAGGAATTGTGATAGCGGCTTCGCTGGGGATAAAAATCAAGCCGACGGTGGTGATTGCTTTGCTTGCAATTGTTCTGGCAGAAATATTTTTTTTGCGAAAGTGTCAAATTAAGGAAATTGCCGCAAAATGTTTAATTGTTGCAGGAGGAACCATAATTGTTTTGGGCCTGATAAATAGTTTGAGTGATGCTGTGTATGACCAGCGGAATGGAGATGCACAAATGACATGGCAGCATTATCTGATGATGGGGGCAAATGAGGAAACGTATGGCTCTTATTTTGGCGTTGACAGGGAGCGTTCATGGGGAATATCCGATCCGGAGAAGAGAAAGGAAATGCAAATTGAGGTGTGGAGACAACGTATAAGTGAGAAAGGCATTTGGGGCACAATAAAGTTTTATATGCAGAAATTGATAATTGCAAATGATGATGGCTCATTTGCATGGGGCTGGGAAGGAAATTTCTTTGGTGAATATCGTGGACTGCACAGTGAATTTGCACAAAAATTACAATCTTTTTATTATGCACAGGATAATAAGATGATTTATAATATTTTGCAGAGTATATGGGTTTCTATACAGATTTTGGTTTGTTTCTTTGCAATATTTTTTGATAATAGGAATAAAAGAGCACTTTTCATTGCGATGACATTGACTGGGATTAATTTGTTCCTTATGATTTTTGAAGTGCGTGCAAGATATTTGTTTATGTTTGTTCCGTTTTATATTACAGCGGCTATGCTTGGCCTTTTCTATATGCAGGAAAAAGTCAAGATGATAAAAGATAGAAAATGTCATTTGCAATAGATAGAAGAGAAGGATTAATAAATCAGTGAGAAACTTTATTCGCAAAGCGAATCCCTTGTTTCGAGTTGATTTACTAATCCTTCTTTTTTTATTTCTTGAACACCCATTCTCTTTGAATCTGGAAACTGATTGCAAAAAGCAGGGTGTCAATAACACATTTGCGAAGTGTCGAATAAGTAATAAATGTCAGCAGATGATCGACTAAAACAGCAGACAACAAAAGCTGAACAATTGCCAATGTGTAATATCTTACAAAAAGAAATGGCGAGCTTGAGTCATTTTTAAACACCTGATTTTTGTTCACAAAAAAGTTAAATAGCGAACTGGCAAAACGTGAAATCACAGTCCGCATTAATATAAGCACGGACAAATCGAAAAACGGAAGCATCCACTTGTCGGAGATGATCGGACGAAGCAGATAGCCAAGCAGCCAGTACAAAGCAATGTCGATAATAAAACTGGATAAAGAGCTTAGCATAAACTTAAAAAACACTTTGTAAATCCGAATCGAATCAATGAACGGATTAAAATGCGAGCTTTCATTATTTGCCAGATAAATTGTCTGAATCGGAAATTCTTGAATTGGAATCTGGTATTCCTTCGCAGCAATCAGCATATTCATTTCATATTCGAACCGTTCTCCTTTTACATTTGCAAAATGCTCTCTTATGAGAGGGGTTGGAAGTCCTCTGAGTCCGGTCTGCGTGTCAGAAACATGTATGCCGCATAAAAGCCGGATCATCTGCCGAGTCAACTTGTTTCCAAAACGGCTTCTCAGAGGAATTTCCTTGTCGTCAAACTGACGGCAGCCAAGAATCAAAGAATCCGGATGCTCATAGGTTAGTTTTGCACAAGTGTTAATGTCCGGAAGTACATGCTGACCGTCACAGTCTACGGTTACAGCACCTTTGATATCCGGGCGCTGCTCTAAAATATAGTTAAACGCAGACTTTAGTGCAATTCCTTTTCCGAAATTTACGACGTGGCGGATTATTTTGCAGTGGCAAGTCTCTTTGCATGTTTTAAAATACTTTCGATTGGCAATAAGACTTCCATCATCGACCAAAATGATATTGGAAAAGCCATCGTCGTGCAATTGTTCAACGAGTGATACCATGCGCTCATCCGGGTCCAGTGCCGGAATGATGATGGCAATACTTTCTTTATAATTACCCAAAACATTTCCCCCTGTAATTCTGAAATCGAAATAATACTGTAAGTATAAGCCTATATCGTTTCAGAATCAAGCATTCGTGATTGACATTCTTTTTTTACATTAGCTTTTTGCTGCGTTTGCCGCATTTCGTTTGGCACGGTAACGCTCCGTTCCATCGAGAATTTTTTTACGGATACGAAGATTTTCCGGTGTAACTTCGAGTAATTCGTCAGTGTCAATGTAATCAAGTGCCTGCTCTAAACTTAATTCTTTCGGCGGTGTAAGGCGCAATGCTTCATCTGCACCGGAAGAACGGGTATTCGTCAGGTTTTTCTTTTTACATACATTGACCTCAATGTCATCGCTTTTTGCGTGTTCGCCGACAATCATGCCGCCGTAAACCTTTTCACCGGGACCAACAAATAAAGTGCCTCGTTCCTGTGCATTAAAAAGACCGTAGGTAATTGTTTCGCCGGATTCAAAAGCAATGAGAGAGCCTTGTTTACGATAAGGGATTTCTCCTTTAAATGGACCATAGCCTTCAAATTCTGTATTGATAACACCGTTTCCTTTGGTGTCTGTCATAAATTCGCCGCGGTATCCAATCAGTCCACGGGATGGAATGATAAATTCCAGACGTGTCGTGCCTGCATTTAATGGGGTCATTGCCTGTAATTCCCCTTTACGCTGGCTGAGGCGGTCAATGACATTTCCGGTAAATTCATCCGGCACATCGACATAAGCACGTTCCATCGGTTCTAATTTTTTGCCATTTTCATCTTCTTTATAAAGAACCTCCGCTTTGCTAACCGCAAATTCATATCCCTCACGGCGCATATTTTCAATTAAAACGGATAAATGCAGTTCCCCGCGGCCGGACACTTTATAAGCTTCGGTTGTGTCGGTATCTTCCACACGGAGGGATACGTCGGTATTTAACATGCGGTATAAACGATCACGCAAATGGCGGCTTGTCACGTATTTTCCTTCCTGACCGGCAAGTGGACTGTCATTTACCATAAAATGCATGGCAATCGTTGGCTCCGAAATTTTCTGGAACGGAATTGCCTGCGGATTTTCCGGACTACACAGAGTATCTCCAATGTGAATGTCTGCAATACCTGAAATGGCTACAATTGAGCCAATCGTTGCTTCTTCGACTTCCACACGGTTGAGTCCCTCAAATTCATACAATTTGGAAATTTTAACTTTTTCATTTTTATCCGGGTCATGATGGTTGACAATAACGGCATCCTGATTGACGCGGATGGTTCCGTTATCGACTTTTCCGATGCCGATTCGGCCAACGTATTCATTGTAATCAATGGTGCTGATTAAGACCTGTGTGTCGGCGTCCGGGTCGCCTTCCGGTGCCGGAATATAATTTAAAATCGCATCAAAGAGCGGCTTCATGTCGGTGCCTTTCTCATTGACATTGCAGGATGCCACACCTTCTTTTGCCGAGGCAAAGATAAATGGGCAGTCTAACTGGGATTCATCCGCATCTAAATCGATAAACAGCTCTAAAATTTCATCGACAACTTCTTCCGGACGAGCTTCCGGACGGTCGATTTTGTTGACACAGACAACAACCGGCAAAGACAGCTCCAGTGCTTTCTTTAACACAAATTTTGTCTGAGGCATTGCACCCTCAAAAGCGTCAACGACTAAGATGACACCATTTACCATTTTAAGAACGCGTTCTACTTCACCACCGAAATCGGCATGTCCCGGTGTGTCGATGATATTAATTTTCACACCTTCATAGGTAATGGCTGTATTTTTTGATAAAATAGTAATGCCTCGTTCACGCTCAATATCATTTGAGTCCATGACACGTTCGGCAACTTCCTGATTGGCGCGGAATACACCGCTTTGTTTCAATAATTCATCCACTAAGGTTGTCTTGCCATGATCGACGTGTGCGATGATGGCGATGTTTCTGATATCGTCTCTTGTTGTTTTCATAGAAACCTCCATTCATTCATGCAAAAACCACAAAATCGTATTATAGCACGATTTTTTTTGCGTGGCAAGTTCGGGCGTAAAACGCTTAACAAAATGCTAGGTTTTTTTGTTTTTTTATGGTAAAATAGAATTCATATAAAAAAGGAGGTGCTCTTGTGGGGCTGAAAAGGAAGAAGCGGTTACTGGGAATTTTGATTTTTTCTCTTGTTATTGGCATGATGGGAAGTGCCGGTGGAGAAGCTGAGGCTAAGAAAAAGATTATTCTAAATAAGAAAAAAGCCGTGATTTATGTTGGCGGTCAACTTCGTCTAAAAGTAAAGGGAACAAAGAAAAAGGTGAAGTGGTCTTCAAAGGAGAAAAAGATTGCGACAGTTTCAAAAAAAGGAGTTGTTAAGGGAAAACGTGCCGGTAAGACAAAGATTACGGCAAAAGTAAAAGGAAAGAAACTTGTCTGCAGACTGACTGTGAAGGCGAAGAAAAAAAGAGTTATTACTACGGCAGAGGCAACACCACAGGGAGAAAAGAAACCTGCACCACAGGTGACGCAGACGCCGGGAGGAACCGATAAGCCTTCTGCTTCCCCTGCGATAGAGCCGGTAGTGACGCCAACCGCTGTGCCAACGCCAACACCGGTTGATACTTCAAAACCGGAACCGGTATTTTCAAAAGAAAGCGGAAGTTATGATAAATCATTTGAACTATCTTTGTATGCGCCAAAGGGAAGCAAAATTTATTATACGACAGATGGCAGTGAGCCGGATGTCAGTAGTGTGGGCGGCAGTGTAAAAGATACCGTACCGGCAAAACTTCCGACCAATGAGTATAAGCAGGCAATTACAGTGAAAAATCGGGATAATGATGAAAACAGGCTTTGCTCGAAAGTCAATATTCCATATATGTATGACCCAACAGATTATTATAACGGGCCATTTTATCCGGAAGTCGGTGCAGTTCCGAAAGCAACCATCATTCGCGCAATGGCAGTGGATGAAAAGGGTAATACGAGTAAGACGGTGACAAAAACTTATTTTGTAGATAAGAATTTGGCAGAGGTTTATAAGAATGCTTCTGTGATTTCAGTTGTCACGGATCCGGATAATCTTCTTAGCGAAGAAAAAGGAATCTACTGTTATGGCAACTGGGAAAACAGTGGTGCTGAATGGGAGAGACCGGCGGCAGTGACGTATTTTGAGGAAGATGGCACGATACCGTTTGAGACGACGATGGGAATGCGGATTCATGGCAATTATACACGCCGCTGGGGGCAGAAGAGTCTGCGGTTTTATTTCCGTGAAGAATTAGGACTGAAAAATCTCAAAGGCTATCAGTTGATTCCGGGAGCTGTCAATGCGGACGGAAAGCCGACGAAAAAGTATAAACGTTTTATTTTGAGAAATGGCGGTAACGAATATGCTTACAGTAAAATGCAGGATGTCTTTATCCAGAGCCTTGTGAGTGACCGTGCATTTACGACGCAGAGTTCACGCCCATGCGTTTTATTCTTAAACGGTGAGTACTGGGGACTTTATAATCTAATGGAACGCTATTCCGATAATTATTTGGAGGAAGAGTTTGGCGTTGATAAAGATAATGTGGTTGTGATAAAAAATGATGAACTTGATGAGGGAAAAGAAGAAGATTTCGCTCTCTATGAACAACTGCAGGCAATGGCAGACCTTGACATGTCTTTGACCGATAATTATGAGAAATTTAAGAAAATGGTGGATATACAGAGTTATCTTGACTATTATGCGACTGAGATTTATATTGGTAACAAGGACTGGCCGGATAATAATGTGCAGTTATGGCGGACCAGAGAGGATGACGGCAGTGATTATGGCGATACGAAGTGGCGTTATATGCTCTACGACACCGAATACTCGATGAATTTGTGGGGACAGGATAATAACGGAAATACAAATCGTCTGCAGGAAGCAAGAAATAAGGATGCATTATTTGATGCACTCTGTAAAAATGACTCCTTTAAACAGTCACTTGTCGATACGCTGATGGATTTAGCGGATAAAAACTTTAAGTCAGCCGATGTTTCAAAGAAATTGGATGCCATGGCAGCAGTCTACCGTCCGTTGATGGAGCAGTATAAAAAGCGCTTTGGCAATGGTGATGTGGACAGCCGGGTAAGGGATATGAAGAGTTTTATGGCAAATCGAAAAAGCCAGATAAAAAAGCATATTCAGGAAACCCTTTCAATTACAGTAAAATAATAAAAAGAATGGAGAACAAGGATGGAACCGGAAATTACAGATATTTTTGACCGTATTATGAATTGGAAGTTGCTTCGATTTATGTGGCCTTTTTATAAAAAAAATAAGGACAAGCTTTTATATTTGTTTTTTGGAGGATGTACAACACTTGTTAATCTTGTGATTACATATGGATTGTGGTATGGCCTGAAGTGGGAACAGTGGTATGCCGGGAAATTTGCACTGGGCACGTTCCTTGGAAATTTAATTGGAATTGTGTCTGCTATTTTGTTTGCCTACGTGACAAATAAAAAGTTTGTATTTGCGTCGAAAACAACAGGAATGAAAGAACTTTTGGTTGAATTTATTAAGTTTGTTGGTGGCCGTGTATCCACTTTAATTATCGAACTTGGCGGTGTTCAGCTTGCTGTAATATTGTTCCCTGATTCTAACACACTTTTGTTTGTGGCGAAACTTTTGACTCAGGTTTTGGTTATTATAATTAATTATTTTATCAGCAAATTATTTGTGTTTAAGGGAACAAAAGAGGCACCTTTTGAAAATCAAGACTAAATTTTAATTTGAATTTGTCCGATATACAGATTACGGATGCGAATGTTTATTTTTAAATGCAGTATAAGATAGATGATACAGAAAGGTATGGTTATTGATATGAGACGAGTAAAAAAAAGAATTGGTATATCAGCAGCGGCTGTTTTTGTGACGGTGGTTATTTTTGCCGTCTTTTTATACAGCAAGCAGTATAGCCATGCAGCAGATGAAATATTTATTACCTATAATGATCAGCAGTTAAATCCTGAGGAAACACTGCAGATGACTTCAGGAAGTATTCCACTTGTATTAAAAACAACAGGAACCGCCTATGATGAGGATAAGTATATCGTTGAGTGGTCTTTTTCAGATAGTGCGGCAACTAGATTTGCAACAATTGAACAAAGTTCTACCAATAAGATGGTAGCGACAGTACGAGCAGTTTCGCCCGGACTTGTAACGGTTATTGCAACTGTGAAAGACAGCATGAATGGTAATGCAGTTCTTGGAAGTGCTACGTGTAACATTAATGTTATGTTTGCTATTGATACATCGAAAGATGCAAATTTATACCGTTTTGTGAATGAATCAGATACGGAGCGTTCTCTTGTTATGTATGCAGATGACAGCCCGGTTCAGTTAGGGCTGAGTTTTGGCGATGCGAAGGATGCTCAGTGGATTAGTTCGAATGATGAAGTGGTTAAAGTAGAAAAGAACACCGGTATTGTGACTCCGGTTGGTGCAGGACGAACACAGATTACAGCCAGCTATACGCCGAATGGTGAAAGTGATACCTATACGGCACTATTGAATGTGTATGTAAAACCTAAAATTTCGCTTACTAAAGGCAGTGGGTATACAAATTCATTGGTTAATCAGAAGATTTCTTCCGGAACGAATATTTACACGGATACAGTATTTACCAGTAACACACAGGCAATACGAAACAAGATTATCTGGGTGGTAAAGAAAGATGATGGTAAAGGTAATCCTCAGGTATTGGCAGATTCGCTTGGACGAGAGTCGGATGTTATTCAGGTTACTCCTTCCGGTATGTATGAAAACGAGTTGAAGATTCAAGGAACGGCAGGGAAGTACGTAATTGAATTTTATACGAATGGAACCTACTTGAGTGAGAGCAATCATACGGATGCATATGATCCAACGGTTATTACGTTTACACTTACCGCCGAAATTGGTGACAAAGAAGAAACATTAGGACCGGGAGATTCCATAAACCTGGCAGATGCTTTTGGCATGACGCGAGAGGATTTTGTTAAGTATTTTGTATCCAATAACTGGACGAAAGATGGTGGCTCAATTTATAATTATGCAACTTACGATAGTGCAACAAGCGAGCTTCAGGTAAAAACTACAGTTTCCGAAGGTGTATTAATTGATTCCGTAAATGTGAAACCGGCGTATAAAAAGCAAGTGGCAGAACTGCTTGGGCTGGACGGCGAGGATAAAGATGTTCTTGCCAATATGCCAATGACATTTAAGGTAACAATCACATTACAGGATCGCATGCATTTAAATCGTACGGAACTTACACTTTCCGAAAAAGAAGAATTTTTGCTGGTTGCTACATATAATGGTGCTTATGATGGAACTGTAAAATTTGAAAGTACGGATCCGTCTTGTGTTAAAGTTGATGATAATGGTTTAGTGACGGCAGTAAAGAATACAAAAGGCGATGTTAAGATAATAGCATCTTTGACAAACTCAGTTGGTAAGACTATTCGCGCAGAGTGTCTTGTTGTGGTACAGGCTGCATTGAAATCATTTACACTTGAACCAAATGTGACGGAAATGACAATGAATGTAGGAGATGTACAGACAATTAAGGCGATTATCAACCAGTCAATTAAGAATCCGCCGTTGTCATGGACCTGTTCTACTGTAAATTCGAAGATTTTTACGGTGACGCCGTCAGATGATAGAAAGAGTGCGGTTATTACAGCAGTGGGAACGGGTGTGGCAGATTTAGAAGTCACAAACACTGTGAATCCAAGTGATAAGAAGACGATCCGTATTACAGTCCGATCAACAATACAGACAATTTCCCTGAAACAGACAGAATTGACTGTGCCACGTTATAAAGATGGCTATAATATGGGGAAAAACGATGTGTCATACACGCCGGCAAATGCAACGGATACAGAACTTGTATGGACTAGTTCGGACCCGGGAATTGCTACCGTGGATGATGATGGATATATTACTTTTGTAAATGCCGGGGTGACGTTGATTACCGTCAGACCGGTAAATAATCCAAATGGTGTTATGGCTTCCTGCTTGTTAACGATATTAGGTTCAGCAGATAAGGTTATTTTAAGCGAGAATGAACTTACAATGAATGTAGGGGATACAAAAGATGTGAAACTTGATTTTGAGCCTATTAATACGACAGCAGAGTTAACATGGACGCCAACGGGTGAGTATAAAGATTGTGTTACGATGCTTCCCTATGATGAAGAACGAAGAATTGCTTCGTTCCAGGCAAAATCACCGGGAGTAGTCTATTTTAACATTACATCTCCGCAGACCGGAACGGAAGTGTTAAAGATTACAGTGAAACAGCCTTCGACAGCATTGAGTGTGACACCAAAGGAGTTAACGGTAAGAACGGGTGACAGTGCTGATTTAAAGGCAGTATTTACACCGGCAAATTCGACAGACACTATTATATGGAAAAGTTACAATAATAGTGTGGCAACGGTAGATGTGAATGGACGTGTTACAGGAGCAAAGGCAGGAACAACATTTATTGAGGCCAGAGCCTACAATGGAAAAACAGCAGGACCAATGACTGTTATTATGGTTACTGTGCAGGATGGTGTGAAAGGAGTTTCCTTAGACTCATCAGAAAAGACGGTTCGTGTGGACAGTTCCGTTACACTGATACCTATTTTTAATCCGGCAACTGCTTTTAATAAGGCGATGACGTGGAAGGCTTCAAATAGTAATGTTAAAATTGAGGCGGTTGGTATTTCCAATCTGAAAGTAACCGGTGTAAAAGCCGGTACGGCGATGGTAACCGGTACGACGACAGATGGTGGATTTTCTGTATCCTGTTTGATTACGATTCTGCCAAAATGGAAAGAAAATGATACGAAGGTGACGGTATCGCCGAAAACCAAATATTTGGCTAAAGGCAAGTCATTCTATGTGACAGCCACAGTTACCGGCTCAAGTAATAAAAAGGTAAAATGGACGAGCAGCAAAAAATCAGTTGCAACCGTGACTTCCGGCGGTAAGGTAAAGGCAAAGAAATTAGGAACGACTTATATCAAAGCGACAGCGAAGGATGGTTCCGGTGCGTACGCCAGATGTAAAGTGCGTGTTGTTCGTAAAGTGAAAAAAATTAAACTGAACCGCTATTCGGGCAGACTGCTTGTTGGAAGTACGTTGAAACTGAAAGCAACTGTTCTTCCGAAAAATGCGACGATTAAGTCCGTGAAGTGGACGACGAATAAAAAATCGATTGCAACAGTCAGCAGTACCGGACGAGTATTGGGAACCGGCGAGGGTATTGTAAAGATTAAAGCTTCGGCAAAAGATGGTTCCGGTAAGTCAGCAACTTGCATACTTCATGTTGTTGAGCCGATTGAGGCAACGGGAATTACTGTGGCAAACAGCCAGATTACCGTGGCGAAAGGAAAGATTGCCCAGTCCGGCATTACCTTAAATCCGGTCAATTCGACGACGAAGATTAAATATCACTCCGATAATCCGAGAGTGGCAACCGTAAATAAATATGGTAAGATTAAGACCAAACGTGCCGGAGAGGCTACGATTTACGGAACGACTTCGACCGGACTGTATGGTTATTGTGATGTATTGGTTGTAGATTTAAACCGCAAGGCAGTAACTCTTCGTCCATACGATACCGAACAGCTTCATGTAAATGAGATTAGTACCGGTGTAACATGGTATTCAAGAGATATTAACATTGCAACCGTATCATCGACCGGACTTGTTACCGGACGTAAGAGAGGTATAACAACGATTTATGCGGTTGTCAACGGTGTAAAACTCGGATGCCGCGTGAACGTTACAAAATTAAAGTAGTGGAATGGGAGGAGACTATTGTTAGTAAATTTACATGTAAAAAACTTTGCGATAATAGACGAGATTGATGTTGATTTTTCTTCCGGGTTAAATATTCTTACCGGAGAGACGGGAGCCGGCAAATCGATTTTGATTGGCTCTATCGGCATCGCGCTCGGCGCAAGGGTTTCGCAGGAAATTATAGGAAAGCATGGCGACTCTGCGATGGTGGAGATTGTTTTCCAGATTGAAGATGAAGAGACAAAAGAGAAATTATCAAGATTAGGTGTAGACCCGGACGAAGGACAGATTGTCATTTCCCGCCGTATTACGGGAAGCCGGAGTGTAAACCGAATTAATGGTGAAAATGTATCGGTCAGTGTGATTCGCCAGGTGGCTGCCCTCTGCATTGACATTCATGGACAGCATGAAAACCAGTCATTATTGCAGAAGGATAAACATTTAGCAATTGTAGATGAGTTTGCCACCAAACAGTGTGTCGCTCTGAAACAAGAGATTGCTGCTTTATACCGTGAATATACAGCGCTGAAAAAACAGTGGCAGGATGAAGATGTGTCAGATGAGGAGCGTGCGAGAGAACTTAGTTTTCTGGAATACGAAAAACAGGAAATTGAGCAGGCATCTTTACAAGCCGGTGAAATCGAAGAAGTGGAAGAAGCATACCGCAGAGCATCCGGCGCTGAGACAATTGTGGAATCGCTTGGTCTGGTACACCGTTTGACAAGTGATACGGCCGCGGGAGCTGTGAGCCATGCGTTGCAGAGTATGCAGCGGATTACAGGCTTTGGTGATGAAATTCGGAACTTGCAGGAAGAACTTTTGCAGATTGAAGGACTTTTAGATGATTTTAATCATGAAACAGCGGATTATATGCAGGACTTTTCTTTCGATGCCAATGAGTTTTCGGATTTAGAGAAAAGACTCGATACGATTCACAATTTGCAGGCGAAATACGGAAGTACCTATGAAGAAATACTTTCGCATTTGGAAGAAGTAGAGGATAAACTGCAAAAACTTGCAGATTTTGAACAGTATAAGGAGAAACTTCTTGCTAAAATAAAGGAATATGAGTCGGATTTGACAAAGAAATGTGAGCAGTTATCAAAAGAAAGGAAAGAAACCGCTTCCATTCTTCAGGAAAAGATTAAAGCTGCTTTATCAGATTTAAATTTTGCCTATGTAGATTTTGAAATTTCATGGAGCCGCAAAGATACATTTGGTGCGGATGGATGGGATGAAGCTGAATTTTTGATTGCAACGAATCCGGGCGAGCCAAAGAAAAGCCTCGGAAAAATCGCATCCGGCGGTGAGTTGTCCCGTATTATGCTGGCAATTAAATCGGTTTTTGCCGAAAAAGACCATATTGAGACCTTGATTTTTGATGAAATTGATGCCGGAATCAGTGGACGTACGGCACAGAAGGTTTCGGAAAAACTGAAACTTTTAAGTAAAAGCCACCAGATTCTATGCATTACTCATCTGGCACAGATTGCGGCAATGGCAGATACCCATTTTTTGATTGAAAAGATGGTTGATGAAAATCATTCGGAGACAGTGATTCGTCCGTTGGATAAGTCGCAGAGTGAACAGGAATTGGCACGTATTCTTGGCGGTGTTGAGATTACAGAGTCGGTACTTGAAAATGCGAGAGAGATGAAAGCGTTAGCAAACCAAAAAAGTTCAGATAGTTTTCAGAATTAGAAAAATAGAAGTTGGCTATACTAAACAGAAGGAACCAAAACAATAGTAAGTTTTGTACCTTCTGTTTTTATTTTGCCAATTATGGGAGGAATGAGTATGAGAAAAAAAGTTCGTTTTTTGCTGGCTGGATTATTAGTGGCTGATGTATTATTGATTGGATATTTGATGTATGATTATATTCAAAATAAAATTCCTGATTCTGTTTTGACTTACGTCGGGGAAAAACAGGAACTGGACCTGCCGGCGTTTTTTAAGACCGAGCAAAGTGTTCCGGCTCTGCATGTGCAAAATCAGGATGGCAGTTTTTCTATGAAATCAAACCGGTTAGGAAGTTATGAGGTATCGGTCCGCTTATTTGGTGTGCTGCCGGTAAAGAGGATGGACGTTAAAGTGGTGAAAAGGAAAAAGATTTTTCCGAGTGGAGAGCCAATTGGTATTTATGTGGAGACTAATGGGCTGCTAGTGCTGGATACGACTGAGGTCCCGGCAAAAGATGGGCTTACTTATGCGCCCGGTGAAAATTTGTTAAAGCCGGGGGATTATATTTTGGAGTGGAATCAGAAAAAGGTTGCTACGATTCAAAGTTTAAACCGTGAAATTCAGGGGACAAAAGATAAAAAGGTTACGGTTTTAATACGCCGAAACGGAGAAAAGATAAAAATTGCCATGCGTCCGGTGCTTTCATCAGATGGCACATATAAAATCGGAACATGGGTACGGGAGGATACACAGGGAATCGGCACGCTTACTTATGTAACGAAGACCGGTGAATTTGGTACACTTGGACATGGAATTACAGATGTTGATACCGGGACGCTGTTGAATTTACACGGGGGTGAATTGTTTCAGACGCAGATAGTCGATATTATGAAGGGGGAGAAAGGAAATCCGGGAGAACTGCAGGGATATATCAATATGATTGCAAAAAATACGATAGGAAAAATTAAAAAGAACACGGAGCAGGGTGTGTTTGGTGAGATGAAACAGGAGCGTGTGTCCGCCTATTCCGGAAAGGCGTATGAAGTTGGCAGAAAACAAGAGATTGAAGCCGGAAAGGCGTATCTGTATGCGAATCTTGAAGGCAGGGCGAGAATGTATGAAATTGAAATTGAAGATATAAAAATTAATGCAAGGGATAATAAGAGTATGGAAATCAGGGTGACGGATAAAAAGCTTTTAAAACTGACAGGCGGGATTGTACAGGGGATGAGTGGTTCGCCGATTATACAAAACGATAAAATTGTTGGGGCTGTTACTCATGTTTTTGTTGATGACCCGACAAGAGGTTATGGAATTTTTATTGAGGAGATGTTGGTGCAGTAAAAAGAACTGCATTTGCTGTCAAAAACCGAAACTAGGAGTCGAAAGATGATGAAATATAAAAAGAATATAAATAAAAAATTAAAATAATTTAGAATTTACTCTTGTAATATGGAGAAAAGAGGTATATACTTTTAATTACATTGAGTTTATAAAAAATTTATAATTATTTCAAGGGGGTACTAGTTGTGCAGAAATTAAAAGTATTAATTGCAGATGATAATCCAAGAATGGCATCCATGATTCAGAATATTCTTATGGATGATGATGAGATTCAGGTCGTGGGAACGGCAGAAGATGGAGTAGAAACACTGGGAATGATTGAGGAAACGGAGCCGGATTTGCTTTTGCTGGATTTGATTATGCCGAAATTAGATGGTCTTGGTGTGATGGAGCGGCTGCAGGAAAAGCAGAAGATGAAAAAGGTGCCGGAGATTATTGTGGTGTCCGGTATTTCGCAGGAACGAATTACGGATACGGCATTTGCCTTGGGAGCTTCATATTACTTATTAAAACCATTCGAGTCGGAAACACTTCTTTCTCATGTACAGAAATTTAAACCGGGTGCGAGGGCAAAACTCATTGCTACGGGAAATGAGAACCGAAGAAATGAAAAAATGGCGAAATATAATCTTGAATCGGATGTTACCAATATCATTCATGAAATCGGGGTGCCGGCACATATAAAAGGGTATCAGTATTTGCGAGATGCAATTATGATGTCAGTTGACGATAAAGAAATGTTAAATTCTATTACAAAAATTCTCTATCCTTCTATAGCCAAACAACATGGGACAACACCAAGCAGAGTAGAACGAGCAATACGACACGCAATTGAAGTGGCGTGGAGCCGCGGAAAAGTGGATACAATTGATGAATTATTCGGATATACGGTTCATAATGGAAAAGGAAAACCGACAAATTCGGAGTTTGTAGCGCTAATTGCGGACAAGATACGGTTAGAACAGAAAATGAAAGCCTAAAAAAATCTTTTCACCGCTCCCTTTTTAGTGTATAATAATACCAATATGATTTTGTGTCAAAAAGAAAGGGGAGAAGGATATTGAAGAAAGTATTATTTGTTGCTTCTGAATGTGTTCCTTTTATAAAAACCGGTGGATTGGCAGACGTTGTCGGTTCACTTCCAAAGTATTTTGATAAGAGTAAATATGATGTACGGGTTATGATTCCAAAATACACTGCGATACCGGAAGAGTATAAAAACCAGATGCATTATATCACGCATTTTTATCTGGAACTTGCATGGCGTAAGCAGTATGTCGGTGTGTTTGAAATGGAATTAAACGGTGTTAAATTCTATTTTCTTGATAATGAATTTTATTTTAGCGGCAGCAAGCCTTATGGAGAAATTTATCAGGATATTGAAAAATTTGCCTTTTTTGACAAAGCGGCGTTATCAACACTGCCTGTGATTGATTTCCGCCCGGATATTATTCACTGCCATGACTGGCAGACGGGGCTGATTCCGGTATATCTGCATGATGCATTCCAGCAGAGCGAATTTTACCGTGGAATTCAGTCAATTATGACGATTCATAATTTGAAATTTCAGGGTGTCTGGGATAAAAAGACAGTTATGGATACGGCAGGGCTGGATGCATACTATTTTACACCTGATAAATTGGAAGCCTTTGGGGATGCTAATTATCTAAAGGGTGGTCTCGTTTACGCAGATCAGATTACGACCGTAAGTAATACCTATGCAGAAGAGATTAAGACACCGTTTTATGGAGAAAAATTAGATGGCCTGATTAATGCGAAGTCAGGGTGTTTGACCGGAATTGTGAATGGCCTTGACTACGATGAGTATAATCCGGCAAAGGATCCACTTATTTATGCAAATTATGATGCAAGAACATTTCGCAAAGAAAAAATTAAAAATAAGCGCGGCCTTCAGAAAGAACTTGGTCTTTCGCAGGATGATAAGAAGTTTATGATTGGTATTGTGTCAAGACTGACCGACCAAAAGGGCTTTGATTTGATTGACTATGTGATAGAAGAAATCTGTGCAGAAGATACACAGCTTGTGGTACTTGGTACCGGAGAAGAAAAGTATGAAAATCTGTTCCGCCATTTTGCATGGAAATATCCAGACCGTGTATCGGCGAACATTTACTATTCCAATGAGCGTTCGCATAAAATTTATGCGGCGTGTGATGCCTTTTTGATGCCGTCGCTCTTTGAACCGTGCGGATTAAGCCAGCTGATGAGTCTTCGATATGGTACGGTTCCGATTGTAAGAGAGACCGGCGGACTTAAAGATACGGTAGAGCCTTATAATGAATATGAGAGCAAAGGAACCGGTTTCTCATTCAGCAATTACAATGCACATGAGATGCTCAATACCATCCGCTATGCAAAAGATGTCTATTATAATAGAAAGAGAGAGTGGAATAAGATTATCGACCGCGGGATGGCAATGGATTTTTCATGGAAGAATTCAGCAAAAAAATATGAGCAGTTGTATGACAGAATGTAAAAAAATACAAATTATTTGAATTTACTCTTGAATTTTATTACGGAATTGGGTAGAATAGGTTCTAGAAGTTTGTATATTTTTTAACAAACCAAAATTTTAACTATTTTTAGGAGGAAATATCATGTCAGTAAAAGTAGCGATTAACGGATTTGGACGTATCGGACGTCTTGCATTCAGACAGATGTTTGGTGCAGAAGGTTATGAAGTAGTAGCAATTAACGATTTGACAAGCCCTAAGATGCTTGCACACCTTTTGAAGTATGATTCTTCTCAGGGTAAATATGAGAAAGCAGATACTGTTTCTGCAAGTGATGATTCCATCACAGTAGATGGTAAAGAGATTAAAATCTATGCTTTCCCGGATGCAAACAACTGCCCATGGGGTGAGCTTGGTGTAGACGTAGTTTTGGAGTGCTCCGGATTCTATACATCCAAAGAAAAAGCACAGGCTCATATCAATGCAGGTGCTAGAAAAGTTGTTATCTCTGCTCCAGCAGGAAATGACCTTCCTACTATCGTATATAACACAAACCACGAGACATTGAAAGCAGATGATACAATCATCTCTGCAGCTTCTTGTACAACAAACTGCCTTGCTCCTATGGCAGATGCATTGAACAAATATGCTGCAATCCAGTCTGGTATCATGGTTACAATCCATGCTTACACAGGTGATCAGATGACTCTTGATGGTCCTCAGAGAAAGGGTGACCTCAGAAGATCTCGTGCAGCAGCAGTAAACATCGTTCCTAACAGCACAGGTGCTGCAAAAGCTATCGGCCTTGTAATTCCTGAGTTGAATGGTAAACTGATTGGTTCTGCTCAGCGTGTTCCTACACCTACAGGTTCTACAACAATTTTGACAGCTGTAGTTAAAGGAAAAGACATCACAGTAGATGGTATCAATGCCGCTATGAAAGCAGCAGCTACAGAGTCCTTCGGATACAATGAAGACGAAATCGTTTCTTCTGATATCGTAGGAATGAGATATGGTTCTCTCTTCGATGCAACTCAGACAATGGTTTGCAAAGTTGACGATGACACATACGAAGTACAGGTTGTATCTTGGTATGATAACGAGAACTCTTACACAAGCCAGATGGTTCGTACAATCAAATACTTCAGCGAGTTAGCATAAGTCTTGATTTAGGACAAGGTTTGAAATTGATCCCAAAAAGGGTCCGGTCGGTTGGACCGGATCCTTTTTTCATAGAAATAATTAAAATGGAGGTTTGTTATGTTAAATAAAAAATCAGTAGATGATATTAATGTAAAAGGTCAGCGCGTGTTAGTACGCTGTGACTTTAACGTACCGCTTCAGGATGGTAAGATTACAGATGAAAACCGTCTGGTAGCAGCACTTCCTACAATTAAGAAGTTGATTGCCGATGGCGGTAAAATTATTCTTTGCTCCCACCTTGGTAAGCCAAAAGGAGAGCCGAAACCGGAACTTTCTTTGGCACCGGTTGCTGTTCGCCTTTCTGAACTTTTGGGACAGGAAGTAAAATTCGCAGCAGATGATAACGTAGTTGGTGAAAATGCAAAAGCTGCTGTTGCTGCTATGAAAGATGGCGATGTAATTCTTCTTGAGAATACACGTTATCGTGCAGAAGAGACAAAGAACGAAGATAATTTCTCCAAAGAACTTGCTTCTTTGGCTGATGTTTTCGTAAACGACGCATTTGGTACTGCTCATAGAGCACACTGCTCAAATGTAGGTGTTACCAAATATGTAGATACTGCTGTTGTTGGTTACTTGATGCAGAAAGAAATTGATTTCCTTGGAAATGCAGTAAATAATCCGGAGAGACCATTTGTTGCAATCCTCGGTGGTGCCAAAGTTTCTTCCAAAATTCCGGTAATTGAGAACCTTTTGGATAAAGTAGATACTTTGATTATCGGTGGTGGAATGGCATATACATTTATGGCTGCTCATGGTGAGCCGGTTGGTAAATCTCTTTTGGAAGAGGATTACAAACAGTATGCACTTGACATGGAGAAGAAAGCAGAAGAAAAAGGTGTTAAACTTTTGATTCCTGTAGATAATATAGTAGCGGATGATTTCTCAAACGACGCAAACTTCAAAGTTGTTGAGCGCGGTGGTATTCCGGATGACATGGAAGGTCTGGATATCGGACCTAAGACATGCAAATTGTTTGCAGATGCCATCAAAGGCGCAAAGACAGTTGTTTGGAACGGACCGATGGGATGTTTTGAAATGCCAAACTTTGCAAAAGGAACGATTGCAGTTGCTCAGGCAATGGCAGATTTGAAAGACGCTACAACGATTATCGGTGGTGGTGATAGTGCTTCTGCTTGCAACAACCTTGGATTTGGTGACAAGATGACACATATTTCTACCGGTGGTGGTGCTTCACTTGAGTTCTTGGAAGGAAAAGAACTTCCTGGTGTTGCAGCAGCAAACGACAAATAATAATATAAGATTTTGATTCTGTGGTGGTGTTTTGTATGCCACCACAGAAATTTTTGGAGAAAAAAACAATAATTACACATTTAGTGCAGAGTGAGAAGATATTTGTATAAGGAGTGATTTTTATGTCAAGAAGAAGAATTATCGCAGGAAACTGGAAAATGAATAAAACACCAAGTGAGGCAGTTGCCCTTGTAAATGAATTACTTCCGTTGGTGAAAAATGATGATGTTGATGTTGTATTTTGTGTACCGGCAATTGACATTGTACCGGTTGTTGAGGCGGTAAAGGGAAGTAATGTAAATGTTGGGGCAGAAAATCTTTATTTTGAAGAAAACGGTGCTTATACCGGTGAAATTTCTCCGAACATGCTTGTAGATGCCGGAGTTAAATATGTCATTATCGGACATTCGGAGCGCAGAGAATATTTTGCAGAAACCGATGAAACGGTAAATAAAAAGGTTTTGAAAGCATTTGAACATGACATTACCCCAATTATCTGCTGTGGTGAGACATTGACTCAGAGAAAACAGGGGATTTACGTGGATTGGATTCGTATGCAGATTAAAATTGCATTCCAGAATGTAACGGCAGATCAGGCAAAAAAAGCAGTTATTGCTTATGAGCCAATCTGGGCAATCGGAACCGGTGAGACGGCAACAGCAGACCAGGCAGAAGAAGTATGTGTAGCAATTCGTGCTTGTATCGGTGAGATTTATGATGCAGCTACTGCAGATGCAATTCGTATTCAGTACGGCGGTTCTATGAATGCCAAGAATGCCGCAGAGCTTTTGGCAAAACCGGATATTGACGGCGGACTGATTGGCGGCGCTTCTTTGAAACCGGATTTTGGTCAGATTGTGAATGCATAACGCGAATGAACTCGGGAACTTGTTAAAAAGTGAAATAAACTATTGACAAGAACCGTATCAGTATGTATAATATGTCTTGTGTCTGTCAAAGAGATGGACACAAGATAAATGCGCGAGTGGCTCAGTTGGTAGAGCACAACCTTGCCAAGGTTGGGGCCGCGGGTTCGAGTCCCGTCTCGCGCTCTAATATAAAAAAGAGTGATTCCAAAAGGAATCACTCTTTTTTACTTCGAGCCCCGCCGTGGCTCGAAGTTCGAGGTCTCGGCTGTCGCCTCGGTCGACTATACTGTTAGAAGTATTTCGACACCATTTTCTTCAATTGCTTTTAAGTCTTCTTCTAATGCATCGTCATCAGTAATAAGAACATCTAAAGCGTTAATAGGACAAATGCTTATAATAGAATCTGTGCCAATTTTGCTGGTAGGGTAAAGTCCATAAACTTTTTTTGCAGACGCAAGAAGAGTGTTATACAGACATAAATTTCTGGTTCGCTGGATGGATAATCCGAAGTCAGCACCACTTGCTTATGTGTAAAAAAACAGATGTCAATTCTTTAGGATTCCAGTAATTCCGTAGAAAAGCTTTGTGACTCGTGGGTTTTGAGTACGTCGGTATGAGTTGCAAGAAGTCCGGTGGACTTCTGTTATGCAACGACCGAAGCGGAGCGGAGACCACTGGTATTTTCGGTGCCCATACCGCTACGTACTCAATGAGCGAAAGCACCCACGAGACGCAAAGCTTTTCTGCTGAACTACGGAAACTAAAAAATCCGCCATCCGTTTATTTAACACAAACACAAGCGGTAGCCCTTGCATTTTTTTTCATATTTTGATAAACTGTAAAATTGAGAATAGAACTAACTATATTATTGTGTTTTAGACGCAGAAATGAGGCAGATATGGAATTAATTAGTATACGCGATTTGTATCGCAACCAGGAAAAGTATGTAGAACAGACGGTTACGGTCGGAGGATGGTTAAGAAGCGTCAGAGATTCCAAAACATTTGGATTCTTAGTGGTTCATGATGGAACATTTTTCGAGCCGCTTCAGGTGGTATATTCAGATAAACTTGATAATTTTTCAGCAATTTCCAAATTGAATGTAGGTGCAGCCGTGATTGTTACGGGAAAAGTAGTAGCAACACCGGGAACGAAACAGCCATTTGAGATTCAGGCAGATGAGGTTGTTGTAGAAGGTGAGTCTGCACCGGATTATCCATTGCAGAAAAAGAGACACTCCTTTGAGTATCTTCGCACGATTTCCCATCTTCGTCCGAGAACAAATACATTTCAGGCAGTGTTCCGTGTGCGTTCTTTGATTGCGTATGCGATTCATAAATTCTTCCAGGAGAGAGAATTTGTTTATGTACACACGCCATTGATTACCGGAAGTGACTGTGAAGGTGCCGGTGAAATGTTCCGTGTGACGACATTGGATATGGAAAACCTTCCGATGACAGAAGAAGGAAAAGTAGATTACACAAAGGATTTCTTCCGCAAAGAAACTAACCTTACCGTAAGTGGTCAGTTAAATGGTGAAACGTATGCGATGGCGTTTAAAAACATTTATACATTTGGACCGACATTCCGTGCGGAAAATTCAAATACGACACGCCATGCGGCAGAATTTTGGATGATTGAGCCGGAAATTGCATTTGCGGATTTGAAAGATGACATGATGTTAGCTGAGAGCATGTTGAAATATGTTATCCGCTATGTGCTTGAGAATGCACCGGAAGAGATGAAATTCTTCAACCAGTTTGTGGACAAGGGACTGATTGAGCGCCTGCGGGGAGTTGTGGATGCGGACTTTGCACATGTTACTTATACCGAAGCTATCAAACTCTTAGAAGAGCACAATGATAAATTTGAATACAAAGTAAGCTGGGGATGCGATTTGCAGACCGAGCATGAGAGATATCTTACGGAAGAAATTTTCAAACGCCCTGTTTTCGTAACGGATTATCCAAAAGAAATCAAGGCATTTTATATGAAGATGAACGACGATAATAAAACAGTTGCCGCTATGGATTGTCTGGTTCCGGGAATCGGGGAGATTATCGGAGGAAGCCAGCGTGAAGATGATTATGATAAGCTGGTTGAGAGAATGAACGAATGTGGACTGGATAAAAAAGATTATGAATTTTATCTGGATTTGCGTAAATATGGTACGGCACGCCATGCCGGATTTGGTCTCGGATTTGAGAGATGTGTTATGTACTTGACCGGTATGCAAAACATCCGTGACGTCATTCCGTTCCCACGTACTGTAAATAATTGTGACTTATAAAGATTACACTAGGAGGTTAGTAACATGAATTTAATAATTCCACAAGGCTATCAGTCAGCGTTAGATATCCGCGAGACTGAGGTAGCAATTAAAAAAGTAAAGGATTTCTTTGAAAAGGCTTTGGCTGCCAATTTGAATCTGACACGAGTTTCGGCACCGCTTTTTGTTGACCCGGATTCCGGATTGAATGACAACTTAAATGGTGTAGAGCGCCCGGTTTCTTTTGATATTTTGGAGCAGAACGGAAGGGTGGCAGAAATTGTACATTCATTAGCTAAGTGGAAACGTCATGCGTTGGGCCGTTATGGTTTTGCTCATGGAGAGGGACTTTATACAGATATGAATGCGATTCGCCGTGATGAAGAAACCGATAATGTACATTCTTTGTTTGTCGACCAGTGGGACTGGGAGCGCATTATCGACAAAGAAGAACGTAATGTAGATACTTTGAAAGCTATTGTAAATAATGTATATCAGGCATTGATGGAAACAGAAGATTATATGGCAATGCAGTATGACTACATTAAGAAATCCCTGCCTGAGCAGATTACCTTTGTGACAACACAGGAACTTGAGGACCGATATCCGGACAAGACGCCAAAAGAGCGTGAGTACGAGGCAGTAAAAGAATATGGTGCCATTTTCCTGATGCAGATTGGAGATAAGTTAGCTTCCGGAGAGCCGCATGATGGACGTGCACCGGATTATGATGACTGGTCATTAAATGGTGATATTATCGTTTATTATCCGGTTCTTGATATGGCATTTGAAATTTCTTCCATGGGAATCCGTGTGGATGAAAAAGCATTGAAAGAGCAGCTTGAAAAAGCAGGATGCCCGGAGCGCGAAAATCTTCCGTTCCAGAAAGAAATTTTGGAAAAGAAACTTCCGTATACCATCGGTGGTGGAATCGGACAGTCAAGAATTTGTATGTTTTTCCTGAAAAAAGCACATATTGGAGAAGTACAAGCATCGATTTGGCCGGATGATGTGTGGGAAGAAGCATCGAAGAAAGGACTTAATATTTTATAATGGATAATTTTACCTTTTATGCGCCGACTTATTTTGATTTTGGTAAAGGCGCCGAAAAGCATGTTGCTGATTTAATAAAAAAATTTGGCGGACATAAAGTGCTGCTTCACTATGGAGGAGGCTCCATCAAAAAGAGCGGACTTTATGATACTGTGATTTCCGTATTAAAGGAAAGCGGTTTGGAATTTTGTGAACTTGGTGGTGTAAAACCAAATCCAAGAAGCGGACTCGTATACGAGGGAATTGAATTGTGCAAAAAAGAAAAGGTTGACTTTATTCTTGCCGTCGGCGGTGGAAGTACGATTGATTCGTCTAAGGCAATTGCTGCCGGTACTTTGTATAATGGAGATTTCATGGATTTTTATCAGGGCAAGGCATCCGTTGAGAAAGCACTTCCAATCGGAACGATATTAACGATTGCGGCAGCCGGCAGTGAGGGTTCTCCAAATACGGTAATCACCGATGAAAAAACAATGGTGAAAAAGGGAACAAAAAGTGATTTGCTTCGTCCGAAGTTCTCTATTTTGAACCCGGAACTTACCTGTACCCTGCCTCCGTATCAGTCGGCAGCGGGAGCAACGGATATCATGATTCATGTTTGTGAGCGTTATTTTTCCAACACAGAGGAAGTTGAGATTACAGACCGCTTGTGTGAAGCAATTTTAAAAACAATTGTATATGAGGCACCGCGTGTCATTGAAAATCCAAATCATTATGAAGCGCGTGCAAACATTATGTGGGCAGGTATGTTAGCACATAATAATGTTTGCGGTGTCGGTCGTGTGCAGGATTGGGCAAGCCACCATATTGAGCATGAATTGTCAGCTCTTTATGACGTTACTCATGGCGCAGGACTTGCAGTAATTGCACCGCTTTGGATGCGTTATGTCTGTAAGAAAAATCCGGGTAAACTTGCTTTATTTGCAAACCGTATCTTTGAGGTGCCGATGAATGAGAAACATCCGGAGAAAACCGCACTCAAAGGAATTGAGGCGTTTGAAGCATTTTTGAAAAAAATCGGCATGCCGTCTTCTTTCGCAGAGATTGGTGCAAAAGAAGAGGATATCGAGCTTATGACCGATAAGCTTTTGAAGGGGCGTAAGACCGAAGGAAATTATGTGAAATTGAATCGTGATGATGTGATTGCGATTTATCGGAGTGCATTGTAAAAATTAAGGAGGCAGATATGGACCAGAGAGAATTTCTACGTCAGATGGAAGAGTTGGTAGATTTTGGACGAACGAAAGAAAATTTGCTCACCAAACAAGAAATTGCCGATTATTGCAGTGACTGGAATTTGACAGAGGAACAGATGCCATTTGTCTATGCATACCTTAAAGAACATCGGATTGAGGTAGAAGGATATCGTGCGCCGGTAGAGAAAACGGAAGAAGAGGCTGTCGAAAAAAGCGAAAAGGATTCCAAATATCTGCGCTTATATAAAGAAGAACTGTGTCAGTTAAAGCGGTACGAAGAAGAGGAACTTGTGCGTTTACTCGAACAGTTGCGAAGAGGCGAGGAAGAAGTAATTTCTTCTGTTATCGAAGCGCATCTGCACCGGGTCATGCAGTTGGCGGATAAATACCGCGGCCGTGGTGTGCCGGTGGAAGATTTGATTCAGGAAGGTAATTTGGAATTAACCGCCTGTGTTGCGATGCTCTGTGGAAATGAAGAAGTTGTGGATTATCAAAAAGCCATTGAACATGCAGTGAGAAGCCGGTTGATTGAATTAGTAGATGAAGAACTGGCAGGAACGGACAGCGTGCATGCACTGCTTGGGCGTGTGAACCTTTTGTTGGAGGCAACGAGGACATTAGCACAGGAATACGGACGTATTGCGACAATTGAAGAACTTTCCGAATTTACCCATATGGATATCGAGGAAATTAATCAGTACGTCGATTTGTCCCACAATGAAATAGAACTGGGAAAAGGTGAAAATGAACGAAAATAAAGAATTTAAACTGGAGGCTCTCGTTGAGCCTCTTTGCTTATGGTATGAAAAGGAAAAACGCAGTATGCCGTGGCGGGATGATGCTACGCCGTATCATGTATGGCTGTCGGAGATTATGCTCCAGCAGACAAGAATAGAAGCGGCAAAAGCATATTATGACCGGTTTACAAGGTGTCTGCCGGATATTCCTTCTCTGGCAGCAGTTTCGGAGGAAGAACTTCTGAAATTGTGGGAAGGACTTGGATATTATAACCGCGCACGCAATTTAAAGAAGGCAGCTTCTCTTTTGGTGGAGCGGTATGATGGCAGGCTGCCGGCCGATTATGATTTGCTGCTTTCACTGCCGGGAATCGGCAGATATACAGCGGGGGCGATTGCATCCATTGCTTACGGCTTAGCAGAGCCGGCGGTGGATGGCAATGTGCTTCGTGTTACGATGCGGTATTTAAATTGCGATGAAGATATTATGAAGATGTCGGTTCGGACTAAGATGGAAAAACAACTTCGTGCCATTATGCCAAAGGACTGTCCGGGCGAATTTAATCAGGCACTGATGGAACTCGGGGAAGTAATCTGCATTCCAAATGGGAAACCACTCTGTGAAAAATGTCCGCTTTCTCATTTGTGTCTTGCCCACAAAGAAGGGCGTGAGATGGAACTGCCGAAAAAGGCGGAGAAGAAAAAGCGCCGTATCGAGAAAAAGACAGTCCTTGTATTCCGGCAGGGTGACCGGATTGGAATTGTAAGACGACCAAATCAAGGGCTATTAGCCGGTATGTGGGAATTTCCATCAAAAGAAGGACATTTGACGATGCAGCAGGTGAAAGAGTATTTGTCAGAAACTGTATCCTGTGAGGTGACGGTAAAACGATTAAAGAGCGGCAAGCATATTTTCTCCCATGTGGAGTGGCATATGTGCGGTTATGAGATTATTCTTCCGGAAGGAAAACCACAAGATGTAGTGCATGGGCTTTTGCTTTGTGACTTGTCAGAGGTCCAGGAAAAATATCCGATACCGGTTGCTTTTCATATTTTCTTACACCAGATTTGAGTGTGGAATAACGTAAAATAAGGGCTTTGGATGAATTTCCGGCTCTTATTTTTATATTCCGTAAAAACACATGATATAGTGCATACTGCAAAAAAAATACAAAAGAATTACAATATATAGTAGACAATGCATACCTCATTTGGTATAATGATTCCTGTAGGAAAAATTATGAACGTTAGTATTGGTACGGATTGAAAGGAGTTGTACAAAAAGTGAGGGTAATCAAAAGGGATGGCCGAACCGTAGAATATGACCGAAACAAAATATTGATTGCAATACGGAAGGCAAATGCAGAAGTGGATACGTTTGAAAGGGTTAATGATGACATGATTGATGGCATCGTTGCCGGTATCGAGAATATGAAACGTGATACGATGCAGGTGGAAGATATTCAGGATATCATTGAGCAGAAATTAATGGCGGCAGGAAAGTTTGACCTTGCGAAAAAGTATATTATTTATCGTTATACGAGAGAACTGGTTCGTAAAGCCAATACCACAGACGATTCGATTATGAGTCTTCTCCAAAACAGCAACAAAGATGTTATGGAGGAAAATTCAAATAAAAATGCATATGTGGCAAGTACCCAGCGCGATTTGATTGCCGGAGAGGTGTCAAAAGATTTGACAAAGCGTATTCTTCTTCCGGAGAAAATCACAAAAGCGCATGAAGACGGTGTGCTTCATTTCCACGATATGGATTATTTTATTCAGCCGATTTTTAACTGCTGTCTGATTAATATTGGGGATATGCTTGATAATGGTACAGTGATGAACGGAAAACTGATTGAGAGTCCAAAGAGTTTTCAGGTTGCCTGCACGGTTATGACACAGATTATTTCAGCTGTAGCAAGCAGTCAGTACGGCGGTCAGTCGGTAGACACCAGACACCTTGGCAAATATTTGAGAAAGAGTGCGGACAAGTACCGCAAGCATTATACCGAGCGTTATGCAGGGAAAATTGCGCCGGATGTAATTGAAGAATTTGTTAAAGAACGTGTAAATGACGAACTCCGCTCCGGTGTGCAGACAATTCAGTACCAGATTAATACTTTGATGACAACGAATGGACAGTCTCCATTTGTAACACTGTTTTTAAATTTGGATCCAAAGGATGAATACATCAAGGAAAATGCGATGATTATTGAAGAGATTCTTCGTCAGCGCTTAGAGGGAATTAAAAACGAAAAAGGTGTTTATGTGACACCTGCGTTCCCGAAACTGATTTATGTATTAGATGAGCACAATGCCTTAAAAGGCGGTGAGTACGATTACATTACAAAACTTGCTGTCCGCTGTTCGGCAAAGAGAATGTATCCGGATTACATATCCGCAAAGAAAATGCGTGAAAATTATGAAGGAAATGTATTTAGCTGCATGGGATGCCGCAGTTTCCTTACACCGTGGAAAGATGAAAACGGTAATTATAAATTTGAGGGACGTTTTAATCAGGGTGTTGTCAGTTTAAACCTTCCGCAGATTGGTATTTTAGCAAAAGGCGATATGGAATATTTTTGGCAGCTTTTGGAAGAAAGATTGTCGCTCTGCTTTGAAGCTTTGATGTGCCGCCACCGTGCGCTTGAGGGTGTAACCAGTGATGTCAGTCCGATTCACTGGCAGTATGGTGCGATTGCCCGTCTGCAAAAAGGAGAGAAAATCGATAAATTGTTACATGGCGGTTATTCCACGATTTCTCTTGGATACATCGGTTTGTATGAAGTTACGAAACTGATGACCGGCGAGAGTCAGACAACGGAAAAGGGAAGTCAGTTTGCAAAAGCGCTGATGAACCGTCTGCGCCGTGCAACGGATACATGGAAAGAGGAAACCGGAATTCATTTTGGACTTTATGGAACACCGGCAGAAAGTCTCTGCTACCGTTTCGCTGAAATTGATAAAAAACGCTTTGGTGAGATTGAAGATGTAACGGATAAAGGATATTATACCAATTCCTACCACGTGGATGTGCGCGAGAAAATTGATGCTTTCAGTAAATTTGAATTTGAGGCACAGTTCCAAGTTATTTCTTCCGGCGGTGCGATTTCATATGTAGAGGTGCCAAATATGCAGAACAACCTGCCTGCACTGGAAGAAGTTGTTAAATATATTTATGAGCATATTCAGTATGCTGAATTTAATACAAAATCGGATTATTGTCATGTGTGCGGATATGACGGCGAGATTATTATTAATGATAATCTTGAGTGGGAATGTCCAAACTGCGGAAATAAAGACCATGACAAAATGAACGTAACAAGAAGAACCTGTGGGTATCTGGGTGAGAATTTCTGGAATGTGGGCAAAACCAAGGAGATTAATGCCCGCGTACTCCATCTGTAAAGAGGAGATGAAAGAAAATGAATTACGCAGATATTAAATACTGCGATGTAGCAAATGGTGAAGGTGTGCGTGTATCTTTGTTCGTCAGCGGATGCACGCATCACTGCAAAGAATGTTTTAATAAAGAAGCATGGGATTTCCATTATGGAAACCCTTTTACACAAAAAGAAATCGACCGGATTTTAGAGTATTTAAAACCGAATTATATTGCCGGTTTGTCCCTGCTTGGCGGTGAGCCGATGGAACCTGTCAATCAGGAGGGGATTCTTCCATTGCTTCGCGTGGTAAAACAGACATATCCGGAGAAAAATATCTGGTGCTATACCGGTTATTTATTTGACAAAGATGTCTTAGATAAAATGTGTAAAGAGTCGGAAGTGACAAAAGAAATTGTATCCTATCTTGATATTGTGGTTGATGGAGAGTTTATGATTGACAGAAAAAATCTGAAAATCAATTTCCGTGGTTCCGATAATCAGCGTATTATTGATGTAAAAAAGACATTAGATGCCGGAGAAATTGTTCACTGGGAACGTGAGATACAATAAATAGTGAGGAAGAAAATGAATAAAACAACAGTAAAATTTAAAAAATTAGACGAAAGAGCACAGATGCCGCATTACGGAACGGAATTTGCGGCGGGTGCGGATTTGTATGCGTGTCTGGATGCACCGCTTACCATTGCAAAAGGAGCAACGGAATTTGTCCATACTGGGATTGCGATGGAAATTCCTACAGGACTTGTCGGACTTGTGTATGCAAGAAGCGGGCTGGCGTGTAAAAAAGGACTGGCACCGGCCAATAAAGTTGGTGTGGTGGATTCCGATTACCGCGGCGAGATTATGGTAGCGCTTCACAATCATTCAAACGAAGATATAACGATTGAAAGCGGCGAGCGCGTGGCACAGATGGTGATTGCTCCGTATATTTTTGCGGAGTACGAAGAAGTATCCGAGTTAGAGGATACAGTGCGCGGCGAGGGCGGCTTTGGTTCAACCGGTACAAAATAATTAAAAAACGGTGGTTTTGTAAATTTTTAGACGGAACATAATTTACAGAACGCCGTTTTTCTGTTATGATAGTGAATGTTAAGAACTTATACACAAAGAATGGAGGAATGAACGATGGGTATGACGATGACGCAGAAAATTCTTGCGGCCCATGCAGGACTGGAGTCGGTAGTACCGGGTCAGTTAATTGAGGCAGACTTGGATTTGGTACTGGCAAATGATATTACCGGACCGGTAGCGATTCATGAAGCAGAGAAATTGAATAAAAAGACGGTGTTTGATAAGGACAAAATTGCACTTGTACCGGATCATTTTGCACCGAATAAAGATATTAAATCAGCAGAACACTGCAAATGTGTACGCGAATATGCAAAAGCACAGGGAATTACAAATTATTTTGAAGTTGGCGAGATGGGAATTGAGCATGCCCTTTTGCCGGAAAAAGGTTTGATTGTTGCCGGTGAGACATGTATTGGAGCAGATTCCCATACTTGTACATACGGTGCACTGGGTGCTTTTTCCACCGGTGTCGGAAGTACCGACATGGGTGCCGGCATGATTACCGGACAGGCATGGTTTAAAGTACCATCTGCCATTAAGGTAGAATTAAAAGGTGAGTTAAAGCCATGGGTCAGCGGTAAAGATGTAATCCTTCATCTGATTGGATTGATTGGCGTAGATGGTGCGTTGTACCGCTCTCTTGAATTTATGGGCGAGGGTGTAAAGAGCTTGTCTATGGATGATCGTTTCTCCATTGCCAATATGGCAATCGAAGCAGGTGCCAAAAATGGTATTTTCCCGGTTGATGAAAAGACGATTGCATATATGGAAGAACATTCGACAAAGAAATATACAATTTATGAGCCGGATGAAGATGCCGAGTATGATGAGACGATTACTATTGATTTGAATACGTTAGAGCCTACGGTTGCGTTCCCGCATCTGCCGGAAAACACAAAGACCGTAAAAGAAGCCGGCGAAGTAGTCATCGACCAGGTTGTCATTGGTTCCTGTACAAATGGACGAATCGAGGATATGCGTGTTGCCGCAAGCATCTTGAAGGGACGTAAAGTAAAAAAAGGAATCCGCTGCATCGTGATTCCTGCCACACAGGCGATTTACTTACAGGCAATCGAAGAAGGACTTGTGCAGACCTTTATCGAGGCAGGTGCTGTTGTCAGCACACCAACGTGTGGTCCTTGCCTTGGCGGATACATGGGTATCTTGGCTGCAGGTGAGCGTGCTGTATCGACAACAAACCGTAACTTTGTTGGACGTATGGGACATGTGGATTCAGAAGTATATTTGGCTAGTCCGGCAGTTGCCGCAGCAAGTGCCATTACCGGTAAAATCTCAGAGCCATCCGAACTTGGCTTGTAAGAAATGGAGGAAATTGATTGTGAAAGCATTAGGTAAAGTATTTAAATATGGTGACAATGTGGACACGGATGTAATTATCCCTGCCCGTTATCTGAATTCTTCGGATCCTGCAGAACTTGCTACACACTGTATGGAAGATATTGATAAAGATTTTGTAAATCAGGTAAAAAAAGGTGATATCATTGTAGCGGAGAAAAACTTTGGCTGTGGTTCTTCCCGTGAGCATGCGCCAATTGCCATTAAGGCATCGGGGGTAAGCTGTGTAATTGCAGAGACATTTGCCCGTATTTTCTACCGCAACTCCATTAACATCGGACTTCCGATTATTGAGTGTAAAGAGGCATCTGAGCGCATTGAAGCCGGTGATGAAGTGGAAATTGATTTCGACAGTGGTATCATTACAAATAAAACAAAGGGTGAGTCTTACAAAGGCCAGGCATTCCCTGAGTTTATGCAGAAAATCATCAAGGCAGAAGGTTTGATGAATTATATCAATGCCAAAGAGGCATAAAAGAAACTAGATTTTGGCAGGAGACCTTATGCGTATGTGTAAGGTCTCTTGTTGCATAGAAACGAGGGAAAATGATGAAAGTAGCAACCAGACATTTTGTCAGACCTGAATTTATGAACCATCACCAGACTTTATACGCCGGCTATATATCGGAGTGGGTGACGGAAGCTGCGATGATTGGTGTGACTGAAAAGTTAGGAACGAATGAGCACGTTGTACTTGCCGCACTGAAAGAAGTGGTGATAAAAAAAGAAGTCGTAAGTGGTATGATACTGCAATTGGATTATGAGGTATCAAAAATCGGGGTGACAAGTATTGAGATTTTGGTAGAAGGAAAGAATTTTCTGACCGGTGAGAGTCATTTGACCGGGCGTGCTGTTTTTGTGACAGTGGATGAAAATGGAAAGAAACGGCCACATGGGCTGTCATAAGAAATGAGGGGAATGGATGAAGGATTTTAGAAATGAATATAGGCAAAAACTGAGAAGTCCGGAGGAAGCGGTTGCTGTTGTGAAAGACGGTGACTGGATTGATTATACGAGTTGTCTTGGAAAGCCGATTCTTTTAGACCGGGCACTTGCCAAAAGAAGAGACGAACTTCATGATGTGAAAATCCGTGGGAATTTGATGGCGGGACCAATTGCGGTGGCAGAATGCGATGAGACGCAGGAGCATTTTGTGTATCACAGCTGGCACTGCTCGGCGTATGAGAGAAGGCTCTGCGATAAAGGGCTCTGCTATTATATTCCGATGGTTTTTCATAACAATGCTGCTTATTATGAATACTTTTTAGACGTTAATGTTGTTATGGTCAGTGTGGCTCCGATGGATAAACACGGGTATTTTAATTTTTCGGTAAATACCGGTGTTGCCGCACCGATTGCCCGCATGGCAGACATTGTGATTGTGGAAGTAAATGAAAATCTTCCGCAGGTGCGTGGCGGTTATGACGAATGTATTCATATTTCGGATGTAGATTATATTGTGGAAGGGGAGCATGAGCCTTTTGTCAATATGGAAGCACCGGAACCGACAGAAATTGACCGGCAGATTGCAAAACATCTGATTCCGCATATTGTGGATGGAGCGACGTTGCAGCTTGGGATTGGAAGTATGCCAAATGCGCTTGGAGAAATTATTGCAAAATCGGATTTGAAAGATTTGGGGATGCATACGGAACTTTGCTCGGATGCGTATTTGCAAATGTATTTGGCGGGAAAATTGACAAATCGAAAGAAAAAACTGGAGCCGGGCAAAGGTGTATTTGGCTGTGCGATTGGTTCGAATGCACTGTATGAGTGGTTGGATGATAATCCGGGAGTAGCGGCATATCCGCTTGAGTATGTGAACCGCCCAAGTGTGATCGCGCAGATTGATCATATGGTGTCGATTAACAGTTGTGTTGCCGTTGATTTATATGGGCAGGTGGCAGCAGAGAGTTCCGGAGTCAGACAGATTAGCGGAACCGGCGGACAGTTAGATTTTTTGATTGGGGCATCGGCTTCACGTGGTGGCAAGGCATTTATTTGTATGAGCAGTGTGTATGTGGACAAGGATGGACAGACTCATTCACGTGTTCGTCCGCAGTTTAATGGCGATATTATCACTTCGCCGCGCAGCCAGGTTTATTTTCTGGCAACGGAATACGGAGTTGTGAACCTTGAGGGGCGTTCGACCTGGGAACGTGCGGAAGCATTGGTGAGTATTGCACATCCGGCATTCCGCGATTATTTAATAAAAGAAGCGGAGAAAAGAAAAATTTGGAGGCGGAGCAACCGTATCCGCTAAGGGGTTACGCAAATATTCTTTCTTTCGTCACACTTTTGTGCTAGAATGACAATAGAAAAATGTACTGGAGGATATTATGAAGGCGAAGAAAAAAGCATGGATTGTAATTATTGTATTGGCAGTGATTGGGTTTTGCGTCGGTTTTTATTTTGGATATAACGGAGAAAAAGATAAGCAGGAGCAAACGAACACACAGACAAGAACGCAGGAAAAAGAAATACGGGCACAGGGTGAAATGAAGGACGGAGAGCTAGTCGACTATACAAAAAATAATATGTTGGAACTTGGTAAATATAAGGGGAGAACGGTTACCGTTACGCCGACCGAGACGGAAGTTTATCAGGCAATTTTATTGGAGGCAGAGGACTGGAAGAAAAAGGTGGCCGATGGAGAGCGGGTAGAGAAAGGTGACTGGATTTCTCTGGATTACGAAGGCTATGTCGACGACCAGCCATCCGATGATTTGAGTGAGAGCGGTGCCGTGATTCAAGTTGGTGCAAGAAATTTGTTTAATGCGGCGTTTGAACGTGGATTGATGGGCTTGAAATTAGGAGAGACATATAATCTGAATGTGACATTTGCAGAGGATGATGCAGATCCGGACGTGGCGGGGAAAACGATTACTTTTTCCGTTGAGGTGAATGCGAAGTTTAACGATGCATATGCGAAAAAGATGTCGAAAAACAAATATCCGAACGTAAAAGCGTATTATGAATACGCAAAAGCAAAGGAAGAGAAAGAAAACAGAGAGGGAATCGGTGATACGGTATGGGAGGATTTATTAAAAGAATGTAACGTAAAAAAATATCCGGCAGGTTCCAGAAAACAGGCATACAAAGACCAGAAACGTTCGTATCAGGTCTTTGCCAAAGTAAGTGGGCAATCGTATGAAGAATTTATCGGTGCATTAGGTCAGACTGATGAAGATATTCAGTCGTCAGCTGACGATCAGGTGAAAGCGCGTATGACAGCAAAGACAATTGCCATAAAAGAGGGGCTTACATTATCGGATGCAGATTATGAGCGCTTTCTTTTGGCGTTTTTAGAGCCGGAAGAAGAAGAGGACAAGACTTTGAAAGCAATGGAGAAAAGATATCTCGAAGAACAGAGCTGTTATCCGAGAGATGATATGCTTATTGAATTAGTAAAAGAGTATCTTGGCAAAAATTCAAAGATGAAATAAAGGCGGGGATTTATATGGCTGAAAATTATGTAACGAACCAGTATTCTTTTGAGAGCCGTGAATCGTATGAACAGACGAAAAAAGAAGCAGAGCAGATAAAAAAACTGATTCACTCAGCGGATTTGAAAAATCCGAAAATTGCTTTGAAAATTTATAATAAATGCGTGTCGGACAAGATGTTTCATACGATGGCCGGTTATAATTTTTTGATGGAACTGCGGCATTTTATTGGGAAAAGCGGACTCGTGAGTGAGCAGTCTTTAGCGCCAATTCCAATTAAGGAAGAAAATGAGAAAAAGCCGGATGTTATTGCTCAGACATCACGAAAAGAAGCAAAGTGGAAGCGATTGTACGAAGGGCAGCAGTTACTGAATAAGAAACTGAAAATTGCCCTTTTTGCGGCAGTTGTTCTTTTGATTGGTTTTGTTGTAATAAATTTTCGATTTGAATACTCGATTTTCACATATTTTACAAATTATAAGGCTAATATGGAAGAAGAGTTGATTGACAAATATGAAAAATGGGAAGAACGTCTTCAGCAAAAAGAGGACAGTCTGAATCAGTGAAAGGAGTTTATATATGGCAGGAAATACAATTTTAGTCGTAGATGATGAACAGCGTATGAGAAAGCTGGTACGCGATTTTTTGACAAAGCAGAATTTTCGTGTATTAGAGGCGGCAGACGGCGAAGAAGCCGTAGATGTTTTTATGGAGAATAAGGACATTGTTCTTGTGATTTTGGACGTTATGATGCCAAAGATGGATGGCTGGGAAACCTGCAGGGAAATCCGCCAGTACTCCAAAGTGCCTATTATTATGCTGACGGCACGTGGCGGGGAAAATGACGAACTGCGTGGCTTTGAACTTGGGGTGGACGAGTATATTGCAAAGCCGTTTAGTCCAAAGATTTTAGTGGCGCGTGTAGAGGCACTGCTTCGCAGAACCAATTCGGCAAATGAGAAAAATCTCGAATATGGCGGAATTGTGTTAAACCGCTCCGCACATGAAGTTATAATTGATGGTGAGAAAGTGGATTTGAGTTACAAGGAATTTGAGCTGCTTTCCTATTTTATGGAAAACAAAGATATTGCCCTTTCACGTGAACGGATTTTGAATCACGTGTGGGACTATGATTATTTTGGTGATGCCAGAACGATTGATACCCATGTGAAGAAACTCCGCAGTAAAATGGGTGAAAAAGGAAAGTACATTAAGACAATCTGGGGTATGGGATATAAATTTGAAGTATAGGAAATGGAGTGATTATCTTGAAGCGTTCCATGAAAACAAGACTGGTAGCGATTTTTGTCGTTACCATTGTCATTATTATCGGTGTTATCAGTCTTGCAAACGTTGTGCTTTTGCCATATTTTTATCAGTCCAATAAGGTAAGCCAGATGCAGGGCGTTTATTCGCGTGTTATCAATATTTGTGAAAATGTGGATTGGAATAAGATGGACAGCGAGCAAAAAGATACAATTTATGATAAGTTAGACCAGCTTTCGAGCAATACCAACATGAGCATTTATCTTGTGCAGATTCGGGTTTACCAAGGGTCTGGTGATATCGCGGAATTAGCGTATGTATATCCGAGTGACAGTGAGCGTTTGCAACAGGTAACAAAAAACCAACTTGATAAGTACGTAAAATCAATTTATTTTGGGCAAAAGCTAGACGATAACTGTAAAATGATTACACAGACAGCAAATTATTCGATGTATAATGTGTATGATACGAGAGTAGATTCTAATTTTTTGGAACTCACAGGAAAGATGCCCGATAATTACTGGATTTATCTGCGCAGTAATTATCAGAGTATACAGGAAAGTGCCAGTGTATCGAATCAGTTTATGCTGTATGTCGGAATGATTGTGATGATTGCCGGCGTGTTTATTATGTATTTTGTCAGCAATCAATATACGAAGCCGATTCTGCGCCTGGCAACTCATGCAAAAAACATGCAGAAACTTGACTTTTCAACTCGTTATAAAGATAACCGTGATGATGAAATCGGAGTGCTTGGCAACAGTATGAATGCTTTGTCAGACCGCTTGGAGAAAACCATTTCCGAATTAAAGACAGCGAATAATGAATTGCAGCTGGATTTACAGAGGCGTTCGGAGCAGGAGCAGATGCGGCAGGAATTTTTGGCGAATGTTTCGCATGAACTGAAGACGCCGATTGCTTTGATTCAGGGATATGCAGAAGGATTGCAGGAAAATATTAATGATGATGCAGAAAGCCGTGAATTTTACTGTGAAGTCATTGTGGACGAGGCTGACAAGATGAACAAGATGGTAAAAAAACTACTGAGTTTAAATCAGTTAGAGTTTGGAAATGACCAGGTTCATTTTGAACATTTTGACTTGCGAAGTGTAATTCAGTCGATAGTAAATTCCTCTGATATTTTGTTCCGTCAGAAAGAAGTTACGTTGTCATACCATCCGGATGAGGAACCAATTATGGTCTGGGCAGATGAGTATATGATTGAGGAGGTTGTCAGCAATTATGTGAGCAATGCACTTAATCATGTGAAATACGAGAATAAAATTGAAATTAAGACGATTCGGAAAGGTGACCGTGTATGCACCAGCGTATTCAATACCGGAGATCCGATTCCGGAGGAAGATATGGATAAAATCTGGTCGAAATTTTACAAAGTGGACAAGGCAAGGACAAGAGAATATGGTGGCAATGGAATTGGTTTATCTATCGTAAAAGCCGTTATGGATGCCCATAATCAGAAGTTTGGTGTGAAAAATTATGACAATGGTGTCGAATTTTGGTTTGAACTTGACGTGAAAAGTGTTGATTGATGGACGGGATATGTGCTATAATAAATAAACTGGATTTAATTGTAAAAGGAGGGGTTTTTTGAGACAGATACGTTTTTTATGTGCCGTTTTGGCTGTGTCCGTTCTATCCCTTACCGGATGTGCGGATATAAAAAATTTGTCTGAGGAGCAGGAAAATGAAATTGCGGAGTACGCAGCAGGTGTTTTGCTCCAAAATTCTGACAAATATTCGTACCGACTTATCACAAAAGAAGAAAAGGAGGTTACAGAAACGCCGACACCGATGCCGGCGACACCGACACCAACATCGGCAGCTGCACAGGCGTCAGACGCACCACAGGAATCGCAGCCGGAACAGACAGCAGCTGCACCGGAAGATTCCAAAAAGGAAGTATCGTTAGATGATTTATATCATCTGAAAGGTGTTTCGATTTTGTATACTTCTTATCGTCTGGCAGATAAATACGGAAGTTCACAGATTCGTGCCGAACAGGGGAAAAAACTACTTGTTGCAGAGTTTTCACTAAAAAATAATTCCGGTGCGAAAAAAAAGGTTAAACTGATTGACAGACGAAAAATCACCTATCAGCTGAATGTGGACGGAACAACTTATTCTCCACAGATTAGTTTATTGGAGAATCAACTGGATTATTTGGAAGCTGTGATTGCGAAAGGAAAGTCACAGAAGGCAGTGTTAGTATTTCAGGTAGATAAAAATGCGACAAACGCTTCTTCAATTGATTTGTCGATTGAAGAAGGGAATAATAAAACATCAGTGAAAATGAAGTAGGAGGCATTTATGTATCAGGAAAAAAAGAGAAGTTTGTTTTTTGGACTACCGCTTTCTTTTACAACTTACCGGATTGAGGAAAAGGTAGTAAATATTAAAAAAGGTTTTCTCAGAACGGAAGAAGATGATACATTGATGTATCGGATTCAGGATGTAAAACTTGTGACCGGTTTTTTAGAGAGAATTTTCCGCTTAGGAACGGTTGTATGTTATTCCAGTGATGTAACGGACTCAACGCTCGAATTAAAGCATATTCGGCATGCAAAAGAAGTTAAAGATTACATTTTAGTTACCGCAGAACAAGAACGGCGCAAAGTCAGAACCCTTCATACAATGGGGCTGGATGCAGATGCCGGTCAGTTTGATGATATTGATGACATGGAGTAAGGAGGAGAGAGACAATGGCAGTAGAAACAGGAATTTTATTAGAGAGTGGTACCAATGAACTTGAATTATTGGAGTTTGTGGTTGGTAATCAGCATTATGGAATCAATGTGGCAAAGATTAATGAACTTTGTCCGTATCAAGAGCCAACGATGGTGCCGAATGCACATGAGTACATAGAGGGAATCTTCATGCCGAGAGAACGGCTGATTACCGTAATTGATTTGGCGAAAGCGTTAGGTGTTCAGCCAAGCGCTGACACATCTCATGATATGTATATTATTACGAATTTTAACCGTCTACACACAGCGTTTCATGTTCAGCAGGTGCTTGGTATTCACCGTGTATCATGGAAAGACATCGCAAAACCGGACTCTACCATTAGTGGAAATGGTAAAGGGGTAGCCACCGGCATTACAAAGATTAACGGAAGAATAATTATTGTTCTTGACTTTGAGAAAATTGTTACGGAAGTTAATCCGGAAACGGGACTTAAGCTGTCTGAGATTGAGGCAATGGGTGAGCGCTCCCGTATTGATTACACAATCCTTCTTGCGGAGGATTCACCGCTGCTTCTTGAGATGTTGAAGAAATGCTTAACAAAGGCTGGCTATTCACATTTGATTCCAACAAGCAACGGACTGGAAGCATGGAACACTTTGGACCGCATGATGAAAGATGGTGCGGTGATTGGAAAAGATATTTCACTTGTTATTACGGATATTGAAATGCCACAGATGGATGGACATCATCTGACCAAGAAAATTAAAGAAGACCCTAGATTTGAAGGACTTCCGGTTGTTATTTTTTCATCTTTGGTAAATGATGAGATGAAACGTAAAGGAGAGGCACTTGGTGTAGATGCCCAGCTTTCTAAACCGGAGATTGGCAGATTGGTTCATCAGCTGGACCTTTTGCTTAAATAAGAAGTTTGTGCTTTGGCAAGAGGAGGTGTGACATTTGACCTTATGTAGAAAATGTGGAAAAGAAATTCCGGATGGCGAAGAATTGTGTGAAGACTGTAAAAATGAAGAATCACAGATGGATGAGGCTTATTTGGAAGAATTGATGCAGAGCATGAGTGATGAAGAGAAAGAACCGGAAAATGCAGGTGAACCGGCACCCGTTATGGACGAACAGGTGGAGGAGAAACCGGCAGAAGAAGCTTCTGATGGAGAAGCGGATGTAAATGAACTTTTGACACTGCTTTCGCAGGATTATGAAGATTATGATGAGCCGGATTCCGCAGTGCAGCCGGAGGAGGAGGTTCAAACAGCAGAGCCTATGGATGAAAGTCCGGCTGAGACTTCTCTTTTTCGGGAAGATGATGAGGAAAGCGTATTTGCCGATGATGCAGATGCTTTATCTGTAGATGATATTTATGATGATGCACTTTCTGCTGTGGATTACAGTGAGGCAGATGAGGCACCGGAATTTCCTGAAATTGAGGAAGAATTTGTTCCGCAGATGGATGAAGATGCCGGTGATGATTTTGGTGATTTGGCGCTGGATCCTTTGGTGTTGGATGATAGTGAAGCGGCTGGTGTGTCCGGAGAGCCGTTGGCGGTTTCAGATGACACAGAGGAAGATGTACAAGATATAAAGCAGGAGAAAGAGAAAAAAGAGAAAAAAGACGGTTTCTTTAAACGTATTTTTGGTAATATCATTACGGAACAGTCCGCAGAGGAAGAAGCCAAAGAGCGTGAGAAAGAGCAGGCTGACGCTGAAGAGAAGAAAGCGGCGAAAGAGGAAAAGAAACAGCAGACAGCAGAGGAAAAGGCAGCAAAAGCAGAGCAGGCAAAAGAAGAAAAAGAAAAAAAAGCAGCAGCAAAGGCAGAACAAGCAGCAGCAAAAGCGGCAGAAAAAGAAGAAAAGAAACGATTAAAAGCCGAGCAGGAAGCTAATGAAGTGGTTGGCAGAATTAATCCGGTTGGTGCTGCGATTGTTATGGTATTTTTCGGACTTCTCTGTGTAGCGGTTGTGTTTGGCAGTCAGGCACTTTCTTATACGACATCCGTAAAAAGTGCGGAGAGTTCTTTTGAACAGCGGGATTATAAGAACGCCTATGATTCTTTGGCAGGAGTCTCTGTTTCGGATTCGTCGAAAGAACTCAAACAGAAGGTGCGTATGTGTATGCAGCTCCAGCGTGAGTATGATGCTTATCAGAATTATTATAAGATGAAGATGTATTTGGAATCCCTGGATTCTTTGATTGGTGGAATTCGTCTTTACGATGCAAACAAAGCAAAAGCGGAGCAGTATGATATGCTCAGCCAGTACAATGAATTGGAGAGTAAACTCGCAAATCAGCTGTACAATGAGTTCGGTGTCAGTGAATCACAGGCACGAAATATTATTGCTTCCGAGACACAAAAGGAATACACAGACCGCTTGCAGGCGATTCTTTTGCAGTGGCAGAAGAGAAATGAAGCTGATGAGAGATAATGAAAAGATAGCTGACCGGTTTTCCGGTCGGCTATTCTAATACAATGACAGAGGTGATACAAAACGATGGTAGCAATTGTGGATTATGATGCAGGAAATATTAAAAGCGTTGAGAAGGCGTTACAATATATTGGGGAACATCCGGTGATTACAAGAGATGTGAAAGAAATTAAGAAAGCAGATCATGTAATTGTGCCGGGAGTTGGTGCGTTTGAGGATGCGATGGAAAAGATGAATCGCTATGAACTGACAAAAGTGCTGCAGGATGTGGCGGCATCCGGTACACCGATTATGGGCATCTGCCTTGGGCTACAGTTGTTTTTTGAGCGAAGTGATGAGTCAGAACATGATGTAAAAGGACTTTCACTTCTTCCCGGTGAAATTGTAAGATTTCCGGAAAAAGAAGGATATAAAATTCCGCATATGGGATGGAACTCTTTGAAAATCAATCCGAATTCGAAACTGTTAAAAGGAATTCCGGAGGATGTATATGTGTATTTTGTTCATTCGTATTATTTAAAAGCCAAACATATTGAAGATGTAGCAGCTACAACGGATTATATTGTTCCGGTACATGCGGCAGTGGAACATGACAATATTTTTGCAACCCAGTTTCATCCGGAGAAGAGCGGAGATGTTGGGCTGGAAATTTTGAAGAATTTTGTTTCCATATAGAATAAGACGAAGATAGGAGGAATTTCGGTGTTTACGAAAAGAGTAATTCCATGTTTGGATGTAAATGAGGGAAGAGTGGTAAAGGGAGTTAATTTTGTTAATTTGATTGATGCGGGAGACCCGGTTTCAGTTGGTGCTGCTTATGGAAAAGCAGGGGCAGATGAATTGGTTTTTTTAGATATTACAGCATCGAGTGATGCAAGAGAGATAAAGGCGAACATGGTTCGTAAAGTGGCGGAAACGGTGTTTATTCCGTTCACGGTAGGCGGCGGAATCCGCACGATTGAGGATTTTCGTATGATTTTGCGCGAGGGTGCGGACAAGGTTGCAGTGAATTCAGCGGCAATTTTAAATCCGACACTTGTATCGGATGCTGCGGATAAATTTGGAAGACAATGTGTCGTTGTTGCGATTGATGCCAAAAGACGGGCAGACGGCAGTGGATGGACAATTTACAAAAATGGCGGTCGTGTAGATATGGGAAAAGATGCCGTGGAATGGGCAATGGAAGCGGAGCGCTTAGGTGCCGGCGAAATTCTTTTGACCAGCATGGACTGTGATGGAACAAAAGACGGCTATGATGTTGAACTGACACGGACGGTTTCAGAAAATGTTTCAATTCCGGTTATTGCATCCGGCGGTGCAGGAACAAAAGAGCATTTTTATGATGCCCTTACGGAAGGAAAAGCGGATGCAGTTTTGGCAGCTTCGCTATTCCACTTTAAAGAACTTGAAATCGTTGAATTGAAAAAATACCTGCAAGAGCGGGGAATCAGTGTACGGTTATAAAAGAGGGAGGTTGTTATGAGTGCTTTGACAGGTGAGTGGGAGTGTGCATTGCATGAAGAATTTTCTAAAGAATACTATAAAAATTTATTCTTTTTTATTCGGAAACAATATAGTGAAACAATTGTATATCCAAAGGCAGATGAAATTTTTACAGCCTTTCATCTTACGCCACTTGAGAAGGTTAAGGTTGTGATTTTGGGACAGGACCCTTACCATAATGAAGGACAGGCGCATGGGCTTTGTTTTTCGGTGAAACCACAGGTGGCAATTCCACCGTCTCTTGAAAATATTTACAAAGAACTGCATGATGATTTAGGCTGCAAAATTCCAAGCCACGGTTGTCTGACTTCGTGGGCAAAACAAGGTGTTTTACTTTTGAATACGGTGCTTACGGTTCAGGCACACAAGCCGATGTCACACCGTGGTGTGGGCTGGGAAGAGTTTACGGATGCGGCAATTGCTAAATTAAATACACAGGATAGACCAATTGTATTTATTTTATGGGGGAAGCCGGCACAGGAAAAGGCGAAAATGTTGTCAAATCCGAAGCACCTTGTGCTGAAAGCACCTCATCCAAGCCCTTTGTCGGCATACCGAGGATTCTTTGGCAGTAAACCGTTTAGCCAGACAAATGATTTTTTGATAAAGAATGGAGAAACTCCAATTCAGTGGGAGATTCCTGAAAAAATAGAAAATGAATTTTGAATAAGACTCAACTGGATGAGTCTTATTTCATATAGTGAAGTATGGCTTATTTTATATGGATATCAGTGAATGTTTTCATAGCAAAACGGCCTTTCTGGTGTTTCCTGATTTGAAACTTTGATATCATTAAAAAATTGTAAAAAAATGAAAAAAACTTCTTGATATATGTGATAGGTTTATGTTATACTTGTGATAGTATAGAATTATACTAATCTTGTAGCAAATCAAACTAAAAGGATTAAAAGACTGGAGGAAATATGATGAAAAGATTGAAGCGAAGCTTTTGGGCCAAAGCAGCAGTTGCTGTGGCGTCAATCGCAATTGCAATCGGGGTGATTGGCGGAATTTCATTTGCGTCAAATAATCAGCCTTTTTTGGGAGATTGCATTGAGTACGGAATTGTTTGTAATTATCTGAATCAGACAGCAGATATGGAGACAAACTTTGCCGTAGGTAAGTACCAGGGGAATGGTCATTGGAACGGAAACACGATTTCTGAGAGCAAAGCAAATGCTTCCGGAGAGATTCGGATTGGAGAAGTTGTAGGAGAGTCGAAATTCCGTGGGACGCCTTATGTAGTAGTAAAGGAAAGTGTGAAAGATGAAGTTAAAGCAATGCTTACATCTGTTTCAAACTATGCAGAATCTGTTGTGAAAAAGGCAGATTACACAACACCAAAAGATGTTAAGGACATGAACAATTATCATGTAGACATTACAGGAATTGATGAAGAAGTTGTATATGTGGATGCGGATGCTATGGTTGAAAATATCACTGCAGGGAAAATTCAGAATGGTGGTATTAAGGTTACATTGCGAGCAAATCAGTCCTTAGTATTTAATGTATCATTGAAAGATACTGTTCGCATTCCGGAATATAAGATTACTGTAAAAAATGGAAGTAAAACACACGAGGAAATGGCAGAGTCTGTTGTGTGGAATATGCCTTATGTGACGAATTTGAATTTGAACTCAGATGGTATGAGAGCTACGATAATTGCGCCAAAAGCTTTTGTGAATTTGGGAACTACATCCGAAGGATGGCTGGTATGTGATACGGTTGTCAGCAATTCTGGCGAATGGCATATGATTTCAAAGAAAGTCCCGAAAGTGACACCAACGCCAAAAGTGACAGCAACACCAACACCGAAAGTGACAGCAACACCGACACCGAATGTAACGGCGACACCAACACCAAAGGTAACGGCGACACCAACACCAAAGGTAACGGCGACACCAACACCAAAAGTAACGGCGACACCGACACCAAAAGTGACAGCAACACCAACACCAAAGGTAACGGCAACACCAACACCAAAAGTGACAGCAACACCAACACCGAAGGTAACGGCGACACCAACACCAAAGGTAACGGCGACACCGACACCAAAAGTAACGGCGACACCAACACCAAAAGTGACAGCAACACCGACACCGAAGGTGACGGCGACACCAACACCAAAAGTAACGGCGACACCAACACCGAAGGTGACAGCGACACCAACACCAAAAGTGACAGCAACACCGACACCAACACCAACGGCAACGCCGACAGCTACACCGGAAGTAACACCGACAACTACACCGGAAGTAACACCAACGGCTACTCCGGAGGTAACACCAACGGCTACTCCGGGTGATGATGCAACACCGACACCGGAAGTGACAGCAACAGCTACTCCAAACTTGTTCGATTTTGATGAAGACACACCGAGAGCAAGTAAAGAGCTGACAGACCCGGATACACCAAAAGCATCAGCAACAAGTAAGAAAACAACTACTTTGCTTGATGAAGATGTACCATTATCTGATTCCGCACCGGAGACAGGAGATACAACGAATCTTTTGTTCCCAATGATTGTTATGGGATTGTCTGTATTAGCAATTTTCGGAGTAATTGTATTTAGAAAGAAAATGAACTAAGTTAAGAAGTAAATGAAAAAGAATCTACAAAATGATTCAAAATATAATAAGGAGTTTGCTAAGGCAGACTCCTTATTTCTTACAAATAAAAAGGAGCCGGCCTTTTGGCAGACTCCTAAATTGTGATTCTTTTTATTTGTTTAAATTCTCATTTGCTGTTGCTAACATCAGTTTGATACGATTTAACTGGTTTACTTCGCTGGCGCCGGGATCATAGTCAACGGCTACAATGTTGGCATCTGGGAATGCCTTTCGAATCTGTTTGATAACACCTTTACCAACGACATGGTTTGGCAGACAGCCAAATGGCTGAGTACAAACGATGTTTGGTACATTGCTGTGAATCAATTCAATCATTTCACCTGTGAGAAACCATCCTTCACCGGTCTGGTTACCGTTAGATACGAAAGGCTCTGCATATTTAGCCAGTACGTGAATCTCAGGTGGTGCCTCAAAACGCTTGCTCTCAGCAAGTGCTTTGCAGTATGGCTTGCGGAACTGATTTAACAGCCAGATAGCAGCATTTCCAAGCCACTTACTGGTTTTCTTAAAGCCAAGATGGTCAGCCTTAAATTCACTGTCGTAAGCACTGTACATAAAGAAGTCCAGCATATCAGGGCAGACTGCTTCAGCACCTTCAGCTTCCAAGAGTTCAACAACATGATTGTTAGCTGCCGGGAGATATTTAACTAAAATCTCACCAACGATTCCAACACGTGGTTTTTTCTTTGTTTCATCTAATTCTATTTCATCAAATTCTTTTACGATTTGTCGGATGTTTTTCTTAAGTTCCGACTGCTTTGGTTTTTTCACAGCCTCAATACAGACTTTTTTCCATTTATCGTGAAGAGCGTTTACGGAACCCGGTACCTTCTCGTAAGGGCGGGTACGGTATACGACACGCATAAACAAATCACCGTAGATTAAGCTGTGAATAGCGGCTTTTAACAATCGGTAATTGATGTCAAAGCCGGAGTTTGTTTCCACACCGGCACTTAACGAAATAACAGGAATTTGTTCCATGCCTGCTTTTTTCAGTGCACGGCGGATAAAGCCGATATAGTTCGTTGCACGGCATCCGCCACCGGTTTGGGTAATGATTAAAGCAGTTTTATTTAAATCGTACTCGCCGGATAACAATGCTTTCATGAACTGTCCGACTACAAGAAGAGACGGATAGCATGCATCATTATTTACATATTTTAAGCCGTAATCCAATTCGCCTACGCCGGTAGGAAGCTGGACAAGATTATAACCACAGGCAGCAAGAGCCGGCATTAAAATGTCAAAATGAATTGGTGACATCTGTGGTGCTAAAATCGTGTAACTTTTACGCATTTCTTTTGTAAATTCAACTCGTTTATAGGCTGAATTTTGAGGAGAGGACTTAATTCCCTTGCGTTCGCGGTCTTTCACGGCGGAAATAAGCGAACGGATACGAATTCTTGCGGCACCTAAGTTGTTGACCTCGTCAATTTTAAGAACCGTACATATTTTATTGGAACTTGTCAAAATATCATTGACCTGGTCGGTTGTTACTGCGTCAAGTCCACATCCAAAAGAGTTAAGCTGAATCATATCCAGATTGTTCTGGGTGCGTACAAAACTGGCAGCGGCATAAAGTCTGGAATGATACATCCACTGATCCATCGCAATCGTTGGCCGGTCAACTTTTCCTAAATGGGAAATGCTGTCCTCAGATAATACCGCAATATCGTAAGATGTTATCAATTCCGGAATACCGTGATTGATTTCCGGGTCAATATGGTAAGGACGACCGGCTAACACAATACCTCGCTTGTTGTTATCTGCCATCCATTTTAATACGCGTTCACCCTCTAAGCGGATATCATTTCTTGTTTTTTGCAATTCTTCGTATGCCTTGTGGGCAGCTTTTCGAATCTCGCCGGCATCAATATTATTTTCTTTGCTGAGATAGCGTACTAACTCATCGGCAAGAATTTTATCGCTTTCAAAGGAGACGAATGGATTCTGGTAGGTAATCGATTCATCTGCCAATTCTTCTACATTATTTTTGATATTTTCTCCATAAGAAGTGACAATTGGGCAGTTGTAGTGGTTGCCCGCTTCATCAAATTCTTTGCGCTCGTAAGGAACACAAGGGTAAAAAATGTACGAAACGCCCTGGTTTAACAGCCATGAGATATGTCCATGAGCTAACTTTGCCGGATAACATTCCGATTCGCTCGGAATCGATTCGATACCAAGTGAGTAAATGTTTCGGTTGGAAGCCGGTGAAAGAACGACTTCGTAGCCAAGTTCCGTAAAGAAAGTAAACCAGTATGGATAATTCTCATACATATTTAACACGCGTGGAATTCCGACCTTGCCGCGATATGCTTTGTCCGCAGATAATGGTTTATAGTGGTCAAAAAGACGCTTATTTTTATAGGCGTAAAGGTTTGGAACGTCACGGTTTGTCTTTTCTTTGCCAAGACCACGTTCACATCGGTTACCGGACACAAACTGACGGCCACCGGTAAAGCGGTTTATTGTAAGGAGACAATGATTGGTACATCCCTTACATCTTGTCATGGAACTTTCAAATTTTAACTCGATAATGTCCTGTAAAGAGAGCATGGAAGAAGTTTCTCCCTCTTCGTAATGCTCACGGGCAATCAGTGCGGCACCAAAAGCACCCATGATACCGGCAATGTCAGGGCGAATTGCCTGACATCCGGAAACACGCTCAAAACTTCGTAATACCGCATCGTTATAGAAAGTACCACCCTGAACAACTACGTTTTTACCGAGATCTTTCGGGTCTGTTAATTTAATTACCTTTAACAGGGCATTTTTAATAACGGAAATAGCAAGTCCGGCAGAAATATCTGCGACCGTAGCTCCTTCTTTTTGTGCCTGTTTTACTTTAGAATTCATAAATACGGTGCAGCGGGAACCCAAATCAATTGGATTTTCGGCAAACAGAGCCAGTTTTGCAAAATCTTTTACTTCATAATTCAACGAGCGTGCAAACGTCTCGATAAAAGAACCACAGCCGGAAGAGCAGGCTTCATTTAACTGTACCTGGTCTACGGAGTGATTTTTGATTTTAATACATTTCATATCCTGACCGCCGATGTCCAGAATACAATCAACATCCGGGTCAAAGAAAGAAGCAGCGTAATAATGGGAAACGGTTTCAACTTCACCTTCATCTAACATCAAAGCGGATTTAATCAGTGCTTCGCCGTATCCGGTTGAACAGGAACGCACAATTGTGGCACTTTCCGGGAGCAGTTCATAAATTTCCTTAATTGCTTTAATTGTCGTCTTCAGTGGGCTTCCGTTATTATTATCATAGAATGAGTACAGAAGGGAACCGTCTTCGCCGACAAGAGCTACTTTAGTTGTTGTTGAACCGGCATCTACGCCAAGAAATACATTTCCTTCGTAAGTGGAGATATCTCCCTTCTTTACGCTGTGTACGTTATGTTTTTCGATAAATTCATTGTAATCAGTTTCATCTTTGAAAAGAGGCTCCATACGAGTCACTTCAAATTCAATTTTAATTTCGCCGGAAAGCTTCTTTAACAAAGCACCGATTGTTGTGGCGCCTTTTCCCTCCGAGTTCATGGCTGCTCCGCTTGCAGCAAAAAGATGGGAATTTTCCGGTGCAATAATGGCATCCCCGGTTAAATTAAGAGTGCGGATGAATGCCTGTTTTAATTCTGTTAAAAAGTGCAGCGGACCGCCGAGAAAAGCAACGTTACCGCGAATCGGTTTTCCGCAGGCAAGACCACTGATTGTCTGGTTTACGACAGCCTGGAAAATGGAAGCGGCAAGGTCCGGTTTCGATGCGCCCTCATTTATTAAAGGCTGAATATCAGTCTTTGCAAATACACCGCATCGTGCGGCAATCGGATATAAAGCCTGGTAATCTTTTGCATAGGTATTTAATCCGGCAGCGTCTGTTTTTAATAAGGTAGCCATTTGATCGATAAAAGAACCGGTACCACCGGCGCAGATACCGTTCATTCGCTGCTCAATACCATCGGTAAAGTAAATAATTTTTGCATCCTCACCACCAAGTTCGATGGCGACATCGGTCTGAGGAGCATAACTTTTTAAGGAAGTAGCAACGCTCACAACTTCCTGCACAAATGGAATATCAAGGTGCTTTGAAATGGAAAGACCACCGGAACCGGTAATCATCGGTGCGATGTCACAGTCACCAAGTTCGTTGTAAGCACGTTCCATAATTGCACGTAAGGTTTCCTGGATATTTGCGTAGTGACGCTCATAGGCAGAAAACAGTATGTTATTGTTATCATCCAGCACAGCAATTTTTACTGTGGTTGAACCAATATCGATACCTACTCGTTTCATAAGTACCTCCTAAAGTTTCCTATTAAAATCATTTTTTGTTATCTAATTATCGAAACCTTATTATACGACAAAAAGAATGGTTTTGCAACAAAATTAGAAAGAACAAATGGCATTCTTTTGAATAGGATAATAAAAAAAGGCAGGAATCTGAAAATGAATCAACGCTTTTGTAATGGAATGATACATGTCATTCGCTCCGGCGATAATCTTTATCAGCTGAGCAGACGCTACCGTGTTCCGCTCGCACTTATTCTGCGGGCAAACCCTTATGTGGATGTGTATAATTTAAGACCGGGACAGGAAATCTGTATTCCGATGCCCTGTGGAAGCGGACCGATAGCAGGACGGGGAATGCAGCAGGAAAACGTGGAGACAACCGAACAGGAGACAGACGATGAGGAATACGAAGAGGAACAAACGGCACAGTCAGAGGAAGAAAAAGAGGTGTCTTGTGTCTATCGTGCAGATGGAACAAAAAGCCTTGGAGCGATATTGAATGAGTGTGGTATGACGATGGCAGAGTTTTTTGAAAAGAATAATCCGGAGCAGATTATTATCGCGGCAGATGTCCTTTTTGAAGTGCCAAAGAAGGTTTGACAAAGGTTATTAGAACCTTTATAATGAAAACGAATTGGTCAGACTCGGCGATGCCTTGTTTTCGGGGAATCGCCGTTGTCTTTGAAAGGAAGGTGAACAAGCATGATTTCCATTTACAAAACCATAGAAGACGATATGGTGGTGCTTGATAAAATAGAAGAGGGTTGTTGGATATCAGCCATTCACCCAAATGAGGAAGAATTGACTTTTTTGGAGGAAGAAACCGGGATTGATTTGGATGATTTACGGGCACCTTTAGATGATGAGGAGCGTTCCCGTATCGAGTTGGAAGATGGATACAATATGATTTTGGTGGACATTCCTTCGCTTGATGAGAAAGACCGGTATGTCACGATTCCTCTTGGTATTTACATGACAAAGGAGCATATCATTACGATTTGTCTGGAAGAATCACCGGTTTTGAAAGCATTTGTAAACCGTAGAGTACGCGAGTTTTACACATTCAAAAAGACTCGCTTTGTATTCCAGATTTTGTATCGCAATGCTGCTTCCTACCTGCGTTATCTGCGTATTATTGACAGAAAAAGTGACCAGATTGAGGAAAAACTGCATATTTCCCAGAAAAACAGTGAGTTGATTGAACTTTTAGAGCTGGAAAAAAGTCTGGTTTATTTTACCACTTCCCTGCGCTCAAATGAGGTCGTTTTAGAGAAACTTCTGCGGACGGAGCGCGTTAAAAAATATCCGGAAGATGAGGACTTATTGGAAGATGTCATTATCGAGAATAAACAGGCGATTGAAATGGCAAATATATACAGTGGAATTTTAAGTGGAATGATGGATGCGTTTGCGTCTGTTATATCCAATAACTTAAATATTGTTATGAAGTTCTTGGCAACGGTTACGATTGTTTTATCAATCCCGACGATGATTGCCAGTTTCTTTGGAATGAACTTTGATAATATTCCACTTGGACATTCGCCGTTTGGATTTTTTACCATTATTGTTTTAACGCTTATTATTTCCGGCGTTGTGGCGTTGTTGTTCCGCAAAAAAGATTTGTTTTAATAGGGAAAAGACAATTGTTGAATGGAGGTTAAAAAAGAACTATGAGTTTATTAGACCGATTGGAGAGAACACGGTTTGGAAAATTTGGCATTCCGAATCTGATGCGGTATGTCATTGGAGTTAATATTGTCGGAATTCTGATTAGTCTTGTGAATCCGACGTTTTATTATTCGTATCTGAGTTTGGATATTGCAAGTATTCTGCATGGACAGGTTTGGCGTATTTTTACCTTTGTGTTAAGCCCATCCGGACAGTTTGGCGGTACCGGCATGGTTAGTTTATTGTGGTTTGCAATCTGGATTTTTGTGTATTATTCGATTGGAACAAATCTGGAGCGCATGTGGGGAACTTTCCGCTTTAATTTGTTTTATTTTGGGGGACTTTTACTGGTTGTAATCATGACTTTTATTTTTTATCTGTTTTTACAGCTTGGGTTAGTGCCAAATGCTGCAACTGCTTATATGGATTATATGCTTTCCGCCAATATTATGGATGATTTGAACCAGACGATGTTTTTAGCGTTTGCCTTTGCTTTCCCGGATGCACAGTTCCTTGTGTATTTTATTATTCCGGTTAAGGCAAAGTGGCTGAGTATTGTATATCTTTTGATGGATGGCTATATGTTTGTCCGCTATCTGATGAGTGGATATTATTATTCGGCAGCGGTGATTTTGGTTCTTTTATTAAACTTTTTTATCTTCTATTTTATGGGACGTGGTTCTCTTACGCCAAAGCAGGCGTACCATCAGAAGAAGAGAAAGATGGAATATAAGAAAAAAACAGCACCCACACAGGGAAGTGTACCAAGGCATCATTGTGTGATTTGTGGCAGAACGGATGTGGACTCTCCGCAGTTAGAGTTCCGTTACTGCTCCAAATGTGAGGGAAACTATGAGTATTGTTCAGAGCATTTATTTACCCATGAGCATGTGCATCATTAAAAGGAGGAAGGAGTCGGAAAATGGGATTGTTTGGTATTGCGACAAATAGTGTACAAATGTTAGTGTTAGTAGCGGTTTTAACCGTGGCAGTTTTTGCTGTTTTGTATTTTGAAAAATTCCGCTATGAAGTAGAAGGAATTCGGATTTACCGCAAAGACAGCAAAAAGTCATGGACTAATCTACTGCTTGTATTAGCGGCAGCGCTGCTTGTAAAACTGATTTTTGCGGCAGCGTATGAAGGACATGGAACGGATATGACCTGCTTTAGTGCGTGGTCGGATATGATTTTTAAAGATGGATTCTGGAATTTCTATCATTCGGATTCTTTTACGGATTATCCGCCCGGATATATGGCAATGCTGTGGGGCATTGGGGCTCTGCGCAGCATCTTTAATCTGGATGTTGCAACGGGAGCCGGAAGATGTGTTATTAAACTGATTCCGATTTTGTTTGATCTTGGTGCTGGGGCACTGCTTTATAAGATAGCAAAGAGAAAATTTTCTGAAGGTTCTTCTCTTATTTTGTCAGCGACATACGTGCTCAGTCCGGTCGTTGTTCTGGATTCTTCGGCATGGGGACAGGTGGATGTTGTATTTACCTTTTTCCTGTTGCTTGTCTGCTATCTGTGCATGGAAGAAAAGCGTATTTTTGCGTATTTTGCTTTTGTTGCCGGAGTTCTTATCAAACCGCAGATGATTATGTTTGCTCCGCTTTTGATTTGGACAATTATTGAACAGGTTTTCTTAAAAGATTTTTCAAAAGAAAAAATGTTTCGGGATTTAGTAGGCGGCGTTTTATCTCTTGTGGCAATGGTTGTATTTACTCTTCCGTTTGGTGTGGACAAAGTGTTCAGCCAGTATGTGAATACGTTGGGCTCGTATCCGTATGCGACGATTAATGCATACAATTTCTGGGCGTTGTTAGGACAGAACTGGCAGCCGCAGGCAAATTCATTTTTAGGTGTGTCAGCAAGCTCGTGGGGAACACTCGCAATTTTAGTATCCGTTGCACTGAGTGCCGTGATTTTCTTCCGCTTAAAAGATGATAATTCCCGCTATTTTACAAGCATGGCGGTACTTCTTGCCAATATGTTTTTATTCTCAGTGCGTATGCATGAGAGATATTTATTCCCGGCACTTGTACTTATGTTGGCTGCCTTTTTGGTGAAGCCGACCAAACAGTTATTCTTTACTTATGTGGGATTTTCGGCGATTCACTTTTTGAATGTAGGTCATGTTTTGTGGGCGTATGTCGAGGAAAACGAAAATACGGCACCAAACGGACCGTTAATTGGAATTACGGCAGTCCTTACAATTTTAATGTTTGCTTATTTGATTTATGCTTCTTTTTCTGTTTCGGTTATGGAGGATTTAAAAGAGGTATCCGGAGGAAAGAAGAAAAGGAACACCCTTCCATATCTTGTGAAAAATCCGAAGGTGAAAGAGAAAGAACCGGAAGAAGTCTATAAACAACATATTCATGCGACAAGAAGAATGCCTAAATTTACAAAGTGGGATTATATTGTATTGTTTGGAATTCTTGTATTATACAGTGTATTCGCTTTTCGTGATTTGGGTGATACCAAAGCTCCGGAGACTTACTGGCAGCCGGAAAATGGTAATTCCGAGATTGTGTTAGATCTTGGTAAAGCAAAAGATATCGGAATGATTTATACGTTCCTTGGAGCGAAGGAAGACCGTATGATGACACTTGAAATGTCAGAGGATGGGAAAAACTATGATATGGTCGGCACGGTCAGAGCAACAAGTGTGTTCTGCTGGGATGCATTAAAGACTTGGGACAAAGAATCTCAGGAAGAGGGCGCGGATGATTATAATCTGGCAAAAGATTATCGTTATATCCGCCTAAGTGTTGATGAAGAACAGCTTTCTGATACCTTTATGCTGAATGAATTAGTGATTCTTGACAAAGACGGAAACTGGATGAAACCGGTCAATGCTTCTGAATATAAAAATCTGTTTGATGAGCAGGATTGTTTTGAGCCGCAGAGTGATTTGCCGGAGACTGTCTGGAAAGCTGAAAAAGCTGGAGAAACCGTGACTTTAGATTTGGGTGCAGATAGTTACTTTAGTATGCTGCGAGGGTACTCTACGGAGAAAGCAAACCAGCGGTTTGAAGTGGAAGTGGCAAAATCGGCAAATGACGGTGAGGAGCCACAGTATCAGAAAGTGGGAACGGTAGTCAGTGGTGAGGCTGATGGCTTTAGCAGACTTTCAGAGGAAAATCAGCAAAATGCCGATACTTATTCTTTTGCCAATGATTCGTACCGCTATATCCGTTTGACAACACTTTCGGATAATACAAGTTTGAATGAACTGGTACTGACGGATACGAATGGAAATACGGTGAAAATCCGTGACCATATTGGCGGAGATTCCTTGTTTGATGAACAGGATGGATACCGAAAGGCAATTACCTTTAGGAGCGGCACTTATTTTGATGAAATTTATCATGCGAGAACGGCTTATGAAATTGCGCATGGAATGAGCAATTATGAGTGGACACATCCGCCTCTTGGTAAAGTATTTATCAGTCTTGGTGTGCGCATGTTTGGCATGAATCCGTTTGGCTGGCGAATTATCGGTGTGCTGTTTGGAATCGGGATGATTCCGTTTATGTACTTCTTTGGCAGGCGTTTGTTCAAAAACCGCACGTGGGCGGCCGGTGCATTGACATTTTTGTTTACATTTGATTTTATGCATTTTACGCAGACAAGAATTGCTACCATTGATGTGTACGGAACATTCTTTATTATAGCAATGTTCTACTTTATGTATCAGTACAGCCAGACAAGTTTTTATGATACAAAATTGTGGAAGACCTTTATCCCGCTTGGCTTAAGTGCGGTGATGATGGGACTTGGCTGTGCATCGAAATGGACGGCAGTATATGCGTCTGCCGGTCTTGCTGTGTTCTTCTTTGCTATTATGGGCTGGCGTATTTTTGAGTACCATCTGGCGAAGAAAAATCCGACGGGCGAAACAGAAGGAATTGCGCATAAACATATCATTGAAGTATTTAAGAAGAAACTTCTTTTAACCCTTGGTTTCTGTGTGATTTTCTTTGTGTTTGTAGCAGGAACGATTTATGTTGCTTCCTATGTTCCGTTTGAGGACAGCGCAAAAGATAACACCGAGCGCTTCTACGAAGTGACAGATGAGAATTATGAAGGATTTAAATGGGAAAATACATTTGTTTCCGGTCTTGTGGATACACTTCGCGACCACAGTGGAAATCCTGTGGCTGAGACGGTCGGAAAAATGTTGAATAATCAGCATGCTATGTATGAATACCACAGCAAACTGGAGGCTACCCATCCATGGCAGTCAAGCTGGTATGAGTGGCCGACGATGATACGACCGATGTATTATTACTGCCAGACTTTGCGGGATGGTATGAAAGAGGGTATCAGTGCCTTTGGTAACCCGCTTGTATGGTGGGCAGGAATCCCGGCATTGATATTGATTCTTCTGCCATTTGGAAGAAGGCGTTCGAACAGACTTGGAAGCAAAACGTCGCAATGGCTTCAGAGTATCGGCTGTGAATTCTTTGTGTTCCTTGCTTTGTGGAGTGTGTTTGTGAAACAGTCTTCAAGTAATGGAGGCGGTGATTCATGGAAGTTATATGGACCGTTCCTTATTGTGCTTGGCGTGGCGTCGGCTTTGTATATTGCTTACCAGCTTGTGACAAGGGGAGACAAAAAAGCCTTGTTTATGGTATTTGCCTATGCGGTTCAATTATTACCGTGGATTTTAGTGCCGCGCTGTACATTTGCCTATCACTATTTCCCAAGTGTGCCATTTGTCGCAATGATGATTGTGTACTGCATGGTGAAACTTGTGGATTCGGATAAAAAATGGTTCAAATGGTGTATGGTTTATCTGGCAGTTGCCTTTTTCCTGTTCTTAGTTTTTTATCCGGTACTTTCCGGACAGCCGATCTATGAGCAGATGGCAAGAGATGGACTGCGCTGGCTGGAAGGCTGGCAGCTTGTCAGCTAAACAAACGATAGAAAGAAGGATAAAAACGTGAGAAAACTGATTCAAGAGATTCATAACGGGAAAAATATAAAGGAAAATTTAAAACATTATGCGGATATTGCCGTAAAAACATATGTGGATTATGGAACGCTTGAAATGACTTTTTCTGCGTATTCGCTTTTGGAAGATGAAATACAGGTGTTAGATGCGGATGAGAAGGAGAAAATGCTCTCGCAGGTAAAACAGGCGATTGGCTGTTTGGCGGATGAGTCCTGCGATTTCGCGGTACTTGGTGAAAAAATGAATCATCTGCGGGATGAAATTACGGATAAAATGGATGTTTTAACTGCGTACACGGACCGCATGATTTGTTATGAATATGTGTTAAACCGCATGGAATTAAAATATCTTTCCAAGAAAGAATTGTCAGAGAAACTGGCAGCTTTTGAGGAAGAAGAGTACATGAAAATGTTAGAAGGGTATTTGTTTGGCAGTAAAGATCAAAAGGTGGCACTTGATAAAATTCGTTTGATTATGGGACAGATTCCGGTTCATATGACAAAGAATAAATTGTTTGAGCGGATTGGTGAAGCACTTACGTTATATCAGGATGGCGATAAATCGGCACTGGATGGCTTTTTGTATATGGTGCGTACGAGTGCGATGCTGTATGAGCCAAAGCAGGAAGAAAATCAGTTTCCGGAGATTTTAGAGGCCCTGCAAACGTTTGAACAGACCGATTTTGAGTCATTAGAGGGCGAGAAATACAATCAATTGGTATCACTTTTGGAAAAGACAGCCAAAGAAATTCATGAAATTACGGACTTTTATTATGAAGTGCAAAATGTTGTGAATGGTGTGTATGCTATGGCACTGATTCTTCCTTACCGTGAGAAAATGAGTCGGATTGAAAAAGCGGGAAGAAACGTTTGGCAGGCATTGGCACAAGGAGAGTTAAAAGAAGAACTGTTAGTGCCGTTAGAGGGCAGCATCGAGGAGTGTGTTGAAAAATCCAGTCATTTGGAATCGATTTTATATGAAATCCGCAGTTCTTATAAGAAAGAATTGATGGAAACCGGTCTTGCCGGACAATTCCACGATTTTGTATTAGTGGCAAATCTTTTGTCAGACAGTTTGTTTATTGACTTGTCGGTATCCGGTGAGGAAGAGGAAAAAGCAGACCTTTCCTACGTGAGAAAATGCACAGATGAATTAGTAAATGAACTTTCCAAGAAGTTGAGTCAGGTGTCAAAACCGGTAAAAAAAGCGATTATGGGACTTGTCCTTGAAAAACTGCCATTGACATTCCAAAATTCGGATGAGGTACTTGATTATATCCGTGTTAATCTGATGGGATGTCAGGACAAGGCAGAAAAATGTGTGGTACTTACGATGTTAGCAGACTTGATTCGCGAGGAGCAGGAGTGGACATAATATGATTTACTGGTATCAGAATTTATATATGGATGAAACCGTAGAAAAAAATCCGAAACGGTGCAAAAAACGGGTGGAAAAGCGGCGCCCATGGAAAAAGAGTTACGTCGTGCTTACCTTGGCGCAGAATGATAAGAATTTGTTTGAGATTATGCAGACGCGCCAGTTGTTTTTCCACCGCTACCGTCATGTGGATATGTATGTAGTGGCACTGACTTCGGATTATGATGCCGCTGTCGAAATCCTGCAGCAGATTTTAGAAAAAGGATATCGTGAGAATCCGGAATATAACCCAAGGAACGTATTTGCCAAGAAGGAGTTTTATCCGGGTAGAAAGTAACAGAGAAAAGAGGTGTGCCTATGTGGATTTTTTTATTAATACTCAAATGGATTTTCATTATACTTGGCATACTTTTAGGACTTGTTTTACTATTTACGGCTCTTGTTTTATGTGTGCCGGTGCGCTACCGGGCAGCAGGGGATAACCATGAAAAAATCCAGTATTCATTTAAGGTGAGCTGGCTTTTGTCTATTATTGCCGTGAAAAAGAAAAAAGATTCGGAGCAGATTGTTTTCTCTGTGTTTGGTATTCCGATAAAGAGAATGGGAAATGAAAAACCGGTAAAAAAAACCGTGGTGAAATCAGAGAAAGAAAAAGAGCCGGAACCGTTACAGGATAACAAAGAAGAAACAGGCGAGCCGGTTTTGGCAGCGCAGGAAGAAAAAAAGAAACAAAGAAAGGACAAGAAGAAGAGAACTTTTTCCAGGACCAAAAAAGCGAAGAAAAAGAAAAGCAAAAAAAACTTTTCATTTCAAGGGCTATCCAGTATAATGAAGTGTGTGAAACAAAACAAGAAACTTTTGAAACGGTTGTATCGGGAAATAAAAGAGCTGCTTAAGTATCTCGCACCGAAAAAGGTGAGAGGGACATTTGCATTTGGAACCGGCGACCCTTCATCGACGGGGCTTGTTACGGGTCTTATCAGTTTGTTCCCGATTGCTTATCAGGAGGGTGTTTATGTTACACCGGACTTTGAGGAAAAAAGACTGGCTACTGATTTTTTTGTAAAGGGCAGAATAAGGGTGATTTATTTTTTACGGCTCTTTTTGAGACTGTATCAGGATAAAGAATTGAAACGAATGTGGAAACAGATTCATAGATTAAAAAAGGAGGCTTTTTAAAATGTCAGAAAATAATTTTACAAACACAGTAGAATCCCTGTTTAAGGGGATGGATGCATTTATCACAACAAAGACCGTAGTGGGAGACGCTGTGCGTTTTGACGATGGAACCATTGTACTTCCGCTTGTGGATGTGAGCTTTGGCGTTGCTGCCGGTGCATTTGCAAACGACACCGAAAAGAAAAACAACGGTGGCGGCGGTATGGGCGGTAAAATCCAGCCAAGTGCCGTGTTAGTAATTAAAGACGGAACGTCCAAACTTGTCAATGTGAAGAACCAGGACGGTATCACAAAGATTCTCGATATGGTACCGGATTTTGTTGACAAATTTGCCGGAAAGAAAAATAAAGAGCAGCCACACGATGCGGGAAAAGATGCGGAATAATCCGTAAGAATTGTGGAAATTTTAAAATTTGTAAAAAAATAAAAATTTTGCTTGCATTATAGTTGGAATTTTGCTAAAATATTCGTGTTGTCGTGTGTGAGAGATATTTTGTTTCATATAGAAGAGACATGCGAAGTTTAAGCAGAAGGAGGTGCTTTTCATGGCTAAATGTGCAGTATGTGGAAAAGGCGTACACTTTGGTAACGCTGTCAGCCACTCTCATAGAAGAAGCAATAAGATTTGGAAATCGAATTTGAAATCTGTTAGAGTAAAGGTGAACGGTGGTACAAAGAAAATGTATGTTTGTACTTCATGCCTTCGTTCTGGTAAAGTGGAAAGAGCGTAGTTGCGGTTTACCCGTACATCATAAAAAAAGAACACATTCTTATACTAGAGTAGGAGAATGTGTTCTTTTTTTAGTCACAGCTTGTGAAGAGATTATAGCCAAGGACAAGACAGGCAATAATAATCAGGATGGCAAGCAGACTGTGCCGCATGAAAAGCATGATGCACATACCGATGCCAATCCAAAACAGAATAAATCCGATTAAGCGTTTCATAAAAGATACCCGCATAGATGTCTTTGTTACTATTCTATGCAGAAAATGGGAAAAGTTTCGCAGTATGTGGATTTGCTTTTTTTTATAGAATAGTGTAAAATAAAAATAATTATGCAGTTATCCGTTAGGGGATACCAGATTGGAGGTTACTATGAAAGGTCAGATGGATACCGAAATGGGCAAAATCTTTGTAGATGAGGATGTATTGGCTAAGTATGCCGGTTCCGCAGCGGTAGAGTGTTTTGGCGTTGTTGGTATGGCATCCGTAAACGTACGCGATGGCTTTGTAAAGTTGTTGAAAAAGGACAACTTGCGTCATGGCGTGAATGTTAGTGTGGCGGATGGCAAGCTGATGATTGAACTTCATATTATTGTGGCATACGAAGTAAGTATTCTTGCGGTTGCACAAAACCTTGTTGATAATGTGAAGTATAAGGTAGAAGAGTATACCGGCATGGAAGTTGGAAAAATTACCGTATGCGTTGAAGGCGTACGCGTGATTAACTAATTTGCCTGTTAAATTGGAGGAGAAAACTGTGATTATAAAAACGATGGATGCCTCTTTTGTAAGAAAGTGTTTTCTTGCCGGGGCAAATGCAATCGATGCAAAGAAGGAAGTAATAAACGATTTGAATGTGTTCCCTGTACCGGATGGTGATACAGGAACCAATATGACGATGACTATTATGTCTGCGGCAAAAGAAGTAGCAGCGTTAGAAAACCCAGATATGAAATCGCTTGGCAAAGCAATTTCCGGTGGTTCTTTACGTGGTGCAAGAGGAAACTCAGGTGTTATTTTGTCGCAATTACTCCGTGGATTCACGAAAGAAGTGTCAAAGGTTGATGAAGTGGATGTCGATGTTTTGACAAAAGCCTTTGAACGTGCTGTAGAATCTGCGTATAAAGCAGTGATGAAACCAAAAGAAGGAACGATTCTTACAGTTGCCCGCGGTGGTGCAGATAAAGCAATTGAGTTAAATGGGCGCACGGATAACATTGCAGAGTTTATGAACAGCGTAATTATGCATATGCGTGATGTGTTAGAACAGACGCCGGAACTTTTGCCGGTGTTAAAAGAGGCCGGTGTTGTGGATTCCGGTGGAGAGGGTCTTGTTACCGTGTTGGAAGGTGCATATACCGCGTTGATTGGCAAGGAAGTGAAAATCGATGTGGAACCGGCTGCCACTCCTGTTAAGAAACCAAGCATGGGAGCAGATGCCGGCGTTGTTGCTGAGGCGGATATTAAATTTGGCTACTGCACCGAGTTTATCATTATGCTTGAAAAGCCATTTGGAAGGAAAGAAGAAATGGAATTTAAGGCATTTTTGGAATCCATTGGTGATTCGATTGTCTGTGTTGCCGATGAGGAAATTGTTAAAATTCATGTGCACACAAACGACCCGGGTCTTGCGATTCAGAAAGCGCTTACCTATGGTTCTCTGACACGCATGAAAATTGATAATATGCGCGAAGAACATCACGAGCGTGTCATCAAAAATGCCAGCGAGATGGCAAAACAGCAGAAACAAGAAGAAAAGAAAGTGGAATTTAAAGAAAATGGTTTTATCAGTGTTTCGGTCGGAGATGGACTTACGGATTTGTTCCATGAACTTGGTGTGGATGAAGTGATTGAAGGCGGTCAGACGATGAATCCGAGTACTGAGGATATTCTTGGTGCGATTGAGAAAATTCCTGCGAAAAACATCTATATTCTGCCAAATAACGGTAATATTATTTTGGCGGCACAGCAGGCAAAGGATTTGACAAAGGATAAGGCGGTTCACGTAATTCCAACGAAAAATATTCCGCAGGGAATTGCAGCAATGATTAACTTTGTGGAAGGATTTACACCGGAGCAGAATGAAGAGGCGATGACAGAAGCACTATCCGAGGTGAAATCCGGACAGGTCACTTATGCGGTAAGAGATACTGTAATTGACGGGAAGGAAATTAAAGCCGGCAATATCATGGGATTGAGCGATAAGACGATTGAGATAGTTGGCACCGATGTAGTGGATACGACAATTGATTTATTAAAAAAGATGATGGATGAAGAATCGGAACTCATTACCATTTATTATGGTGAAGAGGGAACCAAAGAAGATGCAGAAAAAATCGCAAAAGCCATTGAGGGGATTGATGACGAGATGGAAGTCGAGATTCAGTATGGCGGACAGCCGATTTATTACTACTTTGTATCCGTAGAGTAGTGAAATTATAAATACAGATGGAGGATGAATAATGAATATTGTATGTTTGGACTTAGAGGGCGTACTGGTACCTGAAATTTGGATTGCTTTTGCAAAAGCAAGTGGAATCCCGGAGTTAAAAAGAACGACGAGAGACGAACCGGATTATGATAAACTGATGAATTGGCGTCTTGGTATTTTGAAAGAGCATGGACTTGGACTGAAAGAAATTCAGGAAACGATTGCTACGATTGACCCGATTCCGGGAGCAAAAGAATTTCTGGATGAACTGCGCAAAACGACACAGGTTATTATCATCAGTGATACATTTACTCAGTTTGCGGCTCCGCTTATGGAAAAACTGGGATGGCCTACCATTTTCTGCAATTCTCTGGAAGTGGCAGAAAACGGTGAGATTACCGGATTTAAGATGCGAATTGAAAATTCCAAATATACAACAGTGAAAGCACTGCAGTCGATTGGTTATGAAACGATTGCCAGCGGTGACAGCTATAATGATTTGGGAATGATTCAGGCAAGTAAGGCAGGTTTCTTATTTAAGAGTACTGAGCAGATTAAGAAGGACCATCCGGAACTTCCTGCTTTTGAAGAGTATGATGAGTTACTTGCTGCCATAAAAAAAGCATTATAATCAATAGAAAGTGTGACAAAAATGTCAAAACAAATTGGACGTAATGAGCCATGCTGGTGTGGCAGCGGACGCAAATATAAGGTCTGTCACGCCGGTTTTGATGCAAAGATTGAATCTTATCGTGAGCAAGGTCACATTGTGCCGCCTCACCACATCATCAAAACACCGGCTCAGATTGAACAAATAAAAGAAAGCTGTAAAATTAACATTGCTATTTTGGATTATCTGGAAGAACATATTTATGAGGGAATGAATACCAAAGAAATTGATCAAATTGTGTATGATATGACAACCAAAAGAGGCGGAATCCCGGCACCTTTAGATTATGAAGGATTTCCGTATAGTGTCTGCACCTCGGTAAATGATCAGGTATGCCATGGATTTCCATCGGAAGATGTTATATTAAAATCCGGTGATATTGTGAATGTCGACTGTTCGACAATCTTAAATGGATATTTTTCAGACTCTTCCCGTATGTTTTGCATCGGTGAGGTGTCACCGGAGAAAAAACGTCTTGTACAGGTAACAAGAGAGTGTGTGAAGAAAGGATTAGAACAGGTCAAGCCATGGGGATTCCTTGGTGATATGGGTCAGGCGGTGCATGATCATGCAGCGGCAAACGGCTACACGGTGGTTCGTGAAATTGGCGGTCACGGTGTCGGACTTGAGTTCCATGAGGAGCCATGGGTTGGTTATCATTCCAAACGAGGCGAAGAGATGCTGTTAGTGCCTGGTATGATATTTACGATTGAGCCTATGGTAAATATGGGAAAAGAAGATATTATAACCGATTCACAAAATGGCTGGGAAGTTTATACAAAAGATCATATGCCATCGGCACAGTGGGAAATTATGGTGCTTGTGACAGAGGAAGGAAATGAGGTATTGTGTTGGTAGTTTACTGATTTCTTAGGAAATCAAGGAAAAGGGAGGTTTTGCTATGTTAAATGGGGAAACAGAACAAAAACAAAGTGTTCATTTTTTTGCTTTAATGTTAGCACTGAGTTTGTGTATGCATACGGCATTGTGTATTTTCTTTTATTGTATTGGTGTAACAATTTTATACGTGTTTAATATTGCAAGTGTTGTGATCTATTTATTGTTGCTTTTTTTGGTTTCTCGTGTGAAGCATATGGAGAGATGGATGTTAGTACCATTTGCCGAAGTGCTTGTACATGTACTTTTGTGTAACCTGTGCTTAGGCTGGGGATATGGCTTTTCTTTATACGGCTTTATGCTTATTCCGGTTATTTACTACATTGCGTGTATTCATATGAAGAGCCGAATCGGTGTGGTCACGTCAAGTGTGCTTGGTATTTTTGATTTGCTTGTGATTGTTCACTCGGCATCGTCAGCCGGAGAAATTAATAAATTACCGGGTATGTCAAACCATGAGATGCTTGTTATTTTTGCAATTAATGTAGCTATCTGTACCATTTTTCTAATGGCTTATTCTGCATACTTTGTTGTTGCAATACGCAGTGCGACAAATGTGTTAGAGGAGCGGAATGATGAACTTGATTTTATGGTTCATTACGATGCACTCACAAATATGAGAAATCGCCAGAATATGGATGAAATATTTGAGGAATACGAGTGTTATGAAAAAGATTACTGTGTGGTGCAGATGGATTTGGATAATTTCAAACAGACAAACCGTACGTACGGTCATTCCTGCGGAGATGAGCTTTTGATTAATCTTTCTTATCTAATCCGCCAGGCAGTGAGAAACCGTGGTGAAGTGTGCCGCTGGGGCGGTGATGAAGTGTTACTGCTTCTGAAGATGGATAAAAAAAGCGGGTACCGCTTAACGGAAAAAATTCGCAAAGAAATTGCGGACTATGTACTTACTTACCAGCGTCAGCGTGTGTCGGTTACGGCAACATTTGGATTTGTATACTGCGATGAAAAACAGACAATGAAAGAGCGGATTGCACTTGCGGATTCGCGTTTGAATCAGGGGAAGGAAAAGGGGAAAAATCAGGTCGTGAACTAAAAATGCATTAGTTTTACGAAAAGAAAGGAATCAATACGATGAATGAGTTTCTTGATATTTTCATGGAAGCAGGAGTGGATACATTAAAACTTATCCCATTTCTTTTTCTTACCTATATTTTAATGGAGTGGATCGAACACCGCACCGGAAGTCATACACAGGCGGCGATTTTGCGTGCCGGAAAAGCAGGACCGGTATTTGGCGGAATTTTAGGTATTGTGCCACAGTGTGGCTTTTCGGCAGCAGCATCAAATCTGTATTCCGGTGGTTTGATTACGGCAGGCGCTTTGGTGGCTGTCTTTTTGTCTACTTCCGATGAAATGCTTCCGATTTTTATTTCTGAGGCAGTACCTGCATGGACAATCATTAAGATTTTGGCGGTTAAAATGGTAATGGGAATCCTTTTTGGCTTCCTTTTGGACTTTTTGTATCACAGTATCTGGGGCAGAAAAATGAGATACCGGAACATCCATACAATGTGTGAGAGTGAACACTGCAAATGTGATGATGAGGGGATTTTTTCCTCTGCGCTGCGTCACACAATTCACATTACCATTTTTTTGTTTTTGATAACACTTGTTCTGGAAGCTGTTATTGATGGTGTGGGTGAAGAGGCTTTAGCCGGATTTCTTATGGATCGTCCGGTTCTCGGCGAGATTTTGGCGGGGGCAATTGGCATGGTTCCAAACTGTGCGTCGTCCGTAGTCATTACTCAGCTCTATTTACAGAAAGTCATTAGCGCTGGTCCGATGATGGCAGGATTATTTACCAATGCCGGTGTCGGTGCACTTGTTTTGTGCCGCATGAACCGCAAACACGTAAAACAAAACGTCGGTATTTTGTGTTATTTATATGTGGCGGGTGTCATTGGAGGAATTTTGATTGATTTGCTTGGAATCAATTTTTAATACTTATTATTAGAGTTTTTAACTGTGGATAAGATAGTGGTAATGTTATTGAAGTTTGTTGTTAGAAAAATCAGACCGGGTTTCAACCTGATGGACGTTGAACACCGGTCTGATTTTTCTAATAAAGCAACAATTAAAACATTTCCATATCGTGTTTACTTGACATAAAGCCCCACCTTGCTTTATACTAGGAGATTATGAGGGGAAGTTTACCCTTTTATGAAACGAAATGGAGATGAGAGAGAGAATGAACTACCATATTGCAGTGATTCCCGGAGACGGAATCGGACCTGAAATTGTGGCAGAAGCTAAAAAGGTATTGAATAAAGTGGCAGATACATATGGGCACACATTTGAATACGAAGAATTGTTGATGGGTGGCTGTTCCATTGACGCATACGGCGAGCCTTTGACAGATGAAACCTTAGAGCGTGCAAGAAAAAGTGATTCGATTTTGCTTGGTGCGGTCGGTGGACGAGTCGGAGTGGACAGCTGGTATGAATTGCCACCGGAAAAAAGACCGGAAGCAGGTCTTTTGAAAATTCGTAAGGGACTTGGCTTATTCTGTAACCTTCGTCCGGCAATTCTGTTTGAAGAATTGAGCGGCGCTTGTCCGTTGAAGGAAGAAATTGTAGAAGGTGGTTTTGATTTTATCTTTGCCCGTGAGTTGACGGGTGGTCTTTACTTCGGTGAACGCTATACCAAAGAAATTGATGGCGTGCGCACCGCAGTGGACACTTTAAAATATGATGAAAATGAGATTCGCAGAATTGCCATTCAGGCGTTTGAGATTGCGATGAAGAGAAATAAAAAAGTCTGCAGTGTTGATAAAGCAAACGTATTGGATTCTTCCAGACTTTGGAGCAAAGTCGTCGAGGAAGTCAGCAAGGATTATCCGGAAGTGACATTGACAAATATGCTGGTTGACAACTGTGCAATGCAGATTGTAAGAGATCCGAAACAGTTTGATGTCATTTTGACAGAGAATATGTTTGGCGATATTTTGTCGGATGAGGCAAGTATGGTAACCGGTTCTTTAGGAATGCTTTCTTCTGCAAGTTTAGGTGAGGGAACCTTTGGTATGTATGAGCCAAGTCACGGGTCAGCACCGGATATCGCAGGACAAAATAAGGCAAATCCGATTGCGACGATTTTATCGGCAGCTATGTTACTACGTTATTCCTTTGGACTTTCCAAAGAAGCAGATGCGGTTGAAAATGCCGTCAAGACTGTGCTCAAAAAAGGAATGCGTACGATTGATATTATGGATGAAGGTAAGACTCTGCTTGGTACAAAAGAAATGGGCGATGCCATTGCAGCAGAGATTGAATAGGAGGACGACAAGATGAAAAGTGATTCAGTAAAAAAAGGAATGCAGACAGCACCACAGCGTTCTTTGTTTAATGCGCTTGGTTTGACAAAAGAAGAGCTGGAAAAGCCGCTTGTAGCTATTGTCAGCTCTTATAATGAAATTGTTCCGGGTCATATGAATCTGGACAAAATTGTAGAGGCAGCAAAACTTGGTGTCGCTATGGCAGGTGGTACACCAATTGTATTCCCGGCAATTGCCGTTTGTGATGGTATTGCGATGGGACATGTGGGAATGAAATATTCTTTGGTAACCCGTGACTTGATTGCGGATTCAACCGAGTGTATGGCACTTGCACATGCTTTTGATGCGATGGTAATGGTGCCAAACTGTGATAAAAACGTACCGGGTCTTTTGATGGCTGCAGCACGTGTGAATATTCCAACCGTATTTGTCAGCGGTGGTCCGATGTTAGCCGGCCATGTGCAGGGACAGAGAACTTCTCTTTCAAGTATGTTTGAGGCAGTTGGTGCTCATGCGGCAGGCAAAATGACCGAAGAGCAGGTGGATGATTATGTCAGCCATGCCTGCCCGACCTGTGGTTCCTGCTCCGGTATGTATACAGCAAACTCCATGAACTGTCTGACCGAGGCAATTGGTATGGGACTTCAGGGAAATGGTACAATTCCGGCTGTATATTCCGACCGAATCAAACTGGCAAAACATGCCGGTATGCAGGTTATGGAAATGTATAAGAAAAATATCCGTCCACGTGACATTATGTGTGAGAAAGCATTTTTAAATGCGATGACAGTCGATATGGCACTTGGATGTTCGACCAATACGATGCTTCATCTGCCGGCAATTGCTCATGAAGCAGGCGTAAAACTGAATCTGGATATTGCCAATGAAATTAGTGCAAAGACACCTAACCTTTGTCATCTGGCACCGGCAGGGCACACCTATATGGAACAGTTGAATGAGGCAGGCGGTGTTTATGCGGTAATGAATGAGCTGAATAAGAAGGGGCTTCTTTATACAGACCTTATGACTGTCACCGGAAAGACAGTAGGTGAGAACATTGAACATGTAGTAAACCGTAATCCGGAAGTGATTCGTCCAATTGATAATCCATACAGTGAAACTGGTGGCATCGCCGTTTTGAAAGGTAACTTGGCACCGGATTCCGGCGTTGTAAAACGTTCTGCCGTAGTACCGGAAATGATGGTTCATGAAGGTCCGGCGCGTGTCTTTGACTGCGAGGAAGATGCAATTGCTGCTATCAAGGGCGGTAAAATTGTTGCAGGAGATGTTGTTGTTATCCGCTATGAGGGACCAAAGGGTGGTCCGGGTATGAGAGAGATGCTCAATCCAACTTCTGCAATTGCCGGTATGGGACTTGGCTCTTCCGTTGCTTTGATTACGGATGGACGTTTCTCGGGAGCTTCCCGTGGTGCTTCGATTGGACATGTTTCACCGGAAGCAGCGGTTGGTGGTCCGATTGCTCTTGTAGAAGAAGGAGACATCATTAAGATTAACATTCCGGAAAATACTTTGATGGTAGATATTTCGGATGAAGAGATGGAAAAGAGACGCAAAAACTGGCAGCCAAGAGAGCCGAAAGTGACAAGCGGTTACTTACGCCGTTATGCCAATATGGTAACAAGTGGCAGCACAGGAGCGATTTTGAAATAATACGATGCGTGTGAGAATAGGGAAACAGACGAAAAGAAAGAGGTGCAAGGTATGCAAATAAATGGGTCACAGATTATGATTGAATGTCTGCTTGAGCAGGGCGTAGATACCATCTTTGGTTATCCGGGAGGTTCTATTTTAAACGTGTACGATGAATTATATCGTTATCAGGATAGAATCCGTCACGTGCTTACCTCTCATGAGCAGGGAGCTTCCCATGCGGCAGACGGTTATGCTAGAGCAACAGGAAAAGTTGGCGTGTGTATGGCAACGAGCGGACCGGGAGCAACGAACTTAGTTACCGGTATTGCAACGGCATATATGGATTCTGTACCGATGGTTGCGATTACTTGTAATGTTACACTTCCGATGCTTGGAAAAGATTCCTTCCAGGAGGTTGATATTGCCGGTGTCACAATGCCGATTACGAAACATAGTTTTATTGTAAAAGATGTAAAGGATTTGGCTGCGGTTATGCGCCGTGCCTTTAAGATTGCACAGACCGGTCGTCCGGGTCCTGTTTTGGTGGATGTAACAAAGGATGTAACGGCTGCAGTGACCGATTTTACACCGCAGACACCGGAATTGATTCAGAGACAGGTTGACACGATTGATGAAAAAGATATCGAAAGCGTAGTCAATGCAATAAAAAAATCGCAGAGACCAATGATTTTTGTCGGCGGTGGTGCCGTAATTTCCGGCGCAGAGAAAGAATTAAAAGAATTTGTCTATAAGGTAGACGCTCCGGTAACGGATACTTTGATGGGAAAAGGTGCATTTGACGGCACAGACCCATATTATACAGGAATGCTTGGTATGCATGGTACAAAGACAGCAAACTTAAGTGTAACTGAATGTGACTTATTGATTGTATTAGGTGCCAGATTTTCAGACCGTGTTACGGGAAATGCAAAGAAATTTGCAAACCGTGCAGAAATTGTTCATATTGATATTGATCCGGCTGAAATTAATAAAAATATTCCGGTGGATTATTCCATTATCGGTGATTTAAAGGCAGTTTTGGAAATCTTAAACCGCAAATTGGAGCAGCACTATCATAAGGCTTGGGTTGATAAGGTTATGGCGAGAAAAGAAGCTTTGCCGCTTTCTTATCACACGGATGCTCTTACAGGACCTTATGTGATTGAGCGAATCAGTGAACTTACCGATAACGAAGCGATTATTACGACTGATGTCGGCCAGCACCAGATGTGGGCGGCGCAGTATTATAAATACCGCTCTCCGAGACATTTTATTACGTCCGGCGGAATGGGTACGATGGGATATGGTCTTGGTGCCTGTATCGGTGCGAAAGTCGGAGTGCCTGACACACCGGTTATTAACATCGCAGGAGACGGATGTTTCCGCATGAACATGAATGAGATTGCGACAGCAACAAGATATAATATTCCGATTATTGAAGTAGTATTTAATAACCATGCACTTGGCATGGTAAGACAGTGGCAGACCTTGTTTTATGGTAAGAGATATTCTCAGACCATTTTGGAAGATAAAGTAGACTATTGCAAAGTATCAGAAGCAATGGGCGCAAAAGCAATCCGTGTAACGAAAAAAGAGGAGATTGACGATGCGATTAAGACTGCATTGTCAGCAGAGGTGCCGGTTGTGATTGAAGTCGTAATCAACCAGGATGACAAGGTATGGCCAATGGTTGCTCCGGGAGCAGCGATTGAAGATTCTTTTGATGAGAAAGATCAGGAGAATCGCATTCAGAATTAATTAACAGTTATGTAAGGAGGATATAACAGTGGCTAGAGTGTATAACTTTTCAGCAGGACCGGCCGTATTGCCGGAAGAGGTATTAAAAGAGGCAGCAGATGAGATGCTTGATTATCAGGGAACAGGAATGTCCGTTATGGAGATGAGCCATCGTTCCGCAGCATATGATAAAATTATCAAAGATGCTGAGCAGGATTTGAGAGATTTGATGGAAATTCCGGACAATTACAAAGTATTGTTCCTTCAGGGCGGCGCTTCCCAGCAGTTTGCCATGATTCCGATGAATCTTATGAAAAACGGCGTGGCTGATTACATCGTAACCGGCCAGTGGGCAAAGAAAGCTTATAATGAGGCTTGCAAATATGGAAAAGCAGTTAAAATTGCTTCTTCTGAGGATGAGACATTTTCCTATATTCCGGATTGTTCCGACCTTCCGATTGATGAGGATGCAGATTATGTTTATATTTGTGAGAACAATACCATTTATGGTACAAAATATAAAACACTGCCAAATACCAAAGGAAAGACATTGGTAGCAGACGTGTCTTCCTGCTTTTTGTCAGAACCTGTAGATGTCAGCAAATACGGCGTTATCTACGGTGGTGTTCAGAAGAACATCGGACCTGCCGGTGTTGTTATTGTAATTATCCGTGAGGATTTGATTCCGGATGAAGTGGATGAGAAAGTTCCTACGATGCTTCAGTACAAGATTCATGCCGATGCACAGTCTCTTTACAATACACCGCCTGCTTACGGTATTTACATTTGCGGCAAAGTATTTAAATGGATTAAGAAAATGGGCGGCTTGAAAGAGATGCAGAAGAGAAACATTGAAAAAGCAAAAGTTTTGTATGATTTCTTAGATTCTTCCAAACTGTTCAAAGGAACCGTACGCAAAGAAGACCGTTCTTTGATGAATGTACCATTTGTAACAGGAGATAAAGATTTGGATGCAAAATTTGTTGCAGAAGCAAAAGCAGCTGGATTTGAAAACTTGAAAGGACACCGTACCGTTGGTGGTATGCGTGCCAGCATTTACAATGCAATGCCAAAAGAGGGTGTTGAGAAATTGGTTGAGTTTATGAAGAAGTTTGAGGAGGAGAATGCATAATGAGTATCAAAGTAAACTGCTTAAATCCGATTGCAGCCTGCGGTCTGGATATGTTGGGAGATAACTACGAGATTACGGAAAATACAAACGAAGCAGAAGCAATTTTGGTTCGCAGTGCCGGTATGCACGACATGGATTTACCGGAATCTCTGTTGGCTGTAGCCCGTGCAGGTGCCGGTGTAAATAACATTCCGCTTGATGCATGCGCAGAAAAAGGTATTGTTGTCTTTAATACACCGGGTGCAAATGCAAATGGTGTAAAAGAGTTAGTGATTGCTTCCCTTTTATTGGCTGCCCGTGATATTACAGGTGGTATCAAATGGTGCCAGGATAACAAAGACGATGAGAATATTGCAAAATCCGGAGAAAAAGCAAAGAAAGCATTCGCCGGAACAGAAATTAAAGGAAAGAAACTTGGTATTATCGGTCTTGGTGCAATTGGTGTATTAGTTGCCAATGCGGCAAACCGTCTCGGTATGGATGTTTACGGATGTGATCCTTATTTGTCCGTTGAGCATGCGCTTAACATGTCCCGCGATGTAACGATGGTAAAAACAAATGAGGAATTGTATGAGATGTGTGATTACCTTACCGTACATGTTCCGCTTTTGGATTCCACCAAGGGAATGTTTAACAAAGAGGCATTTGACAAGATGAAAGACGGTGTTGTTCTTCTTAACTTCTCCCGTGATACACTGGTGAACGAAGACGACATCAAAGTGGCACTGGAGTCCGGTAAAGTAGCAAAATACGTTGTTGATTTCCCAAATCCGACAACAGTAAAGCTGCCAAATACAACCGTAACCCCTCATCTTGGTGCTTCCACGCAGGAATCTGAGGACAACTGTGCGAAAATGGCAGTCAGTGAGATTCGTGATTTCATGGAAAATGGTAACATCAAAAATTCTGTGAACTATCCAAACTGTGACGCCGGTGTATGCCAGACAGCAGGACGTATCACGATTGCTCATAAGAATGTACCGAATATGTTGAGCCAGTTTACGACATTGTTCTCCAAAGATGGTGTCAATATCGAAAACATGGTAAATAAGAGCCGTGGAAACTTTGCGTATACAATTCTTGATATCTGCTCTGATTCAACCGATGAAGTAGTAAAAGAATTAGAGGCACTTGACGGTGTTATCCGCGTTCGTGTGATTAAATAAAAAGTGCTGGAAATATCAAAAACAGTGCATGACATATCATGGAAATATCTCCTTCTATTTGCTACAATTTAAGCAGATAAAAAAGAAGGAGGTATTTTTTATGTTACAGAAAAAAACAAAAAGAGTTCTTTCGCTTGCAACAGCACTTGCTCTTGTTTGTACAGGAATATCACTTCCTGACAGCAATGTAGCAAAGGCGGCAAAAAAGGCAAAACTCAAAACAAAGAAAATATCATTAAAAGTAGGAAAGAAAAAGAAAATTGCAATTTCCGGAAAAGTAAAGAAAGCAAAGTACACGTTTAAGAGTAGTAAAAAAGCAGTTGCTTCGGTTAGTAAATCCGGTGTTGTAACAGCAAAGAAAAAGGGTAATGCGGTAATTACGGTAAAAGAGAAAAAGAAGAAAAAGACAAAGGTAATTGGAAAGGTGAAAGTGACGGTTAAAGCAGTGAAAGCTGTTACACCTTCAAAGCCACAGACAAAACCAAATACGGCAGTATCGTCGTCGTCGCCGTCGCAGGCGACAAATGCTGCGCCAACGGCTACACCTTTAAAACCGACGGCTACACCGACAAGTGTACCAACGCCAACGCCGGACCCAAATATTTTTAAAATGGAAGGTGAACAAGTGAAACCAACGGATGCAGATACAAGAGCTACTTATACACTAAACAGTGATGGCAGTGTAACAGTAGAGGCAGGATGGAAATATTATGCAATAGCTTTTGAGAGTCCATTAAACCTTAATAAAGTTAAAAGTATTACGATTGAGGGAAGTGCATCAGCAGGCTTTCGCTTGAGCTTTGGAAATAAAGATGGCGAGTACTTCATCGATCATGAGAATTTGGATAGCTGGGTATATCCGAGTGCGTTCAATGATAGTATTACGATTGATTTGACAGAACAAAATCCGTCAGGAAAAGCAGACTGGTTATTCCTTGGAACAAAATCGGATGATGAAGTTACTTTTAATATTAAATCTATTTCATTTAAATTAGGAGCAGAAAACTTGGAAAATGTAAACACAGACGGCTTGACTGAAGCGATAAAAGAAGTAGGAAATAATAACCCGATTGCGGCGCAGCGATTTATGGCGGATCCGTATGCAATTGAATATAATGGACGCGTTTATGTATATGGTACCAATGACAGCCAGTCCATGAGAATTGGTGAAGATGGCAAGATTCCGAATAACAATTATTCCAATATCAATACGTTAAACTGTTATTCTTCTGCTGATATGGTAAACTGGCGTGATGAGGGTATTATTCAGGTGGCAGGAAAGAAAGGTCCGGCAACTTGGTCAAAGAATAGCTGGGCACCTGCGGTATGCTATAAAAACATTGACGGCAAAGACAAGTTCTTTATTTACTTTGCTGACAACGGAAGCGGAATTGGTGTGTTGGAGGGAGATAGCCCGACTGGTCCATGGCGTGACCCAATTGGCAAGCAGTTAATCAGTAGAAATACTCCAAACTGCGGCGGAAGTGAAGTGCCATGGTTATTTGACCCGGCTGTATTTGTCGATGATGATGGACAGGGATATTTGTATTTTGGTGGAATTGGTGAAGCAGAAGACAGAGAACATCCAAAATGTATTCGTGTCGTAAAACTGGGTGATGACATGATAAGTCTTAAAGAGGATCCGGTTGTTATCGATGCACCGGCACCATTTGAGGATTCCGGAATTAATAAATTTAACGGTAAATATTATTATAGCTATTGTACAAACTGGGATGGTGCCAAGAAACGGCCGACGACAAATGAACTTGGTATAGCGAATATTGCTTACATGGTTTCGGATTCACCGATGGGACCATGGTCCGAGGCAAAGGTTGTTTTGAAAAACCCAACATCTTATTTTACCGGTTTACCAAGTAATGATAAAAATAATAATCACCACTGCATGCTTCAAATAGGAGATAAAATTTATATGTTCTATCATTCGCAGAAGCTGGCAGCCGATTTGGGAATTACACAGGGGTATCGTACCACTGGTGTGGATTTGGTAACCATGGATGAAAATGGTGATTTGACTTCTTCTATGACAAATGAGGGAGTGTCTCAAGTTGGAAGTTTTAACCCATATGATGTAGTGGAAGCAGAGACTTTTGCATGGTCAGATGGAACTTCAACGATTGTTGGACCTGAGAAAAATGATGGAAGAAATAATCGTGTTCTTTCTTCTGTTGACAAAGGTGATTATGTTGGATTAGAAGGTGTTGATTTTGGCAGTGATGGTGCAAAATCAGTAATGATGAGCATTGCCAGTGCAACAAATGATGCAGCAGAGGGAACAATCTCTGTTTATATTGACAAAATTGCAAGTAACAAAAAAGTTGGTGAAATCACAGTAAATGCGAATAAGGATTATCAGTATTTTAAGACCAAACTTACTAAAACCGTAATAGGAAAGCATAAAGTTTTCTTTAAGTTTAGTGTAAAGGGTATTTTAGTGGATACTTGGATGTTCTCGAAAGAGGAAGAGCCACAGGAACCGTAAAATAAAAGCATAGATATTTTTATAAACTGCGAGTTGGAAAAAGAGAACGTTTTCAATTCGCAGTTTTTCTTTGCCGAAAAGGGTTAGTTGTGATATAGTATTAGTAATCAAATACAAAAGGGAAATATAGCGTTAGGAGAGGATGATTGGTATGAAAGAGAGAAAAAATGTTTTCGCAAAAGAAACAGTCACCGTTTGCGATAAATGTTCCGGACATATGATGTATAAAGGCGGTGGCTGTTATGTCTGCGAATCCTGTGGGGAAGAGTACCTCACAGATTTTGGAAAGGTGAAGCGTTTTATTAACACATATGGTCCGAGCAATGCAATTACAATTTCGAGAGAGACCGGTGTGAGCCGGCATAAAATACAGGAATTTCTGCGGGACGGGCGAGTGGAAGTCGTGGAGGATGCAACGAATAAGGTTGCCTTCTGCTTATCCTGTGGTGTGCCAATCCGAAGTGGCAAATACTGTAATCTCTGCCAGAGCCGCATGGCAGGAAAAGCATCCGGTGAAAAAGGTGTTTATAATGCGGTGGCAGACGGTGCTATTGACAAGCAGAAAGGTCAGATGAGATTTAAATAAGACAAAGGATGAGAACACGATGAAGATGACTTATGATGAGGCGAGACAGTATATTAAAGAGGCGTCAAAAGCCGGTATACGTCCGGGACTTTCCTGCATGCGGGAATTATGCAGGCGTTTGGGAAATCCGCAGGATGACTTAAAGATTATCCACATTGCAGGAACCAATGGAAAAGGTTCTACGGCGGCGTATTTAAGCAGTATTTTTGGAGTAAACGGCTATCTGACCGGACGTTATGTATCGCCAGCAGTATTTTGCTATGAAGAATGTATTCAGTATGAAGATATGGATGGTGTCCACTACATTGATAAAGATTTGCTTACGGAGCTGATTGGCGAAGTGGCTGAGGCAGCAGAAGAAATGGTAAAAGATGGGTGGCAGCATCCGACCACATTTGAATTGGAGACGGCAGTCTCCTTTTTGGCGTTTTGCAGATGGCAGTGCCGGGTAGTTATTTTAGAGGCCGGTATGGGGGGACGCGAGGATGCCACAAATGTGGTTTCCCATGTGCTTGCCTCAGTCATTACGCCGGTTGGTCTTGACCATATGGCGTGGTTAGGTGATACGATTGCAGAAATTGCCGGAGAGAAAGCTGGTATCATCAAAGAAAAAGGAAAGGTCATCAGTTTTCAGACAGAACCTGCAGCAAGGGCTGTGATTACTTCTGTGTGCCGGAAAAGACAGGCAGAATTAACGGAAGTGTCAGAAGAGGATATGAGCCTTCTTTCGATGGATGAAAATGGATGTGTCTTTTCCTACTGTGGAGAAAATTACCGCACCGGAATGACCGGTATTTATCAGATGAAAAATGCCAGTTTGGCAATTGGCGTCTGCAGGAGTCTCAAAGAAGAATTTCCACTCGAGCCGGAGCGGATTATGGTAGGTGTAAAAGAGGCGTACTGGCGCGGACGGCTGGAGCGGGTATGTACAGACCCGTTGATTTATGTGGATGGTGCTCACAACGAAAGCGGAGCAAGAGCATTAGCTGATTCATTAAAAGAGTTATTAAAGGGCAGAAAGATACATGGCGTGATGGGTGTCTTTCGTGATAAGGAATATGAAAAAATTGTTTCGATTATGAGTCCGCTCTTAACCGATATCGTGGCGGTGCCTGCACCGGGTACAAGAGGTCTGCCTGCAGCCGATTTAAAGGCGGTATGGGAGAGAGAAAAGGATGTGCCGGCAGAATCCGCAGACTCTGTGGAAAAGGGCTTAAAAAAGGCAATTATAAAGTGTGAGAGCGGGGATGCTATTGTGATGTTTGGCTCATTATCCCTATTAGGAGAGCTCCGCTGGAAGAACTAGCAGTAAATTAGAAAAGAGATGGAAATTATGGCAAAAAAAGAAAAAGAAGTAAAAACGAATGCGATGCGTATTTTGGAAAAACTTAAAATACCGTTTGAGGTAAAGACATATGAGTGCGATGAGTTTGTGGATGGCATGCACATTGCGGACCAATTGGGACAGCCGTATGCACAGTCGTTTAAGACGCTTGTTATGCAGGGAAAAAGCAAAGAATATTATGTCTTTGTTCTGCCGGTAGACAAAGAGGTCGATTTAAAAAAGGCGGCACATGTTGTCGGGGAAAAATCGCTTGCGATGGTTCATGTCAAAGACATTCAGGCAGTTACCGGTTATATCAGGGGTGGCTGTACATCCATTGGCATGAAAAAGAAATACCGTACCGTTATTCATGAATCTGCGAGAGAATGGGATACAGTAATTGTCAGTGGGGGAAGACTTGGTTCCCAGATTCTTCTTTCACCGGATGATTTGGTGAAAGCAGTGGACGGTGAAATGGCAGATATTGTTTTTTGTGAGAACAAGTAAAAATATTGGCTGCTGCCCTTGTTAAAAGACAGTTTCGTGTGGTACAATGGGAAAGGTTATGGAGTGAATGGCAAGGAGATTGAGAGGTGCCGGTTATGGATCATAAGAAAATAGAAAAGGCAGTACAGTTATTTTTGGAAGGCATTGGCGAAGATTGTACGAGAGAGGGGTTAGCAGAGACACCAAAGCGAATTGCAAATATGTGTGAGCAATTATTTGGCGGCTATGAACAGGATGCAGAAAAACATTTGTCACGTACATTTCATGCGGATACCGGAAACATGGTAGTGGAAAAAGATATTACATTTTATTCGGTGTGTGAACATCATTTTCTTCCTTTTTATGGCAAAGTCCATATTGGGTATATACCGGATGGTAAAGTAGTCGGACTTAGTAAGTTGGCAAGAACGGTAGAAGTCTTTGCCAGACGTGCCCAAATACAGGAACAGCTGACGGAGCAGATTGCAGATGCCGTTATGCAGTCGCTGCAGCCAAAAGGCGTTATGGTTATGATTGAGGCAGAGCATATGTGTATGACGATGCGCGGGGTGCAAAAGCCCGGTACACAGACAATGACGTATGCGTTAAAAGGAGAATTTGAAAAAGATAAAAACCTGGCACAGATGTTTATGCAGATGATTGCCGGATAGAGAGAGGATGAAAGAAGATGAAAATAGGAAACCGTGAGTTCCCTTTGGGGGAGAAATCCTATGTGATGGGCATTTTAAATGTGACACCGGACTCTTTTTCAGATGGTGGAAAATATAACGATATAGAGCGTGCACTTAAGCAGGCGGACAAAATGGTAGAAGAAGGAGCGGATATCTTAGATGTCGGCGGTGAATCGACAAGACCCGGTCATGTTCAGATTGGCGATGAAGAAGAAATCCGCCGTGTTGTGCCGGTTATTGAAGCATTGAAAAAAAGGTTTGATGTGCCGGTTTCAATTGACACCTATAAAAGTGCAGTGGCAAAGGCGGCACTTTCTGCCGGGGCAGATTTGTTAAATGATATCTGGGGATTTCGTTATGATGAGCGCTGTGCCAAACTGGCAGCTGAGTATGATGTCTGTGTCTGCTTAATGCACAACCGTGAGACGATGGAATATAACGACTTTATGGATGACGTAAAAAAAGATTTGGAAATCTCTCTTTCTCTTGCTGAGAAGTATGGAGTAAAGAAAGAGAAAATCATGCTTGATCCGGGTGTTGGTTTCGCAAAGACAAGAGAGCAGAATTTGACCATTATCAACCGCTTGGAAGAAATTAGAGCGATGGGATATCCGGTATTGCTTGGTACATCGAGAAAAAGTGTGATTGGACTTACATTGGATTTGCCGGTTGATGAGCGCGAAGAGGGAACGATTGCGACAAGTGTAATCGGAGCGATGAAAGGCTGCGAGTTCTTCCGTGTGCATGATGTGCAGAAAAATGTACGTGCCCTTCGCATGACAGATGCCATCAGAAGGGAGAACTAGTCATGGATGTAATTAAAATCCGCGATTTAGAAATCTATGGACACCATGGTGTCATGAAAGAGGAAAATGTACTTGGGCAGAAGTTTTTGGTTTCTCTTGCTCTTTATACGGATACGAGGGCAGCAGGGGAAAGTGATAATTTGGCGGATTCGGTAAATTATGCAGAAGTTTCTTATCTTGTTAAAGAGCAGATGGAAAAGGAAACGTACCGTCTGATTGAGGCAGCAGCGGAGCAGCTGGCAAAAAAGATTTTGCTAAAGTTTCCCCTTGTAAAAAAAGTGGAAGTAGAGATTAAGAAACCATGGGCACCGATTTTACTTCCTCTGGATACGGTGAGTGTAAACATTACGCGCGGATGGGAAACGGCATATTTGTCGATTGGATCCAATATGGGAGACAGAAAGGCTTATTTAGAGGCGGCGATTGAAGAATTAAAAAAAGTAGAGACAATCCGTGAGATAAAGGTTTCAGAAATCATTGAAACGGAGCCATATGGTTATACGGATCAGGATAAATTTTTAAACGCGGCAATTGGGTTTGAGACACTTTTGACGCCGGATGCATTACTTTCTGTCTGTCATGAAATTGAGAAGAAGGGAAAACGTGAGAGAAAGATTCACTGGGGACCAAGAACGATTGATTTGGATATTCTTTTGTATGGAGACTGTGTCATGCACACAGAGACGCTTACGATACCACATTCGGAAATGCATAAAAGACAGTTTGTTTTAGAGCCGCTTTCTGAGATTGCTCCGTATGTAAAACATCCGGTGCTTGGTAAGAGTGTCAGTATGCTGTTAGAGGATTTGGAGGAACATAAATGATTGATTTACAAGTTTCAAGAAAGCAGATTGATGAGATTGACAGTCAGATTGTCAAACTGTTTGAAGAACGCATGAAGGTTGCCAATGAGGTCGCCAAATATAAGATGGAGACCGGAAAAGCGGTATTTGACAAAGAACGCGAGGAACAGAAGTTAGACAGTCTTTCGAAAATATGTCATGGTAAATTCAATGAGCGTGCGGTTCGTGAGCTGTTCAGTCAGATTATGTCCATCAGCCGCAAATACCAGTATGGTGTTCTGCCACATACGGATGATATTACGGATTTTGAAAAAACAGAAAAAGCGTTTGATAAAGAACAGGCAAAAGTATATTATTTTGGCGTGCCGGGCACCCATACACAGCAGGCGATGGAAGACGTGTTTGGTGAGGCGGTACAGGGGATCAGCTGTCAGAGTTTTCAGGGCGTAATGGAAGCTGTTGAAAACGGACAGGCAGATTACGGTGTCCTGCCAATTGAAAATTCTTCGACGGGCGGTATCAGCACGAATTATGATTTATTGTTGAATTATAAAAATGCCATTGTCGGCGAATACGTGATGAAAATTGACCAGTGCCTTTTAGCACTTCCCGGTACAAAGTTAGAAGATATTCAGACGGTATTTTCCCATCCGCAGGGATTGTTGCAGAGCCGTAAATTTATGAAGGAACATCCTCTCTTTGAAGGTGTGGAATATGGTTCAACGGCAGCAGCAGCCAAGAAGGTGGCGCAGGATAAAGATAAGACGCAGGCGGCGATTGCAAGCCGGCGTGCAGCCAAAGAATATGGACTTGAAATTGTTGCCGATTCCATTCAGCAGGAGAAGAACAACTGTACGAGATTTATTATTATCGGACCAAAAGAAGTTTACACAAAAGAGAGCAATAAACTCGCACTGTGCATTGAACTACCGCATCAGAGTGGTACACTGTACCGAATTTTGTCCCATTTTCTTTATAACGATTTGAACATGACACAAATTGAGTCGCGTCCGATTCCGGGACGAAACTGGGAATACCGCTTCTTTGTTGATGTGGAGGGAAACTTAGACGATGCGGCTGTGCAGAATGCACTTCGCGGTGTGAAAGAGGAATCTGCCTTTATGCGTGTGCTTGGCAACTTTGAGGCATAAAAGACACACTTTCGTCAAAAAGAACACACAATTCATACAAAAAGCGAACAAAAACCGCACACATTTTCATATTATGATAAGAGCAACAAAGACGAAAGGATGTGTGCGAATATGAAAAAATTTGCTAAAATATTAGCAGCTGCTGTGTTATTTGGAACAGCCGCTGGAACCGCTTTTCAGGGAGCGGAAATGATTGGAAAGAATGTGTTAGTCAGCCAGAATGAGACGGTGAAAGATAGTGCCTCTGCGAAACTGGCAACGACTACGGTGACGACAAACCAGCGTACATCGACATCCGATGTTTCATCGATTTCGGAGCAGGTGCTTCCGTCGATTGTGGCAATTGATGTTACGGCACAGACTACAACCAATACGCCGTTTGGCGCACAGACGAGTGAAGGAACCGGAAGTGCATCCGGTATTATCATTGCTCAAAAAGATAACAAAATGTACATTGCGACAAACAATCATGTTGTCGAAGGAGCCACTTCAGTTACCATTATTTTTAACGATGAGAGCAAAGTGAGTGCTACTGTAAAAGGAACGGATTCATCAACGGATTTAGCTGTTGTAGAAGTGGATATGAGTAAATTGTCGGATTCGACAAAGAAGAATATAAAAATTGCTACGATTGGCGACAGTAAAAAGACGAAAGTCGGCGAACAGGCAATTGCAATTGGCAATGCCCTTGGCTATGGAACGAGTGTTACGGTCGGTTATATTAGTGCAAAAGACCGTGAGATTGACGCCGAAGACAGCGCCAGTGTAAAGCTGATTCAGACAGACGCAGCAATTAATCCGGGAAACAGCGGCGGCGCATTAGTAAACAGTAAAGGCGAAGTAATTGCTATTAATTCTTCCAAATTTGCTTCTGAGGAAGTAGAAGGAATGGGATTTGCAATTCCGATGGCAACTGCAGAGCCAATCTTAGAAGAGTTAATGAATCAAAAAGAAGTGGCAGCAAACAATCAGGCTTATCTGGGTATTACCGGCCGTGATGTGACAAGCGAATACGAGCAGGCATATGGAATTCCGCAGGGAATTTACATTTCAGAAGTTTCAGCTGGTTCACCGGCAGAGAAAGCAGGATTGCAGAAAGGATATATTATTACCAAATTAAATGGAACGACCGTGAAAACACTTTCCCAGTTGCAGGAAAAACTTTCAAAGTGTGAGGCAGGAACACAGGGTAAAGTCACTGTAAAAATTGCTTCCGGTTCATCCTATCAGGAAAAGACATTTTCTGTTACGTTTGGTAAAAAACAGAACTAATGGAGGAACAATATGTTTGATTATGAACGTCTGGAGGCACTTTCCATCGAAGGAGAGGCTCCACAGTCAGAACCGGAGAGACAGTATTATTTTATGAAAAAGTGCAGGCAGTGGGCAGAGGAAGAGAAAGAGCGAATCGGACATCCTCTTACCATGTCAATTCAGACGCTAGGCTGTCAGATGAATGCAAAGGACTCGGAGAAGATGACAGCAATTCTTGAGTATATTGGATACAAAGAAGTAGAGGAACCGGTTGCGGATTTTGTTTTATACAATACGTGTACTGTTCGCGAAAATGCTAATTTAAAAATCTATGGACGGCTTGGTTATTTGAAAAATCATAAAAAGAAAAATCCGTCGATGAAGATTGCTCTCTGCGGATGTATGATGCAGGAAGCCGATGAGGTAGAACGGATTCGCAAGAGTTATTCGTTTGTCGATTTGGTATTTGGTACACATAACATTTATAAACTGGCAGAGTTACTGTATACACAGGTGCAGTCGGCACGTCCGGTGATGGATGTGTGGAAGGAAGCCAAAGAGATTGTGGAAGATTTGCCGGGAAAACGTAAATATCCTTTTAAGACCGGTGTCAATATCATGTATGGCTGTAACAACTTTTGCAGTTACTGCATTGTGCCATATGTGCGCGGGCGGGAGAGAAGCAGAGAGCCGGAGGATATTATTTCCGAAATCAAAGGCCTTGTGGCTGATGGCGTGGTAGAGGTAATGTTACTTGGACAAAATGTAAATTCTTATGGAAAGACTTTGGAAAATCCGGTTACGTTTGCTAATCTATTGCGTCAGGTAAATGAAATTGAAGGGCTTAAGAGAATCCGGTTTATGACATCGCATCCGAAGGATTTGTCGGATGAGCTGATTGAGGCGATGGCGGAATGTGATAAAGTATGCACTCATCTGCATTTGCCATTGCAGTCGGGAAGCACGGAAATCTTAAAGAAAATGAACCGTAAGTACACGAAAGAATCCTATCTTTCTTTGGTGGAGCGGATTCGGGAAAAGAATCCAAAACTATCGCTTACGACGGATATTATTGTTGGATTTCCGGGAGAGACAGAAGAAGATTTTGAAGACACATTAGATGTAGTAAGAAAAGTTCGCTATGACAGCGCCTACACCTTTATTTATTCAAAGCGCACCGGTACGCCGGCGGCTGCAATGGAAAATCAAGTGCCGGAAGAAGTAGTGAAAGAGCGGTTTGACAGATTGCTGCATGAGGTGCAGGGGATTTCCGCAGAGATTACAAAGGGTATCGAGGGAGAGACGGTTCCGGTTCTGGTAGAAGAGATAAATACACAGAACGAAGAACTTTTAACCGGACGCTTATCCAATAATGCAGTCGTTCATTTTCCGGGCGATGCCTCCTTGATTGGAGAAATCTTACCGGTAAAATTAGTAGAAAGCAAAGGCTTTTATTATATGGGAGAAATCGTGAAATAAAAAAAGAAACTGCAATTCATTTCCTAAAAAGGGGGATGAGTCTGCAGTTTCTTTTTTTATTAAACTGTTTTTGGCTCCGGATAATCTTCTCCAAAAGTTTCTACTGTTACTTTTTCCATAATAACTGGTGTGAGCGGCATATCACTCCAGTCAGTAGCAACTTCGGCTAATTTATCTACAACATCCATGCCCTCAATGATTTTACCAAAAGCGGCATAAGAGCCATCAAGATGAGAGGCTTTCTTATGCATAATAAAAAACTGGCTTCCGGCGGAGTCCGGATGCTGGGAGCGTGCCATGGAGATGACACCCGGGTCATGGCTTAATGAGTTGTCATAGCCATTTAAAGAGAATTCTCCGGGGATGCTGTAACCGGGACCGCCGGTTCCGTTTCCATCCGGGTCACCGCCCTGAATCATAAAACCACTAATGATGCGGTGAAAGGTGAGTCCGTCATAAAATCCTTTGTTTACCAAAGAAATAAAATTGTTTACTGTGTTCTCTGCAACTTCCGGATAAAGTTCAAGCTTCATAACATCGCCGTCATTCATCACGATTGTTACAATGGGATTTTTTTCTGCCATAATGATAGTTCCTTTCCTATTCAAATTCCAGCGGTTAAAACCGCTTTTTTTATTGTAAAAGATTTTTGCGGCAGATGCAAGCCTTTCGACAAACAATGATAGTGAGAAATGTAGAAACTCTACTGTCTTGATTGGATTGTGTCTAACGATGTCAGATGAAAGAATGATTTGGCTGACAATAATGGGAAAAGGGAGCGGCCGTTTGACAAGCTTTGCAGAGTCTATCGTCTATAATGAGCCTACACAAACGGAAAGGGGATGAAGATGCCAATGAGAGTGAAGTTATACTTAGATGTATTCTTTCTGATTAACACAGGGATGAATCTGGTGGTTTTTCTGACACAGAGTTTATTGATGCAAAAAACCATTCGGTTGTGGCGCCTTATCCTTGCGTCAGTATTAGGAGCTGTGATGGCGTGTCTTTTGGTATTGTTTCATGTGCACAGAAATCTCCTGTTGCTTGTTTTGTCCTATTTTTTTGTTAGTGTTTTTCTTGTCCGGCTTGCTTTTGGTAAAATGACGACTGCAAGAACGGTGATGCACCTTTTACTTTATTATGCATGTGCTTTTATTCTGGCGGGGCTTTTGCTTCAGGTACAAAAAAGTTTTCATTACCCGCTTACTGGGGCATCGATGTTAGGGCTTATGCTTTTTGTTCTCTTTCTTTTGCGGTATTTTATGCCAAAACTAAAAAAAGAAAAAGAACGGGTGTCATATCTTTACCGGCTGCGGATATATGACCGGGGAAATAAAATCGAAGGAATGGCACTTTTGGATACCGGAAATGGACTTTACGATGCAATCAGCAAAAAGCCGGTTATGCTTGGCAGTAAAAATTTTTTGGAAAAGTTGTGGAAGGGAAAGGATCCGCCCCTGATGCGGATGATTCCTTATCACTCCGTAGGAAAAAAGATGGGAATGCTTTGTGCTTTCCGGGCACAGCGATTGGAAATCGAATGTAGGGGAGACTGGCAGTTTGTGGAAGATGCGTGGGTGGCAGTTTGTGAAGAATGTGTTTCTGTGGATGGAGAATACGAGATGATACTGCATCCCGATATGTTGAATAATGAAAATGGAAAGGAGAAATCATAGTATGCTGCTTAAGATTTCTATGCCGGGACAGTTTCAGTTTCGGATGATTCAGGATTGGAAAAGTGTATTTTTTCACCGAGGAGGTGATATTCATTATATTGGAGGGGCAGAGATTCTGCCGCCACCGTTAGAGCCGGGAGAGGAGGCAGCCTGCATTGAGAAACTGGGGGGAGAGCAGAACGAAAAAGCCAGGAATACACTGGTAGAACATAACCTTCGCCTTGTTGTGTACATAGCGAAAAAATTTGATAATACAGGTGTCGGCGTGGAGGATTTAATCTCGATTGGAACAATTGGTCTGATGAAGGCAATTAATACCTTTAACCCGACGAAAAACATCAAACTTGCAACCTATGCGTCACGCTGTATTGAGAATGAAATTCTTATGTATCTGCGTAGAAATAATAAAACGAAATTAGAGGTATCCATTGATGAACCTTTAAATGTCGACTGGGATGGAAACGAACTGCTGCTCTCGGACATTTTGGGAACAAGTGAAGATATTATTTACAAAGACATTGAAAAAGAAGTTGATAGAAGTTTACTGCGTAAAGCATTGGAAACATTATCTGAACGAGAACAAACGATTATCCGTCTTAGATTTGGAATCGACGATAAACTCGGACAGGAACTCACACAGAAAGAAGTCGCAGACCTTTTAGGCATCTCCCAAAGCTATATCTCTCGTCTGGAAAAGAAGATAATGAAACGTTTGAAAAAAGAGATTTTACGTTTAGAGGGTCGATAGAAATAAGAAGTTACAAATCGACTCGAAACAAAAGATTCGCTTTCGCGAATAAAGTTTCTCGCTGATTTGTAACTTCTTTTCTATTACAACTATCTTATTTGTTATCATCCTCATATAAGAAGTAATCGAATGCTGCGACGGTGCTGCTTTCCTCACCGTTTGAGGTTGCATACAGTCCGATGGTGTTTCCGACAAAGCCACCGGCTACATCAGTAGACAGAATTCTTGCATCTACTTTATCCGCAAGTATTTTCTCAGATTTGCCATCGACAGAATAAGCAAAGGTTAAATCCTGTTCATTTTCCGTGATGCGAAGTGTGAGGTCAGGATAAAGGGCATCCAGTATTTCTTCTTTTAAGACAGTGATCTCATCACGTTCTGTCTTAACAAGAGAGAGAACAGTGGCGTCTCCTTTTTTGCCGGCCAAGAGCTGGTAGTTAAATGACTGGCTCTGGTAAATGGCAATTCCTGCCTGCTCGTTTTCTACAGCAGGAGAAAACAAAAGTTTTGTTTCTGCTGTAAAATCAAAACTAAGCTGGCGCTGACACACATAGGAAGGAGTTCCTTTTGTGGATAACGTATCAGCATCCGGTTTCATTTCTAAATATCCCGGACGATTTGTAAGAGAATAGTTTTCCTCTTTCGGATTGCGTAAATACATAAAATGAAGTGGAAGCGTATCGGTGTCAAAATCTTCTTTTGCAGGAATTTCTTTCGCTTCATAAGCAGGAAGATTAGGCATTGGGAAAGTATCTTCCAAAATACCTTTTCCCGGATTGATTACCGGCCATCCATCTTCCCAGATAAATGGTACTAAATAAGTTTCGCGTCCTAAATTCCTATAGTAGCCGCCTCGTGGACGGGAAGCTAAGCATACCATCCACCATTCGCCATTCTGGGTTTCAACGATATCCGGATGTCCGACATTTACAATCGGATAGTGATTGCCAAGATGACGGTGTGTGAAAATTGGATTTGCCTTATGACCGGTAAAAGGTTCTGTCAAACTTTTGCTTCGTGCAATTGAAATAGCATGGTTGTGCCCGGTTCCGGCTTCGGATATCAAAAGATAGTAATAGCCGTCTTTCTTATAGATATGTGGTCCCTCCGGCCATTCCACGCCGCGGAGAGCACCATGCCATGCCGGGTAACTTTCGCCGACAAGTTTCATCGTATTTAAATCTAATTCCTGAATATAAATTTCATTATCTCCGAAATAGCGGGAGCCTTCTCTGCGGTTCTGTGTACCACAGTAGTAGCATTTGCCATCATCATCAAAGAAGAGAGATGGGTCAATGCCGGCAGAATCCAAAGGATAAGGATCCGACCAAGGACCGGCAGGGTCTGTTGCAGTGACAATAAAATTATTGATATCATTCGTTGGTGTTACGTTTGTTGTAATCATGTAAAAGGTTCCATCGTGGTAGCGCAGTGTCGGTGCAAAGATGCCCTCACTTGTTTCTGCATTTACCAAAGGAAGCTGTTCTTTTCTTTCTAATATGTTACCAATCTGATTCCAGTGTACTAAATCACGGCTGTGAAAGATTGGAACACCGGGGAAATAAGCAAAAGTTGAAGTTACCAAATAATAATCATCGTTTACGCGGCAAATCGATGGATCCGGGTAGAAGCCCGGAAGTATCGGATTCATGCCTTTTTTTTTGTTGTCCATAAAAACCTCCAAGTTATGAAATATGTATACCTGCATTCTACTATATGGATTCTCTCTTGTAAATACAAAACATTTTTCAAGGGAAAAACAATCATTTTTTAGCAAAAATACATAAAAAAATCTATCAAAAACTATGGACATGTTACAAAAATGGTGATATACTTTATAACAAACTGTATACATATTATACAAAAAAACATTATGTGTTTTGCTCCCATGGCTTATTTCACTGGCAGAATGCATAAAAAGAGAAACAACGAAAGGAGATTGCGACAGCTATGTCAAAGTTGATGAAGAAAAAAGGCTTACGGACATTCTTGATTGTAGTACTGGTGATTATCGCTTTTGTACTATTTTTCAAGTTAAAAGGTTCTTCCGTAAGTGACAACTCCGACAAGTACGCAGGTGTGGATTTTGACACTATGAGCAGCGAATATCAGCGTGAAGGCCAGTACAGTGATTATGTGGCTAAGCGCACGGACACCAATACACCAAGTGGTTCCTATGATATTCCGGTTGCCGGTTTCGTGAAGAAAGAGACAACCAAAAACGTCACTGTACATAATGATCTTGGTCCGGAGAATGAAAAATCAGAATCGGTGTTGATTCCGGAAGGAGAAAGCGCAGTGTATTCTGTTAATGTGGAAGAGGAGGGTTATTACAACTTGAACCTTGAGTACTATCCTTCCACAGGAGACAAGGACGACCGAGGAATTGCAATTGAGACCAAGGTAGAACTTTACAATGAAAAAACGGGTAAATACGAAACTCCATTTAATGGTGCCGAGGGTATTGACTTCGAACGTGTCTACACGGATGATGGCAAACCAAGCAAGGATAACCAGGGAAATGAGATTCGTCCTTCCCAGATTGAGGATCCGACACGCGGATGGATTTCTTCCTATTTTGAAGACCCAACCGGATATGAGATGGATCCGTATTACTTCTATTTTAAGAAGGGTGTCAATAAGATTCGCTTAACTGGTGTCAACGAACGTTTGATTATGCGTAAGTTCACAGTAGGTAATATGAAGAAGATTCCTACCTATGCAGAGTACGCAGCAGAGAACAAAGGAAAGACAAATAACGTTGACAAATCTTACGTTCAGAAGATTCAGGGTGAAAAGTCGGACAGACGTTCATCACCATCTTTATATGCTACTTATGACCGTACATCGGGAGATACCGAATACGAGGATGAAAAAGGAAATGTTACCAAGCATAATACAGACAAACAGGTTTTGAATGTAATTGGTGGTACACAGTGGAAAGTTGCCGGTGACTGGCTGGAATGGACTACGAAAGTAGAAAAAGAAGGCGATTATGTAATCGGTATTAAAGGACGTCAGGGATATAACCGTGGTTATATCGCAAACCGTTCTTTGTACATTGACGGAGAGGTTCCTTTTAAAGAGGTAGCTAGTCTGCAATTTACTTACAGCAATGTTTGGGAAATGCTTTGCTTACAGAATGATAAAGGCGAGGCATACAAATTCCACCTCACTGCTGGAGAACATAAAATTCGTTTGAAAATTACACTTGGTGAGCTTGGTGAGTATCTCTCCCAGTTGTCTGAAAGTGTATACCGTATGAATCAGTACTATCGTCAGATTCTTGTATTGACAGGTACAGAGCCGGATGAGTTCCGTGATTACCAGATTGAAAAAGTATATCCGGATATCATTAAGGCAATGGGCGATGAGTCCAAAATCTTATATCATTTAGTTGATGAAGTTACTGCATATACCGGTGAACGTGGTGGTGAAATCGCCGTAGCGCAGACGCTGGCTGCACAGATGGAAGAGTTTGTTGACCGTCCGGATAAAATCCCTCAGACGTTGTCGAACTTCAAAGAGAATGTATCCTCTCTTGGTACATCAATTAACAACTTAAGTGCAACGGCGATGGATATTGACTATATTGTTCTTGCCGGTGACAAATCTTCAATTGAAGAAGTAAACGAAGGAAGTTTTGACCGAATTGTACATGAGTGCACATTGTTTGTTAACTCTTTCCGTTCCGATTCCTCTGCACTTGGTAATGTGTATGATTCGGATGATCCGGATGTTATCGATGTATGGATTACTGCCGGACGTGACCAGAGTAATATTTTGAAGAACATGGTAGACCAGCAGTTTACTCCGACTTCAAAAGAAACATATGGAAAAGAAATTAAAGTAAACGTTAAACTGATTGATGCTGCGGCGTCAGCGAATACAGTTACAAACTCTGCCGGTGCGGTAAATGCGATGCTTCCAGCCGTTATGTCAGGTAATGGTCCGGATGTAGCACTTTGTATTTCGCAGACAGAGCCTGTTAACTACGCACTTCGTGGCGCGACTGTGGATTTGACCCAGTTCTCGGATTATAAAGATGTACTTTCTGAGTACCAGGCAAGTTCTTATGAGTCTTACTGGCTGAAAGACAAGACCGGACATAAAGGTTTGTATGGTCTGCCGGAGACAGAAAACTACAACGTATTGTTCTATCGTACCGATATTATGGATGAACTCGGTATTGATGCGACACAGATTAATACATGGGATGATGTAATTAAAGTCCTTCCGAAACTGCAGAAGAACAGCATGTCGTTTGCGATTCCTTCGGTAGAGCGTAAGATTAACAATGCATCCAACCCTGACCTTGCAAACTACTATGCACAGCTTGTTCAGCGCGGTGGTTCCTTGTACCGTGATGAGGGTATTGAGACAACAATTGGTAGTACAGAAGGCATTCAGGCATTTGAATTCTATACCAAATTGTTTACCAACTACAAACTGGTTAAACAGTACGATTTCCCAAACCGTTTCCGAAGCGGTGAAATGCCAATCGGTGTAGCGGATTACAGTACATTTAATACATTGTCTGTATTCGCTCCTGAGATTAAAGGTCTTTGGAACTTCGGTATGCTTCCTGGTGTGAAACAGGAAGATGGCTCAATCAACCGTTCCGTTCAGTCATGGGGTACTGCTTCTATGATGCTTAAAGGTGCGGAACAGCGTGGTAAGAAAGATATTGCATGGGATTTCTTGAAATGGTGGGCAAGTGCTGATACACAGGCTACCTACGCAAGGGAACTTGAGGCTGTTATGGGTGCTGCGGCACGTTATGCAACAGCAAACAATGTAACCTTTAAGACTTTGTCTTGGAGCAGCAAAGAGTCCGCTATACTGGATGAACAGCACAAATGGGCATTTGGTATTCCGCAGGTTGCCGGCGGATATTACACAGAACGTCATATCACAAACGCAATCCGTAAAGTCATGAATAACAACGAGGACCCTCGAGAGACGATTCTTGATTATGTTATTACGATAAATAAGGAGTTATCAAACAAACGTGAAGAGTTTGGTTTGAAGACTCTGGAACAAGAAGAAAAAGAAACAAAACAAAAATAAGAGAGGAGTGAAAAAATGAATTTTCTGGGAAAATACATGCAGATTAAAAAGCGCAATGCTAAAATCGCATGGAAGAAAGCTAAGATGTCCAAGACATGTTACCTTTTCCTTCTGCCGTATTTGATTGTGTTTACTGCATTCTACATTTTGCCCGTGCTGATGTCAGTATTTTACAGTTTCACGTACTATAACGTACTGGAACCGGCAAGATTCGTTGGTGTGGATAACTACATTAACCTGCTTCTTGCAGATGATGTATTCTTGATTGCGGTTAAAAATACATTCTTGCTGGCAGCAATTACCGGACCGCTTGGTTATATCATGGCATTTTTGTTCGCTTGGTTTATCAACGAACTGCCACGTTATATCCGTGCTTTCGCCGTAGTTGTATTCTATGCACCGACAATTTCAGGTCAGGCATACTTAGTATGGTCTATCTTATTTAGTGGTGATGCATACGGATATGTAAATTCATTTTTGATTAAATTTGGTTTTATCAGTGAGCCAATTCTGTGGCTCACGGATACTGCCTACATGATGAATGTTATTATTATCGTCGTATTGTGGATGAGTCTTGGTCAGGGATTCCTTTCCTTTGTGGCCGGACTTCAAGGTATTGATAATTCGCAGTTTGAAGCGGGTTATGTGGACGGTGTTAAAAACCGCTGGCAGGAACTTTGGTACATCACACTGCCTGGTATGAAACCAATGCTTTTGTTTGGTGCCGTAATGGCAATCACACAGACATTTGGTGTCGCCGATCAGACGATGGCGCTTTGTGGTTTCCCTAGTACGGACTATGCGGCGCGTACCGTAGTTACCCATCTGATTGACTATGGTACTACACGATTTGAGATGGGTTATGCTTCCGCAATTGCAACAATTTTGTTCGCCGTGATGCTATTGTTGAATAAGGCAATTCAGTCACTGCTTAGCAAAGTTGGAACTTGATAGGAGGTATAGCAAAGATGAAATTAATTAAATTAAAACGAAGAAAACCGAACCGCTCAGTCGGTGGTGATATCGGTATTTACATTTTGCTGATTTTGTTTGGTATCTTCTTTGTACTTCCGTTGGTATACTCCATCAGTAGTGCATTTAAACCGCTGGATGAGATTTATCTGTATCCACCGAGGTTTTTCGTGAAGAACCCAACATTTAATAACTTCCAGGATTTGCTTGTTGTTATGTCAAGCTCCTATGTACCATTTACCCGTTATGTCTTTAACACGGTATTAATTACATTGCTTGGTACGGTAGGTCATTTGATTATTGGTTCAATGGCTGCTTATGTTTTGGCAAAATATGAGTTCCCGGGAAGCAAAAAGATTTTCAAGATTATTCAGGCTGCAATCATGTTCAATGCTTATGTATTGCAGATTCCTACTTATATTATTATGAGTAAGCTTGGATGGATTGATACGTACTTAGCACTGATGGTGCCGGCGTTCGCACTGCCGATGGGATTGTTCCTTATGAAACAGTTTATGGAGCAGATTCCGGATGCATTGATTGAAGCGGCTAAGATTGATGGTGCGAAAGAGGGAAGAATCTTCCTTCAGATTGTCATGCCAAACGTAAAACCGGCATGGTTGACAGTAACAATTTTCTCTGTACAAAACCTTTGGAACATGAAAGGTCAGGTGTATATCTACTCGGAAGAATATAAGATGCTGCCATATGCATTGCAGCAGATTATGGCCGGTGGTGTTGCCCGTGCCGGTGTAGGTTCCGCTGCGACAATGGTCGTTATGATGGTGCCGATTTTAATCTTTGTTTTGGCAGAGAGTAACATTCTGGAAACAATGGCTAGTTCCGGAATTAAAGACTGATAAGGAGGAAAGAAAATGAGAAAAATGAAGCGACTTACTTCGGTATTTGCGTTATTACTCGTTGCATCCCTCCTTGTAAGCAATGCGGAGGTTCTCGCGAATAGTTCTGATGGCAAACATTATACATATACTTATGATTGCTGGGATGTTGACCGTGAGTCTCCGGATGCTTATTCGGTTGAGCGAGTAATTTCCGGTTCTGATTTTAAAGATTGTGGCAATTTTTCTGAGCCACAGGGTCTTTTCTCAACCGGAAATAAGATGTATGTTGCAGATACAGGAAATAATCGTATTTGTGAATTTACATATGAAAACAATGAGTTTACTTATGTAAAAGAGGTAACCGGTTACAAAGATGCTGAGGGAAAAGATGTAAAATTGAATGGTCCTCAGGATGTATTTGCGACAGATGATGGACAAATGTACATTGCCGATACCGGTAATAATAAAATTGTTCACTTGGATGCAGACGGCAATATGGTAAAAGTAATTGGCCGTCCAAATGACAAAACCTATACGGATGCAAAATTCCTTCCACAGAAGTTAGTTGTGGATGGTGCAAAACGTATTTTTGCTCAGGTTCAGAACGTAAACAAAGGTTTCCTTGAATTTGATGACACCGGAGACTTTACGGGATTTGTCGGAGCCAGTGAAGTAACTTATGATTTCCTTACTTATTTGTGGAAATTGGTTGCGACAAAAGAGCAGCGTGCACAGATGGATTTGTTCGTTCCAACAGAGTATTCGAACCTTTGTCTGGATTCCGAAGACTTCATTTATGCAACAATCAGTACATTTGATGGAGCTGTAGAGTCGGCTGAACCGATTCGTAAGCTGAATGCAAAGGGAACTGACATTTTGGTACGTAACGGTTACAATGATCCATATGGTGATTTGCGTTACACCGAAAAAGGCGAGATGAAAGGACCTTCCAAGTTTGTAGATATCTGCTGCTTGTCAAATGATGTTTATTATGCACTGGATAATACAAAAGGCCGTATCTTTGCTTATGATTTCCAGGGGAACATGCTGTATGCCTTTGGTGGACATGGTTATAAAGCCGGATTGTTTATGAATCCTTCGGCAATTGAAGACATTGGTGATTCCCTCTTGGTTACAGATCAGAAGTTAGGAACGATTACCCAGTTCACTTTGACTGATTATGGTAAAATGATTAACGATGGTCTGGCTGAGTACAAGAAGGGTAATTATGATGAATCCGCTAATATCTGGCGTAAAGTTCTGAAGCATAATGGTAACTACGACCAGGCATATATTGGAATCGGCCGTGCACTTCTTCGTGAGAAGAACTATAAAGAGGCAATGGATTACTTTGAATTAAAACTTGATGCCAAGAATTATTCTAAAGCATTTAAGCTTTACCGAGAGGTTTGGTTTGAGGAGAACATTGGTACGATCTTGATTATTATTGCAATCCTCATTCTCCTTGGATTTGGTGTTGGATTTGTGAAGAAAGCCAGAAGGGAGGTTGAAAAAGGATGAAAATAAAAGAAAGACTGACCAATAAAGATGCATGGATTCGTTACCGCGATTCTCTGCGTTATGCCCTTCATTGTATCGTAAGACCTTTTGATGGTTTTTGGGATTTGACACATGAAAAGAGAGGGTCTATGGCGGCAGCCAATACAATTGTTATTCTGGTCCTTTTGACAAACCTGATTAAATTAGGTGCAACCAGTTTCGTGTTTAATCCGGTAAACTGGGATAATGTAAACCTGATTTTAGAGATTGCAACATTCCTTGTACCATTTATTGTGTATGTTGTTGCAAACTGGTGTCTTACCACCTTGTTTGATGGTAAAGGTACATTAAAAGATATATGGATGGGTACCGCTTATGCAATGACACCATATGTAATTATTCAGTTGATACTGATTCCTATGAGTAACGTTGTTACTGAAGAAGAGGGTGCATTTTACACTGTGTTCAGCAACTTCTCCATGATTTGGTGTGGATTGCTGATTATCGCATCTGTAATGATGATTCATGACTTCATGCTGGGTAAAGCATTTTTATCTTTGATTTTCTCAGCGGTAGGTATGTTGATTATCGTATTTTTGCTTGTACTGTTCTTCAGTTTGATTAGTGATGGTTTCTCCTATTTCTATTCGATTTACAAAGAAACCATTTTCCGAATGTATTGATGAAAGGAGGAAATGACAGAATGAAAAACAAGTTGTATTTGCTCCTGATTACAGTTATGGCATGTTTCGCTCTTAGTGCCTGCGGTGATTCCGATGAGGGGACCAAAGAGATGAAAACTTATGAGTATGATAACAGCGGAGATGTAGTAATTGAAAATGATTCATTGAAACTCTCAGTGAGTGGTTCTTCCACACAACTTGAGGTTACAGACAAGGCAACAGGAAAGGTATATCGCTCCAATCCGACTGCTGAGGATGTAGAGAAGTATGCAAATGCCGATGGACATTACAAAGATGTGTTAAGCTCAACTTTGAACCTTACTTACTCCAACAGTACGGATACGAAGAAAGAGATTGATAACTACTCTCAGTGTATTCGGGACAATAAGTTTTATAAAATCGAGAAAGTAAACGATAACGAAATTAAAGTAAGTTATTCCGTAGGTGATTTTGAAAAAACCTACACTTGTCCGGTCGCAATCAAAGAGTCCAGAATGAAGAAGTATCTGGATAAGATGTCAAGATCGGCACAGAAGTCAGCACTCAGAAGTTATGTTTATTATAACTATGAGGAACTTAGTAAGTCGGATGATTCTGCCGACAAGCAGCTGTTGACAAAAGGTGAAAAACTTTTCCCTGACTTGAAGGATGAGCCAATTTATTATTTGGATGAGTCGGTTACCGATTCTCGTCTTCAGCAGTTGGAAGACAAATTCGTAGAAGCAGGATATACTTTGGAGGACCGTACAAAAGATATGGGCAATTACAAAGTATCCCGTAACGAAGGAAAACCAATTTTCGATATTAGTGTTCACTATGTATTGGAAGATAACCAGCTGGTTGTAAAAGTACCGATGAAGGAAATCTCCTATAACGAAGATTATCCGATTGTTAAACTTCAGGTTCTTCCATATATGGGAGCATCGAATGTTGATGAAAAAGGTTACATGATTGTTCCGGAAGGAACCGGTGGAAAAATTAACTTCAACAATGGTAAGACAGGACAGCAGAGATATCAGAGTGATGTTTACGGCTGGGATTATGGTCAGGCACGAACAACAATTGTCGATGAGACAAAATCCAATTTCCCACTGCTTGCCATTGCAAATGAGACTACCCAGAGTTCATTCCTTTGTGTAGCCGAAGAGGGAAGTTCTTACGCAACCGTTCAGGCGGATATTTCCGGAAAGAACAATGGATATAACTATGGTACATTCATTTACAGTCTGATTCACGGCGAAAACATGGATGTATCAACAAAATCGGATACAACCGTTCGTGTTTATGAAGACGGGCTGCCAAATGAAACACTTTCCCAGCGATACATTTTCTCTGATAAAACCGATTATTCGGATTTGGCAAAAGAGTACCGCGGATATCTTCAGAAGAAATATCCAAGTCTTGGTAAAGTTGACAGTGATAAACAGGCATTGGCTGTTGAGATGATTGGTGCCGTAGATGATACCGAGCATATCCTTGGTTATCCGGTTGTCCGCTCTCAGTCATTGACTTCTTACACACAGGCCAAATCAATTTTGGAAGATTTGCAGAAAGCCGGCATTGGTAATATCAATGCGAAGTATACCGGATGGTTTAATACCGGTGTGAAACAGACATCTGCTGCTAAAGTAAAAACAGTAGGACGTTTGGGAAGTTCTTCAGATTTGGAAGATTTGACTGCTTATGCAGATAAGACAAATGGTATGCAGCTTTATCTGAATGGTACATTTAACTATGTATACAAAGACAAATGGTTTGACGGATTCAGTTCCACAAGAAATGCAGCGAAGTTTGTCAGCCGTGAAGAGTGTGAGCTTTACAACTGGGATCCAATTACTTACCAGGCAAATGATGATTACACCGATTATCATAATTACGATAGTTATTACTTGGTAAAACCGTCGTATGCAATGGATGCGGTTGACACTTATGTAGAAAAAGTAAATGGTTATGGCAGCAAGAATGTCGGTATGGAAGATATCGGTAATACACTTGCCGGTGACTACAATCCAAAAGACAGAGTGTCGCGTGAAGCAGCTTTGAATCTTCAGGTTAAGAAATTACAGTCACTGAAACAGGGCGGAAACAAGGTTATGATTACAAGTGGTAACCAGTATGCAGTACCTTACGCAGACTTCGTTACAGACATGAACTTAGATGCCCGTGCCGTAAACATCATTGATGAGCAGGTTCCATTCTATACCATGGCATTGCATGGTTTAGTAAATTACTCCGGCGGTGCAATTAACCTGGCAGATGATGAGAAGGAGAATATCCTGAAGTCCGCTGAGTCCGGTGCCGGATTATACTTTACTTACATTGCTGAAAAGACAAGTGTTTTACAGGATGGTAAGTACACAAGATACTATGCTTGTAACTACGATGACTGGAAGAAAGATACTTTGAGTCTGTACAACAAGTTTAATGAAACATTCGAAGGAACATACGATAAAGCAATTGATAAGCATGAAAAAATTGCAGATGGCGTATATAAGACAACCTTCGAAGGCGGAAAAGCAGTTGTTGTAAACTACAACTATAGCAACTATCAATACAATGGCCAGGAAATTGCGGCCAGAGATTTCGCAGCTGTGAAGGGAGGTGAAGAATAAATGGCTCGCAAGAATAAAAAGAAAAAGACATTAGCATTTAAAAATGCGGTTGCAGGCTATTTATTTATTGCACCATTCATCATCGGTTTTATCCTGTTCTTGGTTGTGCCGTTAGTACAGTCCTTAAGAATGAGTTTCAGTACGGTAGAACTTGAAGGTGGATTGTCCATGACATGGGCGGGACTTGAAAATTACCGCCAGGCATTTTTGGTAGATGAGCAGTTTGTACCAAACCTCATTTCTGAGTTGGTAAAAATGCTGACAAACGTTCCGGCAACATTGATTTTCAGTTTCTTTATTGCGTTACTGTTGAATCAGTCCTTCAAAGGAAGAGGAGCAGTTCGTGCGATATTCTTCCTGCCGGTTATTCTTTCATCCGGTGTTATCGTTGGTCTGGAAAGCGGAAATACGCTTTTGGCTGACATGAAAGATGCGATTGAGGCGACGAATAATAACACAAGTATTACCGGTGTGCTTGAGAGCATTTTGATTACATCAGACTCCAGTCCGATGTCACAGATGTTTAGTTATGTATTTGACATTATTAACAGTGTATATGATATTGCGATTGCCTCTGGTATCCAGATTATCATTTTCCTTTCTGCTTTGCAGACGATTTCGCCAAGTATGTTCGAGGCGGCAAAAATCGAGGGATGTACTGCTTGGGAAAGTTTCTGGAAGATTACACTTCCAATGGTGAGCTCGATGATTTTGGTAAATATCGTATACACGGTAATTGACTTCTTCTTGAAGACAGACAACACAGTTATGGATCGCATCGACGCAATCGGTATCGGAGGACGAATGGACTACGGTCAAGCGTCGGCGATGGCGTGGGTATATTTCCTGTGCGTAATTGTTGCGTTGGGTATTGTTTCGTTGATTATTTCTAGGAGGGTATATTATTATGAGTAAAATGAATAAGTTTCAAGCCTTCAGGGAACGTAATAGAAAATCCAACGGCTATCTGTTACGCAAAGTATCATTTAATGTTGCTTACAAAATTGTGCGTTTTGTATTGTTGTTTGGATTGTGTTTCTTGATTTTGCAGCCATTGTTAAACAAGATTTCCATCAGTTTCATGGAAGAGCGTGATTTGTACGATTCGACAATCAATGTAATTCCACGTCACTTCACACTGGACAATTTTAAGATTGCCGCTGATTTGATGGATTACTGGGCTGCACTTGGTAACACATTGTGGATTTCGCTTTTGGTAAGTATTTTGCAGATTATTTCCTGTACATTGGTAGGATATGGTTTTGCAAGATATAAATTCCCATTGAAGAACCTTTGGTTTGCGATGGTTGTACTTGTAATTGTAATTCCACCTTCAACCATTCAGTCTTCCCTGTACTTGAATTTCCGTTACTTTGATATTCTCGGAATATTCAGTCTGATAACGGGGCAGCCGCTGAACTTACTGGATTCTTTTGCACCATATGCATTTATGTGTCTTGGTTGTATGGGATTGAAAAATGGTTTGTACATTTACATGCTTCGTCAGTTCTTCCGTGGTATTCCGAAGGAATTGGAAGAAGCTGCTTATGTAGATGGATGTGGTAAGGTTAAAACATTCGTGCGCATTATGCTGCCGGATGCAAAACCAATGATTACTTCCTGTTTCCTGTTTTCCTTTGTATGGCAGTGGACGGATAGTTTTTATTCAGGAATGTTCCTTCCAAACTATTCGATTCTGGCAAACAAGGTGGCTCGTTTGTCTGAGGTGCTGAACTCTTATGTGAAAGCAACCACAGGTCTTGATAAAGCGTCGACCGCTTATGCATCCGCCATGATTGGTACAGGTACATTGTTGGTAATTATTCCTTTGATTATTGTATATTTATTTGCACAGAAGGGCTTCGTAGAAAGTTTGAGCCAGTCTGGTATCAAGATGTAACAAAAATAATTTGCCCTATTTGGCATCTGCCTATTCTGGCAGGTGTCGTCGGGCAGTAATGACTTAGGTTATCACCGGGATTTTCCGGTATAACAATATATTAAATAAGGAGGCAAAACAAAATGAAAGCAAGCATGCAGAAGCTGATTGCGATGGGTCTTTGTGTTGTTCTTGCAGTAGGTTCTCTTACTGGATGTGGCGGCTCCTCCAATGATGCAGGCAGTGCATCAGGCGATGGCGCAAAAACATCATCTTCTTCAGACAAGAAAACATTTAGTGACCTTGGTGGCATGGATATCACAGTAGGTGACTGGTTCACTTCAAAGGATACCCTTGCAGACAGAACCGACGAGTTTGGTAAAAAGCAGAATGAGTACTGGAAGAGTATTCAGGAGAAGTACAATTTCAAAATCACTCGTGATTCTGTTTATTCCTATACAGATGCAAAATCAGATTATGTAAATGACGTTATGGCAAGTAGTCCAAAATACGAACTTTACTATCTGTATCAGGAATTTGTTTCTGAGCCTTTGATGAAAGGCTTGATGTATGATTTGTCAACTCTTCCGGAGTTCAATTTCGATGAAGAAAAATGGAATCCAACCGTTAAAGAGTTGATGAGCATTGGTGATGGTATCTGGGGTATGAGCCCAGACAATGAGCCACGTGGTGGTATTTTCTTCAACAAACGTCTCTTCAAGGAAGCTGGTATTCCGGAAGATGAGCCATATGATTTGCAGAAAAAAAATCAGTGGACATGGGACAAGTTCGAAGAGTATTGTAAGAAACTTACAAAGGATACCGATGGTGATGGTAAAACAGACCAATATGCTATGGCAAGTTTCTCAAAATACTATCTGCCAATGTGTGCAGCTAACAACAATGCAACATTTGTATCCCGTGATAAAGACGGTAAATACGTTGATGCAATTACATCCAAAGAGTTCAAAGATGCTATGAACTGGGGTGTAGACCTGATTAAGAAAGGTTATATTAAGCCAAAACCATCAGAAAACGTAGCATGGGATTGGTATAAAGCTGCATTCCGTGATGGTGAAGCTGCTATGCAGACTGCCGAAGTTTATGAGATTAGCGCTTTCGCTGATATGGAAGATGACTGGGGATTCGTAATGTTCCCATACAATCAGGATCAGAAGGATGCTACCAACAAGACAGTGCCAAACGACAACATCGTTGTTATGCCAAGCTGCTTCGATCAGGAAAAAGCTGAGAAGATTGCATTTGCTTACGATTTGTACACAGAGCCTGTTGAAGGATATACTCCTCATGATCAGATTCTTGAGCAGTATTACCCACAGTTCAGAGATGACCGTGCAGTAGATGAAACAATCGGTATGATGTTAGAGGAGAAGCATAAATCTACTTCTTATCTGCCAATGATTAGTGAAATTGACTATGGTGATTTCTGTTATCCTGTATATGCAAATGCAACAACACCTGCTAAGAAGATTGAAGAGCTTTCAACCAAATGGGATACCAAGATTAGCAAAGTTAATGCTGAGTATGACAAGTTTGCAAAAGAGCATACAAAATAATAACAAAAAGAAACAGGTAATTTAGTTTCATGGGGCTGTTCAGAATAAGCGGAAGGTTTGTTTTGCACAGCCCTTTCTTAAAGAGTGAGGATAGAAAATTAGAGATTTTTAAATCTTTTGATAAAATACAAAACTTGCAGAATATGAGGAGAAACAGATGGATTATAGCAAATGCTGGCTGGATTATCAGCCTGTAGATACAGTTGAAAAAGAATGGCTGACATATTTTCAATCCTGTGAGGGAGAAATCGTAGAAAGTGCTGTCAGTGAATACAAACTTGCTATGGAAAACATGGCAGGAAAAGTTCCTCAGCCAGTAACAAAAGAAGAGGCAGGCGTGGTATTTTCCGTGGATTCATCCATAAAAGAAGGAAAAGACGGATATATTATCACAAAAGATGAGAGCCGGTATCAGATTACCGGGGAGTCGGAGAGTGGACTGTTATATGGTGTGTTCCATTTTCTTCGTTTAATTCGGACCAAACAGATGAATTGTCTTCCGGTTTACAATACACCGGAAATGCCGCTTCGCATGATGAATCACTGGGATAACATGGATGGCAGTATTGAGAGAGGATATTCCGGTGAATCCTTTTTCTACAAGGATTATAAGATTTTATGGAATGACCGCATTGTGCAGTATGTGAGAATGATGGCATCGATTGGCATCAATGCGATTGTAATCAATAATGTCAATGTTCACGAGAATGAGACTTATCTGATTACAGACCGTTATTTGCAGCAGGTAAAACAATATGCCGATTTGTTTGCAAAATATGGAATTAAATTGTATACAAGTGTAAATTTTGCCGCACCGATGGAGTTAGATAATTTTACAGACTGTGACCCATTAAATCCTATGGTTGCAGACTGGTGGAAAAAGGCTGTGGCACATGTGTATGAAGTGATTCCAAACTTTGGCGGATTTTTGGTAAAGGCAGATTCTGAGGGAAGGCCGGGACCATTTACGTATGGCAGAACGCATGCGGATGGTGCAAATATGTTAGGAAGAGCACTTGCTCCGTATGGCGGAATTTTGGTATGGCGCTGCTTTGTATATAATTGCGGGCAGGACTGGCGTGATAAAAAGACAGACCGTGCCAGAGCGGCGTATGACAACTTTATAGAATTAGATGGAAAATTTGATGACAATGTTATTTTACAGATAAAAAACGGACCGATGGATTTTCAGGTGCGAGAGCCGGTTTCGCCGTTATTTGGCGGCTTGAAAAAGACCAACATGATTTTGGAAGTAGAGATTGCACAGGAGTACACCGGACAGCAGATTGATTTGTGTTATCTGCTCCCGATGTGGCGTGAAATTCTTGACTTTGATACGTATGCTGCGGGCGAGGGTTCAACCGTGCAGAAAATAGTGGATGGCTCTGTTTATGGGCAGCATTTGTGCGGTATGGCAGCTGTTATTAACACTGGTAATGACTATAACTGGACCGGAAATGATTTAGCAGCGGCAAACACTTACGGCTATGGAAGGATGGCGATGAATCCGTCCGAAGATTCGGCGGTTATTGCAAAAGAATGGGCAGAACTTACCCTTCCTAAATCTCTTTCCGACGGCGTCGTTTCGATGCTCATGAAGTCCTGGTCCACATATGAAAAGTATACGTCTCCGCTTGGCATTGGCTGGATGGTGACACCACATTATCATTACGGACCGGATATTGACGGATATGAGTATGACCGCTGGGGAACTTATCACAGAGCAGATAGAAATGGTCTTGGTGTTGACCGTACACCAAACGGTACCGGCTACACAACCCAGTATAATGAGCCATGGTGCACAAAGTATGCAGATAAAAAACAGTGCCCACAGGAGCTTTTGTTATTTTTTCATTATGTCCGCTATGATGAAGTGTTAGCTTCAGGAAAAACACTGATTCAGCATATATACGACACGCATTTTGAGGGTGTTAATGAAGTGGAAGAAATGATTGTCAGTTGGAAGGCGTGGAAAGAGGAGATGGCAGAGGATGTCTACGAGAGAGTCCTTTCCCGCATGGAGAGACAGCTTTCTAATGCAATCGAATGGAGAGACCGCGTAAATACATATTTTTATCGGAAGAGTGGAGTAAAAGATGCACTTTCCCGAAAAATATATGAATAGGATGATTTAGACAAGGTCATTCGTAACATACTAAGAAAGTATAATAAAAAGAAAAGAGGTTATTGATTATGGACATGACATTAAGATGGTATGGAGAAGGAAACGACAGTGTGACACTGGATCAGATTCGCCAGATTCCCGGCGTGACCGGTGTGATTACAGCACTTCATGATATTCCTGCAGGAGAAGCATGGACGTATGAAGACGTCATGAAAAGAAAACAGGAAGTAGAAGCAAAAGGTTTGAAGTTAGTTGGTGTGGAAAGTATCAACGTACACGAGGACATTAAAATTGGTCTTCCGACAAGAGATGAATTGATTGAAAACTACTGCAAATCATTGGAAGCTATTGGAAAGGCAGATATTCATCTTGTATGTTACAACTTTATGCCGGTCTTTGACTGGACACGTACGGATTTGGCAATGCCTTTGGAAGATGGTTCTACAGCACTTGCTTATGATTCATCCATTATTGACGGTATCGATGCGAGCGAGATGTTTGACCGCATTGAAAAGGCAAGTGGCGGCTTTGTAATGCCTGGCTGGGAGCCGAACCGCCGCGATGAGATTATGGATTTGTTTGAGAAATACAAAGACGTTGATGCAGACAAACTGCGTGAGAACTATAAATATTTCTTGGATGGAATTATTCCTACCTGTGAAAAATACAAAATTAAAATGGCAGTTCACCCGGACGATCCGGCTTGGGATGTATTCGGACTTCCACGTATTGTAACATGCGAAGAGGATCTTTTGAAAATTGCCGATATGAATCCAAGTATTTATAATGGATTTACACTCTGTACCGGTTCGCTTGGAAGTAATTTGAACAACGATCTGCCAAAGATTATACGCAATCCGAAAATTGCAGAGAGAATTCATTTTGCGCACCTGAGAAACATTAAGTATGAAAACAAAGATTTGTTCCATGAAGTATCTCATTTGTCAAGCGATGGAAATCTTGATATGTATGAAATCGTAAAAGCATTGATTGACACCGGATTTGACGGATGCATTCGTCCGGATCATGGCCGTATGATTTGGGGCGAGCAGGCAAGACCGGGATACGGTTTGTATGACCGTGCTCTTGGTGTCGCTTATCTGAATGGTTTGTGGGAAGCAATTCATAAAAATAAATAAGAGGTGACTGGGCATGAAATTATTAGATTTACAAAATGGTGAGACAAAAGTCTGGGAGGAGAAAGGATATCTTCTTCCTAAGTACGACAGAGAAGAATTAAAGAAAAAAACAAAGGAAAACCCGACCTGGGTTCACTTTGGTGCCGGTAATATTTTCCGTGCATTTCCGGCTGCAAAATTACAGGATTTGCTGAATTTAGGAGAATATGACCGCGGTGTTGTTGTGGCAGAGAGCTTTGACCATGAGATTATTACAAAGGCATACAAACCATATGATGGGTTGAGTTTGTCGGTTGTGTTAAAAGCTGAGGGAACCATTGAGAAACACGTGGTTGGAAGCGTAACGGAATCGTTAGTTGCTGACCCGGTGGCACCAGAAGATTATGCACGTCTTACTGAGATTTTTGAAAATCCTTCTCTTCAGATGGTGACATTTACCATTACGGAAAAAGGATATTCATTAGTCAATGGTAAAGGAGAAAAACTGCCGGGTGTAGAGGATGGATTTTTAGCAGGTCCGGGAAATCAGAGTCACCTGATGGGACGCATTGCCTCTCTGTGCTATGCACGTTTTGTTAAAAATGGTACACCGCTTGCCCTTGTCAGCACCGATAACTGTTCTCATAATGGAGACAAGTTAAAGGCCGGCGTTATGGCATATGTAGATGCTTGGAAACAGGCAGGAAAAGTGGATGATGATTTTGTTTCCTATATGGAAGAAAAAGTATCTTTCCCATGGTCGATGATTGATAAAATCACACCAAGACCGGATGAGAAAGTAAAAGAAATGCTAGAAAAAGATGGTTTTGAAGATACCGACTTGATTATTACAAGCCGTAATACGTATACGGCACCGTTTGTTAACTCAGAGGAAACCGGTTATCTTGTTATTGAAGATAACTTCCCGAATGGACGTCCACCATTGGAAAAAGCGGGGATTGTATTTACAGACCGTGAAACGGTGGATAAAGTAGAAAAAATGAAAGTTTGTACCTGCTTGAACCCGCTGCATACAGCACTTGCTATTTATGGCTGTATGTTAGGACATACTTCCATTCATGATGAGATGGAAGATAAAGAACTTTCTCAGTTGATTCAGAAGATGTGTTATGAGGAAGCAATGTCGGTTGTTGTAAATCCGGGTGTTATTGATCCGAAAGAATTTGCAAACGCAGTATTGACAAAGCGTCTGCCAAATCCATTTATGCCGGATACGCCACAGAGAATTGCCTGTGATACGTCACAAAAACTCCCAATCCGCTTTGGCGAGACAATTAAGTTCTATGAGAACAGAGAAGACTTAGATACAAAGAGCCTTACGTTAATTCCACTTGTATTAGCAGGCTGGTGCCGCTATTTGATGGGAATTGATGACGAAGGAAACGCTTTTGAACAGAGTCCTGACCCACGTTTGGATGAAGTGAAAGCTCATGTCGCTGGAATTTCCTTTGGTGACACGGATGTACATGATAAATTGCAGCCGATTTTGAGCGATGCATCGATTTTTGCCGTAGACCTCTATTCGGTTTCTCTTGGTGAGAAAGTGGAGAAGATGTTTGTGGAATTGATTGCCGGAAAAGGTGCAATTCGCAGCACATTAAAGAAGTATGTAGACTAAAATAACATATTCTTTTAGGATATGAAAAAAGAAGTTCAATTTGTGAGAGATTTTAACATGAGGTGTTATCACATCTTAAATCAAATTGAACTTCTTTATTTTATGCTTCTAAGTGATTTTTCATGATTTTCAGGGCGTTTTTTTCCAGTCGTGAGACCTGTGCCTGAGAAATATGGATTTCGTTTGCCACTTCCATTTGTGTTTTCCCTTCCAGATAGCGGAGTTGTATAATGTGGTTTTCCCGTTCCGGCAGATGGCTCAATGCGTCTTTTAAGGAGAGATGTTCGACCCAGTTGGATTCCTTGTTTTTTTTGTCACTGATTTGATCCATGACATACAACGTATCCCCGCCTTCGGAGTAAACCGGTTCATACAGGGAGACCGGACTTTGGATGGCATCCAGTGCAAATACGATGTCTTTTGGTGGAACATCAATCATTTTTGAAATTTCTTCTAAGGTTGGTTCTGTTTCCTGCTTTTTCATCAGTGCCTCTTTGGCATAAATAGCTTTGTAGGCAGTGTCACGGAGAGAACGGCTCACACGAATCGCATTGTTGTCGCGAAGATAGCGCCGTACCTCGCCAATAATCATCGGTACTGCATAAGTTGAAAATTTTACATTCTGTGTAACGTCAAAATTATCAATTGCCTTCATTAAACCAATGCATCCAATCTGAAATAAATCGTCTACATTTTCGGTACTGTTATTAAACCTTTGGATGATGCTTAACACGAGACGGAGATTACCGTGGATGTAAGCTTCACGTGCCTTTTTATCACCCTTTTTTATTTTATCGAATAGTGTCTTTTTTTCTTCATTTGACAGAAGTGGGAGTTTGCTTGTATTAATGCCGCAGATTTCTACCTTGTAGTGTGCCATGGTATGTCCTCCATTTTGTCCATTGATGTCCTCTCTTTTATCATGAACAGATGAAACACAATTTATGCGTTTGTTACATATAATATTTTAGAAAGAGAAGGAGATTTTTATGCGGATTTGTGATTTGAGGGAGAAGGAAGTTATTAATATTTGTGATGGCGAGAGACTTGGTTTTGTAGAAGACGTCGAGTTTGATTTGTGCACCGGAAAAATTACACATATTATTGTTCCGGGCCCCTGCAAATTTTTTGGTGTGCTGGGTAGAGAAGAAGAATACGTCATTGAAATATGCCATATCTGTAAAATCGGAACAGATTTGATTCTTGTGGAGGTAAATAAGGAGCGCGTTACAAACAAATGTGGAAGCTAGTCTTTACTTCATGCGAAAAATTCGATATACTTACAGTAGTGAAAAGAAGGAGAGAAGACTATGAAATGTCCATTTTGTGCAGAAGAAAATACGAAAGTAATTGATTCAAGACCGGCCGATGACAATAATTCGATTCGCCGCCGTCGTCAGTGTGAAAAATGTGGGAAGCGTTTTACGACTTATGAGAAGTTGGAGACGATTCCTCTTGTTGTCATAAAGAAAGACCGGATGAGAGAGCCGTATGACCGTTCAAAAATTGAACGCGGTGTATTCCGATCATGTATTAAGCGTCCAATTTCGGTTGACCAGATTAATGAATTGGTAGATTCTGTGGAAAGTGCGGTTTTTAATCTCGGAGAAAAGGAAGTTGAGAGCAAAAAAATCGGAGAAATTCTGATGGACAAGCTTCAGCAGTTAGATCCGGTTGCCTATGTTCGTTTTGCCTCGGTATATCGTGAGTTTAAGGATGTAAATACCTTTATGGATGAAATTAAAAAATTGTTGGAAAAGCAGCAAAAGAATTAAAAAAGGCTTGCGTCCTTCTAACCTGTGTGTTACAATGTGCTTGGTTCGTTCCTCAGGTTAGGAGGAATTTATGTTTAGTCAATCGTTTGGCGCGGATGTCTATGGTACAAAAGCCAGAGTAATCCGCATTGAGGCAGATGTCAGTGATGGTCTGCCCGTTTTTGATATGGTGGGATTTTTAGCCTCTGCCGTGAAGGAGGCGAGAGAGCGCGTGCGGATTGCTGTGCGCCAGATGGGGATTCGTTTTCCCGCAAAACGCATTACGGTGAATCTGTCGCCTGCGAATGTAAGAAAGGAAGGCACAACATTTGACCTTCCCATTGCAATTTGTCTGTTGACCGCATTCGGTCATTTATCCAAAGAATGTATCAAAGATACGATGTTTATCGGGGAACTTGGTTTAGATGGTTCCGTACAGAGTGTAAATGGTGTATTAGCTATGGTTTTAGAAGGAAAGAAGCAGGGACTTCGACAGTTTCTTGTGCCAAAAGGAAATGTAAAAGAAGCTGCCGTATTAGAAGGAATTTCTCTTTATGGGGTGGAAAGTCTTTCAGAAACGCTGCGTTTTTTACGGGGAGAAAATTCACTAAAGAAAGTATATATTCCTTTTGAAAAGTGGGATGAGTCACAGGAAGAAGGACTTGATTTTTCCGATATTAAAGGACAGGAAATGATGAAGCGTGCGGCGGAAATTGCGGTGAGTGGAAGGCATAATCTTTTGATGATTGGTCCACCGGGGAGTGGGAAGACGATGCTTGCGAAAAGACTTCCAACGATTCTGCCACCGATGACGTTGGAAGAAAGTGTGGAAGTGACGAGATTGTACAGTGTGTGCGGACTTTTAGGAGAACATGCGTCTGTACTGAAAAAGCGGCCGTTTCGTGCTCCACACCATACAACGACGGCAGCGGCACTTACCGGAGGCGGCAGAATTCCAATGCCGGGAGAGATTACATTGGCTTCAAAAGGAATCTTGTTTTTAGATGAACTTCCGGAATTTTCAAGGAGTGCGCTAGAGGTGCTCAGACAGCCGTTAGAAGAACAGAAAGTAACAATTGCACGTGTTGGGAGCAGTTATGAGTATCCATCGGACTGCTCGTTTGTGGCGGCGATGAACCCATGCCGGTGCGGTTATTATCCAAACCGGGATAAATGTCGATGCACGACAGCAGATATCAAGCGCTATTTAGCGAAAATCAGTGAGCCTTTGTTAGACCGGATGGACTTATGTGTAGAAACAGGGCTGCCGGAATTTTCTCTGTATGAGAAAAAAGGAGAGACAAGTAAGCAGATAAGAGAGAGGGTGGAGAGGACACACAGGATACAAAAGAAACGCTATCGAAAAGAAAACTTTTCCTATAATAGTGAGTTGACACCACAGGCAATGAAAAAATACTGTGTCATGGGCACAGCGGAGAAAGAATTGTTAGAATTTTTATTTCACGAGGAACAGATGAGCGCGAGGCGGCTTTGCCGGATTGTGCGTGTGTCGAGGACAATTGCGGATTTAGAGAAAAGTGATACGATTTTAGAAAGCCATATAACGGAGGCAGTTCGTTTTCGCAGTGTGGACCGCAAATACTGGGGGGTGGAGACGATATGACAAAGGAAGAAGAAAAATATCTGTTTTGGCTGACTTCCCTTTCCGGACTTGGTTTGCCTTTTGTACAGAGGTTCTTTGAGCGGTATAAAAGCATAGATAAGGCGCGTTCTCTTTCTGAAACGGATATTAAAAAAGCAGAGTGGATGAAACCACGTGAAAAGAACTACTTTGCCAAAGCATATAAGCAGGAAGGCTGGCAGCATGAGTGGGAGCAGTTGGCGAAGAATCATATATCATTTTATTCCTATTTTCATGAATCTTATCCGGAGCGGCTAAAGCACATTGATTCCCCGCCAAAGAGGCTTTTTGTAAAAGGGAAACTGCCGGATGCATCAAAACTTTCTGTAGCGGTTGTCGGTGCGAGAAATTGTACGCCGTACGGACGGGATATGGCACGGATGTTTAGTTATCGTCTGGCTGCGGCAGGCGTTTTTGTGATTAGCGGGATGGCTCTTGGAATTGATGGATGGGGGCACCAGGGGGCATTGGAAGCCGGGGGTGAAACTTATGCTGTTTTAGGTTCCGGTGTGATGCGGTGTTATCCTTCGTGTCATCAGAATTTGTATGAAAGTATTGTAAGGCATGGAGGAGTGATTTCAGAATTTCCGGTGTATGCTCGTGCAAAGCCTGTCTTTTTTCCTATGAGAAATCGTATTATCAGCGGTCTGTCGGATGGAATTCTAGTTGTGGAAGCTAGAGAAAAGAGCGGATCTTTGATTACAGCAGATGCGGCACTTGAGCAGGGAAAAGATGTATTTGTTATCCCCGGACGGATTGGAGATGAATTAAGTGTCGGTTGTAACCGGCTGATTCGTATGGGAGCAGTGCCGGTTTTGACACCGGATGATATACTGGATTATTATGGAGTTAAGACGTCTGACGGCTCGCAAAATGTGAATGAGACAGAGCAGAAAATCCTTGCTTTTCTCGGTGGAAAAACGATGCATATGGATGAGATTTCAGCAGGGTTATCTCTGCCAATGACACAGTTATTAAAATGCATGATTGTACTTCAGAAAAAAGGATATGTCATCGAGGTCGGCAGAAATTTTTTTATGAAAAAAATATAAATATTGCTTGAAAGCCCGATTAAAATGGTGTATGCTAGAATTTGTGAAAATTTTTGGAAGAATATGATTCATTAAATAGAGAGCATTTATCATTAGCAATGGAGGGTAATATGGCAAAGAATCTTATTATTGTAGAGTCTCCGGCAAAGTCGAAGACGATTAAAAAGTTTTTAGGGAAAAATTACGAAGTCGTAGCATCCAACGGTCATGTCAGAGATATGCCAAAGAGCCAGATGGGTGTTGATTTCGAAAATGATTTTGAGCCGAAATATATTACAATCAGAGGAAAAGGTGAGCTATTGGCTTCTCTGCGAAAAGAAGTCAAGAAGGCAGATAAAATTTATCTCGCAACTGACCCCGACCGTGAGGGAGAGGCAATTTCATGGCATTTATGTCATGCTTTGAAGTTAGACCCGAAAAAGACAAGCCGGATTACCTTTAATGAAATTACAAAAAATGCGGTTCGCCAGTCGTTAAAGCAGTCGCGGGAAATTGATATGGATTTAGTGGATGCCCAGCAGGCAAGACGTGTTTTGGACCGTTTGGTTGGTTATTCGATCAGCCCGTTATTGTGGCAGAAGGTAAAAAGAGGTTTGAGTGCCGGCCGTGTGCAGTCGGTAACACTGCGTCTGATTGCTGACAGGGAAAGTGAAATTGATGCCTTTATTCCGAAAGAATACTGGTCGATGGAAGCAAAATTGTCAGTGCCGGGTGTAAAAAAGCCATTGGTGGCTAAATATTATGGTAATCCGGGCAAATGTGAAATTGCTTCCGGTGAAGAGGCAGAAAAAATCCGCAAAGAAATTGAAAAAGAAGATTTTAAAGTAAGCAGTATTAAGAAGGGTGAGCGCACCAAGAAGCCACCTCTTCCTTTTACAACGTCTACGTTGCAGCAGGAGTGTGCAAAACACTTGAATTTTCCAACGAGAAAGACAATGCAGATTGCCCAGCAGTTATATGAAGGTGTGCAGGTAAAGGGACATGGAACGATTGGTCTGATTACGTATCTGCGTACGGATTCGGTCCGTATCTCGGAAGAAGCGGATTTAGCCTGTAAAGATTATATTCGTGAAACATATGGAGAAGAAAATATTATTGAAAAGGCAGCAGTGTCAAAAACAAAGGGCAAGATTCAGGATGCGCACGAAGCAATCCGTCCGACATATGTGGATTTGACACCGGTTCAGGTAAAGGAATCTTTAACGAGAGACCAGTTCCGTTTGTATCAGCTGATTTGGAAGCGCTTTGTGGCAAGCCGTATGCACTCAGCAAAATACGATACGATTTCAGTTCGTATTATGGCAGGAAAACATCAATTTGCAAGTTCCGGTTCCAAACTTGTGTTTCCGGGCTTTTTGTCGGTGTACCAGCAGGATGATGATAAAGAAGAGCCAAATGCTGTGCTTGCTAAAGTAACAAAGGATTCTGTGCTGTCTTTAAGTGAATTACTGCCGGAACAGCATTTTACGCAGCCGCCGGCGCATTTTACCGAGGCTTCTTTAGTAAAAACTCTTGAAGAGTTAGGAATTGGACGCCCAAGTACCTATGCGCCAACAATTTCAACATTAATTTCACGCCGCTATGTGGCAAAGGAACAGAAGAATTTGTATTTGTCGGATTTGGGAGATATTGTAAATCAGATTATGGTGAGTGCATTTCCTAGTATTGTGGATGTAAACTTTACAGCGACGATGGAAGCTTTGCTAGATGGTGTTGCCGAGGGTAATGTGGAATGGAAGACCATTGTGAGAAACTTCTATCCGGATTTGGAAAAGGCTGTTTCACATGCAGAAAAAGCACTCGAAAAGATTAAAATAGAAGATGAAGTAACCGATGTCGTGTGTGAATTATGTGGACGCAATATGGTAATTAAGTACGGACCGCACGGAAAGTTTTTGGCGTGCCCCGGATTTCCGGAGTGCAGAAATACCAAACCATATTATGAAAAAATCGGTGTGAAGTGCCCGAAATGCGGCGGCGAGATTGTCATTAAAAAGACCCAGAAAGGCCGTCGTTATTATGGCTGCGAGAACAATCCGGAGTGTGATGTGATGACTTGGCAGAAGCCGTCGAATGAACGCTGTCCAAAGTGTGGCGGCATGATGTTGGAAAAAGGCAGTAAGTTAGTCTGTGCCGATAACACATGCGGTTATATTGAAAAGAAAGAGAAATAAAAAACAGACGACATAATGCTTGTCAATAAGGTGAAATTGTGATAATATTGTTCCATGGGGGACAAGCAATATGAGTATTCAATTATTGGATAAGACTCGAAAAATAAACCGTCTCCTCAACGACAAACATTCATCTAAGGTGGCATTTGCGGATATTTGTTTTGTGCTGGGACAGATGCTTTTAGCAAATGCGTACATAATCAGCAGTAAGGGAAAGTTGTTGGGAACTTATGTGAATGATGACGGGATGATTCCGAGTTTTCAGAGTAAACGGGGCAGTTATATCGAGACGATGTTAAATGAACGTTTCCTTAATGTGCTGTCAACAAAAGAAAATGTGAATCTGGAGACTCTTGGTTTTTCCAAAGAAGAAAGACAGGGAGTTGAGGCACTGATTACACCGATTAGTATTGGTGGCGAGAGGCTGGGAACGTTGTTTCTGTGCCGGTGTCAGAAAGCATTTTCGATTGAGGACATTATTTTAAGTGAATATAGCACGACTGTGGTAGGACTTGAAATTATGAGGTCCATTCAAGAGGAATCAGATATTGAGCAGCATAAGAAGAGTAATTTCTCTTCTGCCTTGACGACGCTTACGCCACTTGAGCAGAAAGCGGTCAGTTACGTATTCCATGCAATGGGGGGAGAGGATGGTACCCTTGTGACGAGCAAGCTTGCCGGAAAAATTGGCATTACAAGGACTGTTATTGTCAATGCTTTGCGAAAATTAGAGAGCGCTGGCTTAATCAAGACAAAGTCATCCGGAGTGAAAGGAACGCACATTAAGGTTCTGAATGATATTGTCTATACCGAGTTTAACAGTTATTATCGTGAGAAATGGAATTCGTAAACGCAAAGGGAATTGTGATGGGAAGTCATAATGCCGTTTGCGTTTTTCTAGAAATAAAGAAATAAGAAAGGAAGTGCTACGATGGTTTTATCCAATGCATACAATTACATCAATGTGTTAGATAAGGCAGCGGATGCGAGCTGGACAAGAAATGATGTGCTGGCAAATAATATCGCAAATGCAGACACGCCGGGTTACAAAAGAAAAGATGTACAGTTTGAGACATATTTGTCGAATGCGGTGGCAGGAACAGATTCATTAGATGAGACGGTGGCAAATCTTGATTTGAATGATTTAAATGCAACGGTGTATAATGAACAGCCGGGGCTTAGTTATCGGAGTGACGGGAACAACGTAGATGTATCGACAGAAAACGTGGAACTGGCAAAAAACCAGATTAAGTATTATACGTTGATGAATTCGATCAGTCAGGAATTTTCACGGATGAAATCAGCGTTAAAGACTTCATAAATCGATTAAGGAGGAATGACTATGTCAGTATTTGGGGCTTTGGATGTGAGCGCTACCGGTATGACGGCGCAGCAGCTTCGAATGGATACAATTTCGGAAAATATTGCCAATGTAAACACGACTCGTGGAAAAGATGGCAAACCATATAAGAGGAAGACAGTTCTTTTTGAGGAGAAAAGTTATCCGAGTTTTAGTGAAAGTCTTAGCATGGCAAACCGTCATAATATTGGAAAAGGTGTTAAGGCAAGTAAAATAGTGGAAGATAATTCCGAAGGAAGTAAAGTATATGACCCTTCCCATCCGGATGCGGATGAAGATGGATACGTGACGTATCCGAATGTAAATACCGTGACCGAGATGACAAATATGATTGATGCGACAAGGGCTTTTGAAGCAAATGTCACGGTAATGAATTCGACAAAAGGGATGGCTCTTAAGGCACTTGATATTGGACAGAGTTAATTGTGAATGGAGGAAACCTAAATGGATATTGCTAGTTTGTCTGCAATTAGTGGCATTGAAAATATCAGTAAATACGCAGATAATAGTTTACAGACGGAAAAATCAAAAGGAAGCGGCACAGCAAGCTTTGACAGTTTGTTAAATTCAGCGATGAATTTAGTGCAACAGACGGAAGATTATTCCAATGCAGCAGAAGTAGAAGAAGTAAAGTATGCAATGGGACAGAGCGACAGTCTTCATGATTTGATGGTTGCTCAGCAGAAAGCAAATGTATCACTGCAATATACGGTAGCAGTAAAAAACACAGCAGTAGAAGCATATCGTTCGATTATGAATATGCAGATTTAACTGACAAAGGCGTTGAGGAGCGATAGAAAACAATGATGGAACAATTGATTGCACTCAAGGACAAAATTCTTGAGTTTTGGAATAAGTATACGTCAAAACAGAAAACAATTATAATTTGTGTAGCATGCGCAATTTTGGTTGCGATTGTTTTGCTTGCTTATTTTATGACCCGCCCGGTGTATACCGACGTTGCTACGTTAAGTGGTGAAACTGCTACGACGTTTGATACGGCACTGCAGGGGGCTGGACTTGATTATGTAAAAGAATCGGATAACAACGGAAATACAACATTTAAGGTGGAGCAGTCACAGTATTCAGATGCCGTTTTGCTGATGGGGGAAAATCAGATTACGGATGATGAAATGACATGGGAAAAAGCACTTCAGTCAGACATGACGACATCTTCAGATGAAAAGCAGACTAAAGCAACACTGGCTTTGCAGTCATCGATTCGCAAAGGACTTTTGAATTTTGATGGCGTGGAAGATGCGACTGTTTATATCAACCGCCCGAAAGATGATGGCACGATTTATGCGGACAAGCAGGATACTTCGGTGAGCGTATCATTTAAAATGGCGGGCAACAAAACCATGGACAGCGATACTGCAGATGCGATTGCTTATTATCTTGCCAATGCAGTAGGAAGCACCAAACCGGATCATATTGTCCTCACCGATACAAAAGGAAATCTTTTGTTTAACGGACAGCAGGATGCCGGACTTGGCGGAACAATCAGCAGTACCGAAGATTACCGTGATAAACTGAAAAATAACTTCGCTAAATATGTGCGTGACCTTTTGACAAAAGCAGGTTATGACGATGTTGAAGTTTCTAAGAATAATATTGTGTTCGACATGAACAAATTAACGGAACTGGTTACTACATATACGACAAATGAGGGACAGGATCAAGGATTGTATGGCAGTTCCTACGAGTATAAATCAACAGGAGCCTCCTCTTCCGGCGGCGTGCCTGGAACCGATTCGAATGGTGATGTTACTGACACGATGATTACCGATAACGGAGATAGTTCATCGGAAACGATATTAAATAAATATGACTATCTGCCGAATAAAACCGTTCAGAATATTGAACATGAAATTGGTGCAGTAAAGAAGGATGAGTCCTCTATTGCAATTGTGCTGACACATTACCGTGTGGTGAAAGAAGAGACTTTAGAGTCACAGGGTGCTCTTGATAATATGACATTTGATGAGTATGTGGATGCAAACAGTAATGTGACGGAACAGCAGGTGCCAACCGATTTGTCACAGCTTGTGGCTGCCGCTACCGGTATTACTGAAAAAAACATTCAGATTCGTGTAGTGGAAAAACCGGTATTTGAGGCAAAAGAAGCAAGTTCATTTGGAGATAATGTAACAAATTACCTGATGGTGATTCTCACGGTTTTGATTGCAGGTTTGTTAATCTTTGTTATTATTAAAGGTACTTCACCGGTTGAGGTTACCGAGATGGAGCCGGAGCTTTCCGTGGAAGATTTGCTCGCTACAACGCAGGATAATGCGCAGACATTGGAAGAAATCGAACTGGAAGACAAATCCGACACCCGCATCATGATAGAAAAATTTGTAGACGAAAATCCGGAAGCGGTAGCTTTGCTTTTGCGTAACTGGATTAATGAAGATTGGGGGGCGATGTAATGGCAGGAAATTCAGCATCATCCTATAGTGAAATGGATGGGATTCAGAAGGCGGCAATTCTCCTCATTACGTTAGGACCGGAGAAGGCGGCTGTCGTATTTAAACATTTAAAAGAAGATGAGATTGAACAGCTCACACTGGAAATTGCCAATACCAGAAGTGTGACACCGGCTCAAAAAGAACAGGTTTTGAATGAGTTCTATGAGGTATGTCTTGCCCAGCAGTACATTGCCGAGGGTGGTATTGGATATGCAAAAGACTTGTTGCAGAAAGCTCTTGGTGAGAGCAAAGCACAGGAAGTTCTTGGCAAGCTGACGGCGTCGTTACAGGTTCGTCCGTTCGAGTTTATCCGCAAGACAGAAGCTTCTCAGATTTTGAACTTTATTCAGGACGAGCATCCGCAGACGATTGCATTGATTTTGTCGTATTTGTCCCCACAGCAGGCGGCCGGCATTATCAGTTCTCTTACACCGGATAAGCAGACAGATGTAGCAAAACGTATTGCGATGATGGATCGTACTTCACCGGATGTCATCAAAGAAGTGGAAAATATATTAGAGCAGAAACTGGCATCACTTGTCAGTCAGGATTACACAATTGTCGGTGGTGTGGATTCGGTGGTCGAAGTATTGAATACAGTAGACCGTGGTACCGAGAAACACATTATGGAAAACTTGGAAATCGAGGAACCGGAACTTGCCGACGAGATCCGAAAAAAGATGTTTGTGTTCGAGGATATTCTTATGCTGGACGACCGCTCGATTCAGCGTGTGCTTAGAGAAGTGGAGAACAGCGAACTTGCTGTTGCACTTAAGAATGCAAACGAAGAGGTACAGAATGTAATCTTTAACAACATGTCCACAAGACTTGTTGATATGATTAAAGAAGATATGGAATACATGGGACCGGTTCGATTGAAAGACGTCGAAGAGGCTCAGCAGAAGATTGTAAATATTATCCGCAAACTGGAGGATTCTGCTGAAATTGTAATTTCCCGTGGTGGAGGTGACGAGATCATTGTCTAATCTCATCAAATATCCCTATGTGAATATGCAGGGGAAAGAAGCAAAAGTGATTTGTTATGAATCGGAGGAAGAGAAGTTTCAGCCGCTTGATGCAAAAAAGAAAGTGGTAATGAAGACCTTTGAGGAGGTTGCCAAAGAAGAAAAAGAGAGAGCACAGGAGGAGACCGGTGATGAATCTTTTCAGGAAGGACTTCCGGTAACCAATTACGATGAGGTAATTGAAGAGAAAATACAGAAAGCCGAAGAAGAGGCAGAGGCAGCTATTGCCGAGGCAAGACAACAGGCAAATGAGATTGTCGAACAGGCAAATAATCGGAAAAATCAGATTTTGGAAGAAGGCAGACAGGAAGGAATTACCAGAGGGTATGAGGAAGGTCTTTTGCAGGCGCAGGAGGAGATTCAAGCGCAGAAAGATGAACTTTCCAGTCAGCAGTTAAAAAAAGAGCAGGAATATCAGCAGATGTTAGCGGAAACCGAAGGACGCTATGTTGATGTTTTATGCAATCTGATTCGTAAATTATCCGGTGTGATTTTGACAGACAGAAAAGATGTTATTTTACATTTGATTCGCAGTGGAATTGCAGATATGGAACCGGCAAAACGCTATATTATCCGTGTAGCATCGGATGACCTTTTGTATGTGGAAGGGGAAAAGGATGCTTTAATGGAAAAGGCTGGAATTACCGGTACAATAGAGGTGCAGGAAGAAAAAAGCCTTTCCGAAGGTGATTGTATTATAGAGACAGATAATCAGATGATTGACTGCGGTTTTCGGACGCAGCTTGATAATATGGTTCGTACACTACGCATGCTTGTGTAAATATGTACTCGCGCAAAGAAGGTAGAACTATGCCACTCATTAATTTTGAAAAATACAATGTACTCATGGACAAAAGTTACACCAGTCAGTTAGGAAAAGTTGCTAAAGTGGTTGGTCTTACGATTGAGTCCATCGGGCCAAGTGCAAAATTGAATGATTTGTGTTTGATTCGCTCAAACAACCGAACAGAACCCGTAAAAGCGGAAGTGGTTGGCTTTCGTGATGACAGGGTTCTTTTGATGCCATATGATGATGTCGAAGGTGTCGGACTTGGAAGCTGGGTGGAAAATACCGGAGCACCTTTGCAGGTTGCAGTTGGCGAGGAACTTCTTGGCTGCACATTAAATGGTGTAGGAGAACCGATGACAGAACTTGAATTATCGGAGAATTGTCCGCGGTATTCAGTAGAAGCGGCACCACCGGATCCACTTACCAGAGAAATGATAGCAGATGCCCTTCCGCTTGGTGTAAAAGCGGTAGATGGCTTGATTACCGTTGGAAAGGGACAGAGAATTGGTATTTTTGCCGGCAGTGGTGTCGGAAAAAGTACGCTGATGGGTATGTTTGCGAGAAATACCAAAGCAGATATCAATGTGATTGCGCTGATTGGAGAGCGCGGACGTGAGGTTCGTGAATTTATTGAGCGGGATTTAGGCGAAGAAGGTATGAAACGCTCGGTTGTCGTAGTAGCAACCTCGGATAAACCGGCTTTGATTCGTAATAAGGCGGCGAAGACGGCGACGGCGGTTGCGGAATATTTCCGGGATCAGGGGAAAGATGTTTTGCTTATGATGGATAACCTGACCCGTTTTTCCATGGCACAGAGAGAAATCGGACTGGCTTCCGGAGAACCACCGGTTTCGCGCGGGTATCCGCCAAGTGTATATGCGGAAATGCCGAAATTGCTAGAGCGTGCCGGAAATTCAGATAAAGGTTCCATTACCGGATTGTATGCGGTCTTGGTTGATGGTGATGATTTTAACGAGCCGATTGCCGATACGGCGCGTGGTATTTTAGACGGACATATTGTTCTGTCGCGTTCCATGGCACAGAGAAATCATTATCCTGCAATTGATGTTTTAGCGAGTATATCCCGTGTTATGAGTGTTGTGGCGTCCAAAGAACATAAGAAATTAGCCGGAAAGATGAAAAATATACTGGCGGTTTACCGGGATGCAGAAGATTTGATAAATATCGGTGCTTACCGCCCCGGTTCCAATAAGGAAATTGACTTCGCGATAGAAAAAATTGATGCCGTTAATGAATTCCTTCGTCAAGGAACCGATGAAAAATTTTTATTTGATGACATTATTCAGATGATGCGGGATATTTTTGAAGAGGATTCCGTAGAGGAAGGATAGAGAGGGTGAACGATGGCACGATTTATTTTTTCCATGCAGAATATTTTGAACATGAAAGAAAAGCTTGAAGAGCAGGCGAAAAATAATTTTGCGCAGGCGAACCGTTCCCTTCAGGAGGCACTGCTTATGCAAAAACAGTGTGAAAACAGACTGGAAGCAGGAAAGCAGACGTTGAAAGAAGCAATGCTTGAAAATCTGAAAGTCGGGCAGATAAGGAGAAGGGAAGATGACGTTGAGATTTTTCGAATGTATTTGCGACAGCAGATATTAGTCGTAAAGCAGAAAGAAAAAGAAGTTGAGGTGGCAAGAGAACATCTCAATGAAGCAATGAAGGAAAGAAAGACTTTTGAAAAGTTAAAAGAAAAGGCTTTTGAAAAATTTGTAGCGGAAGAAAATCAAAAAGAGCAAAAAGAAGTGGATGAGCTTGTGAGCTACCGCTATGGTGCAGAGAAATTCGAGTGAAAGGAGATTTGTCATGGCAAAAAAAGATAAGAATAAGGAAAATAAGGTGTCGACAGATGAAAGTACAGGAAGCAAAATTGTTACGGTACTGATTGTGCTTGTGATTGTTGTGATATGGCTTGCTATTTTTGGTGTGCTGATTAAACTGGATGTGGGAAATTTCGGAAGTGAAGTGTTATATCCGGTTTTGAAAGATGTTCCAGTTGTGAATATGATTTTGCCGGAACCGGCACAGAATCAGAGTGATACATCGACAAGTAAAGAATATGATAATCTGACGGAGGCAAATGCGAGAATTAAAGAGCTTGAGAGCCAGCTCGCAGCAAATAAAAATGCCGGCAGTGCCAACCAGAGTGAAGTGTCCGATCTGCAGGCGGAAATTAACCGATTGAAGAAATTTGAGCAGGAACAGAGTGCGTTTGCAAAACGTGTGCAGGAGTTTGATAAAAACGTCGTTTATAACGATAAGGCACCGGATACGGAAGAGTTTAAAAAATACTATGAAGAAATAGAGCCGGACAATGCAGAAAAAATTTATAAGGAAGTCTGCAAGGATTATGAGTATTCGCAGGAAATCAAGGATCAGGCGGATGCATACGGCAAAATGGAACCTGCCAGCGCAGCAGCAATTTTGTCCGAGATGACCAATGATTTAACTTTGGTTGCAAAGATACTTGACAGTATGCAGACTTCGAAAAGTGCTTTGATTTTGCAGAACATGAAACCAACGACGGCAGCTCAGGTTACGACGAAGATGACGGCGATGAAAAACAAATAAAAACTAAAGAAAAGACAGGTAAATGCCGATATAAAATTTGTAGTAGATTTTTAAGAAGAAAGGAGGGAAATGAAATGACGATGCAGGGAATTTCAAATGTTCTGCCAAAGGCTGCTGCAGCAGTTGCTGAGAAAAGCGAAAAGGCAAAAGGTGCCTTGTTTGAGGCCGTAATGAGCAGTCAGGGAAATAAGCAGCAGACAAAAAAGACCATGGATGGTTTTGCGCCGGATGACAGAGTAGATAATCGCATGGCGAAAAAAGAGTTAGCGGCAAACCGTTATCAGAAATCAAAAGCTATCAGTACAAAATCCGACACAGCGGCTTCAAACGATACGCAGGATTCGCTGACAGTAAATCAGATGGCGGATGACGAACTGGATATCGAAGAAGTTACCGTTGTTCTTGCTTCGCAGGTAACGGTTTTACTACAGGATTTGTTTGGACTTACAAACGATGAGTTACAGGATATCTTAAATTCACTCGATTTACAGCCGGAATCACTCATCCTTTGTGACAGTGAGAGTGGTATTATGGCAGTAAATGCGGATGCGCTTAAACAGCTGGTTCTCGGTGTGCATGGCGTAGAAGATGCGAGTGCATTTTTAACTAATGATGCGTTGAATACAGAACTTTCAGAAGTGACTGATGCACTTACTGATTTTGTGTGTGACACGCTCGGTGTAACGAAGGAAGAACTTGCTTCTCTTAAGGCAGAGGCGATGCTGGAACTGTTAAAGCAGGCAGTGGATACATTGCAGGCGGCAAGTGAAACGGACACTATGAAAGATACGTTAAACCAGACAGGAACAGTGGAGAATACCATGACCGCAATAGTGGAAGATGCAAATTCTTCAAATTTGCAAAAAGATTCACAGCAGGATATGTCCATGCGTGATGACAGTGAGATGTCGCAGGGTGATGATTCATTGGTTCCTACCCATGCTACGATGGCGGAAACGTTTGCAGACCGTCTTTCACAAGCACTTGAAAAATCAAGTGGCATGAAGGGGCAGAGTGTAACACAGACGATGAATCAGATTGTGGAGCAGGTTGTTCGACAGGTTCGCATCCGTGTAATGCCGGAAACGACCAGTATGGAACTTCGCTTAAATCCGGCAAGCCTAGGCCGTGTCAATATCACGGTGGCAGCAAGCGCAGGAATTGCGACAGCGACGATGGTTGTAGAAAACCAGATGGCAAAAGAAGCACTTGAAAGTCAGATGATTCACTTAAAAGAAGCTTTTAACGAGCAGGGACTTAAAGTGGATGAGGTAGAAGTGACAGTCGCTGAGTTTGGACTGAAAAAGGACGGCGAAGGACAAGAGCAGACCGGTTCCAAACAGAGCGGAAACCGCAAATTCCGTCCGAATGAAAGTTTTTCGGATGAGGAAAAGAATGAAGATTTGACGACAGCGTCTGAACGGCGTGACGTTAATAGTATGGTCGATTATACGGCCTAGAAAGGAAGTGAGAAGATGGCAGTAAGCAGTACAAGTGATTTGACGACAGCATTGGAAGATTTAACGTATGGAACAACTGAGCGTAAAGTTAATCAAAGAGGTTCAAGTGAACTTGGTAAAGATGAGTTTTTAAAACTTCTTGTGACTCAGCTTCAGAATCAGGATCCGTTAAATCCACAGGATGATACACAGTTTATTTCTCAGTTAGCACAGTTCTCTGCGCTTGAACAGATGACCAATATGAGTTCTACGATGTCAAATACAAGTGCTTACAGTTTGGTTGGCAAAGAAGTTATTGTACAGACAACTGATTCTGCGGGAACTTACAAAGAAGTACGCGGAACGGTAGATTGTGTCGAAATGAAGAATGGCAAGGCTATGTTGGTTGTTGATGGAAATTCGTATGACTTAGACGATTTGGTACAGGTAATGGATAGTTATTATGCTATTAAAGAGTATTTGCCAAGCGTTACAGCACAAACGAAGACATATGATCTTTCAAACCCATCCCTTATTGATGTTTCTATTGATTTAGGAAGTAAAGGATATGAGGCAAGCAGTGTGGCAGTTGTGCTAAACGGTCAGTACATAGATTCCAAGTATCTAAAGTACGATAATGGAACGTTAACCATTTCCCCGGAAGCTTTCAGTGAATTAGAGCCGGGTGATTATTATTTAGGCTTTTACTTTGATGATCCGCTTAAAACAACAGTCAAAGATAAGGTATGTATCAAAGTAGTACGAAGTGGTATTCCAAACGGAGATAAGGATTCTTCGGATGCGAATAAAGACACCGAAAAAGCTGAAGAAACAGAGAAGACAGAGGCTGAATAAGTGTGACAAGGAGGTCGGGTGCTATGAATGTAACGAATGGTTTTACATCCATGGAACAGATTCGTCACCGGATGCAGACAACAGATTCACAGAGACAGGTAAAAAAACAGACTGTGCAGACAAATACGGCATCGTTTGATGAAATCTTATTTTCCAAACATGCGTCAAAGCGGTTAGAAACCAGACAGATTGATATGTCGGCAGATCAGAAAGAAAGACTGTTAGAGGCAACCTGTAAGGCGAAAGCAAAAGGAATGAAAGAGTCCTTAGTTATGGTTGACGATTTTGCGTTTATTGTGAATGTGAAGAATAATCTGGTGATTACTGCGGTAAATGACACAAAAAATGCTGTATTTACCAATATCGATGGAGCGATAATTAACTGAAAATAAATATATGCTGGCCCTTAACAGGAAGCATACATGCTCTTGACTGACAGAGAGAGCATAACGATAGTAAAATTGGAGGGTGATTCATTATGATGAGATCATTGTATTCCGGTGTATCCGGATTGAAAGTTCATCAGACAAAGATGGACGTAATTGGTAATAACATTTCAAACGTAAATACGGTTGGTTTCCGTGGAAGTACAGTAAACTTTACCGATGTATTTTATCAGACAACACAGAATGCATCCGGTCCGAACGCAACAACCGGCACAGCAGGAACGAACGCGGTGCAGATTGGTCTTGGTTCTAACGTGGCAGCAATTAGCGTGGACTTAAGTGGTACCGGAGCAACGCAGCGTACCGATCGCGGCATGGATCTTATGATTAACGGTGATGCGTTTTTGATTGTAAGAAGCAATGGAAATACATATTTCACAAAATCCGGGGCGCTGGATATTGATGCAAATGGTACTTTATATTGTACAACAAATGGTGCTTCTGTTCTTGGATGGGGTGTTGATGAGAACGGAGAAATCCGTAAAGATACTGTATCCACCTTGAATCTTATGGGTGGTGAGAATGCTTATTCCGACCCAAATGCGACAACAAAAGTTTCCCTTTCCGGAAATGTAGACCAAAAAGACCCTTTAGTTGCTTATAGTGCAGATGGAGCCGGTTACCCAATGGCAGTCAGCTTTTATGATAATTTAGGTAATTTGTGTACAGCAAAACTCAGTATTATCCAGACGAGTGCGGATGCGCCAAATACATACAGCGTTCGTCTTCATGATGTTCTTGGTGCAGATGGTAAATCTATTTTGAAAAAGAAAGATGATGCGACAGGTAATTACATTTCTACCGAGCAGGTGATTAATTTTAACAAGATAGATCTTGGGGGCACAAATTATACAGTAGATCCAAGTAGTGGTGATATTTCGTTTCCTGCTGATACGGACTGGCCGGTACTTACCTTTAATCCGGTGACCGGTGCATTTACCAGTGTAAGCAGTGCTGATGGCAAGGTGCTGAAATTAAACTTAAGTGATACCGGAAATTCGTATCCAACCAGTGGTGTGGATGTTAACTTCTCGGATTTGACGATGTATGCGAGCAATAAAACCTGTAAAGTAAAACCAAACCGTGGTGACAGCAATAACAACGGGGATGGAGCCGGTAATGCGGCAGGAACTTTAAATGGTTTCAAAATTCAGACCGATGGTATGATTTATGGTTTATACAGTAACGGTGACAAAAAATTGTTAGGACAGATCGCAGTGGCAACATTTGCTAATCCATCCGGCTTAGAGGCGGTTGGTAACAGCATGTATGCAGCAACCTTGAACTCCGGTGATTTTGATGGAATTGGTGTGGATATTTCAGAAGTTGGTAAATTCTCAGTCGGAGCTTTGGAAATGTCCGATGTTGATCTGGCAACCGAGTTTACTAATATGATTACGACACAACGTGGTTTTCAGGCAAACTCCCGTGTTATTACTACATCTGATACAATGCTTGAGGAACTCATTAATCTGAAACGATAATGATTAGGCATATTGACCCATCCGCATGAATTATGCGGATGGGTCAGTGTGCTTTTACAAGTAAGGAGGGTTTTATGATTGATGTGACAAGAATGAATGGTTCATTACTTACCGTTAATAACCATTTGATTGAAATGGTAGAGGAAACACCGGATACGGTGATAACTTTAACAACGGGAAAAAAAATAATTGTAAAAGAAAGTAGACAAGAAGTGAAAAATCTAGTAAAATTATACGAGAAAGAAATAACATGTAACAGTTAGGTGGTGTCGTTTTGGATATAGCTACAATTATAGGCCTCGTAGGATGTGCGGGAGCCGTAGTATATGGTATTGTTTCTGGTGACTTAGGATTTGCTGCATTGGGAAACTTTTGGGATTATCCGTCCTTTTTGATTGTTATTGTTGGATGTTTGATGTGTATGCTGACGATGTCCGGCAGCATTGGAGAACTTATAAACTGCTTAAAGTCATTCCTTTTGACAATCAAAGTACAGGAATCCAGCGAGGGGGAGACGATACATAAAATTATTGATTTGGCAAACGTAGCTCGTAAAGAAGGGCTTTTGCAGTTAGAAGAGGCAGCCAGTGACATAGATGATGATTTCCTGAAGAAGGGAATTATGTTGATTGTTGATGGCACGGATCAGGAATTGGTATCAAGTATTCTAGAGACAGAACTTGATTGCATTGAGCAGAGACATAGCAAAATTTACAGCTTTTGGGATAACTTGGCCGCTATGGGTCCTGCATGGGGAATGATTGGTACTTTGATTGGATTGATTAACATGTTAAAACGTTTGGATGATCCAAGTTCAATTGGACCGAACATGGCGGTTGCGTTGGTTACTACTTTATATGGTTCGCTGATTGCCAATTGGATCAGTATCCCGATTGCAACAAAACTGCGTGCGAAAAACCAGAAAGAAATTATGATGAAGGAAGTTATCTGCGAAGGAATTCTTTCTATTCAGGCAGGTGAAAATCCACGTGTGATTGAGGAAAAACTGAAATCTTTCCTTGCACCTAGTGAGAGAGAAGAAGTTCTTGGTGGTGGTAATAAAGGCAGCGGACAAGGTGGTGACGCTTAATGGCCCGAAAGAAAAAGAAGGCGGAACAGGAGGGTATTAGCGCTGGATGGATTAATACCTTTGCCGACCTGATGAATCTTTTGCTTTGTTTTTTCGTCCTTTTGTTTTCAATGTCGACTGTCGATGCTGATAAGTACGAACAGTTAGTAACATCCATGACGGAGCGGATTAATATCTTTGATGGTGGCGGTGCTGCTGTTGGGGAAGGTGCATTTGTATCAAGTGGAACCGATCAACTCGTTTCGATTTCGGAGTATTTTAACGAATATGAAAATTCCGGAGAGGACAATCAGAAATCGGAAGAACAGGTTGACAAGCAGGATGGTAACAAATCTGAGCAGGGCAACCAGTCAACCGGAGAAAAGCCGATGAATGATAAAGCCAAAGCAGAAGAGGAATTTTTAAAAAAACAACAGCAGGAACAAAAGGAAAAGGCAGAAAAATTGTACAAAGAACTCACACAGGATGCAGAACATCAGAACGTGGAAGACCAGATTAACATTAATATGGATAAAAAATATCAATTTGTTCAAATTTCATTAAATGGTGCACTGCTTTTTGAATCCGGCGATATTGAGTTTAAGAAAAACATGGTGCCTTTGATGAGCAAAGTCGGAGATATTTTGAAGCGATATGCAGACCATCGGATCAAAATTGAAGGACACACGGATAATGTTCCAATTTCCGGCAGATACAAGAACAATATGATGCTTTCAACAGCACGTGCGAATACGGTGTTTGAATATTTGGTAAATAAAAAACATATGAAGCCAAAGGAGACGGAAATTGAGATTTCCGGTATGGGTGAGTATGAGCCGGTGGCATCCAATAAAACAAGAAAAGGACGCGCTCAGAACCGGCGTGTTGAGATTAAGATTTATACAAGTAAGTAAATGGAGGAATTTCTTATGAAGAAGAATATATTGACCATTATTGTTATGGCGGTATCAATTGTGAATCTTGTATTGGGGATTGTACTTGTCTTTTCTATTGTACCTGCCTCAAATAAGACAGCTGCTCTGGTTGATAAAGTGGCATCGGTGATTGATTTAAATATTGATGACCCAAATTCCGAAGAGCAGGACTATACAATTGATGATTTGGTGGCTTATACGAAAACTTATGATTCGGCAGTAAATATTAACCTAAAAAAAGATGTCGGTGACGACAGCAACCATTATGCGCAGCTTGCCGGTTTTACAATTTCTTTTAACAGCAAAGCCGATGATTATAAAAAGGTGAGTGAATCGATTCAGACCAATGATATTTATGTAGATGATATTGTGAAAGAAACACTTGGAAGTTATACAGCTACAACATTAGATTTGGTAAAGGTTCGTTCTGAAATTGTGAAGAAAATTCAGGCAAAATACAATACAAAGGCAGTTGTTGAGATTTCGTTAAAAGATCCATTGATTGCCTGATTGTAAGAATCAAAAAAAAGACTTTAGTTTATGAAGGAAATATGATATAATAAACAACAGTGTGAGAAAAGAGGTGAGAACAAATGGGTGACGTATTGTCGCAGAATGAGATAGATAATTTGTTATCCGCGCTTAATAGTGGTGAATTTGACCCAGATGAGGCGGGTGAGGCGGATGATCGACAGATTAAGGATTATGATTTTGCGAGACCATCCAAGTTCTCAAAAGAGCATCTGCGAACGCTTGAATTTATTTTTGAGCATTATGCCAGACTTCTTTCCACAAATCTGCCGGTATATCTTCGTAAGAACGTACAGGTTGAAGTGATGCATTCGGAGGCGGTTACTTATCAGGAGTTTTCCAATTCCTTGTCAAATCCGGTTATACTAGGTGTTGTAAATTTTGCGCCACTTGATGGTAACATTATTATGGAAGTGTCAACGGAAATTGGGTTTGCTGTTGTTGACCGAATGCTTGGAGGCGGTGGAAAGCCGTTGGAGAAAAATCGCGAATTTACGGAAATAGAATTGACAATTATTGAACGCATTATGGTAGTTTGCACAAACCTTTTAGTGGAACCGTGGCATACTGTTCAGGTGTTGGAGCCGATGCTTGAGAGGATTGAGACAAACTCGCAGTTTGCTCAGTTTGTTACACCAAATGAGATGACATCGATTGTTACGATGAGCATTAAAATTGGTGAAGTAGAGGGACTTATGAATGTTTGTATTCCATATGCGGTATTAGAGCCGGTGATTGATAAGGTGAACACTAAATACTGGTACTCCACTTCTGTAGCAACCGGAGACGGTACATATAGAGATTACCTGGAAGAATCATTACAGAGAGCTCAGATTCCGGTTCGTGCGATTATGGGACGAAGCGCGATATCGGTGAATGACTTCATTCATTTGCAGCCGGGGGATATTATAAAAGTAAACACGAGGCTGGAAGATGAATTGGATGTTTATGTTGGCAACATAAAGAAATTTTCTGCAATCCCGGGAGCTTATGAAGATTCCTATGCAGTAAAAATAAAATCAATTTACAGAGAGGAGTAGTGCAATGGACGGAATGTTATCGCAGGAAGAGATTAATGCGTTATTAGGCAATGTGGATGCGGATAGCACTTCAGAAGAAGCAGCATCGGATGCCGTACAGACATCAAGCGATATTTCGAAAGCCGAGAAGCTGACTCCGGAAGAATCGGATGCGTTAGGTGAAATTTCAAATATAAGTATGGGGACGGCGGCAACGACGTTGTCGATTTTGGTTAATAACCGGGTTGATATTACAACTCCTACTGTTTCCTACACGACACTAGAGGAATTGTCTGCACAGTGCGAGGCTCCGGTTGTTTTCATTTACATATCTTATAAGACGGGCTTACAAGGTAAAAATTTATTAATATTGAAAGAAAGGGATGTAAAGGTAATTACTGACCTTATGATGGGCGGTGACGGAACCAACGTCGATGACACCGAATTAAGTGATTTACATTTGAGTGCTATTTGTGAAGCGATGAATCAGATGATGGGTTCGGCAGCGACATCGATGTCATCCATGATTAATGAAAAGGTGGATATTAGTCCGCCGACTGCTACGAGAGTTGATTTTGGAGAGGGATTAGATGAGGCTGCTCTTGGTGATTTGTCCGGGCAGTTATTTGCACGGGTTTCTTTCCGAATGGAAATTGGTGATTTGGTTGACAGTGAGATTATGCAGTTGTACCCAATCGAATTTGCCAGATTGATTTATCAGCAGTTTGTTGGTAAGACAGGTGGTGATTCGGCTGAGAACGCTCCTGCAAGCCAGGCAGTTGCCGTAGAACCGGCATCGCAGCCGGTACCGGAACCAACACCAACACCGCAGCCACAGGCACAGCCGGCAGCACCGGCGCCACAGCCACAGGCAGTGCCACAAAATTTTGCAAATCCACAACAACAACCTATGGCAGGAATGCAGCAGCCAATGTATGCTGTTCCACCACAGGATATTAATATACAGCCGGCACAGTTCCAAAATTTTGCTCAGGCACCTCAGCTTGACGGAATTGCACCGGAAAACATTGATTTGATTATGGATGTTCCATTGGAAGTTACCGTGGAACTTGGAAGAACCAGCAAATCGATAAAAGATATACTGGATTTTGCACCGGGAACAATCATTGAATTGGATAAGTTGGCAGGGGAGCCAATTGATGTTCTTGTAAATGGAAAATTTGTTGCCAAGGGCGAGGTTGTTGTGATTGAGGAAAGTTTCGGTATTCGTGTAACCGAAATTATTAAAGAATAAAATGGAGGAAAGTTATAATGGCAAAGAGTGTATTAATTTGTGATGACGCAGCATTTATGAGAGTCATGATCAAAGATATTCTGACAAAGAATGGATATGATGTCGCAGGGGAAGCAGAGAATGGACTCAAAGCTGTCGAGAAATACAACGAAACAAAACCGGACCTTGTAATGATGGATATCACAATGCCGGAGATGGATGGTATTCAGGCTCTGAAAAAGATTAAAGAAGCTGATGCGAATGCTACGGTTATTATGTGTTCCGCTATGGGTCAGCAGGCAATGGTTATCGAATCCATTCAGTCTGGTGCAAAGGATTTTATTGTAAAACCTTTCCAGGCAGATCGTGTATTAGAGGCTGTTAAGAAGGCTATTGGCTAATGCTTGAGAATATTTTACAGTTGACCGCTGTTGTTGTTGTCTTTGTCCTTGTCCTTGCCGGGACGTATTATGTGACAAAATGGATTGCAAAATCTGGGATGATACAGAGCCAGTCACGTAATATTAAGGTGATTGAGACGTTTAAAATTACGAATGGGAAATACATTCAGATTATTCAGTTAGGCAAGAAATATTATTCCATTGGTGTTACAAAGGATCAGATTACCTTTTTAACACCATTGGATGAAGCTCAACTGGATTTTTCAGAAGAAGTTCGTAATGGTCAGAAAGTTTCGTTTAAAGAACTGCTTGACAAGTTGAACAAAAATAAGAAAGAAAATTAGAAAAGGTTGGTATTTATGAAGACACAGAAGAAAGCACATCAAGTATCTGTACGAGTTGTAATTCTGTTAGCCATGCTTTGTATATTAACCTTTTTTTGTAGTGCCACAATTTATGTGCATGCGGCACCGGTTAGTTCAAAATCAGATATAAGCGAAGCAAGTGGCAGTTCCAAAGGAGAAGTGCAGGACCCGGACTCTCCGCAGGATTTTCAGTTTAATATTACTTCCAATGCCGGAAGTTCCAGCTTATCGGCAAGTATGAAGATGATTTTGGTGTTGACATTGTTGTCGTTAGCACCGTTTTTGCTTGTTATGGTAACTTCCTTTACAAGAATTATTGTCGTTCTTCATTTTGTCCGTTCGGCATTGGGAACGCAGACTTCACCACCTAATCAGGTATTGATTGGAATTGCGTTATTTTTGACCCTTTTTATTATGGCACCTGTTATGACGCAGATAAATAAAGATTGTATTCAGCCATATGATAAGGGGAAACTTACTCAGGAAGAAGCATTAAATGCCGGACTCAAACCAATCCGCAAATTTATGTTTGAGCAGACGAACCGGAAGGATATCCGCTTGTTTATGGAAATTGAGAAACAGAGCAATGATGTTTCCATTGAAAAAGAAGATGAGATACCGACTCTTGTTCTGATACCGGCGTTTATGATAAGTGAATTACGAATTGCGTTTATTATCGGCTTTTTGATATACTTGCCGTTTATCGTAATTGATATGGTAGTGGCATCGACACTTATGTCGATGGGTATGATGATGCTGCCGCCGACGACGATTTCGATGCCGTTTAAGATATTATTGTTTGTCTTAGCAGATGGCTGGAATCTCGTGATTGGACAGTTGGTCAAAACCTTTTACTGACAGGGGGCGATTAGATGACAGATGCAGATGTACTTGATGTGACAGTCGATATGATTTGGTGTATCATTAAATGTAGTGCTCCGTTGTTGTTAGTTTCCCTGATTGTTGGACTGGTAATTAGTATTTTTCAGACAGTTACTTCCATTCAGGAGCAGACTTTAACCTTTGTTCCGAAACTATTGGCAATATTCATTACAATGCTTATATGTGGTGGATGGATTATGAACAATTGCGTGGAACTTTTTACAAAACTGTGTGAAAAATTTGCTCTTTATGCAGGAGGCTGAGAATGACATTTACGCTCGAACACCTGGAGTTTTATCTCTTGATTTTGATGAGAGTTTCCGGGTTTATTATGACAGCACCATTTTTTAGTTATTCGTCTGTGCCGATGCGGATTCGTGCGGCAATGAGCGTTTTTATGTCCTTAGTGGTGATTCAGGTCACTCCGGTTGTCGATTTGACGTATTCCGGGGTGTTTGGATATTCAGCACTCGTTTTGAAAGAATCTATGATTGGTGTGGTTCTTGGATTGATGTGCAGTATGTGTTTTTACATTATTAACCTGGCGGGACAGTTGATGGATATGGAAATGGGATTATCCATGGCAAATATGTTTGACCCGATGGTGAATATGCAGTTTTCCGTAACCGGAAGTTTGTACAATTATCTGCTTATGCTCATGTTAGTTGTTACCAATATGCATTATTACATCATTCGAGCAATTGTGGATTCTTTTTCCTATTTCAATGTTGGGAAAGCGGTGTTTGATACCGTTTCACTGAAAAACATCGTGGTTGATTTTATTGCGAATTATTTCATCATTGCGGTGCGTATTGTTCTGCCGGTTTTCTGTTGTATGCTGCTGATTAATGTTGTGCTTGGTGTACTTGCTAAGGCAGCACCACAGATGAACATGTTTGTGGTTGGTATGCAGATTAAGGTGCTGGCAGGACTGGCTGTTTTGGTAATTGTGATACAGAGTTTTCCGATGGTTTCAGATTACATTTTTGGTGAAATGAAGGACGTAATCACACAGGTGATTCATTTGTTTACACCGAAGTGAAAAGTCGGATGAGTTGGCAGGTGATTATTTGGTATATTCCTATAACCTTCAGCTTTTTGCCAAAGACGGTGAGGGCGGTGAAAAAACAGAACCCGCGACACCCAAAAAGCTGGATAAGGCACGAGAAGAAGGACAGGCTCCAAAGAGCCAGGATTTGAACACGGCAGTTTTATTGCTTGTATTATTTGGATGCTTAAAAGTGTTCGGCAGTTTTATGATGAAACGGTTGTATGACATGTTTCAGTTTTATTATGGAAATATCAACGACTATGCAACGGATGTATTTATCGTTAAGCGTGCTGATGGTTTGCTTCAGTTTGGCCTCAAGGAGATTACCATTACGTTACTGCCGATGTTAGCACTTGCGATGATTGGCGCATTTGTTGTAAATGTTGTTCAGGTTAAATGGAAAGTTACATTAAAGCCGTTACAGCCAAAACCGAATAAAATTAATCCAATTAGCGGTTTTAAGCGGATGTTTTCAAAAGATAAAATATTTGAATTGATTAAGGCGGTTGTTAAAGTAGGAATTTTGTTCTACGTGGTATATCAGGCGCTAAAAGATGAATGGGGCATGATTGTCAACATTTATCAGCTTGATATCTGGTCAGCGGTTAGCCTGATTGTTAGTACCGTGTTAAATATTGCCTTTCAGATTACGGCTGTTTTCTTTGTCATTGCTTTTGCGGACTGGATGTACCAGAAACGCAAGTTTAACAATGACATGAAAATGACGAAACAGGAAGTTAAAGACGAATATAAAAATACGGAAGGAAATCCACAGATTAAAGGCCAGATTCGAAGAAAGATGCAAGAGGCGTCAAGACGACGTATGATGCAGGAACTGCCGGAGGCGGATGTAGTTATCACAAACCCGACTCACTTAGCGGTTGCGCTGAAATACGATAAGGAAGTAGCTGAGGCACCAATTGTTGTGGCAAAGGGTGCGGATTATCTGGCTGGTCGTATTCGTGAAGTAGCAAAGGAAAATAAGATTGAAATTGTAGAAAATAAGCCTCTGGCGAGAATGTTGTATCACAATGTAGAATTGGGAGAGCAGATTCCGCCGGAATTGTACCAGATGGTTGCAGAGATTTTAGCTTATGTATATGGATTACAAGGAAAAGTAAGTTGATTTTGATAGAAAAAACGTAAAGGAGGAAAAGCAATGCGTCGCGAAGATATGGTGTTAGGTGCATTTATCTTAGTACCTATTTTATGCTTAATTATTCCGGTTCCGCTCTTTTTGCTGGACTTGTTATTTGCATTAAATATTGCACTTTCGATGATTATTTTGTTTAATGCATTGTTTTCTAAAGAGCCTCTTGATATGTCGGCATTTCCGACGTTACTGCTTTTGACGACGTTGTTTCGATTGTCGTTGAATGTCAGTTCTACAAGAAATATTTTGCTGAAGGCAGATGCCGGTAATGTAGTTGATACATTTGGTAACTTTGTCGGTGGTGGTAACTTAGTTGTTGGTGCTATTGTGTTCTTTGTATTGGTTATCATGCAGTTACTCGTTATCAACAAAGGTTCCGAGCGTGTGTCAGAAGTAACAGCGCGTTTTACACTGGATGCGATGCCCGGTAAACAGATGGCAATTGATGCTGATTTGAATACAGGTGCCATAACGGATGAGGAGGCAAAAGAACGCCGCGAAAAGATTCAACAGGAATCAGCTTTCTTTGGTTCCATGGATGGTGCTACAAAGTACGTCAAGGGAGATGCGACGGCGGGCTTAGTAATTACGGTTTTGAACTTCGTTGGTGGTATTGCGATTGGTGTTCTGATGAATGGCATGGACATTAATGCAGCGGTTCAGAGATATTCGATTTTGACAATTGGTGATGGTCTGGTGAGCCAGATTCCATCCCTTATGATTTCATTATCCACCGGTATTTTGGTAACGAAAGGTTCCAAAGAAGCGGATGTTGGCAATATTTTGAGAAGGCAGCTTTTTTCTACGCCGAAAGTACTTAATATTGTTGGTATTGCCTTGATTGGCTTAGGTTTGTTTACGCCACTGAACATGTTGGTATTTTGTGCCTATGGAATTATGTTTTTACTGACGGCAAGAATGATAGCAAATCAATTGGAGATGACAGAGACAGACGAGGCAGTTTCGGAAGAAGAGGAATCCGCAGAGGAAATCAGGAGACCGGAAAATGTCAGTTCACTGTTGCAGGTGGATGCCATTGAATTGGAATTTGGTTATGGAATTATTCCTCTTGCCGATGTCAACCAGGGCGGTGACTTGCTAGACCGTGTGGTTATGATACGAAGACAGATTGCATTAGAGCTTGGCTGTGTTGTTCCGATGATTCGACTACGTGATAACATTCAGCTCAATCCAAATCAGTATCTGATTAAGATAAAAGGCGTGCCGGTCAGTGAGGGAGAAATTTTGTTTGACCACTACATGGCGATGAATCCTGGTTATGTAGAAGAAGAAATTTCCGGTATTCCGACGTTTGAACCGTCGTACCATCTACCGGCAATTTGGATTACGGAAAGTCAGCGTGAGCGGGCAGAATCCCTTGGTTATACCGTAGTTGATCCGCCATCAATTATTGCGACACATTTGATGGAAATTATCCGATCACATCTGGATGAACTTCTCACCAGACAGGATGTACACAACTTGATTGAGAATGTGAAGGAGGCAAACGAGACGCTGGTATCAGAACTGGTTCCAAAATTGTTAAATGTTGGAGAAATCCAAAAGGTGTTACAGAATCTTTTGGCGGAAGGCATTTCCATAAGAGATTTGGTTACAATTTTTGAAACGTTAGCCGATTATGCGCCGACAACGCATGATACGGATGTATTGACGGAGTATGTCAGACAGAGTTTGAAACGTGCAATTTCAAATCAGTATTTTAATAACAATGAAACAACCAGCGTTGTGACATTGGATCCGAACGTAGAGCAGGTTATTATGGATTCGGTGAAACAGACCGAACAGGGTGCTTATCTGGCACTTGATCCGGATTATACAAACCGGCTGATGACTTCTTTACGGGAAGAGACAGACAAATTAGAGGAACTGGGTCGAACGCCGATTATTATTACTTCGCCGATTGTTCGTATGTACCTGAAAAAATTAACGCAAGAACAATTTAGGAATCTGCATGTATTGTCATATAATGAAATTGATTCCGATGTTGAATTACAATCAGTTGGGATGGTGACGGTAGAGTGATTATCAAAAAGTTTTTAGCAAAATCAGAAAAAGATGCAATTGAAATGGCAAAAAACGAATTAGGGAATAATGCCATTGTCATGAATATTAAGAAGGTAAAACCAAAAGGTCTTGCGAAGTTATTTGTCCGCGGAAAGGTTGAGGTGACAGCAGCATTGGATGAGATGCCACTGTACTCACAAGAGGAAGCGGCAAAAGAGAAGCGGCCGGTTGAAGCAGGCAAGTTTTCGGAAGCAGAGAAAAAAGCAGATGCACCGGATAACAGTAGTTTGGAAGAACGCATTAGTATGCTGCAAGCTCTTTTGGAGAAACAGATGATGCAGAAAGAAGGTATGACCGAGAAAGTTGAGAAAACACTCGAAATACCGGTTTCGGAGCCAAAAGAGAACGTAGAGCCAAAAGAGGTTCCTGAATCCAAAGAAGAGGATGAGGAGGATGAAAAAACAAAGGCCTATAAAGAGTTGATATATCAGCAGTTAGTTCAGAATGAAGTGGATGAAGAAATTGCAAAATCCATTATGGATGAGGTGAATCGTTCGCTTGCTAAAAATGCACCGTTAGACCAGATTTTGGCAAATATTTACCAGAAGATCATCTTGATGTTAGGGCAGCCTTACAGCATTAAGTCAGAGGAAAATGCAAAGACGAAATTTATCTTTTTCCTTGGTTCAACCGGAGTAGGAAAAACAACAACCATTGCTAAAATTGCTTCGAAATTAAAATTAGAGAAGCATGCAAAAATTGCACTCGTAACAGCAGATACTTACCGCATTGCAGCGGTGGAACAGTTAAAGACTTATGCAAATATTTTATCCGTCCCGCTTGAGGTGATTTACAGTCCTCAAGAATTGGGGGATAATCTTGAAAAACTTAAGCAGTATGATGTCTGCTTGATTGATACTGCCGGACGTTCTCATAGAAGCAAAGAGCAGATGGAAGACATCCGGGCATTGCTTGAGCAGATTCCGGTGAATGAAAGACAGGTTTACCTGGTACTAAATGCAGGTACAAAATACAGTGACTTACAAAAGATTGCGTCAGTCTACTCGGTGCTTACGGATTTTAGTCTTATTTTTACGAAACTTGACGAAACGTCTTCGGCGGGAATCATGTTGAATATGAGAGTGAAAACAAATTGTCCATTGTCTTATGTAACGTGGGGACAAAATGTTCCGGAAGACATTGGCGAGATGGATCCGCAGAGAGTGGCAAAAAAATTACTAAGTGATAATCATACGAACTAATTCTATGGCGAGAAAGGAAGGTGTGGAATGGATCAGGCAGAAAGCTTACGAAATATAATTAAAAAGCAGGAAATTGATGAAAAAAAACGAACAGCAAGAGTTATTACGGTTACATCCGGCAAAGGTGGCGTCGGTAAAACAAGTTTTTCTGTAAATCTGGCAATTCAGCTTCACAGACTCGGCAAGAGAGTGGTTGTACTGGATGCTGACTTTGGTTTGGCAAACATTGAGATTATGCTTGGTATTCGCCCAAAGTATAATTTGGCAGATTTGATGTTTCGAGGAAAAAGCATACAAGATGTAATGACTTATGGACCGGAAGGTATCGGTTTTCTTTCCGGCGGTTCCGGCATCAATGAGATGGCAAATCTGAATCGTGAACAGGTTTTCTGGCTGATTCAGAAAATGGAAGAGTTAGACAAACAGGCAGATGTAATTATTGTGGATACCGGTGCCGGAATCGGAGATTCGGTGCTTGAGTTTGTGGCAGCCAGCGAAGAAGTGCTTTTGGTGGCTACGCCGGAGCCGACGTCCATTACGGATGCCTATGCGTTATTAAAAGCGTTGAACCGCAATTCTTCGTATATGCCGGAAAAAACGGTTGTTAAGATGATTGCCAATCAGGTACGTGGAAAAAAAGAAGCGGATGAATTGTTCCAGAAATTAGGTGTTGTTGTTAATAAGTTTTTAGACATAGATATTGATTATCTGGGGGCAATTCCTTATGATGTAAATATGCAGAGAGCAGTCATGCATCAGAAACCACTTAGCGTAGCAGACCCGGATGCACTGGCTTCGCAGTCTGTGGAAAAGATTGCACTTTCTTTACTTGATATGGAGAAAGAAAAACCACGTACTGTTGGTATTAAGCAGTTATTTTCAAATGTAATTCGTATGAAATTTAATCGGCGATAGAAAGGAGGAACCCCGTGAAAGTTGCATTTGCGATTGGAGACCGGATTGAACTGATGCATATAAAAAGTGCAATCGGGCGAAAGGTGTCAGATAAAAAATATGGCAGTCAGTTGTTGGATTTTGACGGGGACAGAACCGCCAAAATCGCAATGCCCATTAGCGAGGGGAAAGTAATTCCATTGGAAATTGATGACGATTATCATCTGTGTTTTTTTACAAACTCTGGGTTGTATCAGTGTACAGCACGGATTAAGAAGCGTTACACAGAAAATCGTATGTATGTGATGGATGTTATCTTTTTGACACCATTGAAAAAGTTTCAGAGGAGAAAATTTTATCGTTTGGATTGTTTGTTCCCAATTCGTTACCGGATTGTTCCAAAAGAGCAGTTTGAAAAGAAAAATGAAGCGGAGCAGGACAATGAGAAAGATGAAATTTTGTGGGAAGAAGGTACCATTTCAGATTTAAGTGGAGGCGGAATTCGTTTTCATGGTAATGTAGAATGTAAAAAAGAGGATTTAGTGGAAATTGTCCTTCCACTTTCGCTACAAAGTGGAATTGTTCCACTTTCTTTGTATATGAAGGTAGTATCCTGCGTTCATTTTGAGGGAAGCCGTGTTGCCTATGAGACAAGGGGCGAATTTTTGGATATTAATGAGAAAGAACGTGAAACGGTAATTAAGTACGTTTTTGAAGAGCAGCGAAGAAGGATGAGAAAGGAGTAGATGTCACAGATGAAAAAAGTATTGATTGTTGATGACTCTGCACTTATGAGAAGGGTCCTTTCTGATATAATAAATGATGATGAACAACTGATTGTCGAAAAGACAGCGAATAACGGACTTGAAGCGCTTAATGTTTTACAGGGGGGATGTCGTCCGGACATTCTTTTGGTTGATATTAATATGCCGAAGATGGATGGCGTACAGCTCCTTAAGGAACTAAACAAATATCGAATTCAGATTCCGGTATTGATTGTAAGTTCAATTGCCAGCCAGAGCGCTGATGAAACCATTGAAGCATTGGCACTTGGTGCGTTTGATTTTGTTAAAAAACCAAATGGTTCCATTGGCGGGGGGTATCAGGAATTCCGAAAAAAGGTATTACTGAGAACCTATATGGCGTGTAAGCTGCCTCTTCCTAAAAAGGTTGAGCAGTCAATTTTAGAACAGCAGTTACAGGTTCAGAGCCAATCAAAAAATGTGGAAAGTCAGACCGAGAAGAAGGTGAAGAAAACCGCAAAAAAGAAGGTGCCAAAAAGTGGCAGGGGAAGCGGCGGTTTGGCAGTGATTGCTTCTTCAACCGGAGGACCGAGGGCATTACAGTCGGTAATTCCGTATTTTCCAAAGGATTTTCCATTACCGTTAGTCGTTGTCCAGCATATGCCGGCAGGATTTACGAAGTCATTAGCAGCTCGCTTGAATGAGATTAGTAATCTCGACGTTAAGGAGGCTGAGGATGGTGACTGCCTGAAAAAGGGCACGGTTTATATTGCGCAGGGCGGCAAGCAGTGTGAAGTCATAGAAGATGCACAGGGAAATCTGATTTTGTCGGAAAATGATAAGCCGGCAAGAGGGGGATTAAAGCCGTGTGCGGATATCTTTTTTGAATCACTGGTTTCTTGTTCGGTGGAACACATTGTCTGTGGTGTTTTGACCGGGATGGGAAGCGATGGCTGCAAAGGAATCCGTGCATTGAAAAAAAGCAAGGACATTCAGGTTGTAGCGCAGAATGAAGACACCTGCGTGGTATATGGTATGCCGCGCGCAGTAGTACAGGCGGGAATTGTAAATGAAGTCGTGCCACTCGAAGATGTGGCAGACACCATGATAAAACATATAGGAGTGTGAAAAGATGGATACGAGTCAATATTTAGATTTGTTTATCGATGAGACAAAAGAGCATTTACAGAGTTTGAATGAGCATGTTCTGGTCTTGGAGAAGGAGCCGGAGAATGAAGATACAATCAATGAGATTTTCCGTGCGGCACATACGCTGAAAGGAATGTCCGGTACAATGGGCTTTGTTCGTATGCAGCGTCTGACCCATGATTTGGAAAATGTATTTTCTGAAATCCGCAATGGAAACATGAAAGTGAATGAAAAGCTGATTGATGTATTATTCCGAGGACTGGATGCATTGGAGTCTTATCTGGCTGTTATTTCCTCTGAGGGAAATGAAGGAACTGAAGACAACGAAGATATTATTAATGATTTGAATGCTCTGTTAGAGGAACAGAGTGGCGACGGTGCAGCTGCTCCGGCGCAAAAAGAGGTAAAAAAAGAAGAAACTCCCGCAAAGGAAGAGAAAGCAGAAAATAAACAGGAAAGTGCATCGGATGAAAAATGCAAATTTAAGCAGATTCCGATTTCCGAATATGAAGCGACAGCAATCAATTCAGCAAGAGCAGAAGGAAAGAACGTGTATGGAATTACCGTATATCTGCAAAAAACTTGTATTTTGAAATCTGCCAGAGCTTTCCTTGTATTCAAATCTGTTGAAAATAAAGGTGAGTTGATTAAATCCGTACCTTCGACAGAGCAGATTGAGGATGAAGAATTTGATTTTGATTTCAGCTGGATTTTTGCATCAAGTGATACGAAAGAAAATATCAAAAAACTTGTTATGAATGTATCGGAAATCGCAGAGGTTTACATCGATGATATTGAGATTCCGGATGCACCTGCGGCAGGTCCATCAAATGATGTAAAACCGGCACAGGAAAAGAAAGAAACAGCAAAACCGGATGCCAAAGAAAAGCCAAAGAAAGCATCGGCTTCCAAAGGGAAAGTGGGCAGTCGTTCCGTTCGTGTCGATATTGATAAACTGGATGTTCTGATGAATCTTGTCAGCGAGCTGATTATTGCAAAGAATGGACTTGTGTCGGCAGGTGCTGCCTCTCCGTCAGGACAGATGGCAAATGCACAGGCATTCCATGAACAGATTGAGTACTTAGAGCGAGTGACAACAAACCTGCATGAATCCGTTATGAAGGTCCGCATGGTGCCAATTGAGAGTGTTGTTAATCGATTCCCACGTATGATTCGTGATTTGAATCGTAAATTAAATAAGAAAATGGAATTGTACATGACTGGTGAAGAGACTGAACTTGACCGTACCGTAATTGATGAAATCGGTGATCCGCTTATGCATTTGCTTCGTAACTCGGCTGACCATGGTTTGGAGAGCAATGAAGAGCGTGTACGTCTTGGTAAACCGGAGGTTGGTTCCATCTTTTTGGATGCTTACCAGGATGGTAACAATGTTGTTATTGAAGTACGCGATGATGGTGCCGGAATTGACATTGACCGTGTACGTCAGAAAGCAATTGAAAAAGGCTCTATTACAGAAAAACAGGCAGAGACGATGACAGACAAAGACTTTATTGATTTGTTGTTCCAGCCAAGTTTTTCAACAGCAGAAAAGATTACTGATGTTTCCGGACGAGGCGTTGGTCTTGACGTTGTAAAAACTAAAATTGAGGCACTTGGTGGTAATATTACAGCAAAGACCGTTGCCGGTGAGGGAAGTACCTTTACGATTTCTCTTCCTTTGACATTGGCAATTATTCAGGCTTTGATGGTGAAAGTCGGAGAAGAAAAATATGCGATTCCGCTTGGCAGCATCAATGGAATTGAGGATATTGCAAAAGAAGATATCAGTTTAGTACAATCCAAAGAAGTTATTAATCTTCGTGGACGTGTCATTCCGATTCTTCGTCTGCATGATATTTTGGATATGGAGCCGGTTGAAAATGATCCGGAATCTCTGATTGTTGTCATTATGCAGAAGGCAGAACAGCAGGTTGGTCTTGTGATTGACGAATTGATTGGACAACAGGAAACCGTTATTAAGTCGCTTGGACATCACATCACCTGTGATAAACTCTTTAGTGGAGCAACGATTCTTGGTGATGGTGAAGTAGCGTTAATCTTAGATACAAACACATTAATGTAGGGGGTGTCGACATGGAAGATTTGATGAATGGAATGGAAACAACAATGGATGAAATTCAGTATATTGTTGTCAAATTAGGAAATGAAAAATATGGAATTGATATTTCCTGTGTGGATAATATCGTAAGAATGCAGCATATGACAAGAGTTCCAAAGTCACAGTCATATTATATTGGTGTGATTAATCTGCGTGGTGAAGTGGTTCCGATTATGAGTCTGCGCAGACGTTTCGGATTAGAGGATGATGTCTGTCAGTCCGCAACGAGAATCATTATTATCCGTATGCAGGATCAGTCATTGATTGGTGTAATTGTCGATGAAGTGCAGGAAGTGGTAAATATCAATCCGGCTTCTATCGAGAAACCAGCATTTAAGCTGGAAGAGGAAAAAGCATCTTTCCTTGCCGGGATTGGCAAAAAAGGAGAGGAACTCATTTCTTTATTGGATATGAATGCGGTAATTGAGGAAAAGAAAGAAGTATGAGTGAGATGATTCGTGTTGGAATGGCTGACTATAAGTTATGTGCACCGCCGGATAAAATTTCGACGTTAGGACTTGGTTCGTGTATGGGGGTCGTAATCTATGACACGAAAACAAAGTTGTGTGGAATGGCACATATTATGCTTCCGGACAGCACAAAGATTACTCATAATCAAAACCGAATGAAGTTTGCAGACACATGTCTTTTAGATATGTATCATGAACTTTTAGCACGCGGAGGATTGAAAGAAAATCTGCGTGCTAAAATTGCAGGCGGTGCTAAAATGTTTGCGCATCATTCGGATAATGAACTGCTGAATGTTGGACATCACAACAATCAGGCAGTCAGGAAATTTTTACAGGAAAAGAATATTCCAATTGTGGCGGATGATTCCGGAAAAGATTTCAGCCGCACGATTGTATTTGACCCGGAATGTGAGTTGCTGCATATTTCGGTGGCTGGTGTAAATGAATATGTGATTTGACGAGGTGTAGGATATGAAAAATCGTTATATACCTGCTTTTATTATGTTGGCTGCCGGCCTTGTGTGTTGTGTTTTATGTGTGGTACAAAGGTGGCCTGTTTTAAATAGTTTAATTACGTTAGTTATTGTTTTACTTCTTTTTTATATCATTGGGCAGATTGCGGCGCAGATTGTTGGAAAAGTGCAGGCAGAGCATCTGGCTATGATTGAGGCAGAAAAAAAACGTCAGGAAGCTGAAGAGCAGGCTCGTCTTTTGAAGGAGCAGCAGGAGGCGGAAGAAAGAGAAAAGGAAGAAGCAGAAAAACAGGTGGATCAGACAGAACAAACGGAGCAGGCATGACCTAGGAAAGGACATAGTGGATGAGGGAAACAGAACGAAACCGCTTGTGGGAACAGTATCATAAGAAAAAGACCCCACAATTACGCGAGCAGCTTATTCTTGAATATGCCGGTGTTGTAAATTTAGTGGCAGGCAGGCTGAGTATGTACTTGGGGTATACGGTAGAGTATGATGACTTGGTAGGATATGGAATTTTTGGTTTAATTGATGCCATTGATAAGTATGACATGGCAAAAAATGTAAAATTTGAAACATATGCCAGTTTGAGAATTCGAGGTGCAATTTTGGATGAAATCCGAAAGATGGACTGGATTCCAAGGACACTTAGACAGAAGCAGAAAAAAATGGATGCGGCTGCGGCGAAAATTGAAGCAGAACGTGGAAGAACGGCGAAAGGCGATGAGATTGCAAATGAATTGGGAATCTCCGTGGAAGAATATGAGAACTGGAAGGCAGAGGCGGAATTTACCAATTTGATTTCCTTAGATGATTATCTGGAACAGGGAAACGAAGGGCGTCTGGAGACGATGGGAGCAAAATTTCAGCAGCCCGATCATGCGATCCAAAAGCAGGAATTGAAGGAAATGCTAGTGGAAGCCATCAAAAAACTGACAGAAAAAGAGCAGAATGTCATCACATTATATTACTACGAAGAATTGACATTAAAAGAGATTAGTCAGATATTGAGTGTTTCGGAGTCGAGAGTTTCCCAGCTTCATACAAAAGCATTGAAAAAAATTAAGGAGCAGTTAGGGGACTCCGTTGATTTACTTAGTTTGTTCTAATTAGAAATAGGAGGATACTTATGGCGGCAAATGGTTATTTTCAGGTAGTAGCAGAAGATGGAAGAATGTGGCTGAAAATTTTTGCACCGGAAGAAGGTGAAGTGGATATTTCGCCGGAGATGGTAATGAAATATTTAGATGCCATTTCGTTTCCGGATTATGACCAGGTGGCACTTGACCAGTATTTAAAGCGTAAAGAATTCGATTCGATGTTTATGCTGTATGAAGGAGAAATTATACCGGAAAGCGAAAAATGTATTGTTACCATCACGCCAAATGGAGAGCGTGCTTTTGCGCGATTTTATCCGCCGACTACAGGGGGCGCAAGCCTGACAGAAGATGATATTGTCTCGGATTTGCAGATGGCAGGTGTCCGTCATGGAATCCGCAAAAAAGCGATTGAACATTTTTTACAGAATCATGCCTATGAAAAGGACTATCTGATTGCTGAGGCAACGATGCCGGTTCAGGGATACAGTGCAAAAATCAAGTATTATTTTGATATAAATACGACTGCCCGTCCGAAATTAAATGAAGATGGCAGCGTTGATTTTCATCAATTGGGAAATATTAAGTCGGTCAAAGAAGGAGATAAACTTGCGACACTTACGCCGGCGTATCGTGGAAAAGCGGGTGTATCCGTGTTAGGTAAACCAATGATGCCGAAAAAAGTGCGAAACCGTGCGCTTCGTTTTGGACGGAATATACGGATTTCAGAGGATAAGTGTACAATATATTCGAAGGTTTCCGGGCATGTAACCTTAGTTGATGATATGGTTATGGTTTCTGATGTTTACCGGGTTCCCGCAAATGTTGATTCATCAACCGGAGATATTGATTATAAGGGAACGGTAGAAGTGACAGGAAATGTCACAACCGGATTTGCTGTTAAAGCCGAGGGCGATATTATTGTGAATGGTGTTGTGGAAGGCGCAACGCTTGTTTCCGGTGGTAATATTGTTCTCAAACGAGGCATGCAGGGGATGGACCGTGGTATGCTTCAGGCAGAAGGTAATATTACTGCAAAATTTTTGGAAAACTGTAAGGTTCGATGTAAAGGCATGCTCAAAGCCGATGCCATTTTGCACAGTGATGTGGAATGTCAGGAAAATGTTGATATATTAGGAAAAAAAGGCTTGATTAACGGCGGAAGTTTATCAACTTATGCTGATGTTCATGCGACAACACTTGGCTCGACAATGGGTGCTTCAACGAAAATCAAGATTATTTCAGATAAAGAACTGATTATTCGTGCGAATGAAATCAAGGAAGAAGTGGAAAATAAGGAAGAGACGCTTCGGAAAATTGATGAAGTTGTAAATCGGGTCAAGGGGCAGTTAGCGTCTAATCAGGAGGTGCTGCCGGAACAGATGAATTATTTGAAACAGGCAACGGTAAATAAGCCGCTTCTTGTGAAACAGATTCGAGAATTGCGCGAAGAAAGAGAAAAACTTTTAGTAAGGATTGAAAAAAATAAACATTCCTGTATCCGGGTGGAAGGAGCCGTGTATTCAGGGATTGATATTACCGTAAAGGATGTCAGTAAAATTCAGCACGAGCAGGTTTCCCACTGCCGCTTTGTAAGAGACGGTGCAGATGTACGGATTGTTGGATTGTAAGAAAAAAGGAGGCGTTTTCTATGTCGATGGGTTCAATTGATGCAGTTACTATGGCGCCAAGAACGCTGAATGCGGCAGATGCACAGGGCCGTGAACTGAATCAGAATCAGCATATTTATGACCAGAATGGTATTCAGTTTCAGCAGCAAGTAAGGCGTGAAAGCAGACAAACAGTAGAAACGCAGGAAAGCGAAACAAAGGATTACGATAAGAAAGGAAACGGAAAAGGGACAGGTGCGAAAAATTCCTCAAAAAAGAAACAAAAACAGGAAAAAAAGGAACGATTAGCACCTCGTTCAACCGGAAGTTTTGATATTACGATTTAAGAAGAAGGATGGATTATGACAGCGATAGAAATCATATTGATTATTATTGGCTTTATCTGCCTGTGTGTAAGCTGCTTTGTGGCAAAAAAGAATAGCAGTTATGCAGAGGGGGAAAAGGAAAGCTTAAGTTCCGAACTTTGGACAGAGAGAGAAGAAGAAAAAATCAAAGAACGTGTCGGAGAAATTTTATCCGAGAGACAGGATGAATTAGTGGATACGACTGAGGAACGGATGAATCGTTTGTGCAATGATAAAATCATGGCGGTGGATGAGTTTTCACAGCAGATTTTGGAAAAAATTGATGCCAACCATCAGGAAGTTGTCTTTATGTACAACATGTTGAGTGAAAAAGAAAAAGAATTGAAAGAATTTATGTCGAAACCGGTGAAGAAAGAATCCATGGCTGAAACACGTATGGCATCGGAACCGGCGGTTTCAAATCGGATGGATTTAAATCCGGTCACGGCTTCCCAGACAGCGATTTCACGTCTGACTGCAAATGCACAAGAAGCAGAAAAGAAAAAAACGGTAAAAAAAGCAGAGCCAAAAAAGGCAGTAAAAAATGAAACATCCAAACCTGAAATGTCAGTGGCAGGGCAGGGAAATGTAAATGAAAAGATTAAGGAATTACACAAACAGGGAAAATCTGTTTTGGAAATATCAAAACAACTAAATATCGGACAGGGTGAAGTAAAACTTGTTCTTGCACTTTATGGGGGGGATAACAAATGAAGATGAGGTATTTCCTCCGTGGACTTGGCGTGGGTGTTTTACTTGCAACACTGTTATTGTGTATTAGTTACCGCGGACAAAACAGCGAAAATTCAATTATTAAACAGGCTAAAGAACTTGGTATGCAGTTTCCGGAAAAAACACCGGATACGCTGATACAGCCGTCAGCTGCGCCTTCACAGGCAGCGACGGGACAAGCAGTGGCAGTACAGTCTAAAAAACCAGTTCGTACGAAAACGCCGGATTCTACGGCTGCACAGAAAGCAACAAAAGAGCCAAAAGAAACACAGAAACCAAGTGGGAAAACACGTTCCTTTACAGTGCGGAGCGGTCTTTTGTCAAGTTCTGTTTCCCGTGAATTAAAAGAGGCTGGTTTTATTAAGGATTCCGATAAATTTGACCATTATTTAGAAAAAAGCGGTTTGGCAAAAAAATTAATTGCCGGCGATTATAAAATACCGGTTGGCGCATCGCAGGAAGAAGTTGCGCGGATTATTACCGGTGGAAAATAATACTTGCAATTTTGTTCGGTTTATGATATTATAAATCGGATTGAAAAAATCACATTCGCCGATTTTTGCTATGGTGCTGTCTTTTTTTGCAAAGACAGTGTAACAAAAAGAAGAAGCGAATGGAAGAAAAAACCAAATGGAGGTACGAAATAATGAGTGTTATTTCAATGAAACAGTTACTGGAAGCAGGTGTTCATTTTGGACATCAGACAAGAAGATGGAACCCTAAAATGGCTGAGTACATCTACACAGAGAGAAATGGTATTTATATCATTGATCTTCAGAAATCTGTAGGTAAAGTAGATGAAGCTTACAATGCAGTAAAAGATATTGCAGCAGAAGGTGGAAAAATCCTTTTCGTAGGTACCAAAAAACAGGCTCAGGATTCTATTAAAGCAGAAGCAGAGCGCTGCGGTATGTACTATGTAAACGAGAGATGGCTCGGTGGTATGCTTACAAACTTCGAGACAATCCAGACTCGTATTAAGAGATTAAAAGCAATCGAGAAAATGTCAGAAGATGGAACTTTCGATGTTCTGCCAAAGAAAGAGGTTATTAACCTTAAGAAAGAATGGGCAAAACTTGAGAAGAACCTTGGTGGTATCAAAGATATGAAAGATATCCCGGATGCAATCTTTGTAGTAGATCCGAAAAAAGAGAGAATTTGTATTCAGGAAGCACACATCCTTGGTATTCCTTTGATTGGTATTGTAGATACAAACTGTGATCCGGAAGAACTTGATTATGTAATTCCTGGTAACGATGATGCAATTCGTGCCGTTAAATTGATTGTTTCTAAGATGGCAGACGCTGTTATTGAAGCAAATCAGGGCGAGTCTTTAGCAGAAGAGACAGAAGAAGCATCTGAGGCAGAAGCAGAGTAAGAAAGAGAAAGGTAGGATTTTAAAATGGCTATTTCAGCATCAATGGTAAAAGAGTTAAGAGAAAAAACAGGTGCCGGCATGATGGATTGTAAGAAGGCACTTACAAATACAGATGGTGATATGGACAAGGCTGTTGAATGGCTTCGCGAGAATGGTCTTGCAAAGGCAGAGAAAAAAGCCGGACGTATCGCTGCTGAGGGTATTGTTAAGACAAACATCAGTGAAGATGGCAAGAAAGCTGCTATCGTTGAAGTAAACAGCGAGACTGACTTTGTAGCAAAGAATGAAAAATTCCAGGATTTCGTTGCTGCTGTAGCAGATCAGGTAAATGCTTCCTCTGCTGCTGATATCGATGCCTTTTTGGCTGAGCCATGGGCTGGCGATTCTTCTAAGACAGTAAAAGAAGAGCTTGCTTCTATGGTTGCTACCATCGGTGAGAACATGAATATCCGTCGTTTTGAGAAAGTAACCTGCGACAATGGTATTGTTGTTGATTACATTCACGCGGGCGGTAAAATCGGTGTTTTGATTGCTGCTGAGACAGATAACACCGGAGCAGAAGTAGTTGAGTGCTTGAAAAACGTAGCAATGCAGATTGCTGCTATGAATCCTCAGTATCTTTCATCCGATGATGTATCCGATGAATACAAAGAGAGAGAAAAAGCAGTTCTTCTTGCTCAGGCGAAAAACGACCCTAAGAATGCAAACAAACCGGATAACATCATTGAGAAAATGATTATCGGACGTTTGAACAAAGAGTTGAAAGAAGTATGTCTGACCGAGCAGGTTTATGTAAAAGCTGAGAACAAAGAGACCGTTGCTAAGTATGTAGAATCTGTTGCAAAAGCAGTTGGATGCAACCTGACACTTAAGAGCTTCGTTCGTTTCGAGACCGGTGAAGGCCTTGAGAAGAAAGAAGAAGACTTCGCAGCAGAAGTTGCCGCTCAGATGGGTAACTAAGAAATATTTCTTGGTACAGATAAGGCAAGAGAATATAGCATTTTTTAGTTCAATATTTGATTGAAATAATAAGACATCATTGTTTGCTAAGATGTAGACGATGATGTCTTTTTGCTTCCTGTAATTTAGAAAAGAAAAGTTTGTGATGAGTGGGTACAAACACGTGGGTATCAAGCGTGCGTATTTGGCACGCCGATACCCTTACGCGTTTGTTTAACGGGAGTGCCCACGAATCGCAAACTTTTCTTTCTAAACTACGGAAACAAAAAACATCCACCTATCATTGAACTATTCCGGCAAATATGCTACAATTTATATATATCATACATTATAAATGAGGGGCATGGATAAAAAGCGCATGGATGAGAAGGAACGATACCAAAAAGCTGAGGCTTTTGCAACAGAAAAACATAAGGGGCAGTTCCGCATTGGCGGCGAACCGTATATTATGCATCCTTTAGCGGTGGCGGAAATCGTGAGAAATCAAGGCTATGGGATGGACTACCAGATTACAGCTTTATTTCATGATTTGTTAGAGGACACCGATGCGACCGAAGAGGAGATTTTTGATCTTGGTGGTGCGCGGGTGTTAGAAGCGGTGCGCCTTTTGACAAAACAGGAAGGATATGTCATGGCTGAATATGTGGCAGGAATCCGCACAAACCCAATTGCATTTGTTGTGAAAGCGGCTGACCGGTTACATAATTTGAGAACCGCTTTTTGTACGGATGAGGCGTTTCGGAGAGCGTATGTTTTGGAAACGCGGCAGTGGTATATGGATTTCTCGGATGAAATTAAAGAGGCGGCAGAAAAGCTCGCAAAAACAGTCCCTGATTTCACAAAAACAGACAGCGTAAGTGTAGACAAATGAGAAAAAAACATGTGGAAATATTTTTATAATATGATATAATATGAATAAGTGTGTGCAAAGTACGGAAAGGAGAAGCCATATGTTTGAAAATGGGAGAAAAACGATTGGTGTAATTCTTTGTGATGTGTCATCACATTATCAGGAACAAATCTGCCAGACGTTGTCGATGTATGCAAAAGAGGCAGATTATAATTTGGCGTATTTTACATTTTTTTCGTGCTATGGAACCGAAATAACAAGAAATGGCAGAGGAGAAGCAAATATTGTTCACTTGATTCCGTTTGAGGAATTGGATGCTATTATTTTATGCCACGATACTTTGGGGAATAAACCGGCGCTTGATTATGTAGTTGACAGTATTGAGAAAAAATGTGACTGCCCGGTTGTTACACTGCGTCATGACTTAAAGGATTACCCAGCGGTGCTAGTGAATCAAGAACACCGTATAGAAGATTTGGTGTATCATTTTGTGGATGAACACCATAAAACGAAAATTGCATTTATGTCGGGACCGTTTGACCATCCGGATACGATTACGAGACTGGCTGATTATAAACGGGCTTTGGCAAACCGTGGGATTCCATTTGATGAACGCATGGTATATGAAGGGGATTATTGGACGAAGAAAGCGAAAGAAGCAGCCGATTACTTTACGATGGAACTGGCTGAAAAACCGGAAGTAATTGTGTGTGCAAATGATTATATGGCAAGTTCTTTAATGAATGAACTGATTGCTAAAGGTTTTCTGGTACCGGATGACATTGCCGTTTCCGGCTTTGACAATATATGGGAATCTTCGATTACCCTCCCACCGATTACGACAGTTTCTGTGCCGGTTCATGATATGGTGAAACAGGCGGTTGGGCTTATTGAAGCCATGTGGCGTGGCGAAACAGTACCGCAGAAAAGTTATGTGAATTCCGAAGTTATTTTCCGTAATTCCTGTGGCTGTGAGACATTTAATATGCAGTCGATGTTAGCCAAACGTGTTCGTCAGATGAATGAATACCAGAGTATTATGGAGTCAAATCAGAGTAACACATATATGTTTATTGATTTGTCAGATCTTGATCATGTGGACGGCATTGAAAAGTCACTCCGTATAGGTGCGAATGACCATATTGACAGTTTTTTTATCTGCTTAGGTGAAGGACGCGGTGAGCAGTATCCGAAATACTGTTCTCCGGCAAACGGCTTTGCTAAGAAGAGTAAAGTTGTTGGCGGTTTGTTTCATAAAAGAGCCTGTGTGTTTGATGTATTTGAAACTTCACGTCTTTTGCCAAAAGATGTATCAGAAGATAAACCGATGATTTATTATTTCTTCCCGATTCATAACAACCAGTTTTCTTATGGTTACCTGGCTGTGTCTTATGAGGACAATTACAGCACAAATAAGACATTTAATAACTGGCTTGCAATTCTTGGCAATGCGCTAGAGATGATTCGCATTAAACAGAAAAATCAGGGACTTCTTCAGGAATTGAACAATTTATATGTCCATGATGCACTGACCGGTTTATACAACCGGAGAGGATTTGATTCCGTTTCCCTTGAAAAATATAAAAGGGCGAAAAAGGAGAAGAAGTCATTTGTAATATTTGCTATTGATATGGATAATCTGAAAGTGGTCAATGACCGTTTTGGACATATGAATGGAGATTTGGCACTGCGGACAATTGGTGAGGCGATGCAGGCAGTGGCAGGAAAAGAAGATGCTTGTGCCCGTGTCGGCGGCGATGAATATAATGTCGTTGGAATTGGTTATACAGAAGATATGGCAGAGCAGTTTGTAAAGGATTTTAATGGGTATCTGGCAGACTTTAATGAAGAGAGTGAACTTAAAGGCAAGTGTTGGTTACTGTCTTTTGGAATCCGAAAAGGAGAGAGACTTAGAGGACTGCGTGAATGCGGCAGATGGTAAATTGTATGAGTATAAGCGCGATAAGAAGAAAAAGAAATTAGATAACGTGCTGCGAGAAATGGAAGGATAAGGAGGTCGCTGTTAGGTGACAGGAAATACAGTTCATGCAGCGGAGGCTGCTTATCGGAAGAAAAGGGTAAAGCGAATTAAGAAAATTATTGTAGGGACAGCTATTGTACTTTTGTTACTGCCTACGATAATGTGTTTGTTTTTATTAGTGAAGGTTCATTCACTGGAAAAGCAGATTGAGACGATTACCAAGGTGTCGGATTCGGGTGTTGTTAAAGCACAGGAAAAAGAGGTGAAGACAACGAAAGCGCCAAAAAAAGCGTCGACTGCCGAGCCAACGATAAAACCAACGGATGATACAACTACAAAAAAGGTTTATCTGACTTTTGATGATGGTCCGGGAAGTCAGACGGGGAAAATTTTGGATATACTGAAAAAGAACCATGTGAAAGCAACTTTTTTTGTGACAGGAAAAGAGGACGCTTCGTCGAAGAAAATATATCAGCGGATTGTAAAAGAAGGCCACACGTTAGCAATGCATTCTTATTCACACATTCAGGATGTGATTTATGATTCTAAAGAGGCTTTTGAGAAAGATTTAAAGCAAATCAACCGTTGCTTATATGAAGCAACCGGAGTACACACGAAGTTTTATCGTTTTCCGGGAGGAAGCAGTACGCAGAATACATCACTTTCAATCCAGAATTTTATTGATGTGTTAAAGAAAAACCATTATCTGTATTTAGACTGGAATGTTATCAGTCCTGATATCAATAATGCAAATGCCACAAAAGAACAAGTGGTAACCGGCGTTATGCAGGGCGTTGATGCATATGATACAGCAGTTGTACTTATGTATGATGTGGCAGACAAACCGATGACGGTAAAAGCACTGCCATCTATTATAAAACAAATTAAAGCTAAAAATTATGAATTGTTGCCGGTGGATGAGTCGATGATACTCATTCAGCACAACAATGGAAATCAGGAGGAAGGAAAATGAGTTTTTTTAAGGACTTAAAAGAGGATATTGCTCAGTCCGTGAATGAGTTGACAGAGAGTCTGGATGAAAATCTGACAGTGGATGATGAGAAAACAAAAGAGACAGTTCCGATGAGTGAATTGACAACCGATTTTCCGCCGGAAGAACCGACAGAAGAGGTTCCGGAATTAGTTGTTGAAAATAGTGAGACGGAAGAAAATGAAATTGCGGTGGCTGCAGAGCCGGAAGAAGTAATAGAGGAACCTGTGGAAGCACCGGTGGAAGAAGTAGTAGATGAGCCGGAGGAAATTGAAGAACCGGTTGAAGATTACGAGGAGGAAGACGTCATGAACGAAGAAGTAATGGAAGAAGCAATGGAAGAAGCAAGCATTGATAATACAACGGTGGAAGAGGTGGAAGATGATGCACAGGAAGTTACCGTAATTACGAAAGGAACAACCATTAACGGTGGCATAAAATCCGATACATCTCTCGTTGTAAAAGGTACCATTGAAGGTGATGTAGAATGTGAGGGCAAATTAACAATTACCGGTAAAGTAGCAGGTAATACAATTGCTTCCGAAATTTATGTGAATACACCAAGACTGGAAGGTGATATTAACAGCCGTGGTATTGTAAAAATTGACGTAGGAACAGTCGTAATCGGTAGTATTAGCTGCACTTCCGTACTGGTTGCCGGTGCAGTAAAAGGAAACATTGAAGTAAATGGTCCTGTTATCGTGGATTCTACAGCGGTAGTGAAAGGTGATATTAAAGCAAAATCCATTCAGATTAACAGTGGAGCTGTTATTGATGGACATTGCTCTTTGGCATATGCCGATGTGGATTTGGATTCATTCTTTGAATAAGAAATATAACAGGAGGCTATTTCGCAATGAGCAAATATAAAAGAGTATTATTGAAATTAAGCGGTGAGGCTTTGGCAGGAGACAAGGGGACCGGTTTTGACGAGGCAACCTGTGTACCGGTTGCAAAACAGATTAAAGATTTGGTGGATGCCGGAACTGAAGTTGCCATTGTAATCGGTGGCGGAAACTTCTGGCGCGGACGTTCCAGTGAGACGATAGACCGCACCAAAGCAGACCAGATTGGTATGATGGCTACGGTTATGAACTGCATTTATATGTCAGAAATCTGTCGTTCCGTAGGACTTATGACACAAGTATTAACACCATTTTCCTGTGGTTCTTTTACGAAGTTATTTTCCAAAGACCGCGTCAACAAATATCTCGGCAAAGGAATGGTAGTATTCTTTGCCGGTGGAACCGGACATCCGTATTTTTCAACCGATACCGCAACGGCACTTCGTGCGATTGAAATTGATGCCGATATTATTCTCGCAGCGAAATCCATTGATGGTGTATATGATTCCGACCCGGCAGTAAATCCGGATGCGAAAAAGTATGATTCAATGCAGATGGCAGATATTGTTGACAACAAACTCGGTGTTGTAGATTTGGCGGCCGCCGTGCTTTGTCTGGAAAATAAAATGCCAATGCTGATTTTTGGTCTGAATGAAGAAAACAGTATTGCAAACGCCGTAGCAGGAAAGAGCAACGGTACGATTATTACTGTGGATTAATGGAGGTTAAACAGTCATGGAATTAAATCAATATGAAGAGAAGATGAAAAAGTCACTTGCTAATTTGGAAGAAGAATATGGTGCAATTCGTGCCGGACGTGCAAATCCAAGAATTTTGGATCGTATTCAGGTAGATTATTATGGAACACCGACTTCCTTGCAGGGCGTTGCCAATATTTCCGTACCGGAAGCCCGCATGATTCAGATTCAGCCGTGGGATGCCGGTCTTATTAAAGATATCGAGAAAGCAATTTTGGCTTCTGATTTGGGACTTACACCGGCAAACGATGGAAAAGTGATTCGTCTGGTATTTCCGGAACTTACGGAGGAACGTCGTAAAGAACTGGTAAAAGATGTCAAGAAAAAAGGTGAGGAAGCTAAGGTTGCCATCCGAAACATTCGTAGAGATGCCAATGATGCTGTGAAAAAAGAAGCAAAGGCAAACGAGATTTCAGAAGACGACCAGAAACAGTTAGAAGATAAGATTCAGAAACTTACTGATGAGTATGTAAAGAAAATTGATCAGGCAATTGATGCAAAATCAACAGAAGTAATGACCGTATAGAAGGAGTTTCGGTGCACATGTGCCGGATATTAGGACAGCCTGTTCCTGCTTTGCAGGAGTCTTGTCTGTCCTTCCTTTTTTTAGAAGATGGAGGAATTTTTATGGAACGTTCAGAATTAAATGCGCCAAACCATGTTGCCATTATTTTGGATGGTAACGGAAGATGGGCAAAAAAACGATTGCTGCCACGTAAAGCAGGGCATGTTGCCGGAAGTAAAACCGTGGAGCAGATTTGTGAGGATGCCTATAATCTTGGGATAAATTATCTTACCGTATATGCATTTTCTACGGAGAATTGGAAACGGCCACAGGATGAGGTTAATGCGCTGATGAAACTTCTCAGACAGTATTTGAAAGACTGCATTAAGAGAAGTAAAAAAAATAATATGTGCGTTCGTGTAATTGGTGATATTACTCCGTTAGAAGAGGACATGAAACAGAGTATCAAAGAACTAGAAGAAGCAACGAAAGATAATACCGGACTTCATTTTCAGGTTGCCTTAAACTATGGGAGCCGGGATGAAATGACACGTGCAATGAGAACGATGACGGCGGATGTTAAAGAGGGTAAAGTAAAGCCTGAGGATATCAGCGAGGAAATGTTTGCCGGATATTTGGACACCAAAGGTCTTCCGGATCCGGATTTGTTGATTCGCACAAGTGGGGAAGAAAGACTTTCTAACTTTATGCTTTGGCAGCTTGCTTATACCGAATTTTATTTTACGGATGTTTTGTGGCCGGATTTTAATAAAAAAGAATTACAAAAAGCGATTGATTATTATAACAAAAGAGACCGTCGCTTTGGAGGAGTTTAGGAGGAGCCAATCATGTTTTTTACTCGTTTAATCAGTGGGATTATCTTAGTGCTTGCCGCAATTTTCTTCTTTGTTCAGGGAGGTTATTTTCTGCTTTTTGCGCTCGCTGTTTTATCACTTCTTGGTTTATATGAACTGCTGCGTGTACTTCAGATGGAAAAATCTTCTCTGGCAGTGGTGACGTATGTGGCGACTGCGGTATATTATAGCATGCTTTGTATCTATGGAGGAATTGACTGGCTGTTGTTGGGACTGCTCATATTTATGATGCTTGCCCTGTTAGTGATTTATGTATTTTCTTATCCAAAGTTACGAATTGAAGATATTACGAAAGCAGTGTTTGCTTTTTTGTATGTAAGTGTTTTGTTCAGTTATATTGCAAGAACGAGAGATTTAGTTGCCGGAAACTGGTTAGTATGGCTGATTATAATTTCTGCCTGGGGCTCTGACACATTTGCTTATTTGACCGGTGTTCTGATTGGAAAACATCATTTTTCAGAACTGAGTCCGAAAAAGACGGTTGAGGGCTGCATTGGTGGTGTTGTCGGTGCCGGACTGCTTGGTTTTTGCTATGCCTTTTTCTTTCCGGAATATGCCGCTTTTACAGCAAATCCATATATCGTATTTCCGTTGGTTACAGTGATTGGAGCGTTGATTTCGCAGGTTGGTGATTTAACAGCCTCTGCGATTAAAAGAAATTATGAAATCAAGGATTATGGAAAGATAATTCCCGGACATGGCGGCGTATTAGACCGGTTCGACAGTGTAATATTTGTAGCACCTTTTGTTTATTATTTATTAGCCCTTACAATGAATCTTGGCTGATTGGGAGGAATTGAAATTGAAAAGAGTAACGATTCTTGGAGCGACTGGTTCCATTGGAACACAGACGTTGGATGTTATTTCACAGAATTCGGACGATTTTGAAGTGGTTGCTCTGACGGCGAGTGAGAGTGTAGAAAAAATGGCAGAATTGATTCAGCGTTTCTGTCCGTCTTATGCCGTTATGAAAAATGAAGAAAAGGCGGAAGAGTTAAGAAAATTGCTGCCGAATCATTCCTGTGAGATTTTATACGGAATGGATGGCTTTGTTGCGGTTTCTACTCTGCCAAATGTAGATGTGGTAGTTGCTGCGATGGTTGGCATGATTGGACTTCGCCCGGTCATGGAGGCAATCCGTGCGGGAAAGGATATTGCCCTTGCCAATAAAGAAACATTGGTGACGGCAGGACATATCATTATGCCGCTTGCTAAAGAATACGGCGTGTCAATTCTTCCGGTAGACAGTGAACATTCCGCTATTTTCCAGTGTTTAAACGGTGAGAAAAAGTCACAGATTGAAACTCTTTTTCTGACAGCGTCCGGCGGGCCGTTCCGCCACGGTACGAAAGAGGAACTGGAAAAAGTAACGGTAGAACAGGCACTTATGCATCCGAACTGGAGCATGGGGGCAAAAATTACAATTGATTCAGCGACGATGATAAATAAAGGTCTGGAAATGATTGAGGCAAAGTGGCTGTTTGATGTGGATATCGATAAAATTCATGTGTTGGTTCAGCCTAAAAGCGTGATTCATTCCATGGTTGGCTTTGTTGACGGTGCTGTGATGGCGCAGCTTGGAACACCGGACATGAGGCTTCCGATTCAGTATGCCCTATATTATCCGGAGCGTAATTATTTGGGCGGAGAAAGGCTTAATTTTGAGGCATTAGCGGATATTCAATTTGAAAAACCAAATACGGATGTTCTGCGGGGAATCCCAATTGCTGTGGGGGCAAGCCGGATTGGCGGCAGTATGCTGACAGCGATGAATGCGGCGAATGAGTATGCAGTTGCGAGATTTTTAAAGAAAGACATCGCTTTTTTACAAATTTATGATATGATAGAATATGCTATGAGTAAACATCAGGTAATTAAGCATCCTGATTTGTCTCAGATTTTAGAAACCGAAAGGGAAACATATGAACGTTTAAATAAAGATTGGAGGAATGTAAGCAGATGAGTGCATGGACCATTTTTTTGGCAATTTTAGTTTTTAGTGTAATTATTTTATTTCATGAATTTGGACACTTTATCGTGGCAAAATGGAATAAGGTGAAAGTTTTAGAGTTTTCGCTTGGTATGGGGCCGCGTTTGATTTCATGGGTGAAAACAAGCGAGGGAAGAAAAATCATGTTTTTGAAATCCTCCGCGTTTTTAGAAGAACACCCGGAGTATAATGAGCAGACAATTTATTCTTGGAAACTGCTTCCTTTTGGCGGTTCCTGTATGATGTTAGGTGAAGAAGAGGATATCGCAGATGATTCTTCCTTCAGCAGAAAATCCGTTTATGCGCGGATGGCAATTATTTTTGCGGGACCATTTTTTAACTTCATTTTAGCATTTATATTTTCTGTTATACTGACTGCGGTAATGGGATATCAAAGTCCGCAGATTACAGTTGTGGCTGACAACACACCGGCACAAAAGAGTGGTTTGCAGGTTGGCGATGTAGTCAAAGAAATCAATGGGAAAACGATGACAATTGACGGTGATATCAGTTTGTATACCGCTTATTATGGTTTTCCTAAGGGCGAAGATGTGACGATGGTCGTAGAGCGTGACGGTCAGGAAAAAACGATTGTCATGAAACCGGAACTTATGAAAGATGCAAGTGGAAATGAAGATTACCGCATCGGAATTAACCACGGAAAGTGGGAAAAAGTAGGTGTTCTTGGCAATTTGAAGTATTCCACTTATGAAATGAAGTATTGGATTGAAACGGTTGTAAAGAGCCTGCAGGGACTGGTGACAAAACGCTTTAAGGCAAGTGATGTGTCAGGACCGGTCGGCATTGTATCAACGATGGGCAAAAACATCGAAGCCAGTGGTGACAAAGACAATGGCGGCGGACCGGGTATGATGGTTATGAGCATGATTTACTGGTGTATTATGTTATCTGCCAACCTTGGCGTTATGAATTTACTTCCGATTCCGGCATTGGATGGCGGACGGTTACTGTTTTTGATTATTGAGTGGATTCGCAGAAAACCGATGAATCCAAAATATGAGGGCTATGTTAATATGGCAGGTTTTATGCTCTTGATGCTGTTAATGGTGGTCATTCTTGGGCATGATATTATCAATTTGTTCTAGTAAAAGGGGTTGAAAAGAATGCGTCATAAAACAAAGGAAATTCAGATTGGAAAAGTGACAATCGGCGGCACAAATCCGATTGCCATTCAGTCTATGACAAATACGAAAACAGAAGATGTGAAAGCAACGGTATCTCAGATTTTGCAGCTGGAGAAGGCAGGCTGTGAAATTATCCGCTGTGCCATTCCGACCATGGAAGCGGCAAAATCTTTGGAAGAGATAAAAAAACAGATTCACATTCCTTTGGTGGCGGACATTCATTTTGATTACCGTCTTGCCATTGCGGCGGTGGAACACGGTGCAGATAAAATAAGAATTAATCCGGGAAACATTGGCAGCAATGAGAGAATAAAGGCAGTGGTTGACTGCTGTAAAGAGCGTCAGGTGCCAATTCGTGTAGGCGTAAACAGTGGCTCTCTGGAAAAAAATCTGGTTGAGAAATATGGTGGCGTCACGGCACGGGGGCTGGTTGAAAGTGCACTTGACAAGGTGTCCATAATTACGGACATGGGATATGATAATCTTGTAATCAGCATCAAGTCCTCTGATGTTTTAATGTGTATCAGGGCACATGAAGAACTGGCAAAGCAGACGGATTTTCCACTGCATGTAGGAATTACGGAATCGGGAACGGTGTATTCGGGAAGCATTAAATCGGCAGTTGGTCTTGGTACAATTTTGTATCAGGGAATTGGTGATACCGTCCGTGTTTCTCTTACCGGAGACCCTGTGAAAGAGGTGCAGGCAGCTAAACTGATTTTGCAGACATTAGGACTTTATAAAGGTGGTGTACAGGTTGTATCCTGTCCGACCTGCGGACGTACCCAGATTGATTTGATTTCATTGGCCGGTAAAGTAGAAGAAATGGTGAAAGATTTTGATTTGGATATCAAAGTTGCCGTTATGGGCTGCGCAGTAAATGGTCCGGGTGAGGCAAAGGAAGCCGATATCGGGATTGCCGGAGGAATTGGTGAAGGTTTATTAATTAAGAAGGGCGAAATTGTAAAGAAAGTGCCGGAAAGCGAGTTGTTAGAAACTTTGCGGCAGGAACTTTTACACTGGAAAGATTGAGAAAGGGTTGATTTTTGTGGTACATTTTTTTGAAGCATTTCCGGAATTATCAATCGAGGACTCCTTATATAATTATTTTTCAGGAACTATGGTGGAGAAGGTCAGCGCATCGCGTACGAAGATGCTGGCCTTTATTTACTGTCAAAGTGACCAGCTGCTTCACAGACGAACGATACATACGATGGAGCATGCTTTGTATTCGCAGGTGTTCCGTAAAATGGGAGTGCAGCCAAAGTTAGAGATGTATTACCCGTTTGCAGCGTCTTATGAGGTGGATGAACTGGTGGAAAAATGCGAAGAAATTTTAAAAGAAGAGTTAAAAGAACATGACACAATTGAACATATGAAGTTTTGCAGCCATCCATTTGAAGTGGATGGAAACTCGATTGTTTTAACCTGTGACGATGATTTTTTGTGTCATGAAAAAAGTAAGGAAATTAAAGAATTTTTATCCAAACGATTAAAACGCAGTTTCGGTCAGGAAGTGGACATTTCTTTTCGCTATGAGAAGAAGGAACGAAAGATTAACAAGGAGCCGGAAGTTTATACAGTAGTACGAAAAAAAGAAGAGAAAGAAAATGAAGAAGCGGTGGAAGAGGCGCGCAAGATACAAAAAAAGAAAACATATGTGGCAAAGAAAAAAAAGACAAGAGACCCCAGTGTGTTTTTTGGCTCCAATGTGGAAGGGGCAGTTATGCCAATCAGCGATATTGTGGACGAAATTGGAGAAGTCGTTATCGCCGGTATGATTCGAAGTGTGGAAGAACGAGAATTCAGTAATGGTGAAAAATTGATAATTTCTTTTGCTATTACGGATTTTACCGATACGATTCGCTGTCTTATGTTTGTGAAAAAAACAAAGGCAGAGGAATTGTCTCTTTCTGAGTTTATAAAGGGCGGAAATTATGTAAAAGTAAAAGGGCATGCTTCTTTTGATGATTATTCAAAGGAACTTGTCATTAAAAACATAGATGGTGCCAAAGAAATTGATGATTTCCGCGTTGGCAGAAAAGACGAGGCACCGGTAAAACGTGTGGAACTTCATGCACATACGCAGATGAGTGATATGGATGCGGTGGTAGACTGTCAGAAATTGGTAACAAGAGCGCAGGAGTGGGGACACCCTGCCATTGCAATTACTGACCATGGTGTTGTTCAGTCTTTTGCGGATGCTGACCATGCCATTAAAGATGATAATTTTAAGGTGATTTATGGCTGTGAGGCGTACTTAGTAGACGATTTGGACGATACCGTTGTCAATGAAGAAGGGCAGACTTTGCAGGATTCGTTTGTTGTCTTTGACTTGGAAACAACTGGTTTTTCGCCAACGAGAAACCGCATTATTGAAATTGGTGCGGTGAAAGTGGAAAAGGGTAAAATCACGGACCGCTTCAGTACATTTGTAAATCCGGAGGTAGCAATTCCACCGAGAATTACTGACGTGACAAGTATTACGGATGACATGGTAAGTGATGCGCCAAAAATCGAGTCGGTACTTCCGGAATTTCTTGACTTTTGCGAGGGGTGTGTGTTAGTTGCCCACAATGCCGGATTTGACTATAGTTTTATCTGCAAAAAAGGAGCCGAGCAGGGCAGAGATATTCATTATACGGTTGTAGATACGGTTGGTGTGGCACGTGTGTTATTTCCACATCTGGCGAAATATACGCTTGATAATGTGGCAAAGACGATGAAGATTTCACTTGTGAATCACCATCGCGCGGTCGAAGATGCTGAGGCAACTGCGGAAATTTTTGAGAAAATGATCCGAATGTTAGAAAAACAGGGCATTACAGATTTGAAGGCGTTATATGAGAGGACGCATTCGGCACCGGAAATCATTAAGAAAAAGCCGAGTTATCATGCGATTATTCTTGCAAAAAATGAAGTTGGACGTGTGAATTTGTATCATCTGGTATCAATGGCACATTTGGATTATTATGCCAGACGTCCACGTATTCCAAAGAGTCAGTTAATGAAATATAGGGAAGGATTGATTCTTGGTTCGGCATGTGAGGCGGGCGAACTGTACCGTGCACTGTTAGATGATGCAGACGAGGAGAGAATTGAAGAATTGGTGGATTTCTATGATTATCTGGAAATTCAGCCGATTGGCAACAATGAATTTATGTTTGACAAGGAAAAAGGTGCCTACGCAAACATCAATACATGGGATGATTTAAAGGAAATGAATCGCCGGATTGTAAGGCTTGGCGAAAAATATAACAAGCCTGTCTGCGCTACCTGTGATGTCCATTTCCTTGACCCGGAGGATGATATTTACCGTACAATTCTGCTTGCCGGTAAAAAGATGGATGATGGTAAACAGCCGCCACTTTATTTTAGAACAACTGAGGAGATGCTCTCGGAATTTTCCTACTTAGGAGAGGAAAAAGCAGAAGAAGTTGTTATAACGAATACGAATTTGATTGCCGATCAGATTGAGAAGATATCGCCGGTATTTCCGGATAAATGTCCGCCGGTTATTGAAAATTCCGATCAGGAGCTTCGTGATATTTGTTACAATAAGGCGCACAGTATGTACGGGGAAAATTTACCGGTGCAGGTTTCGGAGCGGCTGGAGAGGGAGTTAAACTCCATTATTTCCAACGGATTTGCCGTAATGTATATTATTGCACAGAAGCTTGTGTGGAAATCGAATGAGGATGGGTATCTTGTTGGTTCGCGTGGTTCCGTTGGTTCTTCTTTCGTTGCTACAATGTCCGGTATCACAGAGGTAAATCCGCTTCCGGCACATTATTACTGCGAAAAATGCCATTATTCGGATTTTGATTCGGACGAGGTAAAAGCGTTTGCCGGCAGTTCCGGATTTGATATGCCGCCGAAGAAATGTCCGAATTGCGGGGCAGAACTTGTGCGCGATGGACATGACATACCGTTTGAAACATTCCTTGGATTTTACGGGGATAAAGAGCCGGATATTGATTTGAACTTTTCCGGTGAATACCAGAGTAAAGCCCATGCATATACGGAAGTTATTTTTGGTGCCGGACAGACATTCCGTGCCGGTACGGTAGGTACACTTGCGGATAAGACGGCATACGGTTATGTGAAAAATTATTTTGAGGAGAAAGGAATTCCTAAGCGGACGGTGGAAATTGAGCGTCTGTTGGAGGGCTGTGTTGGCGTGCGCCGTACGACCGGACAGCATCCGGGAGGAATTGTTGTACTTCCAATGGGATGGACAATTGACACGTTTACACCGGTGCAGCATCCGGCAAATGACCAGACAACATCCATTATTACAACGCATTTTGATTATCATAAGATTGACCATAACCTGTTAAAACTTGATATACTCGGACACGATGATCCTACCATTATTAAGATGCTTGAGGATTTGACCGGTGTCAATGCCTTAAATATTCCGCTCGATGATGAGCAGGTGTTGTCGTTGTTTAACAATACATCGGCACTGGGTGTTACGCCGGATGATTTGATGGGACTGGATTTGGGAAGCCTTGGTGTGCCGGAGTTTGGTACGGAATTTGTTATGCAGATGCTTCGTGATACGAAACCGAAAAACTTCTCGGACCTTGTGCGTATTTCCGGTTTGTCACATGGTACGGATGTGTGGCTTAATAATGCGCAGTATTACATTGCAAGAGGTGACTGTACACTGTCTACCGCAATCTGTACGCGTGATGATATTATGACGTATTTAATACACACAGGCGTGGAAGACGGCACGGCATTTAATATCATGGAAAAAGTTCGTAAAGGACTGGTGGCGAAAGGAAAAGTGCCACAGTGGGAAGAATGGAAGGAGACAATGAAACAGGCGGGAGTACCGGATTGGTACATTGAATCCTGTGGAAAGATTAAGTACATGTTCCCGAAAGCTCATGCGGTTGCCTATGTCATGATGGCATTTCGTATCGCATATTTTAAGGTGTATTATCCACTTGCTTATTATGCGGCTTTCTTCAGCATTCGCGCAAAAGCATTTGACTATGAGTTGATGTGTCAGGGAAGAGAGCGGTTAGAGACGACGATGAAAGACTACAAAAAGCGTTTGTCCGCAAAGCAGCTGTCTCCCAAAGAAGAAGCAGCGTATGGCGATATGAAAATTGTTCAGGAAATGTATGCCAGAGGCTATGAATTTATGCCGATTGATATATTTCAGGCAAAGGCGAAACATTTCCAAATTATTGACGGGAAACTTATGCCGGCATTAAATACAATTGATGGTATGGGGGATAAGGCGGCAGAAGGTGTTGTGGAAGCCGCAAAAGATGGCCCGTTTACTTCATGTGAAAACTTTAAAACCCGCAGTAAAGTCAGCGGAACGATTGTGGATAAGATGCGGGAGATGGGAATGCTCGGCGACCTCCCGCTCAGCGACCAGATGTCATTGTTAGATTTTATGTGATAACTATTCGTCCTTTTTCAACTTCCGTCCTTTGAGGATGGAGCGGATACCAAGGACGGTCAGCAAAACATAAAAAACGAGTGATATGAAAAATTCCCGGTCAAAGGTAAAGCCGGTTTTTGTGTATTTCTGTATATCAAAATACAGACAGATGCCCACACAGACAAAGCAGATGAGAGCACTGCGCGTGTAAGTGGCTGATTCGCGGTCGTTGGAAGAACGCATCGTATCCCTTCTTTCTTAAATATAATAAATGTAAGGCGGCTTTTGCCGCCTTTTTAGTATATTGTCAGAGGGGAGAATTGTCAAGATTAGCGAATCTGATTAATCGACTGAAAAAATAGCTTTAATATGTATTTTTTGCTTTTTTTCAAAAAAATAAAAAAAGTACTTGCAATTTGTTTTCGTCTGTAGTATGATATCAATTGTTGATGGTCCGTTGGTCAAGCGGCTAAGACGCTGCCCTCTCACGGCAGAAACAGGGGTTCGATTCCCCTACGGACTACTTTTTGCTTTATTAAACATATTGAATTTTTTTGGGAGAAAGGTCGAGAGGCCTTTCTTTTTTGTTTTATTCTGATTCTTAAGTTTATCGAGTATAGACACAAATGTAAAATCATGGTAATATTATTTTGTTATTCAAAAAGAGGAGGGATTATTCATGGCTTTGATTAAATGCCCGGAGTGTAAAGGTCAGGTAAGTGATACGGCAGAGAGTTGTCCTCATTGTGGTTATGTTATGAAGTTAAGTGACATGACAGAAGATAAAGTTGAAATTCCAGCCGAAGTAAAAGAAGCAGGCAAAAAGTATGATAGAATCATACTAATCATTAAAAGAATACGCTATATTTCAATTGCTATTTTTATAATTCTTATGTTTGTTTATAGTTATTTGGGCAATGAAGCACAAGATGATTTGATATATAATATATTTTGCATATGTTTGGTATTCGTTATTGCCCTTTGTGTAGGTATTTGGTATATAAATTTAATAAAAGGAAGAGCATTGGGAGAATGGTCGGAACAGTACGAGGTTGAAGAAAACGGTAAGTTAACCGCAAATATTTGTCCGAAGTGTGGTAGTAATAATATTGATATTTCAATCAACACAGTCGGAGAAACTTATAAAGGACGTAACGAAGTAAGGAAAAAAAGTGCAATTACCAGAAGCGCAAACAAAAAAGGAAGAAGAGCCATGAATGTTGCGACAATGGGTTTGTGGTCCTTGACACCTAAAAAATCTGAATATAAGGAAATTCAGAAAGGAACAGTTACATATAATCAAGTAAAGACATGTGTGTGCCAAAAGTGTGGTACAAGTTGGAATATATTATAATAAAAGAAAGCTCCAACGCTTTGTATGGGCTTTCTTATACCTATCTGGTATAGACATAAATGTAAAATCATGGTAATATAATTTCATTATTCAAAAAGAGGAGGGGTTGCTCATGGCTTTGATTAAATGCCCGGAGTGTAAAAGTCAGGTGAGCGATATGGCAGAAAGTTGTCCACATTGTGGTTATATAATCTCTAAACCAAAAGAATTGAAAAACTCGTTTATTGCAAATATGTTAGCGGCAGTAACCAATGTTGTTAGTCTGATTGGAATATTGGTTGAAGAATATTATTTACTGGCACTTGTTCCACTTGCTTGGTCAATTGGTTTCAAATGCTATAGTTCATTTAGGACAAATGAAGGTTATGACGTTCAATATTATAAGAACTTAACGAAAGATAACTTAATTGCTTTTTTGATTATTCTTTGTTTTTCAGTGTTTTGGTATGTGATGAGGAGTGGTATTTTATTTAATTAGTTCATTGAAAAGCTTTTTTAGAAAAGAAAGAAGTATGTTTAGGTGTTACTAAAAATTGTATAATGTAGTGAGAATATATCATAATAAGTAATTTTGAATGGAAGTGATTTATCATATATTTTTTTATAATTATTGTTATTATATGTATTATATTAGGTTTAATGAGAACATATAATAATTCAAATAGAGAAGTGCCCAAAATTGATAATATGACTTGGTTAGATTTTGAAAAGTTTTGTGTAGATATATTGAAAAAAAATAATTTTCAAATTATACACCATTATAAAAAAGAAGAAAAACATGGCGTAGATATATTGTGTGAAAAGAACGGTAAAACTTATGCGATACAATGTAAGAGTTACTCATCAATGGTGAGACAGGATAGTGTTTTTGAAGTGGAACGAGGGAAAAAATATTTCAACGCAGATATTGGTGTATTGATGACAAATAATTTTTTTTGTAAAAATACTATAGTAGCAGCATGTTCGAGAAATATTGTGTTGTGGAATAGAAACAAGCTTATTAAATTATATCGTTCTGCAAATAAAGAAAATGCTAAAAAGAAAACTATACAAACAGAAAAAAGAAAGGGGAAAAAGATTATGTATGGGTTGCCAGGAAAGGCTTATCCACAGGGACAGTATACGGTTGGGGAGGATTTCCCATTAGGGAAGTATTTGTTTGTACCCTACAATGAGTATAGTGGAAATGTAAAAATTTTTAATTCATATGATGAATATATTACAGGAAAAGAAGGGCGATATGAGTCTTTTGGAGGAAAAGAGTATTTTATAAATTTTAAAAATAAAGGAAATTATATAATTGTGGAAAATGCATTATTTAAAAGTATTAGCTAAGTTCGTTGCGAAAGTATGGTTGAAGTGGTGAGTTTATATAGTGCTAAGAATCAAGAGTGTAAAGCCATTAAAGGGTTATTTGAATAAGTAAGACTTGATGAGAGCCGTACCTGTGTTTTTAGAAATTAGTAATTTATGAGAATTCTTTCTAAATAGGAATGTTCTCTATATAGCATGCACCAATCCAGAAAAAAGTTTGTGAGGAATGGGTACAAACCCGCAGGTATCAGCTATGTGTATTTTACATAGCGATACCTCTGCGAGTTTGTTAAGCGGGAGCGCCCATGACGCGCAAACTTTTTCTGAATTGATGCCGCTATATACAGACCATTCCTTTTTTAGAATATAATAGTTCATCAATTTCATATAATAGTACATTTATATTGGCTCTGACAGTATATATAATATATTATCGTAGATATAATACATGCGAAGGAGGTATTACTTATCATGAGAAAAACAAAGGTGGTACTCGCCAAGGTTCTCACAGCGGCAATGGTTATTAGTTCATTTGCCGGAGTACAGGGGATTACATCAGAGGCGGCTGCCAAGCCGAAACTATCAAAAAAGAGCGTATCAATTACGGTTGGGAAAACAAAAAAGGTTACCGTAAAGAATGCCAAGAAGTATAAAGTATCATGGAAGATAAAAAGTAAAAAGACTGCATCTTTCAAAAAGAGCGGTAAATATGCAGTGAAAGTGACGGCAAAGAAAGCCGGTAAGACTACTTTGACAGCAATAATTAAAAAAGGTAAGAAAACAAAGAAGCTGGTTTGTAAAATTACGGTGAAAAAGAAAGCACCTAAAGTGACTAAGACCCCGGTGAATACGCCGACAACATCACCTTCCAATGCGCCAAAGACAACGGAAGTGCCGACAGCTAAACCGACGGCAACCGCAACTGCCGAACCACAGGATACGACACCGGCAATGAAAGAAATTTTTAAAGGTGTGATTGACAATGTCGGAACATGTTTGACTTATAACCAGACATGGAATAAGCGTAAGGAAATGCAGGATGCAAGTACCATGGAATTTGTCGACAAACATTTCAATAGTTTTACATTGGAAAATGAAATGAAGCCGGATAACATGCTGAATAAAAAGACTACAATTTCTGTTGCAGATGCCAAGGCAAAAGGATATGTGATTAGTGACGATTACAAGGAATCCACAGTTCCGGAACTTACATTGGAAACGATTGATGGTGTACTTGCAATTGCCAAACAGCATAACATCCGTATGCGTGCACATACTCTGATGTGGCATCAGCAGACACCAACATGGTTTTTTAAGAAGAATTACGATGATAACGAGGCGGTTGTAGATGAAGCAACGATGAATGCCCGTCTTGAGTTTTTCGTTCGAACAGTAATGCGATATACGATGCAGAAAGAAAAAGAATTGACCGGAGAAGTTGGTTCAATCGTATATGCATGGGATGTGTTAAATGAATACATTCATCGTTCGAATGCTGCCGCAGCGACAACATGGGTTAGTGTATACGGTGATATGGGATTGAAGCCTACGTATGTAAAAGCAGCGTTTGAATATGCTTATGATGAATTGAAGAAGCAAAATGTTCAGAATAAAGTTACTTTGTTCTACAATGATTATGACACATATTTTAGTGTAGACGATGAACTTGCGCTTATTTCCTATATTAATGAAGGAGAGGAAGCGAAAATCTGTGGCGGTATCGGTATGCAGAGCCACGTGGATATTAAGCGTCCGACTCTCGAAGAATATGGAAATGCATTAAAAGCATTTATTAATGCAGGACTCGAAGTTCAGATTACGGAACTTGATATTACGATTAATTTTGATACGGACGATACGGATGGAAGAACGCCGACATATGCTTATAAAAATGAAAAGGAAACCGATGCTGACCAAGCTGCCTTTACGAAAGATTTTATTAAGCAGATTGTAGATATTCAGAAAAACCGTGACAAGACCATAAGCCCGAAAGGAATTACCGGCATTACGGTATGGGGAATCAGCGATCAGACATCCTGGCGCGGCAGTTGTAAGCCATTGTTCTTTACAAGAAAGAGCGTTAGAGTTAAGGACGAGACAACCGGTAAGTACAAAACGGTATATTCTTATGTGCCAAAGAAGTCTTATGAGGCAATGATTGAAGCATTAAAATAAAAAAGTTCTTGCCAAACATAGGAAATTGTGTTACTTTATTATATGAAGATACTGTTAATTGATATGAGTGGACTTTGGTCCACTCATTCTTTTCGTGTAGATTCAAATACAGACGGAAGTCATTCCGGCTAAAGAAAAGAGGTTTTGAATTGAGTAAACATCAGGACTATGTACAAAAGACAGAGGCTTTAGTAGAGCCAATTCTGCAAAAACACCAATTTGAACTGGTAGATGTGGAATTTGTCAAGGAAGCGGGAAGCTGGCATCTTCGGGTTTATATTGATAAGGAAGGCGGCATTACGATTGATGACCTTACCCTTGTAAATCATGAGCTGAGTGATGAGATGGACAAAGACGATTTCATTGAGGAATCTTATATTTTGGAAGTCAGTTCGCCGGGATTACTGCGTCCGTTTAAGAAGCCGAAAGACTTTATGAGAAACATCGGTGAGGATGTGGAGATGAAATTGTTTTCACCGGTTACATGGGAAGAAAAAGGTAAAAAATATTCAGCCAAAGAATTTGTTGGTGTATTGAAGGAGTATCGGGAAGATACGGAGACGATTGTTCTTTCAATGGATGACAGAGAGATGGAAACGCCGGTCAAAGAAATTGCGCTGATTCGCAAATATATAACTTTTTAAGTCGTTGCAGACATACGATAGAATGATTGAATAGGAGGATAATAGAAAAAATGAAAAAGACAGCAGCAAAGAAAGGAAATCCGGAATTAATTGAGGCATTAAATGCCATTGAGAAAGAAAAGGATATCAGCAAAGAGATTTTGCTTGAGGCTATTGAAAATTCACTTGTGGCAGCATGCAAAAATGAGTATGGAAAAGCGGATAATATCCGTGTGAATTTAGACCGTGAGACAGGCGAGTTCCATGTGTATCAGGATAAGGTTGTCGTAGAAGAAGTAGAGGATGCCATGCTTGAAATGTCTCAGACAGAGGCAGAGGTGAAATATCCGGGAACCGGACTTGGTGAGACCGTCAGTATTGAGGTGACACCGAAAAACTTTGGACGTATTGCAGCCCAGAAAGCAAAACAGGTTGTTGTTCAGAAAATTCGTGAAGAAGAAAGAAAAGTGCTGTTTGAACAGTATTATGAAAAAGAGCATGATATTGTAACCGGTATGGTACAGCGTTATAACAATGGAAATTATAATGTAAATATTGGCAAAATTGATGCCGTACTTACCAAACAGGAGCAGGTTCCAAGTGAGCACTTTGAGGCACATGACAGAATTAAACTTTATGTAACAGAAGTAAAAGATACACCAAGAGGACCGAGAATTGTGATTTCACGTACACATCCGGAACTGGTAAAACGTTTGTTTGAATCCGAAGTTGCTGAAATTCAGAGTGGTGTTGTGGAAATTAAAAATGTATCCCGTGAAGCAGGTTCCCGTTCTAAGATTGCGGTTTACAGCAACAATCCTGATGTGGATGCCGTAGGTGCCTGTGTTGGTATGAACGGTGCGCGTGTCAATGCTGTAGTTGATGAGTTATATGGAGAAAAAATTGACATTGTAGAGTGGAACGAGGATCCGGCTATTTTCATTGAGCATGCTCTCAGCCCATCCAAAGTCGTATCGGTTACGGTTGATCCTAGCGAAAAGAGTGCAGAGGTCATTGTTCCGGATTATCAGTTGTCTCTTGCCATTGGTAAAGAGGGTCAGAATGCAAGACTGGCTGCCCGATTGACAGGATATAAAATCGATATCAAGAGCGAAACACAAAGTTTATCGTAAGTTCTTTTATGATATGGAAAGGAGGAATGCGGCATGCAGGAGCGAAAAAAACCACAAAGACAGTGTATTGCCTGCAGAGCGTGCAGGGATAAACAGGATTTAATTCGTGTCGTGAAAACAAAGGAAGGCGAAATTATGCTTGACCGTACGGGACGAAAAAATGGCAGAGGAGCGTATCTTTGTGCGAATGAGGAGTGTTTGAAAAAAGCATGGAAAAGCAACGCCCTAAGCCGGTCATTCCGAATGAATGTAAAAGAAGAAACGTATCTATTGTTAGAAAGGCAGTTAAAAGATGGTACAGATTAGAAAGGTCCTTGGTTCTTTAGGACTGGCGATGAAGGCCGGCGATGTGGTCAGCGGAGAATTTATGACGGAGAAAGCGATTCGTGAGGGGATTGCAAGACTCGTTATAGTCGCCAAAGATGCATCCGGTAATACCAAAAAGAAATTTGCAGATTCGTGTCATTTTTACCATGTTCCTTATGTGGAGTTTGGGGACAAAGAAATGCTAGGTAAGGCAATCGGAAAGGAATTCCGGGCGTCTGTAGCAGTGACAAATAGTGGATTTGCAAAAGCAATTGGCAAGAATTTAGATTTGGAGGTAACAAAGTATGGCAAAAATGAAAATATATGAGATTGCCCGAAGCATACAGCAGCAGGACAAAAATATAAAAAGTGGCGATTTGGTAACACTTTTAAATGAGAACGGATTCGAAGTAAAAGGTGCAAACAGCAATATCGAAGACGAAGCAATTGGATTTCTGATGAATTATTTCAAAAAGAAAAAAGCGACAGCAAAGGCAGAGCCAAAAGAGGAAGTAAAAACACCGGTTAAAGAGGAGCCAAAGGTCGAGAAAAAAGAAGAGCCGAAGGTTGAGAAGAAAGTGGAAGAAAAGAAAGAAGAACCTAAGGTAGAAAAGAAGCCGGAGGAGAAAAAGCCGGAAGAAAAGAAACCAGAAGAAAAGAAACCGGTAGAGAAGAAGCCGGAAGAGAAAAAAGTTTCTTCACAGAAACCTCAGCAGCCAAAGAAAAACGATAATTACCGTAAGCCAAACAATAACGGTCAGGGACGTAACGATAGAAATGACAGAAACGATAGAGACCGCCGAAATGGAAACGGTAATGGTTCCCGTCCGGATAACCGCGGGAATAATGGCAATAACAACGGCCGCCGAAACGACAGAAATGACAGAGACCGCCGCGGCAATAACAATGGACAAAATTCGCGCGGAGATAACCGCCGAAACGGAAACGGTAATGGCAATAATAACCGCGTATTTGAACGTTTCGAGAAGGCACAGAGTGGTTTTGACGGAATTAAGCAGGAGCAGAAAAACTCCCGCCAGAGAAACCGTAAGAAAGATGATAGAAATAATAAGACTGGCGGATACCGCAAGAGTACAAAAGAAGAAATGAGCAGAATCCGCTCTAAGAAAGACCCGAACCGTAAGGGTGCTTTCATTAAGCCGGAACCGGTAAAACAGGAGCCGGAAGAAGATATTAAGCAGATTACAATTCCGGAATCTTTAACCATCCGCGAATTGGCAGATAAGATGAAGATGCCGGCGGCAGCTTTGGTTAAGAAATTATTTATGCAGGGTCAGATGGTTTCTCTGAATCAGGAAATCACTTTTGATGAAGCAGAAGAAATTGCTCTTTCTTTCGATATTATTGCGGAACTGGAAGAAAAAGTAGATATGGTAGCGGAACTTCTGAAAGAGGAAGAAGAGGACGAAAGCAAGATGAAAAAACGTCCACCGGTTGTCTGCGTAATGGGTCACGTTGACCACGGTAAGACTTCCCTTCTGGATGCCATTCGTGAAACCGATGTAACGGAACATGAGGCGGGTGGTATTACACAGCATATCGGTGCTTATGTTGTCCGCATTAACGGTGAAAAAATTACATTTTTGGATACACCGGGACATGAGGCATTTACCTCTATGCGTATGCGTGGTGCACAGTCAACAGACGTAGCAGTGCTTGTTGTCGCAGCAGATGATGGTGTTATGCCGCAGACGGTAGAAGCGATTAACCATGCCAAAGCAGCCGGTGTAGAAATTATTGTAGCAATTAACAAAATTGATAAAGAAGGCGCAAACATCGAGCGGGTAAAACAGGAGTTGTCTGAATATGAACTGATTCCGGAAGAGTGGGGCGGAAGTACGATTTTCTGTCCGGTATCGGCACATACAAAAGAAGGTATTTCAAACCTTTTGGAAATGATTATTCTGACAGCAGAAGTTTTGGAACTCAAAGCAAATCCAAAACGCCGTGCAAGAGGTATTGTAATTGAAGCGCAGCTGGATAAAGGACGTGGACCGGTTGCAACCGTTTTGGTACAGAAAGGTACATTAAACGTTGGTGACCATATTGCCGTAGGAACTGCTTATGGTAAAGTCCGTGCGATGCTTGACCACAAGGGAGAGCGTGTAAAACAGGCAACACCTTCGACACCGGTTGAGATTCTTGGTCTGAATGGCGTGCCAAGTGCCGGGGAAATTTTTGTTGCTACAGAAAATGATAAAGAAGCAAAACAGATTGCACAGGCTTATGTAGACCAGGGTAAAGATAAACTTTTGGAGGAAACAAAAGCGAAGAAACTTTCTTTAGATGGACTGTTTAGTCAGATTCAGGCAGGTAATGTCAAAGAATTGAACTTAATTATCAAAGCTGATGTGCAGGGTTCTGTTGAGGCTGTAAAACAGAGTCTTGTGAAATTAAGTAACGAAGAAGTTGCTGTACGTGTGATTCATGGCGGCGTTGGTGCGATTAATGAGTCCGATGTAAGTTTGGCAAGTGCATCCAACGCGATTATCATTGGATTTAACATTCGACTTGATAATGCAGCAAAAGAGACAGCAGACAGAGAAAATGTAGATGTGCGCTTGTATCGTGTCATTTATGATGCAATCGAAGATGTTGAGGCAGCGATGAAAGGTATGCTTGAGCCGATTTATGAGGAAAAAGTCATTGCTCATGCAGAAGTCCGTCAGACATTCAAGGCTTCCGGTGTTGGTACGATTGCCGGTTCTTACGTTTTGGACGGTAAGATTGAGCGCGGATGTCGTGCACGTATTACGCGTGAGGGCGAGCAGATTTTCGAGGGCGATTTGTCAAGTTTGAAGCGTTTCAAAGACGATGTCAAAGAAGTGGCTGCCGGTTATGAATGTGGTCTTGTATTTGATGGATTTAATGATTTGCAGGAAGAAGACCAGATTGAATGCTACAAGATGGTTGAGGTTCCGAGATAGTCAAATCGTTAGGAACGGAGATGGAAAATGAGAAAAAACAGTGTAAAAAATATTCGTATTAACAGCGAAGTACAGCGTGAAATGAGCCAGATTATCCGCGAAGACATTAAAGATCCGCGAATTCATCCGATGACTTCGGTGATGGCTTGTGAAGTAACGCCGGATTTGAAATTCGCTAAAATTTATGTGAGCGTTCTCGGCGATGATGAGGCGAAGGAAAAGACGATGGAGGGACTCAAAAAGAGTGCCGCTTACGCCAGACATCAGTTAGCGCACCGTATGAATCTCAGGAATACACCGGAATTAACATTTATTCTGGATACTTCCATTGAGTATGGTGTGGAGATGTCGAAGAAAATCCGCGAGTTGAATCACCGTGATGAGGACGGGGGTGACAGCGAATGAGTCAATTGCTGTCAGCAATAGAAAAAGCAGAAACGATTGCCATTGGCGGGCATGTGCGCCCGGATGGCGATTGTATCGGTTCCTGCATGGGATTGTTCCGGTACATAAAAAAGAATTATCCGGACAAACAGGTCTGTGTTTATGTGGAAGAGATACCGGATGCTTTTGATTACCTAAAGGAGGAAGATGCTTTTTATGAAAAGCCTTCCTATGACCTGTTTATTTCCCTTGACTGCGGAGATGAGGAGCGTCTTGGTGATGCACAAAAGGTGATGGAAAAAACGCCGTATGTGTTAAATATTGATCATCACATTACAAATACAAAGTTTGGCAATGAAAATGTTGTAAAAGAAGCAAGTTCAACCTGTGAGATTTTGTATGGTTTGATGGAGGAAGAAAAGTTAGATGCCGGTATTGCCGGTGCACTTTATACCGGAATCATCCATGATACCGGTGTGTTTAAACATTCCAACACAACAAAAGAGACTATGGAAATTGCCGGAAAGCTGATTGCTTTTGGAATCCCGTTTGGCAAGATTATCGATGACAGTTTTTACCGAAAAACGTATAAACAGCTTCAAATTATGGGACGCTGTCTGATGGAAAGTGTCCGCATTATGGATGGGCGCTGTTTGTTTTCTATTGTGCGTCGGAATGTGATGAAATTGTATGAGGCAAAGCCATCGGATCTGGATGGAATTATTGATGAAATGCGAACGACAGAGGGTGTCGAGGTGGCAATTTTACTTGATGAGAGAGAACCGGGCGAGTTTAAGGTAAGCATGCGCTCGAATGAGATTGTCGATGTCAGTGTTATCGCCCGCTATTTTGGTGGCGGCGGTCACGTAAGAGCGGCAGGCTGTGCCATTAAAGGCTCTGCATTTGATGTAATCAATAATCTGACCGGGCATATTGAAAAACAGCTGGGGTAGTCAAACATGAATGGAATTATTAATGTGTATAAAGAGCGTGGTTTTACTTCTCACGATGTGGTGGCAAAACTGCGCGGCATTCTTCATATGAAAAAAATAGGGCATACCGGAACGCTCGACCCTGATGCGACCGGTGTGCTTCCTGTATGCATAGGGAAGGCAACGAAGGTTTGCGGGCTTCTCACGGACAAGGATAAGACTTATCGTGCAGTTGTAAAATTAGGTGTCATGACAAATACTGAGGATATGACAGGAGAAATCCTTGCCAAACATCCGGTGTCGGTTACGAAAGAGCAAATTGAAAGGGCAGTTTCTAAGTTTGTGGGTGAAATCGAACAGGTTCCGCCGATGTATTCTGCCATAAAAATAAATGGCAAGAAACTTTATGAATTGGCAAGACAGGGGAAAGAAGTTGAGCGGAAAGCCCGCAAGGTGACAATTTACGAAATTAAAGTGTTGTCGATTGATTTTTCGGAAAATGAATTTACGATGGAAGTGAGCTGTTCCAAAGGAACGTATATCCGTACACTCTGCAAAGATATTGGGGAGTTCCTTGGGTGCGGTGCGGCGATGAAAACTCTTGTGCGCACCCGCGTTTCTGAGTTTTTTTTAGAGCAGGCACTTACGTTAGGACAGATAGAGCAGGCAGTAAAAGAGGGAAAGATACAGGATTATCTGATTCCGATTGATGCCATGTTTTCAGATTTAAAAGACTGTGTGGTATCGGATGAAGCACTGCGCCTTTTACTTAATGGAAACTGCATTGCAAAAAAGGATACTTCATATCAGATGCCAAAAGACAAAGAGCGGGTGAGAATGTATTCCATGGAGAATGAATTTTATGCGATTTACGAATACCGCCAAAGTGAGGATAAGTATTTCGTAGTGAAGATGTTTTAGAATTGAGGAATGACGTATGAAAATAATACGAAATTTAGAGTTTCAGGGAAAACAGACAGCGGTTTGTATCGGCAAATTTGACGGGATTCATAAAGGGCACCGTCTGCTGATTGAACAGGCAAAAAAAGAAAACAAACCGATTGTTATGATTTCGTTTTCCGTGGATGAAGCGAAGGTTTTGTATACGCCTTATGAAAAAGAAAAATTAGCAGAATATTTAGGAATCGACTGTCTGCTTGAGATTCCTTTGACAAAGGAATTTTGCAGCCAGACACCGGAGGAGTTTGCAAAAAAATTATTGTGCGATACCTGCGATGCCGCATCGGTCATCGTTGGCAGTGATTTTCGCTTTGGCGCCGGCAGAAGCGGCGATACAAATACACTGCAGCAGTTAGGAGAAAAACTTGGTTTTTCGGTAACGGTTCTTTCTAAATTGGAATTAGGCGGTGAGGTCGTGAGCAGTACCAGAATCCGCTCGTTGATTGGAACCGGTAAGATGGAACTGGCAAATGAACTTTTGGGGACGCCTTATTTTCTTACCGGTGTAGTACAAAAGGGAAATCAGCTGGGACGGACGATGGAAACACCAACGGCAAATATATACCCGGATGCTTATAAAGTGCTGCCACCATATGGTGTGTATGCGGTTATTGTTGATGTTGAAGGAAAAAGATATAAAGGAATTTGTAACCTTGGAGTAAAGCCGACCATCCCCGGTGAGAATGAAGTCGGCTTTGAGGTTTGGCTGTTTGATTTCTCCGGTGATTTATATGACAAAGAATTAACAGCATACTTTGTCTCATTTTTGCGGGAAGAGAGAAAGTTTGCCTCTCTTACACAATTAAAAGAACAGATCACAAGAGATACGGTTTTGGCGAAGCAAATACTTTCTCAGAAAGAGAGCGAATGGCATCCGGAATCGTTTCTTCACTGAGGTTTGCAAAACCGAGAAGAAAAGTTGGAAGATAGTGGCAAGGAAGATTCTGGTAATATCCCTTTAATGATTTTAACGGCATACCAAGTGTTTGTGCTCTGCGTAATATTTCTTCTTCAGTCTGTGGTCCTAAATAACGGATAAGCACATATAACCCGGCATTGTCGCCGGATATTTCAAGAATTTTTTCAGGGAAATACTTCTGCAGTTGTTCCATCATGCAGTCGTGTTTCCCTTTGTATATTTTTCTCATGCGGTTTAAGTGTTTTTCAAAGTATCCCTGTTTAATAAAATCGGTTAAAATTGCCTGCTCAATACGTGAAACCGGGCAGGAGTAATTGTCAATCAGACGTTCAAAACGTGGCAGCAATGCCATCGGCAACACCATGTAACCGGTTCTTATAGCAGGTGAAATGGCTTTGGAAAATGTTCCGATATAGATGACCTTTCCTGCTTTGTCTAAACTTTGCAGCGCGGGAATCGGTTTTCCTTTATAGCGGAATTCGCTGTCGTGGTCATCCTCCAAAATATAGCGGTTTTCTTTCTTTTCTGCCCAGTGCAGAAGCTTTTGTCTGGTGGAAACCGGCATAACACTGCCGAGCGGAAACTGATGGCTTGGCGTTACATAGCAGATGTCCGCGTTTGTTTTTGCAAGTGCCAAAACATCCATGGTGTTTTCCTTTAGCGGAATATCCAGAATGGAATAACCATTGGTCGAGAGAACCTGACGCGCACTCAAATATCCGGGGTCTTCCATGGCAAATATGGTTTCCCCGGAAAAAAGGATGCAGAGCATCTGAAGAAGATTGGAAAGTCCGGCACCGATGATAATTTGTTCCGGGCGGCATATAACTCCGCGGGAGCCACGAAGATAATCCGCAATTGCCTGACGAAGCGGTAAATCCCCTTTGGCATCACCGGCACTAAAATTGGATGGTAAATCCAGCTGGTTTTTTCCGATGGATTTCCAAATCGAATAAGGAAAATGTTCTAAATCAATGGAATCCGGGTTAAAATCAAAGCGTACCGGTGGTGCTTCCTTTGTGTTTTTTTCGGTGTTTTCTTTTTGTGGAGCAGAAGTCGGGATTTGCTTTAAATGCGTAACGTGGTTTGCAAAATATCCCTGTCTTGGGCGGGCGTCCAGATATCCTTCAGCAACCAACTGGTCGTAGGCGGTATCCACCGTGCTCCGGCTCACATTTAGGTTCGCGGCTAAATTACGCGCCGATGGCAGTTTTTCTTCTGCAGCAATATTTCCGTTCAATATCTCTTTGCGGATGTATTCATAAATCTGTATATAAAAAGGTTTTAAGTCGGTATTATCAAGTGGTATGGTTATCATATAAAAAGTCCTCCTAGTTAAGCATACCAATAGTATATCAAATGAAAGGACAGGAGGCAAATGATATATTATTACCGACTGCTAGCATAATTTGTAGCGCGTGATGCTTGACCAATTCGGTGGGAAATGCATTGCTTTGAGAAGTTTGTCTCTTTGGGATTGAGAGGTTGCTTTTGTAAAAGTGTTAAATAATTGGGTTAGTTTCCTCTTGAAAATTATAAAATCCTCTGTGTCAAGCATATATCGAAATGCTATTAATAATGCAAATACATCGTGTTTGCCGTAAAGATATTGGGTACCTTTTTGAGGAATGCCAAGTTTTTTATGTAATACAGTGTCAGGTATTTCAAAGCGTGTTTGGAAAGAAAAAAGTCGCTCGTTATGTGCACATAGATTACGAAATATAGTAAAAATCCTTAAATATTGGATTAATTCTTTTTCTGTAATGTTGTCATAATGGATACTGATTTTAGATTTTATGCTAGGGTGCATAAAGGAGTACATTTTGGAAGTTTGTCCCATGGTAAGAGTTTTCATTATTACCCACAATGGAACATTTCCATAGGTGTTTCGCTGATATACAACATAATTGTGTTCTGTGTTTTTTGTGGCCTCATATGTTAATTTAGAAATTAGTTTTGAAATATGATAACGATTTGTTTTAGAAATATTATAGTTTGCAGAGTTTAAATATGCTGCTTGATTTTCAGAAAAAACTTCGCAGAAAGAATAGGAAATCAGCGAACGGATTTTTTGCTCAATATGGCAAATATATTTAAAAACAAGCGAACGAAGATTTTCATCGAAGTCGTATAAGGCAACAATATCTGTAAAGTTTGTACCTTTTTCGTAAGTTCTTGTCATTGGATTGTAAAATATATCCTTGTAGCCATCAATTAAAGAGTAATAGCCAATGTTTAGTAATTTGTTTTTGGCATAGGATAGATTGGAAATATTAAGATGCTTTTTTTGAATTAGGTTATTTAATTGTTCAAAGTATGTAATAAAAGGTTTCGTTAATTTCTTTTGCATAAAAATCCTCCCATAAAATTTTGGTATAAAAAAGGAAGGCCCGCAGGTCTTCCTTCCGGTCGCAGGCATCGCAAGTTTCTGCAACCTAATCACTACAGACATATTATCACACATATCCGCCAAATGCAAGCAGTATATGTGATAAATCTGCAATAATAATATATGCATGAGCGGATGTTTTAATACAAATTGCCTTTACCTCTATTTTTTGCTATACTAAAGCGGTAGAATCTATGTATAAAGAAATGGAGATGAATACCCGGATGAAAAAGCAGATAATTTTTGATATGGATGGTGTTCTGTTTGATACAGAAAATCTCGTCTTTTCATGCTGGAAATTTGCTGCCGGTAAATTTATGCTGACCGGTATTGAGGATGTTTTTTATCAGGTGATTGGCGTGTCATCGGAAGGAACAAAAAAGGTATTTTCCAAAACGTATGGCGATAAATTAGATTATGCACAGTTTCGTGAGGAGACGCACCGAATGTTTGATGAAAAAATAGAGAAAAACGGTGTGCCGTTAAAAACCGGTGCAAGAGAACTATTGCAGTTTTTGAAGATTAATGGATGGCGGGTTGGTCTGGCTTCCTCGACACGTGTTCAGCGTGTGGAAGAAATGTTAAAAGCGACGAATTTATATGATTTCTTTGAGGTTATAGTTGGCGGTGACATGATAGAAAAAAGCAAACCGGAACCAGACATTTACTTAAATGTATGTGAAAAGATGAAAATAAATCCAAAGGACACATATGCAATTGAAGATTCACACAATGGTGTCCGCTCGGCTGCTGCGGCTGGACTTAGAGTACTGCACGTGCCGGATATGTTAAAGCCAACAGAAGAAATGGAACAATTGTCTTACATGATTTTCCCGGATTTGATTGAAGTAAGAGAGTATCTTGCGAAAAATGCCTAAATAAAAAATCCTCCTGCAAATATGCGGGAGGATTTTTGTATCCTATTCTGATTTTTATTAAACTTCAAACAGCATATCACCGTAAGATGGTACCGGCCAGTACTCTTTATCAACAATCATTTCCAACTCATCGATTGGTGCACGTAAGTCTGCCATTGCGGTAAATACGGTGTCACGGAAGAATTCAGCCTGTTCTTTTCCTTCTTCCATAGCATTTGCTTTCTTATCTGCATCTTTCAAAGCATACAGAGCAGTCTGTGCTTTTGCAAGGAGAGAAGAGCATGTAGTAAGCAAATCTTTCTGAACGGACAAGTCTGCTTCTGCACAAGCAGCAGAAATGCTGTTAATTGAATCACCAAGACTTGTTACATAACTAATGATGGCCGGGATGTATTCCTTAGAAGCCATATGAATCATTGTCTTAGCTTCGATGTTGATTGCTTTTGCGTAAGCTTCGTAGTTAATCTCTGCACGAGACTCAAGCTCAGTCTTTGTATAAACATGCTGTCTCTCAAACATCTCGATGGTTTTTGGATAGAGAAGAGAAGCAGTTGCATCTACCATTGTTTTTACGTTTGGAAGACCACGTTTTTCAGCTTCTGCAATCCACTCATCGGAGTAACCGTTTCCGTTAAAGATTACTTTCTGATGTTCTTTCAATGTCTCGTAAATAATTTCATCTACAGTCTTATCTAAGTCATCTGTTTTTTCCATGCGGTCAGCCATACTCTGAAGTACATCAGCAACTGTTGCATTAAGTACGGTATTTGCACCGGCAATTGACATGGAAGAAGCAACCATACGGAACTCAAATTTATTTCCGGTAAAGGCAAATGGTGATGTACGGTTACGATCAGTTGCATCCTTTTTGATTGGTGGGATGGTGTGTACACCGATATCCATACGCTCGCCCTTATTACTGTGAGTAGCAGTACCATTTTGTAAAATCTGCTCTACGATATCCTCTAACTGCTCGCCGAGGAAAATAGAAATGATAGCCGGAGGTGCCTCATTTGCACCAAGGCGATGGTCATTTCCAGGATTGGAAGCAGACATACGTAACAGTGCGGCATTATCATCTACAGCAGCGATAACAGCGGATAAAAACAGAAGGAACTGTTTGTTGTCATATGGCGTTTTGCCGGGACTTAATAAGTTCTTTCCTGTATTAGTAACCAAAGACCAGTTGTCATGTTTTCCGGAACCGTTTACGCCGGCAAATGGCTTCTCGTGAAGAAGACATTCAAAATTGTGACGGCGTGCCACTTTTTTCATTGTCTCCATAACTAACTGGTTGTGGTCTGTTGCAATATTTGCTGTGCTGTAAATCGGAGCCATCTCATGCTGAGCAGGAGCCACTTCGTTATGCTGTGTCTTTGACAAAATGCCAAGCTTCCACAATTCATCATTTAATTCGCGCATAAATGCTGCCTGACGCTCGCGGATTGTACCAAAGTAGTGGTCATCCAGTTCCTGTCCTTTTGGCGGCATATGTCCAAACAATGTACGACCGGTAAAGATTAAGTCGTCACGCTGTAAAAACTGCTCTCTGTCAATTAAGAAATATTCCTGCTCCGGTCCTACAGAACATTTTACATTAGTAACATCCTCATCGCCAAGTAAGTTCAAAACGCGGACAGCCTGTTTGCTGATTGCTTCCATTGAACGGAGAAGAGGAGTTTTTTTGTCAAGTGCCTCTCCTGTGTAAGAGCAGAATGCGGTAGGAATACAAAGAACCGTACCGATTGCATCCTCACGGAGAAATGCCGGTGATGTACAATCCCATGCAGTATAACCTCTGGCTTCGAATGTAGCACGGAGTCCGCCGGATGGGAAAGAAGAAGCATCTGGTTCACCTTTAATCAATTCTTTACCGGAGAACTCAAGTACAGCGTGTGCATTGGATTCCGGACTTAAGAATGAGTCATGTTTTTCGGCTGTTACACCGGTCATTGGCTGGAACCAGTGGGTATAATGAGTAGCACCGTTTTTCAATGCCCATTCTTTCATTGCATGAGCAACCACGTTTGCTACTTCAGGAGCCAGCTCCTCACCATTTTCAATGGTATCCCTCAACTGGGCGTATGTCTTCTTTGGCAGGTATTCCTGCATGACATCGTCGTTAAAAACTTTTGTTCCAAAAACATCTTCGATTACATTTTTTTGCATAGTTAATTCCTTCCTTCCCATGTTATTTGAATTGCAGACGCCTGACAAAAAAGAAAGGTGTCCCCATGAATGAGAACACCTTCGTTCTTGTAAAACGTACTATGCGTATACCATATCATGTTTACTTTCAAAAGTAAAGAGTTTTTTTGAAAATATTTTTTATGATAGGCAAAAGATATCCATCCATTGATTCAACACTTGTTCTATTGTATCAGAAAAACAGGATTTTTCAATGCTTTCTGACGGGAAAACCTCGGTTTTCTGAAAAAGTTTATTATTTATATAGAAAGAAATGCTTCCGATGGGTGTGTTTTTTCGTATTGGCGCACAAAGTGCAGTCGGAATCCGGTATACGATTTTCAAAGAATCAAAGGAAGCAGTAAGTGTTTCTTTCGGGATAATCGGTTTGAGAGATACAAACTTTTTTTTGCCATCCTTTACCGGGATTTTGGCAAGGGCAAGGTTTTGAACCGGAAGCGGTGTTTTCTGAAAATAAAAAAAACCATAATCCATTAAACTCTTTGTGTCACTCCACTTGAATGACTTGTTTGGCGGCCATCCGCTGGCAAGAACACAACTGGTAAGCGTGATGCCGTTTTTCTTTGCGGCTCCGACAAAACAGTAACCGGCTTTTCCGGTAAATCCGGTTTTGATACCGAGCGCGCCTTCGTAATAAGAAAGGAAAGCGTCATGGTTTGTCAGACTGTAGTGGTACTTTCCGGAGCAGTCAGAAAAAGAATGAGATTTTGTCTGCACCAGAGAAAGGAAGTCTTTGTTTTTTATAGCATAGGAAGCGAGCTTACACATATCCGATGCAGTGCTGTAATGACCATTTGCGTCGAGTCCGTTTGGTGTGATAAAATGAGTCGAAGACATGCCAAGAAGTTTTGCCTTCTGATTCATTTTTGCTGCGAAACCGGAAACAGAGCCGCCAAGGTGTTCGGCAATTGCGACTGCCGTGTCATTGTGGGATTCCAGCATGAGAGAGTACAAAAGATCTTTCATATAATACTGTCTTCCGGGCTGCATACCAAGATGGACTTTTGGCATCCCGGCTGCCTTTTTGCTTGCAATGACCACGTCGTTAAGCTTATTTGACTCCAGTGCTAAAAGGGCGGTCATGATTTTGGTGGTACTTGCCATTGGCACTTTTTTGTCCGTGTTTTTACTATATAGAATGCGATGGGAACCGGCATCCATCAGGCAGGCATAGGAGGCGTGTAAAATAAGTGGATTTGGTGTCTGCTCCATGGCGTTGATTTGAATGACAGGCTCCGGCAGAACAGGAACAAAATCCGAAGAATCGGTGGAGCTAAATTGTCTGTCCCACAGAATATGGAATGCGGTCAGGGCACATAATAAAAGGATGGCAAAGCATTTTTTTTGTTTCATAAAAAGGCCACCAGACATTTTTTTACAGTATATGAGGAATTTGAAAAAATAATTCAAATAGTTGTTGCCAAGGGGTTGAAAAAGCGTTACAATTACAATTGGATAAAATTTGAGTTTTATATAAACAATAATACAGAAAGTGGAGGGCTGCAAATGAGTAACTCAGCAAAATTATCAGCAAGAGAACGTATCGAATCTCTCGTTGATGCCAACAGTTTTGTTGAAATCGGTGGCATGATTACCAAACGTAATACCGATTTTAACATGCAGGAAAAAGCAGTGCCGGCAGACGGTGTGATTACCGGTTACGGTGTTGTAAATTCAAATCTGGTCTATATCTACAGTCAGGATGTAACCGCCTTGAATGGTTCTGTAGGTGAGATGCACGCGAAGAAAATCGCCGGAATTTATGAGATGGCGATGAAAGCGGGCGCACCGGTTATCGGACTGATTGACTGTGCCGGTATCCGGGTACAGGAGGCGATGGACGCATTGGCCGGATTTGGCGACATTTACATGGCGAAAGTGAATGCATCCGGTGTAATCCCTCAGATTAGTGCAGTTTTAGGTTCTTGTGGCGGTGGTGTTGCGATTTCATCCAAATTAGGTGATATTACAATTATCGAAAAGACAAACGGAAAACTGTTTGTAAATTCACCAAATGCGATTGCAGGAAACCGTATTGAGAAATGTGACACAAGCGATGCTGCATTCCAGGCAGAATGTGGAAATGCGGACATTGTATGTGAGAATGAACAGGAAGTATTTACAACAATCCGCAGCTTAATTGATTTACTTCCGGCAAATGCAGGAGCAGCAGTGGTTGTTGAAAATTCGGATGATCCAAATCGTGTACTGGATGGCTTTGATGGTTATGCAACGGATGCAAAAGCTGCCTTGACACAGATTGCCGATGATACAAAATTTGTGGAATTAAAAGCAGAATATGGAAAAGAAATGGTAACCGGACTTCTTTCCTTAGATGGAGTTACAGTAGGTGCGATTGCAAATGCGAAAGAAGGCATTCTTTCAACTGCCGGCTGTAAGAAAGCAGAGCAGTTTATGTATTTCTGTGACGCATTTAATATTCCGGTTGTTACCTTAACAAATGTAAAAGAGTATGCAGCAGATATGCAGGAAGAAAAAACGATTTCTCAGGCAGTTGCAGATTTGACATATGCATTTGCAAGTGCTGATGTTCCGCGTATTAACGTGATTACAGGTGAGGCATACGGAAGTGCTTATGTGTCAATGAACTCTAAACATATTGGAGCGGATTTGGTTCTTGCCCTAGATTCTGCAAAAGTTGGTGTTATGGATGCCAAAGTTGCAGCGCAGATTCTCTGTGAAGATGAAATTTCACAGGCAGCAAATACCAAAGAAGCATTGGAAGAAAAGGCAAAAGAGTTTGATACACTTCAGGATGGTGCCACAGCGGCAGCAAAGAGAGGTTATGTGGATAATGTGATTTCCGGCAGTGAAATTCGGAAACACTTAATTTATGCATTACAGATGTTCGGAATGAGGTGATAGGATGTTATTGCTTGATTTAGAAAAAGTAAATGCTACCGTGGGTCCCGGTGAGGCCGTAATGAACACCTTGATTGGTATGGGAACGGTATTTGTTGTATTGATTCTTATTTCCATCATTATCTTTCTCTTGAAATATGTGCCAAAGATGTTCGAGAAAAAGAAAGCGGAACCGGAAGCAGCAAAACAGGAGAAACCGGCAGCAAAAGCTGTAGCAAAACAGGAAGTACCTGTTTCGGATAACACCCAGATTATTGCGGTAATTACCGCAGCGATAGCAGCACAGATGGAAGCTGAGACCGGTGTTTGTGTACCGGCAGACGGACTTGTAATTCGTTCAATAAAAAAACGTACGTTCAATTAAGGAGGATATTGACATGAAAAGTTATACAATTACAGTAAATGGAACCGTATATGATGTTACAGTAGAAGAGAAGGCAGGCGGCGCAGCAGCACCGGCAGCACCTGCTCAGGCGGCAGCACCTGCTCCTGCACCGGCACAAGCTCCTGCTCCGAAAGCACCGGCAGCATCCGGTAGTGCTGGTTCTGTTGAAGTAACAGCACCAATGCCTGGTAAAATTCTTGCTGTAAAAGCAGATGTCGGACAGAGTGTAAAGAAAGGCGATGTAATTCTTCTTCTCGAAGCTATGAAGATGGAAAATGAGGTAGTAGCACCTCAGGATGGTACAATTGCAAGTATCAATGTGAACTCTGGTGATATGGTTGAGGCAGGAAATGTACTGGCTACTATGGACTGATTCAGCAAATGAAAAGAACCGGAGGTAAACTAAATGGAAGTAATAGAAAATCTTATTCGACAGACAGCGTTTTTCCAGGACGGTATTGACTGGAGAAACTATGTCATGATATTGGTTGCTTTTATCTTCTTATATTTAGCAATCAAAAAAGGCTATGAGCCTTTGCTCTTACTGCCAATTGCGTTTGGTATGCTCTTGGCAAATATTTATCCGCTGATTATTCAGGATGGTGGACTGTTAAATTACTTCTTTAAGTTAGATGAATGGAGTATTTTGCCATCGCTGATTTTCCTCGGCGTTGGTGCGATGACAGACTTCGGTCCGTTGATTGCCAATCCAAAGAGCTTTCTTCTTGGTGCGGCGGCACAGTTTGGTATTTTCGCCGCTTATATCCTTGCTCTTTTGTGGGGCTTCAATGGTGGTGAAGCAGCAGCTGTTTCGATTATCGGTGGTGCTGATGGACCGACATCCATTTTCCTTGCCGGCAAATTACAGCAGGGGCATTTGATGGGTAGTATTGCGGTGGCGGCATATTCCTATATGTCACTTGTTCCGATTATTCAGCCGCCTATCATGAAACTTTTGACAACGAAAAAGGAAAGAGAAATCAAGATGGAGCAGCTCCGTCCGGTATCCAAACTGGAGAGAATCCTCTTCCCAATTATCGTTACGGTTATTGTATGTCTGATTCTTCCAAGTACTGCACCACTTGTTGGTATGCTTATGCTTGGTAACTTGTTCAAAGAATCCGGCGTAGTAGGCCAGTTGACAGAGACAGCATCGAATGCTTTGATGTATATCGTAGTTATTTTGCTTGGTACATCCGTTGGTGCTACGACGACAGGTTCTGCATTCCTTAATGTAGCAACATTGAAAATCGTAGTTCTTGGTCTGGTTGCATTTGCATTCGGAACAGCAGCCGGTGTATTGTTTGGTAAATTAATGTGTTTAGTAACCAGAGGAAAAATCAATCCATTGATTGGTTCTGCCGGTGTATCGGCGGTTCCTATGGCAGCACGTGTATCCCAGAAAGTTGGTTCGGAAGCAGATCCGACAAACTTCCTTTTGATGCATGCGATGGGACCAAACGTAGCAGGTGTTATCGGTACTGCGGTAGCAGCCGGTGTGTTTATGGCAATTTATGGAGTATAAGGAGGATATAGAAAATGGCAGAGATTAAGAAAAAGCCGATTAAAATTACGGAAACGATACTTCGTGATGCACATCAGTCATTGATTGCGACTCGTATGACAACAGAACAGATGCTTCCGATTGTCGATAAAATGGACAAAGTTGGTTACCACTCCGTAGAGTGCTGGGGCGGTGCAACATTTGACGCATCCCTTCGTTTTTTGAAAGAAGACCCATGGGAAAGACTGCGTAAGTTAAGAGACGGATTCAAAAATACAAAATTGCAGATGTTATTCCGTGGACAGAACATTTTAGGATATAATCATTATGCTGATGATGTAGTAGAGTATTTTGTTCAGAAATCGATCGCCAACGGAATTGATATTATCCGTATTTTTGACTGTCTGAATGATATTCGTAACCTTGAGACAGCGGTAAAAGCAGCAAACAAAGAAGGCGGACATGCACAGATTGCCCTTTCTTATACACTTGGTGATGCTTATACACTGGATTACTGGAAAGATATTGCAAAGAAAATTGAAGATATGGGTGCGAAATCACTCTGTATCAAAGATATGGCCGGTCTTTTGACACCATATAAAGCAACGGAACTTGTAACGGCATTGAAAGAATCCGTTGAAATTCCGATTGACCTTCATACCCACTATACATCCGGTGTTGCTTCTATGACTTATTTGAAAGCAGTAGAAGCAGGATGTGATATTATTGATACAGCGATGAGTCCATTTGCTCTTGGTACAAGCCAGCCGGCTACCGAAGTTATGGTTGAGACATTCCGTGGAACACCATACGATACCGGACTTGACCAGAATCTTTTATCTGAAATCGCTGAATATTTCCGTCCAATGCGTGAGGAAGCATTGGAAAGCGGTCTTATGAATACGAAAGTGCTTGGTGTAAATATCAATACTCTTCGTTATCAGGTTCCCGGCGGTATGCTTTCGAACCTTGTTTCCCAGCTGAAAGAAATGGGACAGGAAGATAAGTATGAGCAGGTGCTTGAGGAAGTGCCACGCGTAAGAAAAGACTTTGGTGAGCCACCATTGGTTACACCATCGTCCCAGATTGTTGGTACTCAGGCGGTATTAAATGTAGTTTCCGGTGAGCGTTACAAGATGGTAACGAAAGAATCCAAAAAACTTTTGTCCGGTGAATTTGGACAGACAGTTAAACCATTTAATCCGGAAGTTCAGAAGAAATGTATCGGCGATACAAAACCGATTACATGTCGTCCGGCTGATTTGATCGAGCCACAGCTTAAAAAACTTGAGGCAGAGATGTCACAGTGGAAAGAGCAGGATGAAGATGTATTATCCTATGCTCTGTTCCCACAGGTTGCAGTTGATTTCTTCAAATATCGTGAAGCACAGCGGACGAAAGTAGATGCTACATTAGCAGATAAAGAGAATCAGACTTACCCGGTATAAAAGGATAAGATGAGCCCTCGGATTTTGAGTCCGAGGGCTATTTTTGCTATCAGAATGTATACAAGGAGGTACCATGGTGATGGAATTAGAAGAAGTATTGGAGCAGTGTCTTGGACAGAATTTCGTGCATATGATAATCAGTAATCCCAAGAAGGGAGATTTTGCCGGAAAAGTGGGTGTACGCTGCTATGAGGATAAAGGAACGCTTATGTTTCAGTTTGCCAGATACCAGAATAATCAGGTATTTCATCTTAACTATGCAAAAGAAGAGGCGAAAAACTATATTCTTTCCGAACTCGTGCCCATTTACCGTCAGATGCAGTTCTTTACAACGGAAAAACAGTATACAATATTGATAAGCAAAAAAGTGAAAAACCACTTGTTTTATCACATAACCGCAAAAAGAAATATATTTTGCCGGAAAATGAACCAATTCCTTTTCTGATTGAACTTGGAGTTCAGGCAGAAGATGGCAGAATCCGGGATAAAAAACAGAAAAAATTCCGACAGATTAACCGCTTTCTGGAATTTATCAGAGATGTATCCGATAAACTGCCAAAGGATAAAGAATTAACGATTGTTGATTTCGGATGTGGAAAATCTTATCTTACGTTTGCTATGTATTATTATCTGAAAATCATGAATGGATATCGTGTCCGCATGATAGGACTGGATTTAAAATCCGATGTGATACAACACTGCAATGAGCTTGCCAAGCGGTTTGACTATGAGGAACTTACCTTTTTAGAGGGCGACATCAGCTCTTTTGAGGGAGTGAATCAGGTCGATATGGTCGTGACGCTTCATGCTTGTGATACAGCGACAGATTTTGCGTTAGACAAGGCGATCCGCTGGGGTGCAAAAGTGATTTTATCGGTTCCGTGCTGCCAGCATGAGGTAAATGCACAGTTAAAAAATGACCGAATGCAGCCGATATTTAAATATGGGATTATCAAAGAGCGGATGGCTGCTTTGATGACGGATGCACTGCGGGCAAATCTGCTGGAGCAGGCAGGATATGAAACACAAATATTGGAATTTATTGAATTAGAGCATACACCGAAAAATCTGTTGATACGGGCTGTAAAGACAGATAAAAAACAAGGGAATATGGATGCATATAAAAAAGTCTGCGATGAGTTTGGCATTTCGACGACGCTTGCTCGTTTGCAGGAACATGAGGGGATGACGGTATGATGCAAAAACCGAAGATTTTAGCTGCCGATAATACGAAGGTGGCGTTGCGATATATGGAAACTATTTTAGGTGACATTTATGATGTAACATTGGTTCAGACAGGAATGAGTGTGCTGGATTGCCTGAAGTCGGAAATTCCGGATTTGATTCTTATGAATGCGAATATGTTTGGAATGGATGGCTACGAAGTTCTCCGCCGGATAAAAGAGGATAAAGAAACAAAAGAAATTCCTGTCATTTTAATGATGAATGTGAAAGATATACAGAGTGAACTTAGGGGATTAGAAGAAGGTGCGATTGACTTTATTTCGCTTCCCTTTGAACCGCAGGTTTTAAAGGCAAGGATTGCGCATATTGTCGAACTTTCCGTACTCCGAAAACAGCAGGCGCATTTGATCGCGAAACAAAAAGAGCAGATTGACCGGCTGTTTTTGCAGTCGATGGTTACGATTGCTCACACGGTGGATGCCAAAGACCGTTATGCAAGGAGACATTCGCTGCGTGTTGCGCTCTACTGCAGGGGCATTGCTGCAAAACTCGGTTATTCGGATAAAGAAAAAGAAGCACTTTATTATATTGCGCTTCTACACGACATTGGTAAGGTGTCTACGCCGGATACTATTTTAAATAAGGCTTCAGGACTCACGAAAGAGGAATATGAAAATGTAAAAAAACACGCCGAAATCGGTGCACAGATTGTGCAGAATACGAGATTTGTTCCGGGACTTGAGGAAGGTGTGAGATACCATCATGAATGGTATGATGGAAATGGCTATGTGGGAATCTGCGGCGATGAAATCCCTGAGGTGTCACGCATTATTGCGGTGGCGGACGCTTACGAAGCAATGACGGCAGACCGGGCGTATCGTAAACATTTTTCCAAGGAATATGCGATACAGGAGCTTATTCGGGGACGAGGAACGCAATTTGACCCGGAAATCGTAGATGCTTTTCTTGAGCTTTTGGAGGAAGGATTTACGATTGATGAAGACCGGGCGGAGGGTGAATTGAAGGGTGAAGGAGAACTGAATGAGGCAAATGAACTGCTTCGTCAGGTTTTTACTGAAACCGTGCTGGAGACTCAGAGCGAATTGGAACGCGATTCACTGACCGATTTTCTAAACCGTCGGTATTTTGAAGATAAAATAAATAATTATCTGTTGTCTTCGAAATCCTGCGGAACATTTTTTATGATGGATTTGGATAATTTCAAACAGGTCAACGATACATATGGGCATAAAACCGGCGATGAACTGATTCAGGCATTTGCTGATGTTATTCGGGAAAACACAAGAGATGATGATTTTGTCTGCCGCATGGGCGGGGATGAGTTTGCAGTTTTTTTCTTTGAGTTAGAGGAGGAACGTGTCATTTGCAAACGTGCGGAAAGTATTATTAAAGATTTTGCAAAAATCAGAACGGAGATGGGATGCAGTATGTGTTCCGTTTCCATTGGAATCATGACAAAATATTACGGTGGTGAGGAACTGGATTGCGAGCAGTTATATGAAAAAGCTGATCAGGCTTTATATTATGTAAAAAATAATGGGAAAGACGCGTATCATCTGTTTGAATCCATGCCGGAAGATTTGAAAAATAACAGACAGACCGGTTGTCAGATGGATTTAGACCAGTTGATGCGGCAGGTAACCGAAAGGAAATATCGTCCGGGTGCTTATGCAGTAGAATACGACCGTTTTTCATTTATTTACCAGTTTATTGCTCGAAATGTGGAGAGAAACGGACAGCATGTACAGGTTGTTTTATTGTCCATGGAATTGCCGAAAGATAGAGAAATTTCATTGGAGAGAATTGAAGATTCATTAGTGCTTTTGGAGTCAGCCATTGTACGGTCACTGCGCAGAGGAGATGTGACAAGCCGCTTTAGTTCCACTCAGCAAGTGGTTGTTCTTATGGATGCGTCGAAAGAAGATGGTGTGATGGTAGCTAACCGTATTTTAAAAAAATACAATACGCTTGCTAAAGAAGCAGCAATTACAGCACGTTTCGATATTGTGGAGGTGCCACATGCTTTTTCTAAAAGGACAGAAAAAAACGAAGAAAAGGCTTGACAACGCCAGTCAAATACGCTATACTTACCACCTGTAAAGAAAAAAACTTTACAGGTGGTGCTTTTATGTCGAAGGAAAAATCGTTATCTGAGTTAGATGAGATTGTAGAATTATCGTATTTGTATGATTTTTACGGTGCTCTGCTCAAGGAGAGTAATCGTGTCGTATTTGAGGATTACGTTTTAAGTAATCTTTCATTGAGCGAGATTGCGAAAGAGCGGGATATTACCAGGCAGGGTGTATATGACATTGTAAAGAGATGCCGCACTCGTTTAAAGGGGTACGAAGAAAAACTACATTTGATTGAAAAATTTCAGCTGACAAAGGACAAACTTGGTGAGATTGAAAGTATTGCAAAAGAAAATTTTGATGAACAAACGGCAGGACAGATTACAACACTCGCCGAAGAGATATATGAACTGATATAAAGAAAGGGGATTACTCGTGGCATTTGATAATTTGACGGCTAAACTTCAAAATGTATTCAAGGGTCTGCGCAGTAAGGGCCGCTTGACGGAAGCAGATGTTAAGGCTGCACTTCGTGAAGTGAAGATGGCTTTGCTTGAAGCAGATGTAAACTTTAAAGTAGTAAAGCAGTTTGTCAAAGCGGTACAGGAGCGTGCGACCGGGGAAGACGTGCTCAATAGTCTTACGCCCGGACAGACCGTTATTAAATATGTAAATGAAGAACTGGTCAAGATGATGGGAGAAACAACCACAGAAATTGACCTTCTTCCCGGTAATGAGATTACGGTTATTATGATGTGTGGTCTCCAGGGTGCCGGTAAAACGACTACGACAGCGAAAATTGCCGGAAAGTTAAAGGCAAAAGGAAAAAGACCGCTTTTAGTTGCGTGTGATATTTATCGTCCGGCTGCGATTGAGCAGTTGCAGATAAATGGAGACAAGCAGGAAGTTCCTGTATTTTCGATGGGAACGAATCACAATCCGGTGGATATTGCAAAAGCCGGTGTGGAGCACGCAAAGGCAAACGGAAATAATGTAGTGATTCTCGATACCGCCGGACGTCTTCATATTGATGAGGACATGATGGAGGAACTCGCGAAGATAAAAGAGCAGGTAGAAGTTCATCAGACCATTTTGGTTGTGGATTCAATGACCGGTCAGGATGCGGTGAATGTAGCATCATCCTTTAATGAAAAGTTACATGTGGATGGCGTCATTCTTACAAAACTTGACGGTGATACCAGAGGTGGTGCGGCACTTTCAATTCGTGCTGTGACCGGACGACCGATTTATTATGTCGGTATGGGTGAAAAGTTATCCGATTTGGAGCAGTTTTATCCGGACCGCATGGCGTCCCGAATCCTTGGCATGGGCGATGTGCTGTCGCTGATTGAAAAAGCGGAAGAGCAGATTGATGAACAAAAAGCCGCCGAGATGGCAAAGAAGATTAAAAAAGCTGAATTTGATTTTAATGACTTTTTAGAGCAGATGCAGCAGATGAAGAAGATGGGCGGCTTAAGCAGTATTCTCAGCATGCTTCCGGGCATGGGGTTACCTGCGGATTTAGAAATTGATGACAATGCCCTCAAAGGAACGGAGGCAATTATTTACTCCATGACAATTGAGGAGCGGACGAATCCGGGAATCATTAATCCATCGAGAAAACGCCGCATCGCAAAAGGTGCCGGTGTAGACATCAGCGAGGTAAACCGTCTGATGAAACAGTTTGAACAGAGCCGTAAGATGATGAAACAGATGTCCGGTATGATGTCCGGAAAAGGACGAAGAAAAGGCGGATTTGGCGGCTTTAAGTTCCCGTTTGGCGGGATGTAATGTGATATCCAAAAAGAATTTCTTTGGAAATTTTTTGGAGATAGATTTTTAGATTAGAATAAGGAGGTGAAAGACGTGGCAGTAAAAATCAGATTGAAAAGATTAGGGCAGAAGAAATCACCATTTTATAGAATTGTAGTTGCTGATGAGAGATCTCCTAGAGATGGAAGAAACATTGCTGAGATTGGTACTTATGACCCAAATCAGGAACCATGTGTTGTAAAGGTAGACGAGGAAGCAGCAAAGAAATGGTTGCAGAATGGTGCTCAGCCGACAGACGTAGTTGCACGTTTGTTCAAACAGGCAGGTATTGAGAAATAGGAGGGCTGGTAATGAAAGAATTAGTAGAAGTGATTGCTAGTGCATTAGTAGACAGTCCGGAAGATGTCGTTGTCACGGAGACAGAAGATGAAAAACAGATTGTTTTGAATCTTACGGTAGCACCGGAAGACATGGGTAAAGTGATTGGTAAACAGGGACGTATTGCGAAAGCAATTCGTACCGTTGTCCGTGCCGCCGGTTCTAAAGGTGACAAGAAGATTATGGTTGACATTCAATAAGGATGAGGCGTGTTCTCGCGCCATGAATACCCTGCGGGCTTTTGCCTGCGGGGTGTTTTGTATCTTACCAAAAAGAGGGAAAGGATGAATTATGGAAGATTTACTGCGAATTGGTGTTGTGACAACAACGCATGGGATCAAAGGGGAAGTGAAAGTATTCCCGACAACGGATGATATAAAACGTTTTAAAAAATGTGATGAGGTTATTTTGATTACAAAAGAGGGAAATATAACGCTTCATGTGGAGAGTGTGAAATATTTTAAAAATATTGTAATTTTGAAATTTAAAGAATTTAATAATATAAATGATGTTGAGCGGTTCCGTAAATGCGATTTGATGGTTACGAGAGATAATGCACTTCCGCTTAAAGAGGGGCAGTATTATCTTTGTGATGTTCCCGGAGCCGTTGTTATTAACGAGGATACCGAAGAAGAAATCGGCAAAGTAACAGATGTTATGGAAACCGGAGCAAACAACGTATTTGTAATTGAGACAAAAGAGGGAAAAGAAGTGCTTTTCCCGGTTATCCCGGACTGTATCAAGAAAGTGGATACAAAAGAAGGAATTGTAAGAGCACATGTCATGAAAGGGCTGATAGAATGAAATATTATGTAATGACGTTATTTCCGGAAATGATTGAACAGGCGATGAACACGAGTATTATGGGGCGTGCCATGGCAGATGGACTGATTTCTCTGCAGGTAATGAATATACGGGATTATACGCTCAATAAGCATGGAAAAGTGGATGATTATCCGTATGGCGGGGGCGCTGGTATGGTGATGGAGGCAGAGCCGATTTACCGTTGTTATGAGCAGATATGCAGTGAAGCGGGGAAAAGACCACGTGTTATTTATTTGACACCGCAGGGTGATGTTTTTTCTCAGAAAATTGCGAAAGATTTTTCAAAAGAAGATGTGCTTGTCTTTTTGTGCGGCCACTATGAGGGCGTGGATGAGCGTGTGCTGGAAGAAATTGTGACAGATTGTGTGTCAATTGGTGATTATGTACTGACAGGCGGAGAACTGCCGGCACTTGTGATGATGGATGCGATTGCCAGACTGGTTCCCGGCGTGTTAAACAATGAGGAGTCTGCGGAGACGGAAAGTTTTTCGGATGGTCTGTTAGAATATCCGCAGTATACAAGACCGGTTGAAATTTTAGGGCGCAGAGTGCCGGATGTTTTGATGAGCGGACACCATGAAAAAATTAATGAATGGCGCAAAGAGCAGTCCATTATGCGCACACGTGAGAGAAGACCGGATTTGTATAAAAGCTGGCTTGAAAATAATTCGGATACTTGACCGAAAACCTTGCTTTTTACAAGGGAAAACGATATAATAAAAATGATATGTTGCGTAAGTGAAAGGAGAGAAGAACATGAGTCGTTTTGCGCGGTGCGAGCGGGATACCAAGGAGACGGAAATTGTTATCGAACTGGATTTGGATGGAACCGGTCAGTATGACATACATACAGGAATTGGCTTTTTTGACCATATGCTGGAGGGATTTGCCAAACATGGTTTGTTTGATTTGGCAGTATCGGTACAGGGAGATACCCATGTGGACGCCCATCATACGGTAGAGGATACCGGAATTGTTTTAGGACAGGCGTTTTTGAAAGCATTAGGTGACAAAAAGGGAATTGCCCGTTTTGGTTATTTTGTATTGCCGATGGACGATGCACTGGTGCTTGCTTCTCTTGATTTTTCGGGACGCATGTATTTTGCCTATGACGCTGAGCTAAAAGCACAGCGGCTTGGTACGATGGAGACGGAAGTGGTGAAAGAGTTCTTTATGGGATTAGCAAGCGGTGCACAGATGAATCTGCACATTAAGCAGTTAGCAGGAGAAAACACTCACCATGTAGTAGAGGCGATGTTTAAAGCGGTTGCAAAATCGATGGATATGGCTTCAAAAGTAGATGACAGAATTGAAGGAGTCCTTTCGACAAAGGGCGTTCTTTAAATGATAGAGGAGGAAGAGACGTGTCTTATAAAAAACTGATTCCCTTTATTAACGGGGAGAATGAATTAGCTGCCAATGTGGTGACGATGGCAGAAGATTATTGTTTTGCAGGAGCAGATGAATTGTTTTTATACAATTACTCTAAAATAACAGAAGAAAGAGAAGAATTTTTAGCAACCTTAAAAGAGATTGATAAAAAAATTGATATACCATTTATTGTTGGCATGTATGCAGCCCGTTTTGAAGATGTAAAAAAAGCATTTTACACAGGAGCGGACCGCGTAGTTGTGAAATACGAAATCTGCCCGGATGAAGGTGTGATTAAAGAAGCTGCAGCCAGATTTGGTGAAGATAAAATTCTTGTGGAAGTGGATGAAGGGCTTCCATTTGAAAAAATTGCTTTTCCGGTATCGACACTTTTATTGAAACATGTAAATACCGGAGAACCATTAAACCGAAGAATAAAAGCAAGCGGAAAGAACTTTCTGATTCGAGACAGTCTGCTCCGCAACGATTTGGAAGATTTGTTGAAAATCGAAGAGGTACAGGGCGTGGCAACCAATTATTTTGAGCGCCGCGATTTGTTCAAGGTAAAACGAAATATGGAAGAGGCCGGTATTGAGATGAATACATTTAAAAGTGCCATTCCATTTTCAGAATTTAAAACAGATGATAAAGGATTAGTTCCTTGTATCGTGCAGGATTACCGTACGGGTCAGGTGCTGATGCTTGCCTATATGAACGAAGAGTCATATCAGGCTACCTGTGAGACCGGAAAGATGACGTATTTCAGCAGAAGCCGTCAAAAATTATGGTGCAAAGGAGACACCTCCGGCCATTATCAGTATGTAAAAGAACTTTCGTTAGACTGTGATAACGATACGATTCTGGCAAAAGTGCATCAAGTTGGTGCTGCCTGCCATACCGGTTCTTACAGCTGCTTTTTCAAAGAACTGGCAAAGAAAGATTACATTGATACCAATCCATTAACGATTTTACAGGAAGATTTTGAGACGATTGAAAACCGAAAGAAAAATCCGAAAGAGGGTTCGTATACCAATTATCTGTTTACGCAGGGAATTGATAAAATTTTGAAAAAATGCGGGGAAGAAGCGTCGGAAATTATTATTGCGGCGAAGAATCCAAATGCAGAAGAGTTAAAGTATGAGATTGCTGATTTCCTCTATCACATGATGGTACTTATGGCAGAATGTGGTCTGACTTGGGAAGACATCACCAGAGAGTTGGCAAATCGCAGATAAACGTTAAATCAATAAGAATAAGGAAGGTGTGTAGAATGGAAAGAACAATTCTGGAAGCATTGGGGTATTATTTGATTCGTTTGGTTATGTTTGGAGCAACAGCGGCTGCCGGCATTGCGGTTGGTATTAAACTTCGTAAAAACAAAAACGCAAAAGAAGAAGCAAATACAGAAAATTAAGGTGAATCCATATGATTGGCAGAAAACGTAAGAGACTTGGCGATTTGCTGGTAGATGCCGGCGTGGTTACCAGTGAACAGCTTGGGGAAGCGCTCAAAAAGCAGAGAGAACTTGGCTTGAAGCTTGGCGAGACATTGATTGAGTTAAAATTTACCGATGAAAATGAAATTGTAGAAGCTCTTCATCAGCAGATGGGCTATCCGGTAGCAAAAATCCGCGAGGCAAAAATTGCACCGGAAGTAATTTCACTTTTGCCGGAGACAATTGTAAGAAAGCACAATGTGGTTCCGTTTGAAGTTGATCCGGATAATCCGAATATCCTGCGTGTGGCAATGGCGGACCCGATGGATATTATCGCAATTGATGACTTGGCGATTGTGACGAACATGCAGATTGAGGCGATGGTTGCGACACCGTCCGATGTGCGTTTTGGGATTGAGCGCTATTATGGAAATGAGCAGGTTGCCAAGATGGCAGAAACATATTCCAAAGAGCGCAGGGAGCAGCAGAATGCCAGAGAAAAACAGGAGGAAGCAAACGAAGAAGTTGATAATGCGCCGATTGTTTTACTGGTAAATAAAATTATTGAGCAGGCAGTGAACGAAAGAGCAAGTGATATTCACATTGAAGCGTTGGAAGACAGCGTGCGTGTGCGTTTTCGTATTGATGGTGTGATGCAGGAAATGATGCGTTATGAAAAAGAATTATTAAATGCAATTGTAGCGCGTATTAAAATTATCAGCGGCATGAATATTTCTGAGAAAAGAGCACCGCAGGATGGACGTATGACACAGCGGTTTGACCGTGTTGAATATGATATTCGTGTATCGAGCCTGCCGACAACTTTTGGAGAAAAGATTGTAATGCGTCTGGCATCGAAGTCAGCGCTTACGAGAGATAAAAGTGAACTTGGATTTCCGGAAGTGGAGATGCGCCGGTTTGACTATTTGGTTCACCAGCCGCATGGCATTATCTTAGTTACCGGACCTACCGGTAGTGGTAAATCGACAACGTTGTATACGGTACTGAGTGAGTTGAACGAGGGCAGTGTAAACATAGTTACGGTTGAGGATCCGGTTGAGGCAGATGTAGATGGAATCAATCAGGTTCAGGTTAACGAAAAGGCGGGACTTACATTTGCATCTGCGCTTCGTTCTATTCTTCGTCAGGATCCGGATATCATTATGATTGGTGAGATTCGAGATGAAGAGACGGCAAGTATTGCGGTAAAAGCCGCAATCACCGGACACTTGGTAGTAAGCACCCTGCATACAAATAGTGCAGCAAGTACCGTTACCCGTCTGGCGGATATGGGTGTGGAGCCATATCTGATTGCCGATTCTACGGTTGGTATTATTGCACAGCGGCTGGTGCGCCGTCTGTGTCCGAAGTGTAAGAGACAAAGGATGATAACCGATGAAGATAAAAGGAGACTTCGGATTCGCGGAGAAGGAACACAGCCGATTTACGAGCCGGGCGGACAGGGTTGTGCATTCTGTAATGGTACCGGTTACCGCGGACGAATTGGTGTATATGAGATTATGACGGTATCTCCGGAAGTAAGAAAAGTAATTGCTGCCGGCGGCGGTGCCGATGAAATTCAGAAAGTTGCCTTGAGTGAAGGAATGACAACGTTACGTATTGGTGCGGCAAAACTCGTTTTGCAGGGAGTTACCTCCATTGCAGAAGTGGAGCGCATCGCGACAGAATAATGGCAGGAATGGAAATGGGGAGGTCGTAATGACGATTGATGATTTGCTGATTCGAGCAAGAAAAATGGGCGCAAGTGATGTTCATGTAACGGTAGGTATCCCACCGAAATGCCGTGTAAACGGAGAACTTGTGACGTTGATGGAAGGACGGATTCTTCCGGCAGATTCTAAAGCATTAGTAGAACAGATGATACCGGGGCGTCTGGTAGAACGATTTAACCGCGAAGGAGAAGTCGATTTTTCCTATGCGATTAAAGGCGTGGGGCGCTTTCGTGTCAATATTTTCAAACAGCGTGGAACGATGTCGTTTGTTATCCGACTTGTGAATACCGAAATTCCAAGTCCGGAATCACTTGGCCTGCCGCAGTCCGTTTTGGAACTGGTCAAGAAAAAGCGTGGTCTGATTTTAGTTACCGGACCGACAGGAAGCGGTAAATCGACGACGCTGGCATCTTTGATTCATATTATTAACCAGACACAGAACAAACATATTATTACACTGGAAGATCCGATTGAGTATTTACATAGTCATGAAAAATCAATTGTAAATCAGAGAGAGGTCGGAATTGATACTCAGTCTTATGCAGGGGCACTGCGCGCTGCTCTGCGAGAAGACCCGGATATCATTCTGGTTGGTGAGATGCGAGACTTAGATACGATTGCTACCGCGGTTACAGCGGCAGAGACCGGACACCTTGTACTATCGACTTTGCATACCATTGGAGCGGTTCCTACGATTGAGCGTATTATTGATGTATTTCCAATGAATCAGCAGGCGCAGATTCGTTTGCAGTTAGCGACTCTTTTGGAGGCGATTATTTCCCAGCAGTTACTGCCTACGGCTGACCGCAAAGGCCGCGTGGCAGCCTTTGAAATTATGTATGCCAACAGTGCGGTCCGCAATTTGATTCGAGAGGCGAAACCACATCAGATACCATCCATTATCCAGACCAATAAACAAAGCGGCATGATGATGATGGATGATGCGCTTTATGAGCTTTACCGCACACATCAGATTACGGCTGAGGATGCGATGACATTTGCACAGGACCCGTCGAATTTGGCAAGACGTATTCCGGCTGGGAAAATGCCAACACCGTTAGCTGAACCTTCGTGGCAGATGGATGACTGGGATGGTCCTACGTTTGGGAGCGGTGGTTTTTAAAACACGAGAAAGGGGAGAATGAATTGGCAAAGTATAAATACCTGATTACAGATAAATATGGCAAAGAGAAAAAGGGAACGATGGAAGCTGTCAGTGAAGAGGCAGCAATGCGCAAACTCAAGGGTGAAGGCAGCATCGTTTTGGAACTTAGTGAAGCATTTGATCTTGACAACGCCAGTTGGAATATTACGATTGGAAATCCGGTCAAAAAAAAGGATATCACCATTTTCTGTAAACAGTTTTATAGTATTTTGACAGCAGGTGTAACTGTGATTGACGGTCTGCGTATGGTTCAGGATCAGACAGAAAATAAATATCTTAGAGAAGCTCTTTACCGTGTCATGGTGAATGTGGAAAAGGGAGATAGTTTAGCAGATGCCATGGAAATGGAAAATAAAATTTTTCCATCTCTTTTGATTCATATGGTCGCTGCAGGTGAGGCAACTGGTAATCTGGAAATTGCATTTGACCGTATTTGTACGCAGTTTGACAAAGATATGAAATTAAATTCCATGATTAAATCTGCTATGATTTATCCAATTGTTGTTTTAGTAGTAGCAGTTGGCGTAATTATTGTTTTGATGACTACGGTAATTCCGAACTTCCAGCAGACTTTTGAAAGTATGGGCGAGGACCTGCCGATGCTGACCAAAATGGTAATTGGACTGAGCGATTTTATGACGAGCAATTTTATTGCGATAGCGATAGGACTTATTTTGCTGCTTACTTTTATTATCTGTGGCAAAAAGACGGAGCCTGGCAAACAGTTTACCAGCCGGGTCGCTTTAAAAATACCGATGTTTCGCAATTTTTCCGTAAAAAATGCGGCGGCAAAGTTCTCGATGACAATGTCTACGCTTATTATGTCGGGTGTTCCTTTGGTGGAAGCCCTTGAAATTGTGGGAAATGTCATTGAAAACCGGGTGATTCGGAAAGCAGTAAAAGATTGTCGTGAAGAGGTTATGCAGGGAATTCCGATGTCAGAACCATTAGAGGCTTCTGGAGTATTTCCGCCGATGGTAACACATATGCTTAAAATCGGTGAGGAAACCGGTACGACAGAGCAGATGCTTGATAAGGTTGCGGAATACTATGAAGGAGAAGTAGAGACGGCAACGAAGAACCTTACGACGGCAATGGAGCCACTGATTATCGTTGTGCTTGCTGTTTTGGTAGGTGGCGTAATTGGTGCGGTTATGATGCCAATGCTTAAGATTTACCAGGATGCAGGAAAAGCATAGGAAATTATGATGGGAGGAATTTAAAATGAAAAATATATTGTTTCATATGAGTGTGATTTTTTTGTTGTTTGTTATGGTTGTTATGAATACAGGAGAAACTGCCTCTGCAAGAAGTGTGTATAAACACAAGATTTTTTCTAAAAGTGTTGTTTCAAAGCGCATTGATACAATCAAGCAGTTTTATTACAAGAAATCAAAACAATTAAAAACAAAAAATCAAACGGTTACTTTGAACTTTGAAAAGGGGAAAATGACTTATTATTTTCATGGAAATGACCTAATGTTTTCCTATGGTAAAATTAAAGGAAAAGAGTATAGGGCGTACTACTTGAAAAAACAGCTGATTCAACTCCTTGTAGACAAATCAGAAAAAAGAAAGACATATATTCAGTATTATAAAAAATCTGCAAATAAAATGATGGAAGAATATAATACAGCATCACTATATTTTACAGTTGAAAACTATGCCAGAAAAATGTTGGAAAGTATACAGCCGTCAACAACAAAGAAATCATTTGATGACTATGCCATTGTTACAAAAATAAAAGGAAATACGGTTTGGTATCACAAGGTGGATAATTGGGGCAGTGATGGATCTATTTATAGTATTGAGCCAAAGACTTTTAAAGCAGTGTTACAAGACAAATGCACGATAAAGGATGCTTCAGAAAGTCCTGAGAAGGCATATAAGAGAAGCAAGAAATGGATAAAGAAAAGGGTAGACAAATCTATTGTAGGGCAGTTTGCTGATTTAACAGTAAATAAGGGGAAGATTAAGGAAATAATGATTCCGTATATGCCTTGAATTGTTACAAGGGAGAGAAAAATATGTAAATGTTCAACGGTGAGAATGACAACAACGTCAAAGTATCACTTGAAACCCTAAAGAAATTCGTGTATAATAACAATATAAGACTTATAAAGTCACCCGTACGGCTAAGCCTATACTGGTCGTGGGAAAATTAAAAAAAGGAGAGTGTAACTATGAGAAGAAAAATTCAGAAGTATTTAAGTGGTGAGAGAGAGGGTTTCTCTCTGATTGAGTTAATCATCGTTATTGCTATTATGGCAATCTTGATTGGTGTTGTAGCTTTGGTAGTACTTCCTTACCTGGAAAGTTCCAGAGAATCTACAGACCGTGCTGCATTGAACGAGGTAGCAACGGCGTTTAAGTCGGCTGCATCCGTTAACAGCAAGTATGCAACAGAAGTTAACAAGATGACAACTGCTACAGCATCTGCTTCCTTGAATGCTGATTTGAAAAAGAAAATTGAGAGTTATCTTGAGAAGTCCCTTGCTGAGACTGAAAAAGGTTTATCATCTAAAAACTGTACTGGAAAGAAATTCTATTTCCAGAAGTCCGATAAGGGATTTAAGGTATATATTGGTGATGCAAGTGGTGCAGCAAAAGATTCGGATGAAGTAGAGTTCAGTACAACACCGGCATCAAACTAATCAGTTGATTTAATTAAGAATTTTACAAGGGAGAGCCCGCTATGGCATTGGAACACTTTATCCTCTACATAATTGTATTCTTGTATGGCATCATTATAGGAAGTTTTCTTAATGTATGCATATACCGGATGCCAAAGGGGGAAAGTGTTGTCACAGTGGGCTCCCATTGTATGAATTGCAAGCACCCTTTGAAGTGGTATGATTTGTTTCCTGTGTTTAGTTATTTGGTGCTTCGTGGCAAATGCCGGTACTGCGGGGCAAAGATTTCGATTCAGTATCCGCTTGTCGAACTGGCAAACGGGATTTTATACGTTTTAGTGGTTGCTATCTGCGGATTGAATCCGGACAGTATCCTTTGGTGTGTCCTTACTTCTATCATGATAGTCATTGCAGTGACGGATTTGAAGACAATGAAGTTTCCGGCTGTTTGTGAGATTTTGATGATTGTCGTTGGGGGAGTTCATTTATTCTTTCATGCGTCACAGTGGCTGTATTACATCGCAGGCGCTTTGTTTATGGGAGTATTTTTACTTGTGTGCGCACTTCTGTTTAAAAAGGTTACGGGAAAAGCAGGACTTGGTCTGGGCGACATTGAATTCATGGCGTGTATTGGGTTGTGTATCGGATTTGGACATTCTTTACTGGCACTGATTGCCGGCTGCCTGCTTGGTGCAGTGATTCAGGGGGGGATTCAGTTATACCATAAAAAATCAGGAAGATTTCCAACAACTCCTTATCTGGCGATGGGAGTTTATCTTGTTTTGTTATGGGGCGATACCGTGTTAAATTGGTACGTCCGTACTTTTGTATATTAACATTTGCCATTTTTAGAGTGCTTTATTATAAAGCATTGTAAAAATGGCGAAAGGGATTATAGGAGGATGAATGAATGGCGAAAAAAGTAATTGTTGTACGAATTGGTACAAATGAAGTTCAGATTGTGCATATGGAACATACGGCAAATTATCCGACCGTATATGGCTGTGTACGTTTTCCTACGCCGGAAAATGCAGTAAAAGACGGTATGATTATAGAGGTTACTGAACTGGCAACCTGCATCCGGAAAGCATGTGCAGATAAAGGGATTCGCACGAAGGATGTTATTTTTACCGTAGCGAGCGGAAAGATTGCAAGCCGTGAAACCAGTGTTCCAATAGCTAAAAAGAAAATGAAAATCCAGCCGTTAGTTATGGCAAAAGTGTCGGATTTGTTCCCGATTGACGTGGAAAAATATATTTTTTCTTATGTGGAACAGGGGGAACCGAAGAAAACAGAAGAGGGCGGACTTATTCAGGATGTCATGGTGTTTGCAGCACCGTCTGATTTGATTGATTCCTATTACACACTTGCTAATGCGGCAGGACTTCATATTGAATCAATTGATGCTGATGGAAACGCTGTTTTCCAGGTGATGCGCCGTCAGGTTAAAAGCAAAGAGGGCGTTACAATGTCGATTCAGATTAACCAGTCGGCAACGCTTGTTAATATTATCAGTGATAATAAACTTTTGCTACAGCGAGTAGTTCCGTATGGAATTAACGTATTTACAGAGGTTCTCTTGCAAGAACCGGTATTTCAGGTGCAGACGGAAGAAGAAGCCTATACACTTCTGAAACGGAATCGTGTGATTTTACACAACTTAAATTCAGAAAATCCGGAGAATAATCCGTCATTGGATAAAAGAATTGAAGTGACAGATAATGCGTCTTATCTGATTGGCAATATTGGACGAGTGATTGAATATTATAATTCCAAATACAAAGACCGGCCGATACAGGAAATTATTTGCATGGGAAAAGGCTGTGCAGTAGCAGGAATTCATGAACTGTTGTCAAATGAACTGGGAATCCAGACACATACGCCGGAAGAACTTGCAGGCGTTCGCTTTAACCGTAAAGTAAATATTAACGCTTACATTTTGCAGTATATTAACTGTTTTGGAGCTGTTTTTGATTCGGTTCATTTTGTATCCAACGCCGTGCGTCAAAAAGAAGAAAAGAAAGGTTCCATGACAGGCGCAGTTCTGATTTTTGCAGGCTGCCTTTTGATTAGTATTTTAGTGGGTGGCTTTTCTGTGATGCGATTGTTGCAGGAAAAAGAAACCAACCGTATGTGGACGAACCGCGTACAGGCGATGGAACCGGTAGAGTCTGAATTCGCTGCCTTGCTGGAAGAGGTAGTGAATCGGAAAATGCTCGATGTGTTTGATTTATATTGTGATAATAAAAACAATCATTTTCATGCCTTGTTAAAGAGTATGGAAGCACAGTGCCCGAAATCCTTTAAGATTCAGAGCATTACCAGTGATGAAGAAAAAGTTACGATTAATGCAATCAGTACCGATAAACTTTTATCGCTGTCTGCCCTGCAGATTCAGCTTGAAAAAATTGATGGAATTTCCAGTGTGAAAATTGACTCGATTACCGAGACCAACGAAGCACTGACAAAGAAGAAACAATATTCATATACGATAACCTTTGCCTACAATAAAGTGGTGGATGCGAATGAAAAAGCATCTGAGATAGAGGGCAGTCAGACAGAGTAAAAAGAGAGCGGGGATGAAATGATGAAGAATGGATTGACAACCGTACAAAAACGATTGATATTGATTCTTGGCGGATTATTGATTCTGCTTGGAACCGTGATATTTGTATTTCAAAGAAATATGAAGCAGGCAAATCGTTTGAAAACGGATTCCGGTCAGAAAATGAATGAAGTGAATTATTTAAGTGATTTGCAGATTCGCGTAAATGAGATGAATGCTTCTCAGGCAAAGACGCAGAAGGAAATTCAGAAAAAATCACAGACTTATCCGTGTAAGATGACACAGCAGAAAGCGATTAGCAATATTTACAAAATGTCAGTGGCAAGTGGTGTTCGTCTGCGTGCAATACGTCCACAGGCAGATAAGACTTTTTTTAAGGATGGTAAGTTTATTGTGACAACAGGAACCGGTGATGATGCGGAGCAGTCCACAGAATCCGAAGAAACGACGTTGAGTGATGTGGAAAAGAATCCGGAGAAAAAAGTTTCTGTTATGAAGATGGTTGGAAAGGCTTCTCCTTATGAAATTGAGTTGACCGGTACGAAAAAACAGATTTTAAAGGCAATTGACTGGGTGGCAAAAAATGAAGAACCAATGTCGGTTGTATCGATTAACCTTACATTTGATAACAGTACCGGAAAATTAAGTGGAACGATTTTAGTTCACTTTTTCAGTTTGAATGGAAACGGAAAGGCATATGTTGAGCCGGATATTTCAGGCATCATTCTTGGAAATGAAGATGTTTTTGGTACGTTTAAGAAATAAGGTATATATATAAGTTGTATGTGAGTGAAGGGAAGTGAGAGAATGAAAAGACAGATACAGGGGTTTTCGCTGATTGAAGTGTTGATTGCGATTGCCATTTTGGGTGTCGCTTCATTGGCTCTACTTTCCTTTTTTTCGAGTGCAAATTTTTATTCATCAACCGGTAAGAGCACGCAGGAAGCAGATCTTGTGGCACAATCGGTATTAGAAGAGGTAGACTCCTGCAAGACACTTACGGAAATTGACAGTCAGTTGATGGCGGCGACAGGCAGTGCGTGGACGCTTGTGAAAAAAAAGAACAAGCAGATGACATTGTCTAAAAAAGTCACATTAAATGGCTCTGATTATCAGGCACGCGTGTTATTTGATTATGATTATGACACAACGGATTCTGAGGGAAACCAGGTGGAATCCAAATACAATAATTATGAGCAGCCAAAGCTGCAGGAAATTTATTCGGCAAACAATGCCGTTATTGTTGAATCTGACCAGATGCAGGCGGCGGTAAGTCATTTTTACTACAAAAATCCGAGTGTCAGCAAAAGCACAATTGAAAATGGACTTTCAAGAGATATTGTGATTGATATTCAGAATGATACGGAACAGGAAGGCATTTACCGGATTGATGTTTCCTACCGTTATTCATATAATGGGTCTGAGTTTAGCGCGGTAGTGAAAAACCAGAAGGCGGAAAAAGAGACATTAGAAAATATATACATTTTATATAATCTTCTTCATGACAATGCATTGACGGATTTGGTTGAAGTGAATCTGGGAGATTTATCAATTGACGAAGCAAAACAGTTGAAGTTTTATTTCATATGCCAGAAAGGAGATGCAGTACCGGTGGCCGGCTATAAAATTATGCTTAGTGGCTCCGGAAATTTCTTACAGCCTGTTTATTATACAAACGGGGCGTCTCTTTCTGCCGGAAGTTTTCAGACAGATTTTGTTACCCATGAAAAGCAGGAGAGAATCGCCGGTGTTACGGTAGATGTTTATGAAGCGTCAGAAACGAATTATTCAGAGGATAATCGAATTGTCCGTCTGCAATCATCGAAGGGGGCGTGAAAAGGATGCGAAATACGATAAAAAATATTTGGCATAGAGAAAGAGAGGGTTCCTCATTGGTTACCGTAATCATTGGGATTCTTTTTATTGCTGCCATTGGAACGATTCTTTTGACGATTGCAAGCCGTTATTTGATTTCAGTAAATGTTGACCACAACGCATCGGATAATTTTTACCAGACCGAAGGAATTCTTGAGGAAGTAAAGACCGGACTTTTGGAGTATGCCGGGGATGCAGGAGAAGAAGCTTATAAAGATGTGGTGGAGCATTACACAAAGACAAAAGACAGTATGCACAAAACTTTTTCCGAAAAGTATATCAGTTTGCTGGCATCAAAACTGATGGGATATTCGTATGCGTGGGATGAAAGCAAAGTGGGAACGGAGCAGAACTGTGACCTTTCTATTTTGAAGAAATTGTCGAAAGTTCCGGATGCCGTTACAACGCAGAAGGGAACGAACTTAGCATTTGTGATTGATGTGGATTCGGATAACCAGTATTCGCTGACCATTAAAAATATGATGATTGACTATACGGACGCTGCGGATTACCGCTCGACGATTCGCACCGATATTTGCATGAAGGTGCCGGATTACAAATTTGAGGGGGATTCTACGTTAGAGGAGATTAAGGATTACATTGTAATTTCGGATTCTTCTTTGGCGGTTGCGAATAATGATAATAACAAAGGTGTCACTTTCCGGGGAAATATTTATACCGGGGATAAAGATGTCGGTATAAAAGTAGAGAGCCAGAATGCAGCCTATTTTTACAGCCCGACCATTATCAGCAGAGGAAGTCTTGATTTGCTTGGCGGTGCGACGGTTTCTTTACAGGGTGAAAAAGCAGCGGGAAATCTGTGGGTACAGAACATCCGCCTGAAATCACAGGGGATGGATTCGGAGTCAACGCTGCAGACAAAATTGGATTTGAATGAAAATGCTTATGTGGCAAATGATTTGGATATTGAGGCAAACAATTCGATTGTTACCCTTTCCGGAAAGTATTATGGCTACAGTTATAATGAGCAGAATACAAAGACAACATCGACGGCGCGCTCTGATTACAGCAGTGCGATTTTGGTGAATGGATTAAATACAACGTTGAAAGCAAAAAATCTGGATAAGCTGATTCTTGCCGGAAGAACTTTTGTTTCGAGAAACGATGAGAGCGGAAATGCTAGGGTTTCCGATATTATGATGGGTGAGTCCATCGCAGTAAAGAGTAATCAGATTGCCTATCTTTTGCCGGATGAGTATATTATTCCGGAAGATGGAAGAGATGCACAGGATACACACAATCCGGTGATTCGAGGAGAAAAAGTTTCAATTGACAAAACGGCACTTTTAAATTCGAATATTGGAAAATACTTAGACTCTGCTGAGCCGTATACGGCGAACTATAGCAACTCCGGCGGCTATGTATTTTATTATTTGAAATTTAAAGATGAGAAGAATGCAAATGAATATTTTAGAAATTACTATCAAGGTTCAAAAGAGGAAGATGGAGAAACCGTATCCAATAAAGAACAGCTCGATGAGCGGGCAAAACCGTATGTATCTACGGTGGATGATACGAATATGAAATTTTCTTCAGAACTGTTTTTGGTTGCCGGTAATGTGATTCAGAATTATTATGCGGCGGGTGGAAGCAGTATGCAGTCCGATAATTATTTTAATAATGCCGGAAATCCAAATGAAGAATTGTTAGCAGATGGCAGAAAGCAGGGTCAGGATTACGTGGGGTATCAGTTATCCCTTCTTGCCTCCGGGGCAACGGGAGGTATGCGTTTGCCGGAAAATGCGAATGCACTGGTAGCAGACCGTCTGATTGATTTTTCTAAATTGACGACGGTTATGACAAAGAACGATGAAAAAAATTCCGGTACAATTTATGCGACACCGGGAGATTATGTTGTAGATGGTTCGATGAAAAAGGGAATTATTATTGCCGGTGGCGATGTCGAAGTACAGAGTGATTTCGAGGGACTTATTTTAGCTAAAGGAAAAGTGACATCGACAAGAAGTAATTTGAACTTAAAATCCAATATGGTTTTGGTTGGAAAACTTTTGGAAACGGCAAAAAGTGACGATAAATTGAAAGAACTGTTTTATGGATATACCGGACGTGGTGTACAGAATGCAACGGATTTTTCATCCTGTATTTCGTATGAAAACTGGGAGAAAAACTCTTATTAAGCGGAAAATACATTGGAAAGGAGGCAGCGGACATGGAAAAAGTAAAAGAAAGAGATGGATTTTCCTTAATGGAAATGATAATTGTTATTGCTATTTTGGGAATGATTACCGGTGGTATTGCGGTTACTTATAATATGGTCCGTTCTGCCGATGTAAAGGGGATGGCTTATGATATTGATTCGAGCCTGACGAACTTGAAATCCAAAAACATGGGAAGCAATAAGCAGTTATTTATGCATTTGTATAAACAGTCAGGAAATTATTTTATTGATTATACCGAAGAGGAAAGTTACACCCCGTCAGGGGAAGGAGAGTCGGTTGGCGAATCCGGCATTTCCCTCAAATATGATGGAAAAGAATTGACGGACGGAGAGGTCATCACGATAGGAATTCAGAAAAAAGACGGTGCATTTTCCGTTGGTCCTGAAGAAATTGAAGTTTATGACAATAATGTAAATGATTACATGGTATATCTGGTGAAGGATACCGGTAAACACTATGTGGAAGAATTACAGTAAAGAGTTGATTGTGGAAGGTGATTGTATGAAAGGAAAAGTACGAGCGGGATATTCGCTGATTGAATTAATGATAGCCATGGCGATTTCAGCTATTGTTCTTACGGCAATCATTGGTCTGATTGGTTTTGCTACGAGAAACATGAGAATTACACAGACCTCGGTGGATTTGCAGAATCAGGCAAAAGAGACATTAAACCATATGACGACTTATGTGATGGAAGGAAGCCGTGTCGAATGGGATGACAATAAAAAACGACTTACAATAACAAAGGATAAAATCGGTGCAGATCATAAGCCGGAGAGTTCGCTTGCAAGTTATTACTGGCAGGATGGCGATGCCGTTTATTTTGCAAAGGACACCGAGACGAAGAAGGCGGTTTTGACCTCGGATAAAAAACATCTTTTATTAGATCATGTAAAAGATTTTACATGTGAGAAAAAAGAAGATAAAGAGAAAAAGCAAAAGGATATTCTCCATATTTCACTGCAGTTGAAAAATGAAGATATGGCAGAGTTTACCTGTGATAAAGAAGTTATGATGAGAAATCAGTAAAGGAGGCGGTTTTTTTGAGAACAAGAAAAAAAATATGGTTTTTATATAGTTTGATTCCAATTGTAATCGCCATTGTTGTAGGTATCGGCATTTATACAAGAGCATTTGGTATGTTTAGTCCGAAAGAACCGTATGTGAAAGGGGAACCGGACTCAATTGCTTTGGATTCCGTGACGGATGAAGGAAAGAACTGGATTGGCGAAATGGGTACCGGAGCGAAACCGGCAACCTCGGATGTGCCGACCTGCGAAGGGAAAAAAGGAACAAAAGATAATCCGTTTGTGATTTTGGAAATTGTTGCAGACAAGGCGCAGCAGCAGATGGGGTATCTTGCGATGGATGAAAATGAGACGAAACCGCTGGATATTTTGCAGTACGGCATTGATACTGCCGCAGAGCAAAAACGTTCTTATGTTCCGGGCAGTTCTTCTATTATGGGACAGGATAATTTGAAAGAAATCGGACAGTGGTTCTGCAACTGGAAATATTCGGTTTATAAAATTGGGAAAAAGGCAGAAAAAGAATCCATTCCTTATACAGAGATTGCCAAATTATATAATGTTGAGATTACATCAAACGATTTAGAAAAGGCGGGTGTGTCAACAGAGGCATTTGACGAGCAGTTACAGAAAGGAAAAACACAGAAATTCAGCAGAGAAGTTTATGATGTTCCGGCATTAATCAAAAAATATCCGGACTTCTTTGAGAAAGACAGCGATAAAAATACCATCCGTAAACCGGCAAAAGAGGATATTAATAACTGGTCGGTGAAAAAGAAAACGGAAGTTGTGAAGGAAGCAGAAGAAGAGATTTATAAGAAAACCGGATATCTTGTGGCAGTAGAGCCGGGTAAAGGTGAGTTTGGTTTTGCTAGCGAGAGTGATGCTTCAAATTTCATTTTCACAAAAATGGGAACGGATGCAGACCGCTGGATTTATGTCGAGAAGGAAGAGGATTTACCGGAAGGGGTATTGGAGAGGTACACAAACCGGACGGCACAAATTGGGCAGTATGGATTTTGGAATAACGAAACGAATATTGGTTGGACGGATTCAACATCTGAGTTATATAACTATGATAATAATCAAAATGGAAAAGAGGCTTCGGCGTTGACTGGAATGATGCTGAAATTATCCGATAACAGCAATTTGACCAGCAAATATGTGAAGTCCCCACAGGAGACAAAGGATATTTATACCTTTTCTTATTATGGATTGAAAAATAATAACGTGTTAAAACGTCAGTTGTTCCATTTTACAACGCAGGAAGCATACGATGATTTTCACATGCAGGTTATCTGCATGACACCTTCGGAGCTGAATGCGATTGGGAAAAAGGATACCAAAGAAAAGGTGGATATGATAGAGCGCGCGGATATGTTCTATCTGGGCAGTTACGATTCAGAAACAAATAATATTGCGAATGTATATAAGTTATATTATAAATACGTGGAAAATCAGAAGGATTATCAGTACGATTCGTCCAAAGTAGCAGAATTTATGGACGAAGATTTGGATTGGAATTTGTGCTTTAAATTGATATATCGTTTGTGTAATAACAAAAATCTGCCATTAGTCATGACAAACCGTCTTGGTAATCTGGAAAAATATGGAACAGCAGATGTTAAGATGTATCAATCGAAAAAGACGCCGAATGTGACGAGAAAAGCGACGCTTAATAATTTGGCAAAACTTTATATCATCGCATCACAGTTTGATTTGACGGCGAAAAAAGAAGAGGATGAATCGTATATCCGAACTTTTTATGATGACATTTTGATGACGGGAAAATTAGAGCAGATAGTTTTAAATGATACGGCGAAAACAGATGCAAAAACGCCGGCAGATAACACCGGTTATTATGTCAGACCTAAGACAATTGAAACCGATGATTTGACCGAAAAGCAAAAGTGTTATTATCTGTGGAATCCGCTTACTTTCTATCCGGAAGCGGATGAGATGGATGCGCTCTGGAGTACAGACAGCCAGTGTAATATTAACGTAGATAAATTTGTTTCCTATGGCTATAATCGTTCTTATTTTGATGTGAATGATGCGAGTAATATTTTTACATCATCAAAGATGGGAATGAAAGCTAAGGGCAGTGACGGTGAACATGGTAATGTGGCAATTCCGCAAAATGCAAACAATGAAAATTATTCGACATTACTTGGTAATACGGAAAATGCAGATGTTTTAAATGTTGCGATGGATACGGCATTTCAGATTATGAATAATCGTCCGGAAACCGTAAATAATTTGGTTGTAAAGGCATTAAAACAGGCAAAGAAATATGTGAAATTAGCCGATGATTCGGTTTTGATTGATTATTCGTCCGACCGTTCGTATACCAGCGAAACCTCATATCTGAAAGTTCAGATTCACGATAATAACAATACTGAAGATGGTTTGGTGACAAAGATATCGCTAAAGAACGAGAGCGGTGAAACGGCACCCGGCTCAAATCTTATTCTGTATACGACAAAGGATATGACGACAGCTTGCGAGAAAACTACCTATAGTGGTAAGACCGGTTATCAGGTAAAAACATCGGCGCCTTTGATTGCGTATATCCCATATTCCATAAAGGATTGGGCAAAGGGATATAACATCATCGAATTTGAAACCGTAGGAAGAACGTACAGCGAGCGCAAGAAAAAGACGATTATGGGCAGCCCTGTGACCTCTCAGATTACGATTGGTGAGCGGACGCTGTTTAGTCTGGAATAAGAAACGGAAGTGGAATTATGCAGAGTATTAAAGATATAAAACAATTGTTTGAACAGGCGGAAAAAGAGCAGTGGAATGCTCTTTTTTCGCAGTATAAAACGGATGAACGTGCAGGTGTGCAGAAACTTATCACACAGTATGAGAACAAACTCGTAAAATATAGAAAAGAGCAGGAAAGACTGTATCGAATGCTAGAGTTTGAGCGCAAATATGGGGATGAATTTTCCTGTATCTGCGGTATTGATGAGGCGGGGCGCGGACCGTTTGCGGGACCTGTTGTTGCAGGGGCAGTCATCCTGCCAAAAGGACTTACGATTGAAGGGTTAAACGATTCAAAACAGGTGAGTGCAAAAAAGCGTGAGGAATTGTATGATGAAATTAAGGAAAAGGCTGTGAGTGTCGGCATTGGCATGAGTTCACCGGCAAGAATTGATGAAATCAATATTTTACAGGCGACTTATGAAGCTATGCAGCATGCGGTCGAGGATTTGGATGTTGTTCCGGATTTGTTATTAAACGATGCGGTTACGATTCCTTTGATTCCGATTCGTCAGGTCGGTATTATAAAAGGAGATGCAAGAAGTTTATCCATAGCGGCTGCCAGCATTATGGCAAAGGTTACGAGGGACCGCATGATGGTCGAATACGCAGAACTTTATCCGGAGTACGGCTTTGAAAAAAATAAAGGATATGGTTCGGCAGAGCACCGTGAGGCACTGAAAAAATACGGACCGTGTCCGATTCACAGGAGCACATTTATTCATAACTGGATTTCCTAAGGAGGGAATAAGTATGGCATATGAAAAGGAAAAAAAGACAGCGGTTGCGCTTGAATATACGCCGGGTGAGCAGGCTCCAAAGGTCATTGCCAGTGGACGCGGTTATCTGGCAGATAAAATCATAGATGTGGCAAAAGAGGAAAATGTGCCGATTCATAAAGACGAAAAACTTGCCCGCTCGCTGTCGGTTCTTGATATTGGAGAATATATTCCGCAGGAGTTGTACTCAATTGTGGCAGAGGTGTTAGTTTTTGTGGATGATATGGACAAAATTCAAAGTAAGGTGAAGAAAAAATAATGAATCAACGAGAAGTGGGAGCAAAAAAAGAAGAGCAGGCGGGAGAATATTTGAAATCCTGCGGCTATGAACTGGAAGCAAAAAATTATTATTGTCGGTTTGGCGAGATTGACATTATTGCCAGAGAAGGAAAGTATCTTTGCTTTGTCGAGGTTAAATATCGGAAAAATGAAAAATACGGTGCGCCGGAAGGTGCTATTTCGCCCACGAAAATAAAACGGATTTGTAAAACGAGTCAGTTTTATTTATGGGAGCATAAATTGCCGGAGGATACACCGGTGCGGTATGATGTCGTGTTTATAATCGGGGATGAATGTCGTCTTGTGAGGGATGCTTTTTCATTTTTCGGATGAAAGAAAGTAGAACGTTTACTTGCTTTTTGTTCCTAAAAGCAATATAATAGGATAGATTGGCAGAAATGGAGGATGAGCATGGGAAAAGCAATATTGGCTATTGTTGGACGGCCGAATGTTGGAAAGTCAACATTATTTAATACATTAGCCGGGGAAAAGATTTCGATTGTAGAAGACCATCCCGGCGTTACAAGAGACCGTATTTATGCAGATGTTACATGGCTGAATCATTCCTTTTCAATGATTGATACCGGCGGTATTGAGATGGATTCAAAGGATAAGATGTTAAAGCACATGAGAGAACAGGCGGACATTGCGATTGACACAGCGGATGTGATTTTGTTCCTCGTGGATGTGAGACAGGGACTTGTAGATGCGGATTTTAAAGTGGCAGATATGCTGAGAAAATCCGGGAAACCGGTGATTTTAGTTGTAAATAAAGTCGACAATTTTGAAAAATATATGCCGGATGTGTATGAATTTTACAATTTGGGTATTGGAGACCCGCATCCGATTTCTGCAGCATCTAAGCTTGGTATTGGTGATATGTTGGATGCCGTTATGGAATTGTTTGATTTGGAAAAAATTGAAGAGGAAGAGGATGACAGACCTAAGATTGCCATTGTCGGTAAGCCAAATGCCGGAAAGTCTTCTTTAATTAATAATCTGTTAGGTGAAAATCGTGTTATTGTTTCGGATGTTGCCGGAACAACAAGAGATGCGATTGACACAGAAATTGTTTACAATGGCACGGAATATGTGTTTATTGATACTGCCGGACTCAGACGGAAGAGTAAAATTAAGGAAAATATTGAACGCTACAGTATTATTCGCACAGTTGCAGCAATTGAGCGCTCGGATGTGGTCATTCTGATGATTGATGCCACGGAAGGCGTGTCTGAGCAGGATGCGAAAATTGCGGGAATTGCCCACGACAGAGGCCGTGGATTGATTATTGCGGTCAACAAATGGGATGCAATCGAAAAAGACAATCATACGGTGAAAGAATATACGAAAAAAGTACGGGACATTTTGTCCTTTGTTCCGTATGCGGAAATTATTTTTATTTCTGCCCTGACCGGACAGCGTACAAAGAAAATTTTTGATTTACTTGAAACGGTTATTGAGAATCACGCAATGCGCATCCAGACCGGTGTGCTAAATGAGATTTTGATGGAGGCAGTCGCATTACAGCAGCCACCTTCTGACAAAGGAAAGCGGTTGAAACTGTTTTATATGACGCAGGTGAGTACAAAGCCACCGACGTTTGTTTTGTTTGTCAATAAAAAAGAACTGATGCATTTTTCGTATCAGCGGTATATCGAAAACCGGATTCGTGATACATTTGGTTTTATGGGTACACCGATTCGTATTTTTATCAGGGAACGTAAAGAAAAGGAGTAATTTATCATGGAACTTGTTTATTCAATAATCTTTTTAATCATTGGTTATGGCTTTGGAAGCTTTTCAACCGGATATGTGGTTGGAAGGATGAGTGGACATAATATCCAGTCGGAGGGAAGTGGAAACATTGGCACGACCAATGCTCTTCGTACTATGGGAGCAAAAGGCGGTGCGCTTACCTTTGCCGGAGATTTATTAAAGGCATTTATTCCGACACTTTTGGTGCGCTTTGTTTTCTGTCCGAACATGGGGTATTCACCGGAAATGACCTATCTTATGACTTTGGTGATTGGTCTTGGTGTTGTAATTGGACATAATTTCCCTTTTTACCTTCATTTTAAAGGCGGCAAGGGAATTGCGGTATCGGCGGCAGTTATTGTTGCTTCTTCATCCAATACGAGTCTTGGCTGGATTATGATTGGTGTCTTTTTGGCAGTATTTATTATTGTTGTTGGAATTACCAGATATGTGTCTCTTGGCTCGTTGATTGTTGTGTGGTATTTTCCACTTTATGTGATTTTAGAGTACCATAGGATTGAAACGTCTTTGTTTGTCATTATGCTTTTCATTGCGCTGCTTTTTACAGCACTTGCCTACTTTAAGCATGCGGGAAATATAAGACGGTTAATGAATCATACAGAACGTAAATTGGGAGAAAAAAAGGAAAAGGAGAACGAATAGATGAAACATGTTAGTTTTTTAGGAGCAGGAAGCTGGGGAACCGCACTTGCCATTTTGTGTGCAAACAATGGACATCAGGTTACGATTTGGTCAAAGGTGAAAGCAGAGACCGATATGCTCAAAGAGCATAGAGAACATCTGGAACGTCTGCCTGGTGTAAAACTTCCGGATAGTATTGTGATTGAAGAAGATTTGGAAAAGGCATGTACCAATCAGGATGTTATTGTATGGTCAGTCGCTTCTCCGTTTGTCCGTTCGACGGCACAGGAAGCAAAGCCTTTTATCAAAGATAATCAGATTATTGTAAATGTTGGCAAGGGAATCGAGGAAAATACATTGATGACATTATGCGAAATCCTTGAGGATGAGCTGCCGATGGCCGATGTCTGTGTGCTTTCCGGACCAAGTCATGCGGAAGAAGTTTCCCATGGAGTACCAACAACGGTTGTTGTCGGAGCAAAGACGGAAAAGACGGCAATGTTTGTACAGGATGTGTTTATGAGTGACCGCTTCCGTGTATATACAAGTCCGGATATGATTGGAATTGAACTTGGCGGTGCATTGAAAAATGTGATTGCGCTGGCTGCCGGTATTCTGGATGGCATGGGACTTGGTGATAATACAAAAGCTGCTTTGATGACACGTGGAATTGCTGAGATTTCCAGACTTGGTGTGGAACTTGGCGGAAAAATGGAAACATTCTGCGGTTTATCAGGAATCGGCGATTTGATTGTAACCTGTATCAGCACCCACAGCCGGAATCATAACTGCGGTTATATGTTAGGGCAGGGCAAGACATTAGAGGAAGCAAAGAAAGAAATCAAACAGGTTATCGAGGGCGTAAACTGTGCAAAAGCCGCGATGGCACTTGCCAATAAAAACCATGTAACAATGCCAATTGTGGAACAGATTAACGCAATTTTATTCTCCGATAAAACGGCAGAGCAGGCAGTGGCAGACTTGCTGATGCGCGATAAAGCCAGTGAGTACAAGAGTTTGACGTGGTAGGGAATGCCTAAACGTAAGCAGAAGGTCTAAAATACAAATATTTGCCAGCGGATTTTTGCACTTGTAGTGAGTTAAAAATCCGCTGGCTTTTCAATACGGATATTTTTTATGCCGGCAGCGATTAAGGCAACGCTATTTCGTAGATTTTAGCGAAAGAGTTGTTTTTGCTTGGGAAAATTTAACAAGCTATGCAACGCTTTTCTGATTTTTATGAAATTAGCGTTGTTTTAGTGCTGTTTTTAACTTATTTTAGTCATTAAAACAGGAAAAAATGCAACGTTTTATGTTTTTTTTCGCAATTAAAGTTGTTTTGGTATCTTCATGATAAATTGGTGTTGACACGTAAATGTGTGTGTGATAGTATATGTATAACAGTTAGGGTGCTTTGTGACCCTGACGTTATCTATCAGTACGGGCTTGTACTGGTTTCGACAGGCCAGCTGAAGACGGTGAAGCTATCCGTGGACTGTGACCACGTTAAAACGCAGACTTAAATTTAAACGCTGATAATAATAAATTAGCTTACGCTGCCTAATTATGGCGGCTGTTGTGCTTAGGCGTCCTACAACCTAGGTTACAGCATCATTCCTTTGTAGGGAACCTTGCCGGTAAAGCTTTGAATCGGTAAGAGAAACATGAAGCTACTGATATTTAGTGGGTGTTAGTTCCCGCTATTTGGAGGGAATGGTTTTCGCAAGAAAACAAAAGAACTGACTATGATAGTAGAAGAACGTGGGATTCTGGTTTGGACGCGGGTTCGACTCCCGCCAGGTCCATTAATTTTATAAGAAGGAACCCACTGAAGGTGGGAAGAATCCTTATGAAGCACACAGACGCCTGCGAACGGAGTTCGCCTTTGAATGCGTTTGCTTTGCTAAAGTTAAACAAGTCGAATTCTGTATATGATATTATCATATACGGAAATATATGTTATTTAGTATATCGATGGAAGTAAAAATAACGGCATTGTATATTGCGAAAGTGGTATACAGTGTCGTTATTTTTATGGTATAATTCGGATATGAATTTGACAAAACGAAATTTGCAGGAGAGTCACCACTATGGTTAGAAAATTACGAAATGCTGATGTAAATAAAGTTGCAGATATATGGTTGGATACCAATATGAAGGCACATTATTTTATACCTACTCAATATTGGAAAAGTAATTTTGAATTAGTAAAAGAACTGCTATTACAGGCAACGGTCTATATCTATGAGGATAATCAAGAAATACAAGGGTTTATAGGGCTGAACGATGAATATATTGAGGGCATTTTTGTTTCTGATGAAATGCAATCGCAGGGTATAGGTAAAATCCTTTTAAATTATGCAAAGGATAAAAGAAACAAATTGCTTTTGAATGTATATCAAAAAAACACGCAGGCAATCTCTTTTTATAAAAGAGAAGGATTTGAGATTCAGTATAGTGGCCTGGATGAATCTACTGGGGAAAAAGATTATGTAATGGTATGGCAACAGAAAACGTGATATTTGAAACGAAAGATAATGAATTAATTAGACAAAGAAATGTGCAAAAAATGCACATTCCAAATTCTCAACAAGATTGAGTATCTTATGGAAAGGAAATCGCAATGCAGACAACAGACTCGGTCCGCAGCGTCAAAGGTGTTGGCGAAAAAGCGGAACAAAATCTTCACAAATTAAAAATTGAAACGGTTGGAGAACTGCTAGAGCACTACCCAAGAAACTACGATGAAATCAAGCCGGTTTATCCGATTGAAGCATTGGAAGAAGGAGATATAGCGGCTGTAGAAGGCGTGCTTATGGCGCGGCCGCAGATTATGAAACGTGGCTCAAAAAGTATTTTAACGATAACGCTGCGGGATACGACCGGCAGTTTGCTAATTACGTGGTTTAATATGCCTTTTCTGAGAAATCAGTTAAAAATGGGGACAAGATATTTGTTCCGTGGAAAGGTTGAAAAGCGAAACGGGCGGTTGCAGATGGTGCAGCCAAAGCGTTACACAAGGCAGGAATTTTACAAAATTGTAGGAAAAATGCAGCCGATTTATCCGCTTACGGCGGGGATTACCAATCATGCTATGGCAAAATTAATGCAGGAGGCAATCACGGAGGTAGAGGATTTCAAAGAATTTTTACCGGCGGATTTGCGCAAACGCCAGCAGCTGATTGAATATAAAAAAGCGATGCGTCAGATTCATTTTCCGGCTAATTATAAGGAATTGAAAGAGGCGAGGAAAAGACTTGCCTTTGATGAGTTATTTTTATATACAATGGCACTTAATTATATCCGTGAAAATGGAAAAGAAATCAGCACACACCGAATCCAAAAGACAAAAGAGGCTTCTGAGTTTTTGGAAAATCTGCCATTTTCATTGACTGGCGCACAGAAAAAAGTGTATGAAGAAATTTGTGCGGATATGGAAGGCGGCTTTGTGATGAATCGTCTGGTACAGGGAGATGTTGGTTCCGGAAAAACGATTGTTGCCGTGTTAGCCCTTTTGGAAGTTGTTAAAAACGGATATCAGGGAGCGTTCATGGTACCGACGGAAGTATTAGCGGCACAACACTATCAAAATCTGACGAAGTTACTGGCAGATTACGGCGTGACGGTTGGACTATTGTCCGGTTCTCTTACCGCAAAAGAAAAGAGACAGGCAAAAGAAAAAATTGCTTCCGGGGAATGGGATATTGTGATTGGAACGCATGCGCTCATTCAGGATGGTGTTGCATTTGCCGATTTGGGACTTGTGATTACCGATGAACAGCATCGTTTTGGTGTAAAGCAGCGAGAGAAACTTTATCAAAAAGGAAAAGAACCACATGTTCTTGCGATGAGTGCGACGCCGATTCCAAGGACGCTTGCGTTGATTTTGTACGGCGATATGGATTTGTCTGTGATTGATGAAAGACCGGCTAATCGTCTGCCGATAAAGAACTGTGCAGTCAACACGGATTACCGACCAAACGCCTATCGTTTTATGTTAAAACAGATTGAAGAAGGGCGGCAGGTATATATTATTTGCCCGATGGTGGAACAGGACGACGAATCCGAACTGGAAAGTGTAATGCTTTACACCGAAGAACTCAAAAGCCAGTTTCCACCTTCGGTAACGATTGAATATCTTCACGGGAAAATGAAACCGGCGCAGAAAGAAGATATTATGGCGCGGTATGCAGAAGGTGAAATTGATATTTTGGTTTCGACAACGGTAATTGAAGTTGGAATTGATGTGCCAAATGCCAGTGTGATTATGATAGAAAATGCAGAGCGTTTTGGACTGGCGCAGTTACATCAGCTTCGAGGACGAGTCGGACGCGGTGAGTGGCAGTCCTATTGCATTTTGATGTCGACAAAAGAAACCAAAGAGAGCAGAGAGCGGCTACAGGTTTTAGTCAATTCCAACGATGGATTTTATATTGCAAAAGAAGATTTGGTGCTCCGCGGACAGGGGGATTTATTTGGCATCCGCCAGAGCGGAGAGCAGGTGTTTTTAATTGCCGATATTTTTGAAGACGCGAAGTTATTGCAGCAGGCGTCCAAAGAGGCAAAAGAGATGTCTGCGGATGAAAAAGCACTTCTATATAAGAAAAATGAGCGTTTGAGAAACCGTTTGAACCGGTATTTGGGGCAGGTTACGCTGTAAGGTGAATGTTTTCCTTGAAAAAAAGGCGTAAATCATATACAATAAAAACGATAAGCATTGGGAAGGAAGAATTGGATATGAGAGTGATTGCAGGAAAGGCAAGGCGGCTTCCTCTAGTCTCTCCGGAGGGCAGGGGGACAAGACCTACGACTGACCGGATTAAGGAAACGCTTTTTAATATTTTACAGGATGACATTCCAGGCTGCCGTTTTTTGGATTTATTTAGTGGAAGCGGAGCGATTGGAATTGAGGCAATCAGCAGAGGTGCCAAAGAAGCAGTCTTTGTTGAATTTGGCAAAGAAGCACTTTCCTGTATTCGGGCGAATTTGAAAAAAACAAAGTTAGAAAGTCAGGCAGTTGTATTTCCGGTGGAAGTCAGTTATGCGATTTCCAAACTGGCAAGACAGCAGGAAACGTTTGATATTATTTATGCCGACCCTCCCTATGAGAGAGGGTTTGAGCCAAAGATTTTAGAGTGGCTTGGTGATGCTAAAATCATGAATCCGGATACGATTCTGATTTTAGAAACTTCGTTAGACACACCGGTCGATTATGTCGACACCGAGCAGTTTGAAATTGTGAGAATCAAAGAATATAAAAACAATCAGCATGTGTTCCTTCGTGCCAAATAAGGGAGCCGGAAGAACGAGAAAAGGAGAAGAATATGAATCCATCCAGAATTGAGCAGGCAATTGACGAGATTTACAATTATGTAGAAGAGTGTAAACCATCAAAACTTTATCCAAGTAAAGTTGTCGTAGACCGCGAGCAGCTTTATGATTTATTAGACGAACTTCGTCTGTGTGCACCGGAAGAAATCAAACGCTATCAGAAAATCATTACAAACCGCGATGGCATTTTAAATGAGGCGCAGCAGCGTGCGGAGGACATGCTTTCTCAGGCACAGCAGCAGACCGCACAGATTCTTGACCAGAACGAGATTGTTCAAACCGCATATCAGCGTGCCGAGGACGTTATGCGTCAGGCAACGGAAGAGGCAGAGCGTCTGGTGAATGCCGCACAGGACGAAAGCGATCAGATGAGAAAAGCGGCACTTTTGTATACAAATGATTTACTGAGCGAGGCACAGGGACATGTGGAAGAATCATTAAAAGAAATTGATAATAAATCCCGCATGCTTACCAGCGCACTTAAAAACAGTATTCAGTTGATGAGAAGCAATAAGGAAGAACTTATGATGCAGCTTGAGCCGACTAAAGCAGCCGCAGCCAGTGAGCCGCAGATGCCGGAAGAGCCGGAACAGCTTGAGCCACAGCCACAAGGACAGGAATCCTTTGAGGTTCCGGAAGATGCCTTCTTAAAAAATGCAGAAGAGTAAATAAACCAGACCGCCGGCAATTACGGCATTTATCAGTTTATTAATAAGATATGGGAAAATGGGAAGTTCTGACTGCGATAGAACACTGCTCGTTTGTGCGGCTGCACACAGACCGCCAAAGGCAAGAATCGAAGCACTTAGAACTTCTTTTATTTGCAGAGAAAGTGGAGCAGTTGCAACATAGGACATTCCGGTTGTGATTTCCATAGAACCAAGACAGGCAATGCCGAATAAACTGGAGGTAGGCAAAAGCATTTTCAAGAAATAGGCAAAAATCGAAAACAAAATCACATAGCCGCCGATTTTTGTAATCAGGATAAAACTATCCAAAATAATTTTATCCATTAGTTTGGAAAAAGAAAGCTTTTGCGGGGAACATGCATTTTGTGTACTGCTGCCATGGAAAGTGTTTTTATTTCTGCCGGTTATTTTCAGAATGGAAGAAACAAAAAAACTTCCTAAAAAAGCGGACAGAACCAGTGTGAGGAAAAAAAGGATCGCTTTTGGTGTTGAAACATTTAAGATGGTGCTGCAACAGTACCCCATGATAAACATGGGACTGGGATTATTGACAAATCCAAGATAAAAATAAGCTTTGTCTGTTGTCAGCAGTCCTTTTTCATATTGTTTACTCACTAAATCCGCACCGGCGGGATAACCGCACAGCAGACCAAGAAGGAGAAATGCCGGATGTTCGGATGCTTTTTTTAATTGCAGCCGGAAGAAATTTAAGGCAATAAAAAATGGAAGAAGTGTCGGGATTAGTTCGCAAATCCACAGAGAACAGCCATATTTACTGCCGGAAATCGCTGCTTCCGGGCAAAATAAAAGGAAGCCGATAAAGAGAAGTGAGCCGACAATCATAACAATACCTCACGGTTTTTACTCTATCTTATGCGGTAGAGATGGACAAATAGAAGTGTTTTGTGTTACGATAATCAGAAAGGATGGAAAAAGAATGGAGGGGCAGACTTTGAGCGAAAAATCAGAGAAAATGATAGAAGCCATATTAGAAAGTTACAAAGAGTATCCGGTGACAGTTCGGATGGATACGGAGAATATTGTAAATAAAAATGTATTGATTCAGGTATTGGAAGAACTTCGCCGGATTTTGTTTCCGGGATTTTTTGATACCAACCGCGTGAGAAGTGAATATATCAAATATTTAGTGGGCGACCGCATGGAATTTGTCCAGTACCATCTCCGCAAGCAGATTGCACGCGTATTAGGAAATGATGAGACATGTGACCAGTGTCCAAAATCGGATTTATCAAATAAAGCCGAACAAATTGTAGAAGAATTTTTCTCAAAAATCCCGATGATACGAGAGTATTTGTACACGGATGTTCAGGCAGCATATGATGGTGACCCGGCAGCATACAGTACCGATGAAGTTATTTTTTCTTATCCCGGTATTTTTGCTATTACAGTTTACCGCATTGCCCATGAACTGGTGCTTCTTGGTGTGCCACTGATTCCACGTATTATGACAGAGTATGCACACAGCCTGACAGGAATTGATATCAATCCGGGTGCTGCCATCGGCAAGTATTTTTGCATTGACCATGGAACCGGCATTGTAATTGGTGAGACAACAACAATTGGAGACCATGTAAAAATTTATCAGGGAGTTACGCTTGGAGCGTTATCCACTAAACGCGGTCAGCTTCTTAAGGGCGAAAAGAGACACCCAACAATCGGAAACAACGTAACAATTTACTCCGGAACCTCGGTACTTGGCGGCGATACCGTCATTGGCGACGGTGTTACAATTGGCGGTAATGCATTTATTGTTAAATCGGTTTCCGCTGGCATGAAAGTAAATGTGAAAAATCCGGAATTGCAGTACAGCAGAGATTCGAGAAGTGAGTTAGAGCAGGATGGATTCTGGGATTGGGTGATTTAGGATTATCCATTGCATAAATTTACAAATGTACGCTTGTTTTTTTGAAAATTCAGGCGTATAATAATACGGTATGAATAACAGACATAGTATTTAGCTACGCTCTGAAATGGAGGTTATGATGAAAGTATTAGTTATTAACTGCGGAAGTTCTTCACTGAAATATCAGTTGATTGACTCCGAAACAGAGGTTGCATTGGCAGTGGGCCTTTGCGAAAGAATTGGAATTGACGGACGTTTGAACCACACACCAAATGGTGGAGAAAAAGTTGTGATTGAGCAGGCTATGCCGGATCACGAAGTAGCAATCCGCATGGTATTGGATGCTTTGACGAATGAAAATTATGGTGTCATCAAAAACTTAGATGAAATTGACGCCATTGGTCATCGTTTGGTACATGGTGGTGAGAAATTTACAAAATCCGTTATTATAGATGACGAAGTAATCGCCGGTGTTGAAGAATGCAGTCCTTTGGCACCATTACATAATCCGGCAAATTTAATCGGTGTCCGCGCTTGTCAGGCAATTATGCCGGGCGTGCCAAACATCGGTGTATTTGATACCGCCTTTCATCAGACTATGGAACCGGTTGCTTATATGTACGGTCTTCCATATGAGTATTATGAAAAATATAAAGTACGTCGTTACGGCTTCCATGGAACAAGCCACAGCTTTGTTTCCAAACGTGCGATTCAGATGTTGAACCTGGATCCGGATAATTCAAAAATTATTGTCTGCCACCTTGGTAACGGCTCCAGTATTTCCGCTGTAAAGAACGGAAAAGTTGTAGATACCAGCATGGGTATGACACCAATGGAAGGTCTTGTTATGGGAACCCGTTGCGGTGATATGGACCCGACTATCGTTGAGTATCTTGCACACAGCCTGAATAAATCCTTAGAGGAAGTTATGGTTATCTTAAATAAAAAATCCGGTGTGCTCGGTATTTCCGGTGTATCCAGTGATTTCCGTGATTTGGACAAGGCTTCTAACGAAGGAAATGAAAGAGCAAAACTTGCCGTTGAGGTATTCAGCTACCGCACAGCAAAATATATCGGTTCTTATATCGCAGCCATGAATGGTGTAGATGCTATCGTATTTACCGCAGGTCTTGGCGAGAACAACATCGTTGTACGTGAGCAGGTTCTGAATCACTTTGGTTATATGGGAATCACATTGGATAAAGAAGCAAACCAGATTCGCGGTGAGGAGAAGATTATTTCCACACCGGATTCTAAGGTTACCGTTGCTGTCATTCCGACAAACGAGGAATTGGCAATTGCTCATGAGACGGTTGCTCTTTTGAAATAAGATTTTTGGAAAATATAATTGGAAAATTCGACTATTTTTTCTAAAAAACTGTTGACAAGACTAGGTCAAGCAAGTATAATGGAAAAAGTGTTTGAGTAATTCAGAGGAGGTGTAATCGACATGAGTATCTGTCCTAAGAATAAATCTTCGAAAGCGAGAAGAGATAAGCGTAGAGCAAACTGGAAGATGACTGCTCCAACTTTGGTAAAATGCAGTAAATGTGGCGCTTTGATGGTACCACACCGTGTTTGCAAAAATTGCGGAAGCTACAATAAAAAAGAGATTATCTCTACTACAGCAGAATAATTGTGACGGCTTAGCCGTGTACAGATAAAATAAAGACGAGAGGAGAAACCGTGTGGTTTCTTATCTCGTCTTTATTTTTTTGCTTGGATAGGGTTTCTTTTCGTTTGTAAGACCAAGCAGATAATCTGTTGAGAGTCGATAGTATTCTGCAAGTCTTATTAAATGCCGGATTGGTAATTCATTTGCACCACGCTCATAGCGTGCGTACATTGTTTGGGATGTTCCTAATATTTCTGCAATTTGTTGTTGTGTTAAATCATTGTCTTCCCTAATATCGCGAATTCGTCGAGTATAATATGAATAATCAGCCAACGAATCATCATCCCTTTCTTATATTATTAGATACTGATAATAGCATAGAGAGAAGATTAACTATTGATTTTAGTAAACATATTTACTATAATATTAAGTAAATATATTTATTAAATGGCTTTTTGGACGAGGAGAGTATGATGAAGATAAGAATAGTTTTAGCAGATACCGACGAAAAATACATAAATCATTTTATTCGTGCTTTTAAAATTTATTATTTTAATGAAGTTGATATCGTCACATTTTCGGATTCGACGGCATTAAAAAAATATATTTCAAGCAGAGCGTATGATATTTTGCTTTCAATTGCGTCCTTGCTCCCTGAAGAGGCGGAGGGAAAAAGTATGATATTGACCTCAGAAATGGGAATTAAGGAAATGAATGGAAGACCGGCTATTTGCAAATATCAAAAAATAGAAAATTTATATAAAGGAATTTTAGATACGATAGCAGAGCAAAAAAGCGGAATTACTTATTCATATGAAACGTCAAAAGAATCACCGGTGATTGCTTTTACCTCAGCGGCAGGAGGGGTAGGAAAAACTACGGCAGCCTTAGTCTACACCAGGCAACTTGTCAAAAAGGGATTTCAGGTGATGTATTTGTCACTTGAAAGTTTTTCGAATATAGATTATTTTCTTAACGCAGAAGGAAGTTCAAATTTTTCGAATGTTTTATTTGCTGTGAAATGTGGAAAAGGAAATCTGCAAATGAAAATAGAAAGTTCGTTAAAGCAAACTTATGGTGGCGTTTATTTCTTTTCTAAACCGATGAATCCAAATGAAATTGATGAGCTGGATCAAAGTGAATGGAAGGAATTTTTGGATGCTGTGCGGGCAATGGGGAAGTTTCATTGTATTGTTATTGACTTACCGTGTGCGAATGAAGATACAGCAAAAAAAATCATGCCGCTGTCTGACCGTGTTTTGTTTATTACGGATGGAAGTGATACAACGACGGAAAAAACACAGACACTTATGACTTGTATAAGCAAATATGATGAAATGAATGGGGCTGATTTATCTACAAAAGTAAGTGTGATACAAAATAAATGTGAAGGACCAAGGCGGGAAATTGGCTTGCCTATTTTAGCTGAGCTTCCATATATAAAGGAAACCAGAATGGAAAAATTAATTATGGACACCCTTGTAAATGCTGAAAATGCCAGCCTATTATCAATATACCAGCCGGGAGGACAGGAGTATGTATAAAAATATTAGTTTTCAGGAAGCTGAATTTGGAGAAAAGAAATTTTTGATGTATCGAGTCGATGATGCATCACAAATGGATCATGTTGAAGTGGAGATGTTGAAGAATAATGATATTAAAGGACTTCTTCCTTTTTCTTCTGCACAAAATAATGATGAAATTAAGTTTATGTATGAAATGACAAATAAGATGAAACTATCCCAGTTTTTAGGCGGACTTGTTCGCTGGGAGGAGTTATATCCGGCGGTACAGGGAATCGTTGCGGCAATAATGGATTGCGAGCAGTATATGCTTAATGAGGGACATTTTGTGCTGGAGACGGAGAACATATTTATTGATTTGTCGAGCCGAAAGATTGAATTGATGTTTCTTCCTGTTGAAAATGAATTGCTGGCACAGATAACATGGAAAGATTTTCTGATTACACTGTTACATAATTTAAACTATGATATGAAAGATGATATTGGCAAATTAGAAACTTTGCAAAGTTATTTGGCAGATGAAAAAATTACGATAAAGGAATATGCGGAAAAAATTGAAAAGATAGAAACACTTGGTTTAGCAAGAAATAAAGACGTTAAAAAGGAAAATAGACAAAGTGAAAGACCTGTAAGAGAAGTAAAAAGAGAAGAAAAACCAAATGTGATATACAATGTGCCGGACCCCAATAGTGAGGTATCCCCTGGTGTTATGAAAACAGAAAAAGGAGAAAAAAAGGAAGGCATTATTGGCTTGTTTTCAAAGAAAAAGAAAAAAGAGAAGAAGCAGGGGAAAAAACAGGCGAATTCATTTGCCTTTGAAATTCCGGGACAGAAAAAATCAGTAGATGTTTCAAAGGAAAAGGAAAAAGAGGCGGTGCAGGAAATCGAAGAAACTTTATTGGCTGATGATAGTGAAGCATCACTATTTATGCCATATTTGATAGATAAAAAAACAAAGAGTCAAATTCCGATTAATAAAAAAGACTTTAAGATTGGGCGCGAAGAAAAGTATGTAGATTATGTAACCTCTGAACCGACAGTTGGAAGGCTGCATGCCAGTATCGTGTTGGATGAGCAGGGGAAAATTGTTTTTGTTCGAGATGCCAATTCAAAAAATGGAACTTTTGTCAATGGGGAGAAAATACAAAGCAATATTAATGTTCAAATCAAGGATGGCGATGTCATTCGTTTTGGAAGAGATGAATATATGCTGCAACTGCGTTAGGAGAAAAAATATGGAGTTTCAATGTGGTGTAGTATCCGATGTGGGTACAACGAGAAAAGTGAATCAGGATTCGGCGTGTATCCATATTCAGGATTCGATTATTGGAAATGTTGGATTTGCTGTTGTTTGTGACGGCATGGGGGGATTATCCCATGGAGAGTTCGCAAGTCAGTCTATGATAGAGAAAATAGAAAAATGGTACGACAGTGAATTTAAGGAACTGTTAGTACAGGGAGTGGAAGTAAATCAATTAAGAGAGCAGCTTGACAAACTTTTGGTAGAGCACAATAAGTATCTCATAGAGTACGGCAATGATATGGGAGCTTCAATGGGAACGACAGTGTCCCTTTTGCTGATGTTGCCGGGACGTTATTTTGGAATCCATGTTGGGGATTCCAGAATTTATAAAATCGGTAAAAGAACGATGGAGCAGATTACAAATGACCATAGCAGGGTAATGCAGGAAGTCCGGATGGGGATTATTACACCGACTGAGGCGGAGAGAGATACAAGGAAGAATCAATTACTGCAGTGCATTGGGGCAAGGGGCAGTATTCAGACTGAATTCTTTTCCGGAAATATCGATTTGGCGGAGACTTTTTTGCTCTGCTCGGATGGCTTTGTCCATAAATTACAAGAAAAAGAGATGTGGAGAAAACTTCGGCCGAATAAAGCAAAGAAAGATGAAATAATACAAAAAAATCTGTTGGAGTTAGTGGAAGAAAATAAAAAAAGAGAGGAAACCGATAACATAACAGCGATTGCTATACGGGTAGAGCCGTAGTGGAGGAAAACATGGAAAAGAAAGAAACACAGATGGATGTCATGATTCAAGAAACCAGACAGTATATCATGGATAACCTAACAATAACATCTATGAGTAATGAAGAGCTGGAAGATAAAATTGAAGAATTAATTTTTGAAAAAACAAAGGATGGATTCTTTTCAATCGAGGAAAAGGTTCAAATGGTTCAGGAAATTTACGGTTCCATTCGTGGTTTTGGTATTTTGGATTCCATTTTATCGGATGATAACGTGACCGAAGTAATGATTAATGGACCGGACAATATTTTTATCGAGAAAAATGGAACTTTAACAAAATTAAATCGCAAGTTTGAGAGTCAGCGCAGATTGGAGGATATCATCCAGCGTATTGTTGGTCTGGCTGGGCGTGAAGTCAATCAGGCAAATCCAATTGTAGATACCAGACTTCCGGATGGTTCGCGTGTTAATGTTGTTTTACCGCCGATTGCGCTGTGTGGCCCAACGGTAACGATTCGTAAGTTTTCCAAGGAGCCAATGACAATCGAAAAATTGATTTCCTATGGTTCACTGACACAGGAAATTGCGGATAAATTAGAGTGCCTGGTAAAAGCGAAATACAATATTTTTATCAGTGGCGGAACCGGTTCCGGAAAGACGACCTTTTTGAATGCACTTTCCAATTATATTCCAAAAACAGAACGTGTTATTACGATTGAGGATTCGGCAGAATTGCAGATTACCGGAATTGAAAATCTGGTAAGTATGGAGACTAGAAATGCAAATGCAGCAGGAGCCGGTGCAATTACGATACGTGATTTGATTAAATCTTCTCTCCGAATGAGACCAGAGAGAATTGTAGTCGGTGAGGTTCGAGGTGGTGAAGCGCTTGATATGCTTCAGGCGATGAATACCGGACATGATGGCTCACTGTCAACCGGACATGCCAATTCAACTCATGATATGCTGAGCCGATTAGAAACAATGGTGCTTCAGGGAGCAGATGGTTTGCCCCTGGAAGCAATTCGACAACAGATTGCGTCCGCAGTAGATATTATTGTTCATTTGTCAAGATTGCGTGACCATTCACGTAAGACAATGGAGATTACAGAAGTTTTAGGTTACCGGGACGGTGAGATTCAGTTAAATCTGCTCTATGTATTTGAAGAGGATGAAAATAGTACACTTGAAAAGGTTAGCGGAAGCCTTGTAAGAACAAAAAATCCGTTGGTGAATGATTATAAATTAAAGCTTGCCGGAATTAATCAGGTTATATGAGAAAGGGGATTTGTATGAGCAAGAAAAAAGAGAGAGAGCCACAGTGGTATATGTCCGAGGTTGGTGTTCCTGTATATAATTATCATGTTTATCACATGAAAAAAGTTGAAAAAATTATTTACATATTATTAGCTTTTGTTGTAGGAGCTGTGGTGGCTTATTTGTTTTATGGTGGTATTGGTAAAGATGAATTGGGGAGAGCAACTTCTGTTACTTATGTTCTCGATGTAGTAATTATGGTTGTTGTCGGAAGTGCTGCAGTAAAACTTTTTATTCCAGTACGAAGGGAACAGTTAATTGAGAAAAAGAAGAATGTTTTAAAAATACAATTTAGAGATTTATTGGATTCTGTATCGACTTCATTAAGCAGTGGACAAAATGTTACAGGGGCATTTATTTCAGCATATGATGACTTGCAGCTTATGTATGGGGAAGACGAGTCAATTATAAAGGAACTCAAAGTGATTATAGATGGTATAAATAACAATTTTGAAATTGAGAAGCTGCTTATGAATTTAGGTGAACGAAGTGGCGTTGATGATATACAAAGTTTTGCAAATGTATTTGAGACAGCATATCGAAAAGGCGGTAATATCAAGGATATTATAAAAAATACACAGCAGATTATTGCGGACAAAATGGAGATAGAGAGTGAAATCGAAACCATGGTTGCTGCAAATCAAATGGAACAAAAAATAATGATGATAATGCCTATTATGATTGTTGGGATGCTTAAGATGCTTGGTGAGGATTTTGCGGAAAATTTTGTTACGCCAACTGGGTTGGTTGCAACAACAATTGGAGTAATTGCATTTGTCACCGCTTATTTTGTCGGCAAAAAAATACTTGATATAAAGGTTTGATGAAAGGGGGAGAAAAATGATTTTAACAGTTGATATGCTTTGCATAATGGGGGTTGGAAGTGTACTTGCGTTGATTTATTGCGGGATTTTAGTATTTAATAATAAATATGACGGTTTGCTGGAGCCACTTAATTCAAAGGAATATCCGTTATGTGAAACTTATAATGTTGGTTTTTATTTAATTAATAAAATACCTAGATTAATTCAGAATGCTCATGTAAGAAGCAAAAGACAGTACATTGAAATTTTACATGGAGCAAAATATGCAGATTATTATTTAAGAATTAATTCGGCACAAAGCCTATCACTTTCATTGCTGGTATTTGTTTTGTCATTTTTTGTATATGGATTGACGGCTGAACCAGTTGTACTTGTTGTTATGTTTGTAATGGCAGCTGCTATTTATTATTATTACGATACTTTACCAAAGGCGAAAGTGGAGAAAAGAACTGAGGAGATTTCACTTGAATTTGCGGATGTTGTTTCCAAACTTGCTTTGTTAATTAATGCAGGAATGATTGTTCGTGAGGCATGGGAGAAAGTTGCATATACAGGAAAATCGGATTTGTACATAGAAATGCAGGATGTGGTTGATCAAATGAATAATGGAGTATCTGAAAGTGATGCACTTAACAGATTCGCCACCAGGTGTACGACTGCTGATATCAAAAAATTTACTTCTATGCTTATTCAGGGAATGAATAAAGGAAATCGTGAATTGACGGAAATGATGAAAGAGCAAAGTCGTGAAATTTGGAATATTCGAAGGAATTTGATTAAGCAGCAGGGAGAAAAAGCTGCCAGTAAATTATTGATTCCGATGTGTATCATGTTTATTGGAATTCTTATTATGATTATAGTGCCTATATTCTCAAATCTGGGATAGGCATTGTAAATATAAAATACAGATAGGAGGTGTTTATGATGGATGTTATTTTGTATCGTTGGTATTCAAACGCAAAATTGTTTGGAAGAAAGTTTATTTATGATGAGGATGGTGCGGTGAGTATCGTTACTATTGTCGTTCTGATTGGAATTGCTATCCTGCTTGCGGTTGTGTTTAGAAAACAGATTGAAACACTTTTGAATACATTGTTTAGTTCGATTAACAAGAGTGGTACAGATGCAATTAAAGACACACCAAAGGAATAATAAATGGAATACCAAATAATAACTTTTCGGTGGAATTTTACCACCGAAAAGTTATTACCAATAAAGGAAAGGGAATTGTTATGGAAAAGAGAAGAGAAAAAATGAGTATATTACGAGATGAAACAGGAGCGGTAGCTATTGTTGAAGCGACCTTTGTATTTCCAATCATGTTTTTTGTCCTGTTTTTCATAATGATGATGGGAAATATTTATTATCAACAGGCACGAATTGATGATATTGTAAGTCGATATGCAATTATAGGTGCTGAAAAGGTGACAAATCCATTGAGGGATAATTTAGAAGAAGGTAAAACTATGATTACAGATTCAGAGCAGGTGGACGCAGAACCATATCGATATTTGTTTGGTTCTATGAAAACGATTGAAGATGAAATTCAGAACGAAGTTTACAAAGAAATTATCAGCAAAGGTTTTACTTTCATGGGAAATGCTCCGGAGGTAAAAAGAAGTCAGGTAAAGTCAGATTATAAAAATCATGTACTTTATGGAGATTTTGTTGTGGAAGCATCTTATCAGATTAAATTTCCGATTAAGTTTATTGGATCAGATAATTTAATGATATTTAAGGCGTCTTCTTGTTCCCAGGCTTCGGTAACAGATGTACCGGAATTTGTCCGTAATGTTGATTTTGCTTGCGATATTTTGGATGGCACATCATTTGCGGCGAAGGTTAAAGATATATTTCAAAAGGTAAATGACCTAATTAACAAGTTTAAATAGATGAGGAGAGAGGATTATGTTTCGGTTTGTTTTGAAAAGAAGAGGTGCAATTTCGGTATTTTTGGTGGTAGTGCTTGTTCCTATGCTTGTAATGTCGGCAACAATGGTTGATGTGTCGCGTGTTAATTTAGGAAATGCTATGGCTGTATCGGCGGGGGATTTGACAGCAAATACCGTATTGACAAATTATGATTATCAATTAAAAAAAATGTATGGATTACTTGCTTCATCCAATAATACAAAAGATTTTTTGGATAAAATGGAAGGCTTTTATTGTGATACGATTATGGCAGGTGGGATTGATAAAGATACAGCAGCAACATGGGCAAAACAGCTTAGAGGAAGTGTCAGCAGTACAGATTTACAAAATATTGCGGTGGAGGAAAATTCTTTTAAGTTAAATGTTTTGCAAGGCAAGAATGGTAGTCTTATGAATCCGGCGATTACAAAGACACAAATTGTAAATTTTATGAAATACCGTGGTCCTGTAAATATGGGAACCAGTATTTTTGATGCCGTTAGTTTGTTTAAAAGCATGGGTAAAAAAACAGATATGGTGGAAAAGAAAAATGAATATTATGAAGAACATGCAAAGATAATAGAGGAATGTCAAAAAGCAAGAGATTGTATTGGCAATTATGAAAAGGAGGCAGGGATTTCACAGCCGGAGGATTTTCCGAATGAGGCAGCGTTTTGTGAAATGAGGTCAAACCTTGGAAACAGCAAAGTAGCAATCGAAGCAACAATGGGGGATTATGTAAGATATATTTATTCTTATGAATTTTTCAGAAATGCAAAAGAAATTGATTTAAGTTATGAAAAATCATCCAATAAATGGGAATGGACAACTTGTATGGATGAGTCTATTACAACGAATAAGAAGGCAACTGTCCGGGGAACACAGAAAATTATTGATGATTTAGAGCAATATATGCTGAATTCAAATCAGTATGAGAAATATTTAACAAGAGGTGTTGACAACAAGATTAATGTTAACTATCTGGAGCAATTTTTTAGAGAGTATAGTGAAAATAAGGGGTTGCTGCATTTGTGTGTACGGCTCATGCAATGTTTAAAAGGATTAAATGAAGATAAAAAGCTGAAAATCGATGGACAAGAAGTGTCGGTAAAAGATTTTATAGAAGATAAGAACAACAAATATTTTTATCGATTAAATGATATCCTTGAAAAATACGATCGTGTTTATCAAAAGTATCATGCTTCCATTCAGGAACAAAAGAAAAAATTAGATAATGCAATTGCTAAGGCAAATAAACAAGGTGTGGATTATTATGAACTCTTATGTGATAGAATTGGCTGGCTTGATGGTAATGAAAGCGATACAGGTTTAATAAAACATCTTGAAAATATTGAGAACCTAATTGATTCTCTTAGCGATAAACTTCAGCAATGGGAAAATACCGCAAGTGTTAGAGAATTAAAAAAAGATACACAGGCACAAAGCGATAAAAAAGAAATTGAACGCATCAGAAATACTTTTGAAAAAAGTCAAATTACAGAATTGAAAAACAAAGTAAAACGTTCTTCTGAAACATTGAAAAAAATCAGAGATTGTGTGCAGAAGTATAAAGTTGGAGAATGGGCATTTTCTGAAATGGATCCCAATTGTGGAACACTTGAAAATGTATGTAATAAGAAATTTGGAAATAAGCTTCAATATCCAACACAAAGTGAGTTGGATTCAGCAGTGGTAGAATCAAAGGGGTTAATTCAACAGCCGGCACTCGGTGAATTTCCTACCAATTGGAATGATGAGGCACATCCGGATTTAAAAAAGCCACAGGAGAAAGCATTTTATTCGTATTTGGTTAGTAATTATAATCAAAACGAAACAGAGAATAATACGAAAAAAAGCAAGAAGAAGGTAGATGAAAAAAAAGATGATTATAAGAAAGAAGCAGAAAAAGAAAAGCAAAAAGAAGGGGTAGCGAATTCTAATTCCGTTGCTGGTATGGCAAATCGTCCGAGTCAAGTATGGAAATCACATAGGGGGGACAGCCAGCAGCTAGGGAATGGAACTGAAAAGTCCACCAACCAAAAGAAAGCATTAAGCAATTCTACTAGCATAATGAATAAGATGTTTAAGGGGATTTCAACAAAATTAAAGGGCGCAAGAGATAATTTCTATATTAGTGATTATATGCTTGGGATGTTTTCTTATAGTACGATTGAAAAAGAAAAAGGGGCAAATCCTAAAACGTTAACGCAGATGGATATGAATACGAATTATTTGTATGGAAAAGAAGTTGAGTATATTATCTATGGCGGTGACCGTGGTGTAGAAAAAGCATATGCTAGTATTTATGGTATTCGTTTTGCATCGAATTTAGTATATGCATTTACAGATACGGAAATTACAGGAACGGCAACGGCGATTGCAACATCTGTTTTTGGAGCCCCACCATTAACGGCATTGGTTCCTATGGCTAAAATTGCGATTATTGTTGGTTTGGCTCTTGTGGAGAGTGCAATTGATATTGCGGATTTGTCTGCTGGTAAAGCGGTTCCTTTATATAAATCAAGTTCTACATGGGTGGCAAAACCAAGTACTATGACTGGAGAGTTAATTAATAAGACGGTAACCATTGTTACGGATAACGGTGCGGTGGCGATTGATAAGGGAACGGAATTATTAAATGAATGGTTGTCAAAAACATCAGGTAATTTGACGAAGGGTATTGAAGAAAACGGCAATGAATTTAGTGCTGCCGTGGGGGCTATTGTGAAGGATAATGTAGAAAATTATGTTGGACAAGTGGTTGACCAGCTTGTTTCTATATGCACAAATGCTGTAAGTCAGGCAAATAGTGTGGAATATGTGAAGGAAAAGTTGAAACAATGGTCAGATGACACAGATTTTGGCTCTGAAGCTACAAATAAGATTAAGGAGCAAGCGGTTCAATATATTATTGCACAGTGTGATAGCAAAATTAATGGATTGATAGAAAAGATGAAAGAGGGCGGTGATACTGCAAAGGAAGCGGTATCAAGTTTAATGAAGCAATTAAATGATGATATTAAGGATGTTGTATCATCAGCAACGGGAGCAGTTACTAATTTAACGAAGGAATTAACTGAAAAACTAAAGAAATCGGCTTCAAAGGGGGCTGAGAAAATGAAGGAAACACTCAAAAAGGAAATTGAGGGAAAATTCGGAAGCTCGGTCAGTGGAGAGACTTCTGCATCCGATGGTGTAACAGGCTCACTGCTTTCTTGGAAATATAGCGATTATTTAAGAATGTTTACGGTGATTGGGCTGATTACAAATGAAGAAACAATGCTTCTTAGAATGGAAGATTTGATTCAAAAAAACATGGAATTAAAAAAAGGTACATTTAGTTTGGCATCCTCTTATGTGTATTATGAGATGCAGGCAAGGATTTTAGTAAAACCGTTATTAACGACGGTGCCATTTATAAATGAATATACTAAAGATAAAATAACAGGGACAAATTGGTATACGATTGATTATAAAACCAGATTTGGATATTAGTTAAGAGAGAGGTGGTTTTGTGAGAAAAATGAGAGAACAAAAAGGCTATATAACGATAGAAGCAACTATTGTTTTATCGATATACATATTTGCTTTTATGATGATTTTCAGCTTGATTCATATTTGTCGTGCGCAAATGAAAATTTCAGTTGCAATAAATAATGCAGCAAAAGAAATATCGGAATATTCATATTTATACGGAGTGTCTGGGTTGAGTGACAGTATGTACAATGCAGGTCAATCGGCTGCTCAGACGCAGCAGGATTATTCGGAACTTCCTGAAGATGTAGGAACTTTGTACTCGGAAATATCTTCATTGGGAGATAAACAGGGAAATATGGCTGGAGCACAGGGAATTAGCCCGGATAACATAAAAAATATTTATGGGAAATTGGATAGCATAAAACAACAGGGAGGCGGGGTGGCATCAACGATTAGTGATATGGCATCCAATCCCAAAGAGTTAATGATGGGGGTAACTAAGGTGTTGGCATATAACGCCTCGGAAGAATTAAAATCCGCAATTGCATCTGCCTTGACAAAAGCATTAGTGAAACAAAATTTAAAGTCTTCTCTCTCGGATGGAGATAAAGAAATTAATAGTTATTTGCATAATCTGGGAGTGAAAAAGACTCAGGGAACATATTTGGAGTCAATTGATTTTAGTCATTCGGAATTGTTCCCGGCTGGCAATAATGAAATTAAAATTATAGCAGTGTATGAGGTTGAGGCACTTCCGCTTTTAAATATTGATGCTTCTTTTCGTATTGTACAGACGGCAAGAACGAGGGGCTGGTTGAAAGGCGATGAAGATCCACAAATAACAACGAAGGATACGGAAGATGATGTGAAGGCAGAAGGACAGGAGGAAGAAAATTGATAGCAAAAGTTATTGTTTTTATGGCAATTACCATATTGCTCGCTTTGGGTGAGTATTTGTATTTATATAAGCAGTACTCACAAAAGAAAATTTTGTTGTTTTGCATTTTGTCCGGAGTGATAGGATTTGTTTCAACACAAATTCTTCTTTGGCATTATCAAATTCATTTTATGGAAATTTTAAAGAGGTGTATTCTGCTTATGCTTCTTTTCCCAATTGCATTGTGTGATTGGAAGAAAATGATTATTCCAAACAAGATTCTTCTTTTTGGATTGATTGTCAGAATTTTTCTTTATCCGTTTGAATTTTTCTTTCGGACAGAACAATTTTTGGTCATAATAAAATCTGACTTTATTGCACTTGGAATTATGCTGTTGTTTTTACTGGTTGCATATTTTTTGGTGAAAAATGGTGTTGGAATGGGAGATATAAAACTGATTTTAATAATGAGTTTATATCTTGGAATTCAAGGAATTTTTGGAGTGCTTTTTATGTCCTTGATTGTCATCTTTTTTGCGGGTTTGTATCTTATGATTATTAAGAAAAGAAGCAAACGTGAGTCAATTCCATTTGCACCGGCTATTTTAGCAGGAACTGTAATATCAATTTTAGTTAATGGTATATAAAGGAGAAATTTGCTATGAGAAAAAGTAATCGATGGGTTATTGCGTTAGGCATTTTAGTCATGGTTGGTGTGGCATGGTATATGCTTATTACCACCGTAAGAGACACATCAAAAAGTTATCAAACGGCGTTAAATTCAGCAAGAAAATTTGCTAAATTAAAAATCAATAAAGATGCAGAGGAGAAATATTTTGAGGCTTATAATATTTCTCCATCCTATGAATTGAGTGTAGAAATAGCAAAGTTTTACAAAAACACAGGTGAAGACCAGGATTTCCTTCGCTATACAGAATCGAAACTTGAAGAATATCCAGACAGTTCAGAATTATATGATGTTCTGATTGATTACTATTATTCACAGCGAATGTTTGAGAATTGTGTGGATTCTTTTGAGCAGATAGATAAAAGGGGAATTTCCTCTAAAACAATTGAGAAAGTACGTGGGAAACTGGAAAAAGAATATGAAATGGGATTTGTTTCCTATCAGGATGTAAAGAAATATCGAAATGGATTCTGTGCAGTGATGGGAGATTCAGGAAAATGGAGCTATGTAACAGAAAAAGGAAATAACGTGATTGATAGCCGTTATTTGGAAGCAACAGGCTTTTCGGGGGATGGCACAGCGGTCGTTCGAGATGACGAGGATTGCTATATTATAGATGATGAAGGAAATCGAAAATTTGTAAACACGAAAAAACAGAGCGTTGAGGAGTGCCGTGCTCTGTCGGAAGGACTTATGGCAATCAAAGTAAATGGGAAATTTATTTTTGTAAAAGATGATTTTTCAGAGGCTTTTAAAGGAAATTATGAGGACGCAAGTGTATTTTTTAATGGTGTTACATTTGTAAAAAATAATGGAAAATGGTTTTTGATTAATGAGAAGGGAAATCAAGTAGGAGAAAGTGAGTATGATGATGTAATCTTGGATGAGATAGGATTTTCTGTCCGGCAAAAGAGGGCATTTGTCAAACAAAATGGAATGGTTATCATGATTGATACGAATGGAAAAAAGATTGGACAGGATTCTTATGAAGATGCGAAACCCTTTAACGCAGAAGGATATGCTGCCATTAAGAAAAATGGCAAATGGGGATTTGTCGATATAAACGGAAAAGTTGTAATTGAACCAAAGTATGAAAATGCGCGCTCATTTTCGAATGGTAACGCCGCTATTATGGAAAATGGTAAGTGGGGATTTATTAATAAAAAACAGAGCCAAATAGTTGAATGCCGTTTTGATGATGCGAAAGATTTTTCTCAAAAAAAGAGTTGTTTTGTAAAAGAAAACGAACAATGGAATTTGATTGTCTTTTATATGTAAAAAGGGGTGAATTTATGCTTACATACGCTGTGTTTAGTGATAAAGGTGACCGACCATATAATGAGGACAGTATGTGTGTTACTGCCACCGATAAGAAAGGCTGTTTTGTACTTGCAGATGGTTTAGGTGGACAAGGGAAAGGCGATGTAGCGTCTAAGTTTGTGGTGGATAAGATCCAGAAATTATATAAAAAAAAGAAAAATCACTGTCATGAGAAATTCATTACAGAAATGGCAAGTGAGTGCCAAAGAGACATCATGAAGATAAAAGAAAACGAGGATGTTACAGAGGACATGATGACAACCTTGGTGCTGCTGCTTATTGAGGATGAAAAAATCAGTTGGGGACATGTCGGAGATTCCCGGTTATACCATTTTGTGGATGGGAAAATAGTGGAACGGACAGTAGATCACAGTGTATGTCAGGTTCTTGCAAATACCGGAGAAATTGATGAATCAGAGATTCGTCATCATCCGGATAGAAACCGCCTGCTAAGGGCAATTGGAATGCATGACCAGACAGAAACATTAAATTCCCTAAAAATAATTGAAAACGAAGGAAAGAATCATGTGTTTTTGCTCTGCTCAGATGGATTCTGGGAATACATTGATGAAAAGCATATGGAAAAAACTCTGAAACGAGCGAAAACACCGGAAATATGGCTTGCTAAAATGCAAAAGATAGTACAAAAAAACGGCAAAAACAATAACATGGATAATTATACGGCAATTGCCGTTTTCCTAGATTAACAGGAGGCAGAAAAATGAGTGAGATGGAAAAGAAAATATGTCTGGGCTGTATGCAGGAAATTAACGCAGATGATGTAATGTGTCCTCATTGTGGATTTGACCCGAATAATTACCGGGTGAATCCGAGATGTCTGCGTCTTGGAACAAAGCTTGCAGGGAAATATATTATTGGAAAAGTAATTGGTGAAGGTGGGTTTGGTATCACATATATTGGATGGGATGAAAAACTGGAATTGCCAATTGCAATTAAAGAATTTTTTCCACCGAAAATAGCAAGCCGAGATACAACAACGGGAAATAATACAATTTATGTATTTGATGGAGCTGAGGAAAAAAGTTTTGAAGACGGCATGCGTCGTAGTGTTAAAGAGGCAAGAAGTATGTCTAAACTCGAAGCTTACGAAGGCATTGTTTCGATACGTGATTTTTTTAATGAGAATAAGACGGCATATATCATTATGGAATATGTAGATGGTGACACGCTAAAAAAATACTTGGAACAAAATGGAAAGATGTCACCGGAAGATGTATTAAAAGTGATGAAACCAATTATGAAGGCATTGGAGCAGATGCACCGGACCGGATTAATTCATCGCGATGTCAGTCCGGATAACATTATGATTCGTCGGGATGGACAGGTTAAATTAATTGATTTTGGTTCTGCCCGTGTGGCCCAGGAAGATGACGAGAAGAGTCTTACGATTATGTTGAAACGTGGTTTTTCTCCTGAAGAACAATATCGATCAAAAGGTCATCAGGGGGCATGGACAGATATTTACGCCTTGTGTGCCACTATGTATTATATGCTGACAGGAAAGATTCCACCGGAGGCAATGGAGCGTCTTGCGAACGATGAATATAAATCGTTAAAAACATATGATGATGTTAAAATTGATAAGAAAATTGCATCTGCAATTGATAAGGGGCTATGTGTTTTTGCAAAAGACCGTTATCAATCGATGAGCGATTTAATCTATGATATTTATGGAGAAGAAGAAAAACGTGTCATTCCTAAAAATGAAAGGATGTCTACGGGAGATGTAAGTTCTGTAGGTGAAACAGTTTTAGATGAAAACAGTACAGTATTAATGGAAGATAACAATAAAACTGTTTTAATGGATGATGCGGAGAAAATGGGGAAAGTAATTGGGGGGAGAAATACAACATTAAAGTTTAATAGTAAGAAAAAGGTAATGGCAGTGATTGTGGTTATTTGCGTTTTTGTTCTGGGGGGTATTGGAGTTTTTGCGGCGGTACGATCCGGTAACAGAGCAGAGAAATCAACAGATGTTGTCTCACAAGAGAAAGCAATTAAGACACCGACAGCTTCTCCTTCTCCAACGGCTGAGATTACGGCAACACCGGAAATTAAAAAAATGCCTCTGCCAAATTGCGTGAATCAAAAAGTGGATACTGCAACACAGCAAGTATGGAATTTGTCGAAGAATGTAAATATCAAAACATCAGAAGTTTATAGTGATAGTGTTCCGGCTGGAGTTATTGTCAGCCAAGCACCAGAAGCGGGAAGTATGGTAAACACAGATGAATTTATAGAAGTAACATTTGTTGTTAGCAAAGGTCAGCAGTTAATGACTATACCAGATGTGAAAGGAAAAAGTTTATCTGCGGCGAAAGCAAAATTGAAAAAAAGTGGGTTAAAGTATAAGACAAAAACAAAATACAGCAGTTCCTACTCAAGTGGAAAAGTAATTTCGCAGAGTAAAAAGGCAGGAACAAAAGTCAAGAAAAAAACAACCGTTCATCTTGTTGTAAGCCGAGGACCGAAACCGACGCCGAAACCTCAGGCAACACCTCGTCCGACGGTACGACCACAGCGACATACAACAAGTTCGAGCAGCTCTTCTAAAAAGAGTAAGAAATCAAAAAAGAAAAGTGATTTTCAGGTGATCGGAAGCGATGACTATGTAGTATTAGATTAGACAAATTTAGTATTGCCCTAAAGGAGTGAGTGTTATGAAGAAAATATGTGCAAAATTATTGATAATGGCACTGGTGTTACAAAGTGTTTATTTGACAGTGAATGTTACAAATGAATCCGCAAAGGCGGCAACCTTAAATTTGCATAATCCAACGATGATAAATGGTGTGTCGACCTGGGATTGCGTATACTTTGGAACCTATTGGCAAAATGATACGAATGGTGATGGAATAGCAGACCAAAATGATGCAAAGGAGCCAATTAAGTGGCGCGTGCTGCAGGTTGATGGGGATGATGTGTTCCTTATGTCGGATAAAAATTTGGATTGTCAAAAATACAATAATAAAGAAGTTGATGTTACATGGGAAACTTGTAGTTTGCGAACTTGGTTATACAGTAATTTTTACCGAAAGGCATTTTCAACAGCAGAGCAAAATGCGATAAAAGTTACGACCGTAGTAAATGACAAGAATGAGGTGTATGGAACATCAGGTGGAAATACAACAATAGACAAGGTTTATATTCCGTCAATAAAAGAGGTAACTAATACAAATTATGGATTTGTGGACTATAATTCGAGGAGTGTTACCAGAAAGGCAAAAAACACAGCATATACAATGAACTGTTATATAAACCAATCCAATGTGTCTCAATATGGAGTATGGTGGATTCGCACACCAGGAGCAAATCACCAACAAGCTGCAATTGTTGATGGCCCCGGATATGTATTTGGTGACAGCTATTATAGTGGCTTAAGTGTTGCAAACGAAGATGTTGGTGTTCGTCCGGTTATGCACATATCATTATCTGCATTTGATAAATTAGAGTTTGCAGGAACAGTATCGTCAGATGGAGAAGAAATTGTTCCTACGCCAACACCAACTGTAACACCAACTGTAACACCAGCAGCTGAAACATCAAGTACACCAACGGTAACACCGAATCCAACTGCAAAAGCAACTAAAAAAACACAGAAAGAAACGATTGCATCAGCACTTCCGAATAAAACCGCTAATAATACATTGGCAAGGTCAACGGTAAAAACGGGAAAGATATTTAACGATAAGGGGATCAACTATAAAATTATAAAGTTGACGGAAAAGAAGGGAAAGTTGACTTTGATAAGTGTAAAAAACAAAAAGACCAAAAAGGTAACAATACCAAAAGAGGTTATAAAATATGGTTATAAATTTACAATAACGCAGATTGGCAAAAATGTGTTTACAAGATGTAAGAAATTAAAGAAATTAACGATTAAAAGCCGAACAATTACAAAAATAGGAAAGAACAAATTTCCTAAGAAATGTAAGATTGTTGTGCCACAAGCAATGAAAAAGAAGTATACGAGACTATTGAAAAAAGGATGATGTATATGATGAAAAAAACGAAAAGAAATATAATTAGAAATATAATGGTGATTTTTGTTTTTATGGTAATGTATTTGGCTTTTAAAGAACCATTAGATGCAAAAGCATCTTATCATGTATGGACAGGAATATCGTTAGAACCAGCTACGGGAAATGCGGATGCGGCAAGTATGCCGAAGTGTTTTCGTGAATATTATTCCCATCAAAATCCATATTTTTTGATCACGGTTGGAACTGATGTTTATTTAAAAAGAGCTACATTGTATTTATATAATTCAGGTGAAGTTAAGATGTATTCCAAAACGATATTACCACAAAAAGATTATTTTCGATATACGAGCATAGTACCAGGACGCTTGGGAGCCGGAAATTATTATTATGAGTGGGAGTTCGTGTATAGTACAGGAAGTTCAACTAATAGTAATAACACATTACAGGGAGGGAAAGTTTCATTTAATGTAACGGACCTTACGTATAATATTTCCTATAATGCTAATGGAGGAAGTGGGGCACCCTCAAGTCAGACAAAATATTATGATAAGTTGCTCTCATTAAGTAGTCTAAAGCCTATAAGAACAGGTTATACATTTAAAGGCTGGTCGACAAGTAGTACGGCAACAAAAGCGTCTTATCAATCGGGAGATAATTATATATCAAATAGCAATGTAACATTGTATGCGGTATGGGAGAAAATACAATATAACATATCCTATAATGCAAACGGAGGAAGTGGAGCACCATCCACCCAGTCGAAATATCATGGCTCAACACTTACGTTGAGAAGTGCGAAACCAACACGAACAGGTTATATATTTAAAGGCTGGTCGACAAGTAGTACGGCAACAAAAGCGTCCTATCAGCCAGGAGACAATTATACATCAAATAGCAATGTAACATTGTATGCGGTATGGGAGAAGATACAATATAACATATCCTATGATGCAAACGGAGGAAGTGGAGCACCATCTGACCAGTCGAAATATTATGATTCGACAATTACATTAAGAAGCGGCAAACCGACAAGAAAAGGCTATCTATTTAAAGGATGGTCAACAAGAAGTACGGCATTAAGTGCAGATTATCAGCCGGGAGACAGATATTCGTCAAACAGTAATTTAACGTTATATGCGGTATGGGAACAAATCAAATATTATGTATATTACAATGCCAATGGGGGAAGTGGAGCACCATTTGAACAGTGGAAATATTATGATTCAACACTTGTGTTAAGAAGTGGCACACCAATCAGGGTGGGTTATACATTTAAAGGGTGGTCAACTAGCAGCACCGCAACAAGTGCGTCCTACATGCCCGGCGGCACTTATACTGCAAATAGAGACATGACATTGTATGCAGTATGGAAAGCAATGCCAACAGCGACGCCGACGCCGCGACCGGGTTCTTCAATAAATCAAGGCACGCAGGTTACGTCGCAACCTTCGAGCATGTATTCAAGCACAGGGTTATATACACCTGCAAGTGCCGGTAATAACAAAAAGAAGGCAGCTAAATTAAAGATAGGTAGTATTGTTGTTAAAAATTCATTAGTATGTAAGGTTACATCGTTGACCGGAAAGAAGGGAAAATTAAAGGTTATACGTTTGAATTCCAATAAATTAAAAAAGGTAATAATTCCGCAGAAAATCAAAATGAATGGAGTTAATTTTGCCGTGACTGTAATTGGAAAAAATGTATTTAATAAGAAATGTAAAAGACTTAAGGTGATTTTTATTAAAAGTACAAAGCTTACCAAATTTGAGAAAAATAAGATAAGTAAAAAGTGCAAAATAATTGTTCCGAAGTCAAAGGTAAAAAAATATACAAAACTTGTTAAAAAGTGGAGGTAATATTTTATGAAGATAAAGGGATATTTATTTTTAACAGTTGCAATGTTTATGATGACAATACTGTTTTTTGGGAGTGAATCAAAAGCTGCGATGACATCGTGGAGTGCAGAGCAGCCGCCAGAAGGTGCGAAAGGAGTGGAAAAAAGGACAGAATATCGGTTTCGTGATAAATCCACACAAACATCTTACAGTACATCATTAGGTGGATGGACACAGGCGGGAGGCAGTTGGGTTGCTTCAGGAAGTGGACAAGTCGACTATGTAAGTTCTTTTCCGAGTGGTTTTGAGGCAAGGAGCGGCATTTATCAATATTACAATCGTGCACCGGTAGCCCCTTCGGAAACAGCCACAAACAAGACAACAGTAAGTACCAGCCACATTGGTTATATTTATTATCATTGGTGCAGAAATGGAACCAATTATGGAAATCAGAAGAATCGGACAGTAAACGGAGTATATACGGATAAGTTTTGGAATTTCCATGCTTTTTTTACCTCTTCACCGTTAGGATGGGATTCCAAAGGTGCATTTTACGGTGATTTACCACAACATTGTAATGATACTTATTGGTGGATTGGATATGGAGAAGGAGTTGCGGCTAATATTCCGGTGTATCGTTGTTCTTATCAACAGTACAAAAAGCTTTTTAATTACTATAAATGGTCAAAATATTCGGATTGGTCAGCAGCTGCACCGGTGCCCAGAAGCAATCGTGAAATTCAGAAAAGAATAGCGTATCGATATGAAGAAGATAGCATTAAAAGTATTGCGCCATCAATTGTAACGACTTATACGGTAAAAACAAGTACCGGGAAGTCTGGTAAAAACGCTGCCAAAAAGAAAGTAAAAATTCGTTTGAAAATGATGATTATAAGAGGCTTTAAAGGTTATCAGATTCAATATGCGACGAATAAAAAGATGAAAAAAAGCAAAAGTATCTGGGGAAAGAAGAAGAGTGTGGCAATTTCTGTAAAGAGAAAAAAGATATATTACATTCGAGTGAGATATTATAAAAATAAATCCCATTCAAAGAAAAAGGTTTTTAGTAAGTGGAGCAAAATTAAAAGACTAAGTGTAAAAAAATAATTTTGCAACACTTGTATAGGACATCGTTATCTTGTCAACCCTAACTCAAAAAGCAAAGGAGACGATTTTTTGAGTTACCAGATTTTAATGGACAGCTGCGGCGATTTATCGGAAGGAATGAGAAATAATGAGCATCTGCGGATGATTCCTCTGCAAATCCGAGTGGGGCAGAAAGAGTGGCCGGACGATGGACATATCAATAAACAGGAGTTGTTTGATGAAATTTTAGAGACGGATGTGCTGCCAAAATCGGCGTGTCCGGCACCGGATGCTTATTTGCAGAGGTTCGATAAAAATGCAGACCGTATTTATGTGATAACGGTTTCTTCAGCTCTTTCCGGTTCTTATAACAGCGCGAGCCTGGCGAGAAAACTTTGGCGGGAGGAGAACAAAGGAAAAAAAGGGCAGAAAATTTATATTATTGACAGCAAAAGTGCATCCGCGGGGCAGACATTACTGGCAGGAGCATTGATGCGTTGGGAAAATAAAGGGTATTCCGAAGATGAAATTCGTAAGCGGATCAAGAAACTTCGCAGGGATATGATGACGAAATTTGTGCTAAATGATTTGACGATGTTAGAGCGAAGCGGAAGATTAAATGGTCTTCAGGCAAAACTTGCGGACGCTTTTCATATCTGTCCGATTTTGGCATCGACCGATGAGGGAACCATTTGCCAGACTGGTCAGGCGAGAGGTATGAAACGTGCGTTGTCTGCGATGGTGCGTGCAATTGGAAATGAAAATAAAGAAAAAAAGATTTCTCATATTGTAATTTCACACTGCGGGCAGGAGGCAGGAGCATATGAAGTAAAGAAAAAATTAAATAAGATACTCCCGGATTGTCAGATTCACATTGTTGAGACGGGAGGGATTGCAAGTGTTTATGCAGGAATTGGCGGTATTATTCTGGCATATGCATAAATCCATTAATGAGGTGGCAGACGGAATCAGTTGCTAGTTCCGTATTTTCTTCCCATGGTATAAAAACTTTCTTGTCTTTTCGGGTGAGCGAAAAAACAGGAGAATCCCAGTCGGTGCCAGCCGGCAGCGGAAGAAATCTGCCGTCTTTTTTGATGTAGCAGTTAGCGGCAGTTGCTTTTTGACGGTAGGCAGGTTCGACAAAACAGCCAACGCTTTTATGTACCGCCATATCTTCCTTTGGCAGATAATAATAATTTTTATAGTCGGCAAAAAAGTGGTACAGCGTACCTTCCCAAAGTGGCACCTCGATAGAAAGGGATTTCCCTTCAAAAGAAAAGGAGATATCACCTTTTTGAAAGGAAAGATTTGCCGGCACTTTTTTCTCTAAAGTGTCGGTAAATAAAACGCTGTGTTCCGTTGTATGCACACTCGGGCATATCGGTTTATACGTTGTGTAGGCAAGGAGAAGTGCACATACAATGGTACCAATCAAATCATCTTCATTATGAAAGAGCAGTCTTTTCTTTTTTTCTAAGGATTCCGGATTATGAAAAAATTTCTCATGCATAAATTCCGTGTAAAGTGTGATACATTCTTTTCCGCTTAAAAGTTCATGTCTGGTAAAACCAGCAAGACGCTCCATTGTAATCAATTTTTGGTTGGGAACAGGGAAATATTTTTTGATGTGTTTGACTGCCCGGTAAAGGTCAAGTGTCTGCTTCCCGGCAAACGGGGACGGCATATGATTTGTGCGGTATTTCTTTTCCAGATAAGGGATGTCAAAGGTAGCACCATTATAATGCGCAATCCATTCGTACTTTTCTGAAAACTCAGAAAATGCCTGCAAAAGACGTACTTCACTCACATAATCATCGGCAAACCACTGGTTTAGAACCCACTCATTATTTTCAAAGGTAATTGTGCCAATCAGATAAAGAGACGAAACAGCAGCAGAAAGCCCGGTAGTTTCAATGTCAAAAAAGCAGATGTTTTCTGCCGGAGCCGGTAAGACAGACGCTGCATTGTTAAGTTGTTCTTCGTAGGAAGTAAGTACCTTTGCTGTGTGTTCCATGGTTAATCCCTTCTTGTTTTTTTGCTGTAGTTCGTAAAAATCTGAACTTATCATAGCAAGAAATGAAAGGATTTGCAATGTTTGTAAAGCTGCTTGATAAATATTAGCGGATGAAAAGAGGCGGCTATAGTATGACTTAGCCCAATTACCAAGTTTTATACAATTAGTTTATGCCATATGTTTGCTATCAATTTCTTTGGATTCCAGTAATTTCGTAGAAAAACTTTGTGACTCGTGGGTACAAACACGTGGGTATGAGGCTTGCGTATTTTGCATGCCCATACCCTTACGCGTTTGTTAAACGGGAGTGCCCACGAGACGCAAAGCTTTTCTACGGAATTACGGAAAACCAAAAAGTGATACAAACATCCTGCAATGTTTGCGAATTACCACCGTATGTGGTATACTGTATTTATTTGAAATTTGAGGGAAAAGGATGGAGAATGATATGGAGGCACAGAGAGAAAAACGTCCATTAAAACATCTTCAGGGATTAAAAGGACGAGTTCAAAACAGTTTGAGCGGCTTTTTGAGAGCTTGCATTGTTGCGGCTTTGGTTATGTTTCAGTTTGCAATTCTGATTGTACTGCCGTTTTTACTGCGCCAGTATGCTTCATTATTTTATTTGGTAATGGAGTTGTTTGGTGTGTTCACCATTCTGGCACTTACGAATGACAGCCGCAGCATGTCCTATAAATATGGATGGTTGTGCATTACAATTTTACTTCCGGTATCCGGAAATATTATGTTTGCTCTTTGGGGAAAAGTAGGCAAAAAAAACAAATTAAACCGTCGGATAAAATCGACGATTCAAAGTGTGGACAGACACTTAGAATGGCATCCCGAAGTGTCCGATGAATTTCGGAAAAAACATCCGGTTTCATCCCGTATGTCGCGTTATATGGAAGCTAATGGTGCACCGATTTCAAAAAATAATGAGGCAAGATACTATGATATGGGAGAAAATGCGTTTGAAGATTTGTTTGCTGATTTGGAGCGGGCAAAAAAATATGTTTTCATTGAATTTTTTATTGTGGCTGAAGGCGCAATTTGGGATAAGATGCATGATATTTTAAAGCGTAAAATTGAAGAAGGAGTTGAAGTTAAATTCCTGTATGACGATTTTGGAGCGCTGCTTCGTACCAGCACGGATTTTGCACAGAAACTGCGGGCAGAAGGTTTTGAAGTAGAAGTGTTTAATCCGATTCATAAATATACCAGTAAGTTATTTATGAACTTCCGTGACCACCAGAAAATTCTTGTCATTGATGGTGAGGTGGCATATACGGGCGGTTTTAATATTGCGGATGAATATGCCAATTTAGTAGAGCGTTTTGGCATATGGAAAGATGAAGGAGTACGGTTAAAAGGTGATGTTGTCTGGAGTATGGTAGTTACTTTCCTCGAACTGTGGGCAGTCTGCTCTAAAAATGAGGAGATTGATTATGAGCGGTACCGGGCAGAAAAAACATCGATTCAGTCGGATATGTACTGCCATGTACTGCGTGACGGTCCGGCGTTAGATACCCGCTCTTTTGTTGGCAGCATGTATAAACAGATGATACATTATGCCGGTGAAAAAATGTATGTAATGACACCGTATCTGATTTTAGAAGAAGCGATGATTGAGACGCTTTTGGAAGCCGTGCGCCGTGGTGTGGATGTGCGGATTATCACGCCTCATATTCCGGATAAAAAGCATATTAAATACATGACGGAATATAACTACGGGATCCTTTTGAAAAATGGAATTCGTATTTACGAATATGAGCCGGGATTCATTCATTCCAAAGTAGTTATGAATGAGCATTGTGCGATTGTCGGAACCATCAATATGGATTACCGGAGCTTTTACTTACATTATGAGAATGGTGTCTGGATTTATGATGAAGAATTCAGGCAGGCGGTGGAAGCCGATTTTATAAATACATTTGCGCAAAGTATTGAGATTACCTATGAGGACTGGAAAAACAGACCGTTAAAGATGAAAATTATTCAGCCGATTTTACATGTGTTTGACGCACTTGTGTAATGCATCCGGCATAAGGGAGGAACTATGATAGCATTTGTGAAAGGAATTTTGGACTCCGTGAGTGAGGACAAAATTATTGTGGAAAATCAGAATATCGGATTTGAAATTTTAGTGCCGGGGTCGGTTGTTTCTGAATTGCCGCAGGTAGGAAATACAGTTAAGATTTATACCTATACATATGTGCGCGAAGATGCGTTGCAGCTCTATGGTTTTTTGACGAAAGACAGTATGGACATGTTTAAGCTGCTGATTACGGTAAATGGCATTGGCCCGAAGGCGGCACTTGGTATTTTAACTGCCATGGACACCGATGCGCTCCGTCTTGCGATTCTTTCGGATGATGCAAAAACGATTGCGAAAGCACCGGGAATCGGACCAAAAACTGCGAGCAAACTGATTCTTGAGTTAAAGGATAAATGTCATTTGGAAGATGTCTTTGGCGGCGTGGAAGAATCTTTTGCTACAGAAAATGTATCGGCCGGAGCAGATGCGAAGAAAGATGCGATTGAGGCGCTGGTTGCCCTTGGTTATTCCGCATCAGAGGCTGCCGGTGCGGTACGCAAACTTCAAGTTACGGAAGAAATGTCTGTGGAAGATATTTTGAAATTGAGCTTAAAAAATCTGTAAAGGAATGAGAGTAAGCAATGGAAAAGCGAGTGATTTCTACTGACCTGATGGAAGAAGATTATAAAATTGAAAATAGTCTTCGTCCAAAGTTTTTGAAAGACTATATTGGTCAGAGTAAAGCAAAAGAAAATTTAAAGATTTATATTGAGGCGGCGAAGCAGAGAAACGAATCGCTTGATCATGTACTGTTATATGGGCCGCCGGGATTAGGGAAAACCACATTGGCAGGAATTATTGCGAATGAGATGGATGTAAATTTAAAGATTACATCGGGACCTGCAATTGAAAAACCGGGTGAAATGGCATCCATTTTAAATAATCTCTCGGATGGTGATTTACTGTTTGTGGATGAGATTCACAGACTTAACAGACAAGTGGAGGAAGTGCTCTATCCGGCGATGGAAGATTATGTCATTGATATTGTGATTGGAAAGGGAGCCTCGGCGAGAAGTATCCGTCTGGATTTGCCGAAGTTTACACTTGTGGGTGCAACAACGCGCGCCGGTATGCTGACGGCACCGCTTCGTGACCGTTTTGGAGTAGTCCATCGTTTGGAGTTTTATACGGTAGATGAATTAACCGAAATCGTTCTTCGTTCAGCGCATGTTTTCCATGTGGCGATTGATAGGGAGGGAGCCAGAGAAATTGCAAGACGTTCACGCGGAACGCCACGTTTAGCTAACCGCCTGTTAAAGAGGGTGCGCGATTTTGCCGAAGTAAAATACGACGGAAACATTACACTTTCGGTCGCAAATTTTGCATTGGATTTGCTGGAAGTAGATAAATATGGACTGGATAACACCGATCGGAGCCTTTTGCTGGCGATGATTGAGACATTTCAGGGAGGACCGGTTGGACTGGATACGTTAGCCGCATGCATTGGTGAGGACAGTGGGACGATTGAAGATGTTTATGAACCGTTTTTGATTCAGAATGGGTTTTTAGCAAGGACGCCCAGAGGACGTATTGTGACAGAAAAAACATATCATCATTTGGGGTTGTCATTTGACGAATAATGTTTTTTTATGTATAATTATTAGGAAATTGAGCAGGTGAGGTGCATAGATGAAAAAGAAAAATGATGTAGAAGTTTTAATTGATGGCAGAAAATATACACTTTGTGGATTTGAAAGCCCGGAATACATTCAGAAAATTGCCTCTTACATTAATCGTAAACTGGCAGAATTTCATAAACAGGAGGGATATGCAAGACTGGATTTGGATTTGCGTAATACCCTGCTTGCGATTAATATTGCCGACGATTATTACAAAGAGAAGAAAAAGGCAAGCGAATACCGCACCGAGACTCAGTTAAAAGACAAAATGGTGTTAGACATGAAGCACGAGATTATTGAGTTACAGGATACCATTAAGAAACTTGAAAAAGAACGCAATGAGTTTCATGATTCAGTTGAAAAATTAGAGAAAAAACAGGTTGAATTAGAAACCAGACTGAAACAAAAAAGATAGAAAAAGGACTGCTGAAAATGCAGTCCTTCTTTACAAGATAGAGGGAGAAAGGAATCGAATGAGTAATGTAGAAATTCTTGCACCGGCAGGCTCACTGGATGGCTTATATGCTTCGTTTCAAATGGGGGCGGATGCGGTTTATGTAGGAACCAGCCGATTTGGTGCCCGTGCTTTTGCTAAAAATCCGAGTGTCGATGAACTGAAAGAGGCACTTGTGTATGCGCATATGCACGATAAAAAAATATATCTGACGGTCAACACGCTGCTCTCGGACAGGGAGCTGGAAAATGATTTGTTTCCATTGATTGCTCCGTTGTATGAGGCGGGACTTGATGCCTGTATCGTACAGGATTTAGGCGTGTTGTCTTTTTTACATGAAAATTTTCCACAGATGGATTTGCACGCCAGCACGCAGATGACGATTTTATCCGGAGATGAGGCAGAGTTATACAAAAACTATGGTGTTACAAGATTTGTTCCTGCCAGAGAATGTACCATTGAGGAAATTCGTGCGATGAGAGCACAGACCGATTTGGAAATAGAAGTGTTTGTGCATGGTGCGCTCTGCTATTGTTATTCCGGGCAGTGCTTGATGAGTGAGGAAATTGGAGACCGCAGCGGAAACCGGGGAATGTGTGCGCAGCCGTGCAGACTTCCATTTACGAGTGCATATGGAAACGGACATTTATTCAGCACAAAAGATATGTGTACGCTTATGCATATTCCCGAACTTGTGGATGCCGGAATCGATTCTTTCAAAATTGAAGGGCGCATGAAAAAGAAGGAGTACAGCGCGTATTTGTCCTCGTTATACCGCCATTATGTCGATGTTTATGAGAGTGAGGGGAAGGAAACTTTTCAGGCATTGGTTCAGAATAAAGAAAGCAGGCTGTGGAAAGATATCAGGCGGAGTAAAGACATTTATAACCGCGGCGGATTTTGTGCCGGATACCTTTTTGAGACAGATAAGAAAAATATTATGTATCCGAAAAAAAACGGGCATTTTGGTACGTGTGTTGGTACTGTTTTGAAAGCGTCCAAAGGACAGGCGGTATTCCGTGTAAAAGAAGCTCTGCATTATCAGGATATTTTAGAATTTCGTTTGGAAGATGATACAAAAGCATATGAGTATACGGTAAAAAATGAAGCAGCACCCGGTGATATTGTGACGTGCAATGTAAAAAGGGGCAGTACGATATTTAAGGGACAGAAAGTTTACCGTACAAAAAATGCGGCACTGTTGTCATGGATTGATGAAAAAATCGAAAGTGTTGATGATAAAATTTTTTTGAAAGGGGAAATGACCGCGAAAATCGGCAAACCGATTGCTCTGAAACTGCAGGGACTTTCGCATGAAGTTACGGTGTTTGGTGAACCATTACAAAGAGCTGTGAATCGTCCTGTGACAAAAGACGAAATTGAAAAGCGTCTTCGGAAAATGGGAAATACGAATTATAAACTCACGGATTTTTCCATTATTTTAGATGACGATTCGTTTGTTCCAATGGGAGAAATCGCCAAACTAAAACGAGAAGCATTAGCAGCTTTTGAGAGAGAGGCAGTGTCTGGACGGAGTGTGGAAGAGCAAAAACCGCATAAAAAGAAAGAACTTCCTGTCTGGCAAAATGCCTCCATTCTAAAAGTTTCTACGATGGAGCAGTTAAGAACAGCAGTGAGGACGGATGAAAACGATGTATGGATTGAACTTCCGGTAGCTTTATTTGCAAAGGAAGAGGATGAGGTAATCAAACTTCTTCAAAACCGTCCGGTGCTTCTTTCATTCCCACGGATTATGAAAGCGGGAGCGGAAGAAAAGTGGAGGTCATTGGTAAATAGGCTGTTTGTCGGTGCAGTAGTCATTAACAGCCACCGTGCGCTGCTTGTGGCAAAAAAGAGATTTAAAGATTGCCCATGGATTGCTGCCGAAACATTTTACCATGAAAATGAGCGCGCAAAAGAAGTGCTTGCAGAATTTGGTATCTGCCAGGCAATTAAGCGTGGCTATGGGCGCAAAGAAGTAATGGTGACGAAGGGATGCTTAAAGCGGACGCTTGACAGGTGCGATGGAAAAAAAGAGAGAATTTTAGTATCCGGTGGCAAAGGGGACAAATTCTATGTGGTAAATAATTGTGATTTTTGCTACAATACGATATATACAAAAAACGGCGAGAAAAAGCCGGAACTTGATAAGCCGGCATGGCACCATTTTACATGGGAGACAGCCGATGAAATGAGAAAGGTTTTGAAAACATGGAACTTATTATAGCAGAACTTTCACGATATATAATCGTTATTATATTTGCTCTGTATACCTTCTACAGTTACCGTGCGTTTATCGGACGGGCGGCGGGAAATAATGAGGGAGTATTCCGGGCACAGCGTGTGCTTACCGTGATGCTTCATCTGGTTTGCAGTGCGGTTATTTTAGTGGAAGAAAAAGAAATTAAATATGTGGTTTTGTGGACACTTGAGTTATTCTTTTTTCTGTTTTTTACGAAAATCTATCAGGTGTTTTACAAGGGAATGTCAAAACTAATCTGGAATAACATGATGATTTGCATGATGATTGGATTTATTATGCTTGGCAGACTTTCCTATGATTATGCAATCAGACAGCTTGTGATGGCATCGCTTGCTTTGGGAGTGTGTCTTTTAGTGCCGTTGTTTATTGAGCGGTTTACGATTTGGGAAAAAATCGGCTGGCAGTATGCGCTTGCCGGTGTCCTGCTGTTACTTTTGGTGTTTGTAATCGGTGTGGAAAAATACGGCGCAAGAAACTGGATTTCGATTGGCGGATTTGAATTGCAGCCGTCTGAATTTGTAAAAATTATTTATGTGTTTTTCATCGCTTCCCTTTTGGCAAAGCGGACAGATTTTAAGAGTGTTGCCGTGATCAGTATTGCGGCGGCAGTACATGTGGGAATCCTTGTGTTAGAGAAGGATTTGGGTGCAGCACTGATTTATTTTGTAACATATCTTATGATGCTGTATGTGGCAACGATGAAATTGCGCTATCTTGCGGCAGGAGCTTTTGCAGGGACGGCGGCATCCGTTGTGGCGTATCAGTTATTTGCACATGTGCGTGTGCGTGTGGCGGCGTGGCAGGACCCTTGGTCAAACATGAATCAGGGCGGCTATCAGATTTGCCAGAGTTTGTTTGCAATCGGAACCGGAGGATTGTTTGGCATGGGACTTGGACAGGGCATGCCAAAGAGTGTGCCGGTTGTGGAAAGTGATTTTATTTTTTCTGCGATTGCAGAGGAAATGGGGGTCATTTTCTGTATCTTTTTGATTTTGATTTACATTAGTTCCTTTATTATGTTTGTCAATATCGCTTTAAAAATGAAAAAGAATTTTTATAAATTGTGTGCATTCGGATTGAGTGTGGTTTTGATTTTTCAGGTGTTTTTGAGTATCGGTGGAGTAACCAAATTTATTCCGTCAACCGGTGTGACGCTGCCGTTAATCAGTTACGGCGGCAGTTCCATTATAACAACGATTGTGATTTTTAGTATTATTCAGGGAATGTATGTGAGAAACCGAAGAGAGGAGGTCACAACAAATGAAGAACAAGCAGCAATTAATCGAAAATCCGGAAAAAGGCAGTAAACGCCAGAACCGGGAAATGGCGGTTGTGACCTATCTTGTGATGGCAATCTTTTTTATTCTTGCCGGATATATGGTTTATTTTATCATTCACGATTCGGATCAGGTGTTAAACAATTCGGCAAATAAACGTCAGGAACTTTTAGCCAAGCGTGTGACGAAAGGTAAAATTTTATCGGACAAAGGCAACGTGCTGGCAAAGACAGTTACGGATTCTTCAGGAAACGAAACGAGAAAGTATCCGTATGGCAGCTTGTTTGCGCATGTTGTCGGACGTTCTTCGCACGGGAAAACCGGGTTGGAGGCATCAGAAAGTTATACGATGCTGACCTCCGGACTGAATCCGTTTCTTAGTACGATTAATGAATTAAAGGGTAAAAAAAATCCGGGAAACAATGTAGTTACCACATTGAATGTCGAGCTTTCCAAAGCGGCGAGTAATGCACTTGGTTCAAAGCGTGGAGCGGTTGTTGTGATGGACCCGGAAACCGGGAAAATACTGGCGATGGTGAGTAAACCATCATACGACCCCAATCAATTGACGGACGCCAGATGGAACAAACTGACATCGGATTCCGGGGAGCAGTCGGCGCTTTATAATCGGGCAACACAAGGGTTGTACCCGCCGGGTTCTACTTTTAAATTGTATACAGCGTTTGAATTTATGAGAGAACAGGATAATTATTCAAAATTTCATTATACCTGTACCGGAAAAATTGGAACAGGAAGTGAACAGATTAAGTGCTATGGTGGTGAAGTGCACGGAAAAGTGGATTTGGAAAAGGCATTTGCCGAATCTTGTAATGCAGCATTTTGCTCCATCGGAGATGGTTTGAACCGGAATTCGTGGCGCAAGTTATGTGAATCCTTTTATTACAATAAAAGCATTCCGCTTGAAAAAATGGAGCAGAAATCGTCCCGTTTTACGATTGATAACAAGACGGCGCAGGGCGATGTAAGACAGGCGTCAATCGGACAGGGACAGACACTGGTTACGCCGCTGCAAAATATTTTACTTGTCTGTGCATCAGTCAATGGCGGTGAATTGATGCAGCCATATGTGGTTGACCGGATTGAGGATGCAAACGGAAATACGGTTTCTGAAAATACACCGAAATCACTCGGGAAGAAAATGTCAGAAAAAGAGGCAAAACAATTAAAGAAATTAATGAGGGGAACCGTAAAAGGTGGAACGGCGACGTCTTTATACTATGGAACGCCATATAAGGCAGGTGGAAAGACGGGTTCTGCGGAGTTCCAAAACGGTTCGACGGATTCTCATGCGTGGTTTGTCGGCTACGCGGAAAAAAATGGTAAAAAGCTTTGCGTCAGCGTAGTTGTAGAGGCTGCGGGAACCGGAAGTGCCTATGCTGTTCCGATTGCTAAAAAGGTGTTTGACGCTTATTGGTAGAATGGGGTATACTAAGAAAAAAAACACGTGTACAGAGGAACGTGATTTCCACGCAGGAGGGATTGCAATGATAGAAGCAACAAGCTGTGGCGGAGTAGTAATTTTCCGGGGTAAGATATTATTGTTGTATAAAAATGTGAAACACAAATATGAAGGCTGGGTTCTTCCGAAAGGAACAGTTGAGCAGGGAGAAAGTTTTCCGGAGACGGCATTACGTGAAGTAAAGGAGGAGGCAAGTGCACTGTGCCGGATTGTTGATTATGTTGACCGAAGCCACTACACATTTGAAGTGCCGGAGGGGACGGTATCCAAAGATGTTCATTGGTTTTTAATGCAGTCGGATAGTTTCTATTCAAAACCACAAAGGGAGGAATATTTTCAGGATTCGGGGTATTATAAATACCATGAGGCATATCATCTGCTGAAGTTTGCCAATGAACGCAAAATTTTGGAACATGCGTATGCTAAGTACCAATTACTCCGTAAAAATCAGATGTGGGGCAGACCAAGAAGATTGTGAAAAGGGGTGTTACTTATGCTTGATAAGGTAATGATGGAGCGAAAAGAAGTTCGCAAAGACTATGATGAGAGACTGGCACATTTAGAAATTCGTATGGGAGAACTGCAGCGGCAGTGCCGGAGTATGGGGATTCCGATTGTTATTGTGTTTGAGGGGTTTTCTGCGTCCGGAAAAGGAACAATGATTGGACGGATGATTCGTCCTCTTGACCCAAGAGGTTTTCAGGTTTTTACGATGGAAAAGGAAACGAAAGAGGATAAAAGACATCCATATTTATGGCGTTATGCGACGAAAATGCCGGCAAAAGGAAGAATTCATATTTTTGATCACAGCTGGTATCAGGGGTTCCCGGATATTTTACAGGCGGACGAAATCTGTCGGTACGAAAAGCAGTTTACCGACGATGGAGTTGTTTTGATTAAGTTTTTTCTTGCTATTACAAAAAAGGAGCAGAAAAAACGGTTAAACCATTTGGCGGGCAGTGAGGACACGAGCTGGCGTGTCAAAGAAAAAGACTGGAAAAATAATGAGAATTATGACAAATGTTTCTCACAATTTGATACTATGCTGGTACAGACCGATACGGCAAATGCGCCGTGGACAATTGTCGAGGCAATGGACAAAAAATTTGCAGCAGATAAAATTTTAACGACAATTGTAAACCGGCTGGAGCAGGCGGTCGAGATGAATCAGAAAAAAGGAAATCCGGAAACGGATTCTAAAAGTGAGGATACAGATGCATACCTGCAAAACAGTGTGTTAAAAGGTGTGGATTTGACGCTCTCTTTGACGCCTGAGGAATATAAGAAAAAGAAAAAAGATTTGCAAAAGCGGATGGAAAAACTTCACAATCAGATGTATTTGCAGCGTGTGCCTGTGGTGCTAGCATTCGAAGGCTGGGATGCCGGTGGAAAAGGCGGTGCCATTAAGCGCATTACCCAGTGTATGGATGCGCGTGGTTATGAAGTGGTGCCAATTGCTTCGCCAAATGATATCGAAAAAGCACATCATTATTTGTGGCGGTTCTGGAATCATTTTCCAAAGGACGGACACATGGCAATTTTTGACCGCACCTGGTATGGAAGAGTGTTAGTTGAGCGAGTGGAAGGTTTTGCCACGGAGGAAGAATGGAAACGTGCTTATCAGGAAATTAATGATATGGAAGCCCATTTGGTAAAATCCGGTACAATTGTTTTGAAATTCTGGATGCACATCGACAAAGATGAGCAGGAAAAACGCTTTAAGCAGCGAATGGAAACGCCGGAAAAACAGTGGAAAATTACAGATGAAGACTGGCGCAACCGTGACAAATGGGATGACTACGAAAAAGCAGTCGATGAGATGATGTTACGCACATCGACGACAGAAGCCCCATGGCATATTATTGAGGCAAATTCCAAGTTATATGCAAGGATTAAAGTCCTTGAAATTGTTGTGGAGGCATTGGAAAAGAGGTTAGAATGAATACAAATCAGAAAATCCGAAGAATCGGAGGAATTGTTGTTTTATTAATTTTATGCGGTATGCTTTTGCCTGTATTTTGTAAAAACAGCAGGGCGGCAGAGGTGACGCATTATTATGTTTATCTGGATGACGCCCGCTATGAGGTGACAAAGGACGAGTATGCGAGAATTTACGGAAGCCAGTCAGATACCGATGTGCTGGTTTCGATTTTAAGAGAAATCTTAGGAGAGCGCATGCCGGCATCCTTTTCCGTTGTGTCTGGAGAGGTAACGACAGAAAATAGTGACAGTACCTACGACAATTCGGATTTTTTGATTGAAAATGGCAGATTGATTTCTTATCGGGGAAGCGATACGACCGTAACCGTACCAAATACGGTAACGGTGGTTTCTTCGCTTGCCTTTTATAACAATTCAAAGGTGAAGAAAATTATTCTTCCGTCAAGTGTAACGACAGTTGAAAAGTATGCTTTTGCCAAATGTTCATCGCTTCGTGTGATTTCTTTTCCAAAAGAAACTGTTACATTGATAGACAATATCCTTTATGACTGTGGAAAAATCTTAAATTTTGCAGCACCAAAATTAAGCAAGGCGTATTCGTATGCTGAGAAAAAAGGAATTGCCGTTACGACAACAAACAAAATTAAATTTGCATCTTCCCATATTTACCTTCTTGCGGGTGATACCGACACGATTCCTTTGCTCAACTGCATTAATACAGTAACGTATAAGAGTAAGAAGAAGAGTGTGGTATCCGTTACAAAAAGTGGTAAAATTCGCGCAAAAAAGAAAGGAACCACCATAATTCAGGCATCTGCCGGTGGTAAAAAATATCAGTACAAAGTAACGGTATACGGAAAAGCAGTTGGAAAACGGGTAAACCAGATTATCAAATCGGTTATTAAAAAAGATATGACGAATTATCAAAAAGTACAGGCAGTACATAATTGGATGATTCGAAATGTAAAATATGATTATTACAGTCTCAAACGCGGATATGTACCGAGTGTATCCCACACGGCAAAGGGAGCACTGCTGAAAAAAGTGGCAGTGTGTGATGGTTATTCGCATGCCTTTCAGATGGTGATGCGTAAACTTAAAATTCCGTGCCGCTTTGTAACCGGTTCAAGCGGTAGCGTCGGCCATGCATGGAATATGGTGAAACTTTCCGGTAAGTGGTATCACATTGATGTGACCTTTGACGACCCGATTATCAATGGCACAAACACCAACAAAAAACCGTATTATACATACTTTTTGAAATCGAGTTCGGTGATGAAAAAAACACATCATTTTACTGCATCGAAATACCCCAAATGTAACAGTAAAAAATATGATTGATTTTTTGGGCTCCGTAATTTAGAAAAAAGACTTTGCGACTCGTGGTTCTACGTTCCACTTCGGTCCGCGCAGGTCAGAGGTTCCCCGAACCTCTTGCGCCGCTCCCGCTCATTGAGTGCGTAGCGGTATGGGCACTGAAATTACCAGTGCCACATACCGACGTACTCAAACCCACGAGTCACAATGTCTTTTTTCTAAATTACTGGAATCCCAATAAATTGTCATTAAATATTTGCTACAAGCAAATTATTTTAGAATCTAATTCGTTAAATAAAAAAGCACTAGAAACAACGTTTTTCGTAGTTTTTAGTGCTTTTTAGTGAGTGCGGATGGCGGGACTTGAACCCGCACGATGTCACCACCGCAAGATTTTGAGTCTTGTGCGTCTGCCAATTCCGCCACATCCGCTCACAACGATATTTACTATACCATCCTTTTTTTAATGTGTCAACACTTTTTTAGAAAAAAAGTTAGTAAGTTCGATTATGTTTGTGAACTGGGGTAAAAGATTACCAGGGAGATTCTGGAAAAACTTTATAATAAAGAAAAACTCAGTTTGATTCATTAGTTTGTGACAATTGTTTGCTGCCGGTTCCTTTGGATTTCAGTAATTCCGTAGAAAAACTTTGCGACTCGTGGGTTTGAGTACGTCGGTATGTGGCACTGGTAGTTTCAGTGCCCATACCGCTACGCACTCAACGAGCGAGAGTGCCCACGAGACACAAAGCTTTTCTACGGAATTACTGAAAACAAAAAAAGTGCCAACGAACACTTGACACAAACAACTGCTGACTTGAAAAAGTAAATTCCAGTGCAAGAGTAAATTCCACGGGCTTTTAAATTTTGTTGATTTTGCAGGAGATTTTTTAACAAAATCTCCTGCTTT